>JGI25151J46595_10002244_pt1 | contig 11870 bp, 10 predicted proteins | sample AraplaMF_Col_mLB_FD_46595 | JGI IMG/M metagenome (IMG submission 46595) | reverse complement strand
TTTTCTAAATATTAATGGCTTTACATAGTCGCCTAGTAAGAATGCCCAACCACTAAATAAAAGCATAAAAAACGTAGAATTCACTAAAACTTGTTCCAAAGCTGCTGATCCCAACTGAATTGCCAAGCCCTATCAAACTATGGGATGTAGTATTATCTAAAATAAAATAATCAAATACATATAATAAAATATTGATAAGCCCTATCAAACTATGGGATGTAGTATTATCTAAAATAAAATAATCAAATACATATAATAAAATATTGATTCCTATCAATACGAAAGTTGAGATAGAGGAACTAATCAAGAATTGATAAACTTTTACCTTATTTTGAACCATCCTATCCATCCCTTCTTTAGTTTAACTACTGAATATAATAAATGAGCCCTGCAATTAAAAATGAAATAATCCCTGTCAGTCCAGTCCATAATGAAAATTTAAAGTTTGAGCTCCGATCCTCTTTCGTTTGAGTATAAAAGTTAGCTCGTTGTTGTACACCACTCGTAAAAACACCTAATGTTATTCCTGATAAAAGAACTCCAATGATTCCTATGATAATAAATAGGTTAAGTATTACCATCTTTCTCCTCACTTTTTTGGTAAATATACCCATAATTAATAGGTATTCTTCATTGTCTTTATAAGTTCCTTTAAAATGATGTTTATCTCCTTACAATTAGACTAACAAAAAAGTAAACCCTAATCATTCGACAAGGGTTTACTTTTTTACTTGATATCCTTACTAAAAGCATATGATAATTTGCGATATTCCATTTTTTCTTCATAAAAACGATGTGCATCAATTCTTTGCAAGCCTGACTGAAGTGAAACAAGCTCGCAGCCGTTTTCCTTCCCAAATTCATGAATATAATCTAGTAGCTGTTTGCCATAGCCATTTGAACGACGATTCTGATCTGAAACTAAATCATAGACAAAAACATGCTTACCATTATAGAAATTCGTTAANATAATGATACCTGCTACTGCCACTGTTTCACCATGATNTTCTAACCCAACTAACTTGTAGCCTTCCTTCTTCATTTCCTCAAANAGCTCAAAAAATGATTCTTCTGTTAAATGGGTGCGAAGTTGTTTTAAAACTTGAAAACCTTTCAGTAATTCTTCTTTTGATTCATAGTGTTGAAGAGAAATCCCATTCATTTGAGTACCCCTTTCACTTTCAACATGATTTTTAAACACTCATTACATTTTCACCTGTTTCAGCCTCACGTTTAAATAATCTAGAATACACTCCGTCTATTTCCAATAAAGCGTGATGCGTACCTTCTTCAACAACGATACCGTTTTCTAATACGACAATACGATCTGCCGTTAATACAGTTGAAAGGCGATGGGAAATGACTATTACCGATTGTTTTGATTTTCTCTTTTGAATTGCCTCGTTTATTTGTAATTCTGTTATAGGGTCAAGCGCTGAACTTGCTTCATCTAATATCAAGATCGGTGAATTTTTGACGAGTGCTCTCGCTAAAGATAAACGTTGTTTTTGACCACCTGAAAGAAGCGCTCCTCTTTCTCCAATTGAAGAATGTAAACCATCTGGTAATGAATCATAATAGTCAGATAAACCGCTATCTCTTAAAGCCTGAACTAGCTCTTCATCAGTGGCCTTTTCATTTCCAATTTTTATATTATCTGCTAAGCTGCCATTTCGTAACTGTACATCCTGTGAGACAAATGATATTGAGTCTCTAACCCATTTAGCATTCGACTGTTCGATTGATAATCCATCAATGTCAATCGTACCACTATTCAATGGATAAAAACCTAATAATAAATCTACAATTGTTGACTTCCCTGCACCACTAGGTCCTACAATGGCTACTGCCTCACCAGGTTTTACTTGGAATGTTAAACCATTTAGTACAAGATCTTCTTTATTTGGATAGCCGAATTTTACATCTTTAAATTCGATTAAACCATCCACAACATCTAGTTTCTTTCCATCTTGTACTTCAAAAGCAGAAGTTGGCTCAGCTAATAATTTTTCGGAGCGATCAAGTGCTGGACCCGTACGTCTAACAGATAACCAGTTTCGTAGCATTCTTTGAATTTCATTAGCAGCAATGGTAACTAGACCACCTGCTGTTAGCATTTGACCACTTGTTATTTGTTCTTTTGATATTAATAAAACACTAATAAAATATACTGAAGCTAATGCAAAGCCATTGTAGCTTCCGATGACAACAATAGACTGCATTCTTGCTTTTAAATCAATGATCGATTCTTTTACAAAAGATTTTCTTATAGCTGTTACACTTTGAATCTCATAATCTGTTGCACCAAGAATTCTAGATAACTGGATGCCTGTTACAGATTCACGTAGTCTTTCTAAATAACGTGACGCTTCTTCTCTTGCTCTTGCAGAAGCATTCCTAGTTCTAGCCCCAACTTTATTTGACGTCCAATAAAACAATACACCTAAAACTACACTCGTAACCATTAAGTATGGGTGGATCCATAATAATACAACACTGTAAATGACAACCCCTTGTACAGATGCCATAAATGTAGAACCTTCCCACGCTAAGAAATTATGAAGCGTATCTGGGTCATCAGATACTCTAGCTAGAAGTTCACCAGATTTCGATTGATGAAAATATGAATACGGTAAAATTTGTAAATGTTTAAATAAGCGTAATTTTTGCCAATTTGTAACTGACTTTGCTACATGGTGACAAAAATACTCGTCGATTACCATTAAAATTAAATCAAGTACTGCTGCAATAACGAGTAACCACATTAATCCCCACAGTAACGTGTTTTCATGATTTGGGATGATATGATCTACTAACCACCCCATACCTAAAGTGGGAATTAAAGCTGCACAAATTTGACTTAAAGCAATCACAAATGAATCTGCAAATACCCATTTTTTATGAGGTATTAGAAACTGAATAACNCTTTTTCCATCACCAATTTTTTTTATTTTATGTTGCTTCATACGGCACTCTCCTTATCTAGCTCACTGTACTGTGCCATATATAGTTGATAATACTGCCCTTTTAATGATAGTAGTTCTTCATGTGTACCTTGTTCAGCAATTAAACCTTTGTCTAATAACAAAATGCAATCTGCATCTTTTACTGTAACAAGTCGATGAGCAATCGTAATTGTCGTTCTTCCGGGAATTAATTTCTCAAGGGAAGATTGTACCTTCTCTTCGGTTTCTCCGTCTAAAGATGATGTTGCTTCATCAAAAATCAATACTGGCGGATGTCTTAAAATTGCACGTGCTAATGCTACGCGTTGCCTTTGACCTCCTGAAAGCTTTAAACCTCGTTCTCCAACAATTGTCTCAAATCCTTCTGGCAATGAATCGATTAGATCGCCTAAATCAGCAGCCTCTACGGCAAGTAGTAGTTCTTCATCAGTTGCATCTGGTTTGGCATATAATAGATTTTGTTTCAAAGTACTATTTAATAAGAACGTTTCTTGAGAAACAACCCCTACATTTTGGCGCAATGTTTGAAAATCATGTTTAGATAAATCTTTTTGATCAACATATATTGAACCCGATGTTGGCTCATATAACCCTAATAATAATTGGATTAATGTACTCTTTCCTCCACCACTCGATCCGACTATTCCAATATGCTGCCCTGACTTTATTGAAAAAGATACACCTTTTAATACTTCTTCAGTAGCATTGGGATATGTAAACCGAATATTGTTCACATCAATATCACCTTTTACATTTTCAAAAATAGGGAATGAATCAGATTGCTCAGAAGGTAAATCAAAATATTCATATATACGCTCTAAAGCAGGAATAGCTTGTTGAATTGTTAGTGCATTTTCAGCAAGAGAGCGCACCGGCATAAACATTGTCGGAATAAATCCTAATACGGCTATTAACGTCCCTATCGAAATGTCATGTTGCCAAACTGAATATCCTCCGACCAACATGATCACCCCAGGCGCACCATTATTAAAGACATTCCCTAATCTCCAATTAAATTTACCAAAAAGCGCCAGTCGGATTGCAAATCTTTTCCATATTGAAAGCTTTTCCTCTAAGCGCTTATTTTCTTGTTCCTGTGTTTGAAATGTACGAACAAGTCGAACTGATTCAATACTCTCTTGTGTATGATTATATAAATCAGCGCTCATATCTCGGGAAATGGCACCCATTTTACGTACTTTTGTTCCAATCATAAATGAAGGTATTAAATAAATGACAAAAACAATTAGCATGATTACAGCTGCTGGCCAATACAAAGGAAACACTGCAACAAATGCTGCGATTGCCGCGATCACTTGTTGAATAAATCTCGGAACAACAGTATTATTCAGATTTTGAACAGATTCTACATCATGCGTTAATCGAAATAGCATATCTCCACGAGGNGATGTTGAAAAAAATGACATTGGTGCTTTTTGAAGTTTTTTAAATGCTCGTAATTGCATATCACTTATGACATCAAGACCAATCTTTACTTGAACAAATTCTTGTAAAGATTCAAATACAACCTTACCTAAAAATGCCAACATNATTCCAAAAATTAAATAGAANAGNACTTGTGANTTAGCATCTCCTAATAACTCATCCACGACTTTTCCCGTTAAAATTGGTGGAATAACTGCAAAAGCTCCAGCTATTAAAGAACTACCAAAAGCAAGGAGTAAAATTTTCCAATACGGTTTAAAGTGATTAAGTGTTTCAATTAAGATCTTCATATATTTCCCCCCCTAACTTGTAACATTTTACATTATTTTCTAACTATTTTCATTATTAAAAAAAAGAATTCATAGAGCTATGCTTGTTTCGTAAGGAAGATCTTCAATTATACTTGTCTATCAATGCTAATGAAACGACCTCTATCTTTGTCACTTTCACTTTACTCCTCANCGAGTTTATTACAGTTGAAATTTCCATGAAAAAATCTACAACTTTTGTCGTAGATTTAGTGATCACTTTTATTTTTTATACAGTTTAGCCATCATGTTTGTTTTACATTTTTAAGTTTCTCGTTTAAATATTGTTCCGATTGTCCTCTTGGGATACTTAAACTTGTAAACTGCTCATTTTTAACTTGTTTCCCTACATAAACAATTTGACCAATATGATAACCATAATGACTAATTTGTCTATGTATTGCTTGCAGTACAAAATGAGCTTCTCCTCTTATGGTGATTGTTTTTAAAATGTCATCTTCTTTTAAATGTTTAATTGTCGTGAANACTACATTCCATCCTTTTTCCCACGCTTCGAGTAATTCTTCCTTTGAAGAATAAGTCCCCTCAAACTCCTCATCACGATTACGCCAAGTTTTCTCTCCATCTGACGTCAAAAAATCAGTCCATCTTGAAATCATGTTACCACTTAAATGTTTAACGATAATGGCAATACTATTCGATTCACTAGAGGGCTGCCATACTAATTCTTCAAATGACAATTGCTTCATCGTAAGATCACCTAGTTTTTTAATCCCTTGAAATTCTTTTAAACTATTTGATAAGAACAGTTCTTCCACTGACATCCAACTTCCCCCTTTAAAAGAAACATATAACATATATATGAACAGTATAAAAATGAAAATGAAAAGTTTTCAATGATTTTCTATGAAATTCTGATCAAGTACCAAATAAAATTTAATCAAAAAAACACAGCCAATTAAGGCTGTGTTTTTAAGTCTACATTATTTTATACGCCGACAGTCATCCAGCTAGCGTCTTGTGGATTTTTTCTCCATGCAGTTAGTTTTGCTACATGATCTTCTCCAATAGAGCCTTGCTCTTTAGCTACCTCTACTAACGTGTCGTAATCAGTTAGAGAGTAGTACGTTACGTCATTTGCTTCGAATTTTTCTAATGCTGCTGGTAGATTATATGTGAAAATCGATACGACTCCTACCACTTCACAACCTGCTTCGCGCAATGCTTCTACACATGTAATGACGCTTCCACCAGTTGAAATCAAGTCTTCTACTACTACAACTTTTTGTCCTGCAGTAATTGGACCTTCAATTTGATTACCTTTACCATGTCCCTTTGCAGAGCTGCGGACATAGACCATCGGTAAGTTCATTAAATCGCTTGTCCAAGCCGCATGTGGAATTCCCGCTGTTGCAGTTCCAGCAATGACATCAACTGTGCCGAATTTTTCTTCGATTAATTGTACAAGACCTGTTGCAATATTTTTACGAATTTCTGGATAGCCAAGAGTTAAGCGATTATCACAATAAATAGGAGATTTGATTCCTGATGCCCAAGTAAATGGAGTTTCAGGTTGAAGGCCTACTGCCCCAATGCTTAATAAGTTTGCTGCGATCTTCTTTTTCATATGATTACGCCCTCCCATTGTGCTAATATTTCCTCATATGCTTCTACTGGATTTTCACTTTTTGTAATACTGCGTCCTACTACTATATAGCTACTTCCTAATTGTCTAGCTTTCGCTGGAGTCGTTACACGTACTTGATCATCTACACTATTATCTGCCAAACGTATGCCTGGTGTGACTGTTATAAAGTTATCACCTTCAACTGCCGCTTTGACTAATTCTACATCTAGCGGAGAGCAAACTACGCCATCCAGTCCACTTTCTTCTGTTATTGCAGCATATAGTTTAATCGAATCCTTTAAGGATGTAAGTCCTTGTTCATGGATTACTTGTTCTTCTGAAGTGCTTGTAAGTTGCGTTACAGCTATTAGTAAAGGCCTTTTTTTACCAGTCGGAGTGCCTTCTTCTAGCCCTTCTAAAGCTGCCTTCATCATTTTTGTTCCACCTGCTGCATGCACATTTACCATGTCTACTTCTAATGATGCGATATTTTTCATAGCATGTTTTACTGTATTTGGAATATCATGAAGCTTCAAGTCTAAGAAGATTTGATGTCCTAATTCTTTTAGTTCCTTAATGATCGCTGGACCCTCTTTGTAAAATAGTTCCATCCCTACCTTTACATATAGAGATTTTTGAAATTTTTTTACAAAATTCATTACTTCTTCTTTTGAAGAAAAATCAAGCGCGATGACCACTTGTGATGACATGTTGTTTCCAGCTCCTTCCAATACATTCTTCGATCGACTGATATCCATATTTATTTATCACTTCTGGTAGTTCATCAATGATTGTTGGACAAATGAATGGATCTACAAAATTTGCCGTTCCTACACCGATTGCACTTGCACCTGCTAGGAAAAACTCTAGTGCATCTTCTGCGTTCATTACGCCACCCATTCCGATGATTGGGATGTTTACTACTTGACTCACATCATGGATCATTCGAATCGCGACTGGTTTAATTGCAGGACCAGATAAACCACCAGTTTTATTTGCGAGAATCGGTTTTCCCGTTCTTAAATCTAGTCTCATCCCTAGTAATGTATTGATCATTGTTAAACCGTCAGCTCCAGCATTTTCAATTGCTTTTGCAATTTCTACAATGTTTGTAACATTCGGTGATAATTTTACGTAAAGTGGTACTTCGCTTACTTCTTTCACTTTTTTTGTTACTTCAGCCGCTGTTGCAGCATCTGTTCCAAATGCAATTCCACCACATTTTACGTTAGGACAAGAAATGTTTAATTCTAATGCTTTTACATTACTTACTTTTGATATTTCTTTCGCGACCTTTACATAGTCTTCAATCGTTGATCCAGCAATATTTGCAATAATTGGCACATCATAGTTCGATAACCATTTTAATTCTTGGTTTATTACTTTTTCTAAACCAGGATTTTGAAGTCCAATCGCATTTAACATCCCGGCTTGCGTTTCAGCTACACGGGGTGTTTCATTTCCGTAACGTGTTTCAACTGTTGTTGCTTTGATCATAATAGCTCCAAGAATACTTAAATCGTAAAGATTGGCAAACTCTCTACCAAAACCAAAGCAACCTGAAGCTGGCATTATAGGATTTTTTAAATCTAAGCCAGGAAGTTTTGTTTGTAATGAAATCATAGTACTACCTCCTCAGCCTGGAATACTGGACCATCGCTACAAATTTTGCGATATGACCCATCTTCTGTATGGCATACACATGCGAAACAAGCACCGATTCCACAGCCCATTCGTTCTTCAAGTGATATATAGCCAGCCTTTACACCTTTATATTGCTGTTGTAAAGCCTTTAACATCACCGTTGGACCACATGCAAAAAATTGATCAAATTGAAGCTCTTTTTCACGAATAACATCAGTTACGAATCCTTTTGTACCAAGAGTTCCATCCACTGTCGCCATATAAGTTGGCCCTAATTTTGAAAATTCTTCTTCATAAAAAGCTACATTGCTTGACGCAAATCCTAGTACATGAATGACATTTACGCCACGTGCTTTAAATTGCTTCGAAAGTTCATACATTGGAGGCACGCCAATTCCACCACCTACAAGTAGTGCTGTATTACCTTCTGAAAGAGTTTCAATATCATAACCTTGACCTAGGGGACCTAATACATCTACTTGTTGCCCAACGCTTGCTTCTTTTAAAAGCTTAGTTCCTTCACCTTCTGCGCGGAATATCATCGTGAACTCACTTTTCTCTTTGTCGACCTGACATATACTGATTGGTCTTCTTAAAAGTGGTGTTAGTCCACCATTCACTTTTATATGGACAAACTTCCCAGGAGAGTGCATCTCCTGAACAAGTTCACCTTTTAATGTCATTTCGACAATTTGATGGGCAATTTCTCTGTTTGAGACAATTGTCATGAGTTCTTTTTTTATCATACTAATACGCCAGCCTTCATTTCTTTGTTTGGTAGTGCAGAAGTTGAGAATGTTAAGCTTTCAATTACTGATAGTATTGCNGTTGCTGTATCTAGTGAAGTTAAGCAAACTACTCCGTTTTCAACTGATTCACGACGAATTCTGAATCCATCACGAGCTGGTTTTTTACCTTTTGTTAANGTATTGATNACNAACTGAGCATCTCCACGCTTGATCATGTCTAGCATATTGTCTTCATGCTCGTTAATTTTGTTTACAGCTTTTACTGGTACACCGTGGTTTTCTAAATGATTTTTAGTTCCTTCAGTACCGAATACTGTAAATCCAATTTCATGGAAGCGTTTTGCGATATTTACTACTTCTTCTTTATCCTTATCAGCTACTGTAATGATCACTGAACCGTGAGTTGGGATATGCATTCCTGCAGCGACTAATGCTTTGTACAATGCTTTTTGAAGACTTACATCTTTCCCCATTACTTCCCCAGTTGATTTCATTTCAGGGCCTAATGTTATATCTACTGAACGTAATTTAGCGAATGAGAACACTGGTGCTTTTACATACACTTCTTTACCTTCTGGATGGTAGCCNGTTGCATANCCGAATGAAGCTAGNGTTTGACCTAGGATTACTTTTGTTGCAATATTCGCCATTGGTACATTTGTAATTTTGCTTAGGAATGGTACTGTACGACTAGATCTTGGATTAACCTCTAGTACGAATACTTCATCTTTATCTGTTACAACAAACTGGATGTTTAGTAATCCTTTAATATTTAAGCCTTTTGCTAGTTTGATTGTATAGTCGATTAATTTTTCCTTCGCAGCTTCTGATACATTTTGTGTAGGATATACTGCAATCGAATCTCCTGAGTGTACTCCNGCTCGTTCGATATGCTCCATAATTCCTGGNATATATACATCGATTCCGTCAGAGATTGCATCTACTTCAATTTCTTTACCAGTTAAGTAACGGTCTACTAGTACTGGATGTTCTGGATTGATTTTAACTGCATTTTGCATGTAGTGAAGAATTTCTTCACGGTGGTATACAATCTCCATCGCACGTCCACCTAGTACATATGATGGTCTTACTAATACTGGATAACCAATTTCATCAGCAATATCCGCTGCTTCTTCAGGTGTCATTGCAGTTTTACCAAGAGGTTGTGGTACACCTAATTGTTGAAGTGCTTCTTCGAATTTGTCTCGGTCTTCTGCACGATCTAAATCTTCAAGTGAAGTTCCAAGAATTTTCACACCACGTTCTACTAATTTGCCTGCTAAGTTAATGGCTGTTTGTCCACCGAATTGAACGACTACACCCATTGGTTTTTCTAAATCGATAATNTGCATTACGTCTTCAATTGTTAATGGNTCGAAATAAAGTTTGTCTGAGATACTGAAGTCAGTCGAAACTGTTTCTGGATTGTTNTTNATAATGATTGCCTCGTATCCAGCCTCTTTAATTGCTCTTACACAATGTACTGTTGCATAGTCAAACTCAATACCTTGACCGATACGTATTGGACCAGAGCCGAGTACTACTACACTCTTCTTATCAGTTACAATTGATTCATTTTCAATTTCATACGTTCCGTAGAAGTATGGAGTTGTAGATTCAAACTCTGCTGAACAAGTATCAACCATTTTATATACTGGAATAATTTGATTTTGTTTTCTAAAATCATATATTTCTTTATTTGTTGCATTCCATTGTANNGCAAGGTAATCATCACTGAAGCCCATTTTCTTCGCTTTTAAAAGTACATCNAGTTCAAAATGNTTTTCTTTAATTACTTTTTCCATTTTGATGATGTTTTCAATTTTGTGTAGAAAGAAGAAATCAATTTTAGTGATATCGTGAATTTCTTCTAACGTCATACCTGTTCTCATTGCTTCAGCAACAATGTAAAGTCTTTCATCGTCAGCCTTTTCCATTCGAGTAATCATTTCGTCCTTAGTCAATTCTTTTACTGCGTTAAGCTCGATGTGATCTACTCCTAATTCTAAAGAGCGTACTGCTTTTAATAATGACTCTTCAAGTGTTCTACCGATCGCCATTACTTCTCCAGTTGCTTTCATTTGAGTCCCTAGCTTGCGATTTGCAGTTTCAAACTTATCAAATGGCCAACGTGGTATTTTTGATACGATATAGTCTAATGCTGGCTCGAAGCAAGCATAAGTTTTCTTTGTAACTGGGTTAATCATTTCATCTAAAGTTAAGCCCACTGCAATTTTCGCTGCTAATTTTGCAATCGGATATCCTGTTGCTTTTGATGCTAGCGCACTTGAACGAGATACACGTGGATTTACTTCGATTACATAGTATTGGAAGCTATCTGGGTCTAGTGCAAGCTGTACGTTACATCCACCTTCGATTCCTAAAGCGCGAATGATTTTTAGTGATACATTTCGTAGCATTTGATATTCGCGATCACTTAAAGTTTGAGAAGGAGCTACTACAATTGAATCGCCTGTATGAACACCAACTGGATCGATGTTTTCCATGTTACATACTACAATCGCATGGTCACTTGCATCACGCATTACTTCATACTCAATTTCTTTAAAACCAGCGATACTTTTCTCTAATAAACATTGAGTTACTGGGCTATTTTTTAAACCGCTTGCTACGATTTCTTTTAATTCTTCTTCATCGTGACAAATTCCTCCGCCAGTTCCTCCTAGCGTAAAGGCCGGTCTTACGATTACCGGATAACCAATTTCTTCAACGAAGTCATATGCTTCTTCTAAAGTATGGATGATTGTACTTTCTGGTACTGGTTCGCTTAAGTCGTTCATTAATGTTCTGAATAAGTCGCGGTCTTCTGCACGGTTAATGGCTTCTAGCGTCGTACCTAAAATTTTCACACCACATTCTTTTAGCACCCCAGAATTATCTAGTGCTACCGCTAGGTTAAGTCCTGTTTGACCTCCTAGTGTCGGTAAAAGTGCATCTGGGCGTTCTTTACGAATGATTCGGCTTACGAAATCTACTGTTAGCGGCTCGATATATACTTTATCCGCTGTTTGTACATCCGTCATAATTGTTGCAGGGTTTGAGTTTACAAGAATTACTTTGTATCCTTCTTCTTTCAATGCCTGACAAGCTTGTGTTCCAGCATAGTCAAATTCTGCTGCTTGACCGATTACGATTGGTCCTGATCCGA
>JGI25151J46595_10002208_pt1 | contig 12023 bp, 9 predicted proteins | sample AraplaMF_Col_mLB_FD_46595 | JGI IMG/M metagenome (IMG submission 46595) | reverse complement strand
AATTATATCTCGCGGGGTGGAGCAGCCCGGTAGCTCGTCAGGCTCATAACCTGAAGGCCGCAGGTTCAAATCCTGCCCCCGCAACCAAATCCCACATAGACCGCCATAGACACAAAAGCCCGCCTCGTGCGGGCTTTGGCGTATCTGCAAGTCCTCCTTCGTCGAACCGGTGCGTTGTCGAACTGCCGGAACAGACACCGGGACCGGCAGGCACGTCCTCCGCGGGATCAGAGTGGGCCGAGCCCGATGCGGGCCGAATAACGGCCGTTGCCGTCACGATTTGTGCGTGGCATCTTCCCAGCGTGGAGGATGCCACGTCTTATTTCGAGTCGTTGGATGACGGTTTTCCATTTTTCGCTGTGTTAAGTCTGTCTTCTCAACGGAGGCTCGAATGAGTGTCGGCCTGATTGCTCTTCTTGATGATATCGCTGCCCTGGCCAAGGTGGCTGCGGCCTCGCTTGACGATATTGCCGGCCAAGCAGCCAAGGCCGGCGCGAAAGCCGCAGGCGTCGTCATCGATGATGCGGCCGTCACACCCCGTTACGTCACCGGATTTTCCGCAGCACGCGAATTGCCGATCATCGGCAAGATTGCCCTCGGTTCGCTGAAGAACAAGCTGCTGATCCTGCTTCCCGCGGCGCTTATCCTGAGCCTTATCGCACCGCAGGCGATCACACCGCTGCTCATGATCGGCGGGCTTTTTCTCTGCTATGAGGGCGTGGAAAAAGTTTACGCACTCGTGCTACCGCATGCAGCCCACGCTCATGAATCGGCACTCGAGGCGACAAGCCTCGATGCCCAATCGCTCGAAGACGAGAAAGTTGCCGGTGCGATCAAGACGGATTTCATCCTGTCGGCCGAAATCATGGCGATTACGCTCGGCGCGTTGCCGTCCGGCAGCATAGTCACGCACGCCTTCATCCTTGCCGTCGTCGGGCTGGGTATCACGGTCATGGTCTATGGTGGCGTGGCGTTGATCGTGAAGGCCGATGATCTGGGTCTGATGCTGGCGCGTGTACAGACGCCGTCTCCGATGGGTTCCTTCTTGCGCGCGATCGGAAAAGGGCTTGTCACCGGCATGCCCTATTTTCTGAAAGTGCTAGGCATTATCGGAACGGCCGCCATGATCTGGGTCGGCGGCGGCATCATCGTTCACGGCCTCGAAACCTATGGTGTCGGCGGCCTTGCGCATCTCATCCATGATGCCGGGGAGGCGACCGCGCATGCCATTCCCGTTCTGGCGTCGGTGCTGCGCTGGGTCGTCGAGGCTACAGGAGCTGGCATCGTCGGTATTGTCGCGGGCTTGATCACAATTCCGGTCGCTGGCTACGCCATCTCGCCACTGTGGCGGTACCTCAAATCGCTCCTGCCGCGCCGCCGGCGGAAAGAGGCACTGGCGGATGGGAAAAAATGAACGCGGCGGCCATCGACAGGCAGCAATGATCGACAATGCACGGCATCACTCGAGCAATTCCAGACAAAGCGCGAGGCGCTTTTGCTGGGAATTGCGTAAAAACAAAAAGTTAGGGCGGTTCTGCGTTTCCGTGAAAAGCTGAAGCGCTCTAAGGCGTCATATCCAGCGGGGGCGGAGGCCGAATTTGCCTACTCGCCCTGTCGTAAGTTGCGAAGTCGGTCGAAAAGGACGGCGAGCACGATTGCTCCGCCGATGAAGCTTCCCTGCCAGAAGGCGTTGATGCCGAGCAAGCCGAGACTGTTGCGGATGATCTCGATGAGGGCGGCGCCGACCAAGGCTCCGAAGGCGGTGCCGACACCGCCGGCGAGATTGGCGCCGCCGATAACCGCGGCCGCGATGACTTGAAGTTCCATTCCGGCGCCGATGTTTGTGGTGACGGCGCCGAGCCAGCCGGTTTGAATGATGCCGGCAACGCCTGCCGACAGGGCGGAAATCATATAGACGATAACCTTGATCCTCGGCACCGGAACGCCCGTCAGTGTCGCAGCGTGCTCATTGCCGCCGATGGCAAAGACATAGCGGCCGAACTTGGTCCAGCGCAGAACGAAACCGGTGATGAGGGCCAGCACGACCATGTAAAGCACCGGATTGGCGATGCCGAAAAGCCAAGCACCGCCACCCAGCGCCAGCAGCTTGTCGTGATCAGGCCCGAACTGGAAAACGACGGTGTTGTTGGATGCGACCATTGCAAGGCTGCGTGCAATAGACAACATGCCGAGTGTGACAACGAAAGGTGGGAAACCGAGATAGGCAATCAATACGCCGTTGAAAGCTCCGACCAAAAGAGCTGTACCGATCGAGGCGGCGATGCCGACTTCAATGCTGTATCCCGCGTGCATGACGACCGCCAGCACCATGCTGCACAGGCAAAGCACGGAGCCGACGGACAAATCGATGCCGCCGGTGATGATGACCAGCGTCATACCAAGCGCGATAATTGCAACGAAAGTGACGTTGCGGGTGATGTTGTAGATGTTCTTCGCGGTCGCAAAGGAGTCCGTCGCCATCGACAGAAAAATGCAGGCGAGAATGACTGCAATGAGCACCCAGAAGGTCTGGCCGCTGAAGACCGATGCCAGCCAACTCCGTTGCTTCTGTCCGATCGTCTGGTCAAGTGTAATCGCCATCGTCGACCTTCTTTTTTCCTATTGCAGCGGATAGCATCGATCACACCTGTTCGATGGCGCCGGTGATCAATCCCGTCACTTCCTCCGGCGAACTTGCGGCAATCTGCTTGTCGGCCACTTTTCTGCCCCGCCGCATCACGATCACGCGGTCGGCGACCGAAAAGACGTCGGGCATGCGGTGGCTGATCAGGACAACGACAATGCCCCGGTCACGCAATTGGCGGATCAGGTTCAAAACCTCAGCCACCTGGCGCACGGAAATGGCTGCCGTCGGCTCGTCCATCAACACGATTTTNGCTTCCGACAACATCGTTCGGGCGATCGCCACCGCCTGTCGCTGGCCACCCGACATTTGNTTGACGAGATCGCGCGCCCGCGTCTCGGATTTGAGCTCGCGAAATATCTCGCCGGAGCGTTTGTACATGCTCTTGTAGTCGAGGATGCGAAAAGGCCCCACGCCGCGGCGCAATTCTCGTCCGAGGAATACGTTTGCTGCCGCCGTCAGATTGTTGCAGAGCGCCAGATCCTGGTGAACGATCTCGATGCCATGCTGGCGTGCTTCCTTCGGCCGATGAAGCACCAGATCGGCGCCGTCGAGGCGCATGGTTCCGTGGCTCGGGCGAAAGTTGCCGGCGATCATCTTCACCAATGTCGACTTGCCGGCGCCGTTGTCGCCCATCAGGCCGACAACCTGCCCCGCTTCAAGCGAAAACGAAATATCGTTGACAGCCTGGATGGCGCCGAAATGTTTGGAAATATTGGTGAGCTCAAGAACCGCCACCAGCCTTCTGGCCTCCCAAGACTTGCAGGCTATCCGTCGCGTGTCTTCGGCGCGAGGCTCCAGCGACTTCGCTTTTCCAATGTCCTCCCAGAAAAGCGATCCGGAACATTTACGCAAAACCTTGCCGCAGCGTCAACTATTGTCCGGTGTATTGGCCTTATTATCGCAAAAATCTGTTTTGTCAGACAAATATCGTTTGACGAGAGCGGCGCGTGAATATTAGCTATCCGTGGGAGAGAGAGCATGCTGATCCTTGTGACCGGTGCGACGGGCAAGGTCGGGCGGCGCTTCATTGCTGGGCTGCTTGACGATCCGAGATTTTCCAAGGCCCGTATTCGCGCGCTTTGCCATAATCGGCTGTGCGATGAGACCGACCGTGTCGAAGTCATCCGCGGCTCGATCGCCGATCGCGACATCGTGGCAGCGGCGCTCGACGACGTTACCCATGTCGTGCATCTCGCCACCTGCAAGGAAACGCCTGAAGACATCATGGATGTCACGGTCAAAGGTCTGTTTTGGCTGCTCGAAGAGTTCCGCCCGAGCGTCACTGCACGCCAGTTCATCCTGATCGGGGGTGATGCGGGCGTGGGACATTTCCACTATCGCCACAACGGCCCGATCACCGAGAATACTCCCCATCGTGCTTATCCGGGAAGCTATGCGCTTTCCAAGGTTCTGGAAGAGGTGATGCTGGAGCAGTTCGGCATTCAGTACGGCCTCAATGGCTGTTGTCTGCGGGCGCCCTGGATCATGGAAAAGGACGATTTCAAATATTCGCTGTCTTTTGGCGACGATGTCTTTGGTGGTCCGGACTGGAAGACGCTGGTTCCGGAAGACGCGGCGCGGCGCTACGCAACTCTGGGGACGGTGCCACTGCTCCTTGATGCTGACGGACGACCGCTGAAACGCAATTTCGTGCATGTCGATGACCTCGTATCGGCCATATTGGCAGCAATCGACAACCCGCGGGCGGAGCGGCAACTCTTCAATATCTGCATGGATCGACCTGTCGACTATGCGGACGTCGCCGCCTACCTCCAGCGCACGCGCAATCTCGGTTCTGTCGAGATACCAAGCCGCTTCCATTCCAATTGGATGGACAACAGCAAGGCAAAATATCTGCTGGACTGGCGGCCAGACTACGATCTCGAAATGCTTATCGACTCGGCATGGCAATACGAGCGTTCGAAGGAGGAGCCTCGCATCGTCTGGTATCCGGGTTGATTTCGTATGGCGGGCATGCCGTGTCCGTCTGTTTCAAGGGAGGAAACTATGAGGAAGGCATTACTACTGACAGCCGCAGTTCTAGCACTGACCGCCGGGCAGGCCCTGGCGAAGAAGCAACTCGTCATCGTCGTCAAGGGCCTCGACAATCCGTTCTTCGAAGCAATCAATCAGGGTTGCCAGAAATGGAACAAGGAGAATCCGACTGCCGAATACGAGTGCTTCTACACCGGTCCGGCATCGACATCCGATGAGGCCGGCGAAGCGCAGATCGTTCAGGATATGTTGGGCAAGGCAGACACGGCTGCAATCGCAATTTCGCCGTCCAATGCAAAGCTCATCGCCCAGACCCTGAAGACCGCCAATCCAACGGTTCCAGTGATGACGCTCGATGCCGATCTTGCCGCCGAGGATGCAGCGTTGCGCAAGACCTATCTCGGCACGGACAACTATTTGATGGGCGCACGCATCGGCGAATACATCAAGAAGGCCAAGCCGAAGGGCGGCAAGATCTGCACGATCGAAGGCAATCCGGGAGCAGACAATATTCTGCGCCGCGCGCAAGGTATGCGCGACACGCTCACTGGCCAGAAAGGCTTGACCGAGCTGAAGGGCGAGGGCGGGTGGACGGAGGTCGCCGGTTGCCCGGTGTTCACCAATGACGACGGTGCCAAGGGTGTTCAGGCAATGACCGATATCCTCGCGGCCAATCCCGACCTGGACGCCTTCGGCATTATGGGTGGCTGGCCATTGTTTGGCGCGCCGCAGCCCTATCGCGACCTGTTCAAGCCGATGGCCGAGAAGATCGCCAGCAACGATTTCGTCATTGGTGCGGCCGACACGATCGGCGACGAGGTTGCTATCGCGAGGGAAGGCCTGGTGACGGCACTCGTCGGCCAGCGGCCGTTCGAGATGGGCTACAAGGCGCCTTCGGTGATGATGGATCTGATTGCCGGCAAGCCGGTCGAAGATCCGGTTTTCACCGGGCTCGATGAGTGCACCAAGGATACAGTCGATACCTGCATTCAAAAGTAGGTTCGCGGTTTGGCGGCACTCGGTTCAAGGGTGCCGCCGACTGCCCCCACGAGAGACGGGTCGAAAGGCCCGCAGGGCTTGACGCGCCCCGGATTCCGCGCTTTTTGGCGGCGTCAATCGCAGGCGACTTCCTCGTTATTACGATTGTTTTGACAGTACATACAGACAATCGAAAGATGCTGAGGCAGTAGAAATAAATGCCTGACAAGAAATCGGGAAAGCCGGCGACTCCGGTCGAAGTGGTGACGGTTGACCGTTCGGCCACAAGGCGCCCAAATGCTCCCCGCATGACGGGGGCGAGCGTTCATGTGTCTTTGGCGGGAGAGATTGGGCTGCGAATCGTACGCGGCGACTATCCGCCGGGCACGATCCTGCCAAATGAGGCGAAATGGTCTGAAGTCTTTGAAGTCAGCCGATCGGCAGTGCGCGAAGCGATCAAGATGTTGATGGCCAAGGGCCTGCTTTCTTCCCGCCCGAAAATCGGCAGCTGGGTCGAACCCAAGGAGCGTTGGAACCTGCTGGATCGAGATGTCTTGGGCTGGTATGCCGCGTCTCCCGATCGTGAAGCCTTTCTAAGGGCTGTGCAGGAACTCAGGCATATGATCGAGCCGGAAGCGACGGCACTGGCTGCGGAGCGGCGAACCGAGGAGCAAATGAATGCGATCAGTCAGGCCCTGCATGACATGGATCAGGCGACATCGCTTCAGCAGCGAACGGAATCCGATGCGCGATTTCATATCGCGATCCTACGCGCCTCCGGAAATGATCTGCTGGTGCCGCTCGGCGTACTGATCGAATCGGCGTTGAACCACCTCTTCGCCCACGTCACGCGAGAGGAAGACAATTTGCGCTATGCACTGAAGCTTCATGAAAATATTGAAAAAAACATCCGATTGCAGCGACCGAACATGGCGCGCAACGCCGTTCGCAAGGCGCTGGCAAATACCGACCAGATCATAGCACGNTGGTCGCGATAGAGGTGTGCATCCTGCCCGGCTGACGCCTTNCCGGCAACCTGATGCAGAGCCGTTCAAGCTCCTNCGGTGCTTGGTGCCTACCCAAAACCTGCGGCTTGTGCTATTTTCTCAGGCTACCTTCGGGGGCTGAACCATGCGCGGGTTGCTTGCATCGGTGGGGTTGATTTTCACAGCGACAATGGCCGCTGCGGGGAGCCCCTTGTTCGATGCCGTCGCAACCGGAAACACCGCCGCCGTCGAACAGGTTTTGGCTGCGGGTGCGGATGTCAACAGCCGGGCACGCGATCAGGCGACGCCTCTGATCAACGCCGCGCTCGGAGACCAGCTCGCCATCGCCGAATTGCTCATCGGCAAAGGTGCTGACGTCATGGCTCGGAATTCGGGCGGCTTTACGCCGCTTCATGCCGCGGCCTTTTCCGGCAGCTTGCCGATCAGCAAGCTGCTGCTTCACCACGGGGCGACGCTCGACGATGCGGCCAATAAGGCCGGTGTAACGCCGCTGATGGTCGCCGGTGAGGAAAACCACGTCGCTCTCGCCGCGTTCCTTCTCGCCGAGGGGGCTGACGTCGGTCATGCAGAGGTTCACGGCTACACGCCGATCACGCGTGCGGTCTGGAAGGGCAACGTGGACATCGTGCGATTGTTCAAACGGCACGGCGCGTCGTGCCCACCGGCCAGCCGCCTCGGCGAGGAAGGTTACGCCAAGTGCATTGAAATCCACGATTGAATAGGAGGCGCAGATGTGTGCAGGGACCAGAAGCGGTGCGCGAGGAATTAGTCGCTCTGTGGCGGTGTTCCTTCTGGCTTTGGCAGCCGCCGGTGGATCGCAGGCTTTTGCCGACGACTCGGTCAACACGGGGTACTTCGGCGGCGTGGCAATCATGGGATACGATCCTGTCGCCTATTTCACCGAAGGCAAAGCCGTGAAAGGCTCCGAGGAATTCTCCCACGAATGGCTGGGGACGCCTTGGCTTTTCGCCAATGCCAAACACCGCGAAATGTTCATCAGCGAGCCGATCAAATATGCGCCTCAGTATGGCGGTTACTGCGCGGGCGAGGTGGCTCTCGGGTCGGTCACGGTAAATGTCGATCCAGAGGCGTTCAAGATCATCGACGGCAAGCTTTACCTGATCTACGACAAAGGATCAGCGGAGGGGTTTGCCGCGCATGTGGCTGAAGCAGTCCCGAAAGCCGACAGCAACTGGCCGAAGGTCGCAGCCGATCTCGAACGGGATCAGTATCACTGACCGCGGGTGGAGTGCGGCTATTTGACGGGCGAAAAATAGAAGACCTTGGTGGAGTTCACGTAAGCATAGCTGGTTTCAGCAGGCGAGTTTGCAGATCTGTAGACCGGGCCGCAATCGGCTCGTCCGAATGCATTTTCGCTCTGCTCGCAGAGCATGTCGCCATGGACGAAAACCGTCTCGGTGATCATCTGCGTCGCCGAGCGGAATGCAGCCTTTCCATCGCGTTCGATTTGCATGAGTGCAGGGCTTCCTGAGGGCTCAGTCTTGCCCCGCAGGAGTTTGCCCATGACGGCGCTTGTGATTTCGTCGTCGTGCAGCCGGTCCTGCTCGTCGCCCTTGAAAGCAAACGGCCATTCCGGCAGACCGGCCTCGCGCAGAGCATCGAGGATAAAGGCCAAATCCTGCTCGTTGCGGAAGTGGGCGTTGCTGATACGCCAGCCCGCCAGGGAATCGCGCCCTGCCACAAAGCGAAGTCCTTCGGTGACTGTCGCACGGGCGTCATCGAGGCGACCGGCACGGGCATAGGCCATCGCGAGCGGGGTAACAAAATCGCCATTTCCCGGAGAACCGTCTCGCGCGCGTTGGAAATTGTCGATGGCCTTTGCGTAGTCGCGCTGCAAATAAAAGACCAGGCCGGCCGTGTATCGGTTGATGGCGGAGAGGTTCGGATCATGCCTGAGCGCCGTCTCGACGGCCGCGCCGGCTTCGGCATGATTGCCGGAGAACAATTGAACATATGCCAACGCCATATGCGCCTCGGGATCGGTAGACCCGAGCGACACTGCCTGCTGCGCCGAGGTGACAGCCTGCTCATAGCGGCGGTCCACGACCTGCATGACGGCAAGAACGGCGTAGGGCGATGAAAGAACCGGGTCGAGAGCCAGCGCGCGACTTGCTTTCTCGTAGACCCTTTTTCGGGCCAGCGCGCTCTGGAGAACATCGTCGTAGGCGCTTCGCCAGACATAAGCTGTCGCGCGCGCATCGGCCGCGAAGGCCTCTGCAAAACCGGGGTCGAGCGCTTCTGCTTTGTCAAAGAGGGCCAGTGCCTCCAGCAGCCGGGAACGGCGGCCGGTCCGCGTCGCCTGCTCGGCACGAAGGTAGTAGTCGTATGCTTCCAGATTGGCGGTCGGCGGACGGGTAATCCGCTCCGCCTCGGATCGAGTGAGCTTCAGGCCAAGCGCGCCGGCGATCTGCCGACTGAGCTCGTTTTGCACAGCCATCACATCCGCCGCGCCGCGGTTAAACCGGTTGGCCCACAGGTGATCGCCGCTTGCGGTATCGATCAGTTGCGCATTGACACGGATTTGGTCGCCTATCCGCTGCACGCTGCCCTCGACGACAAAGCGCACGCCGAGATCGCGTTCGATGTCGGCCAAGACCAAGGGCTTGCCTTTGTAGGCAAACACCGAATTATGACCGATGACGTCAAGGTCCGAAAGCATGGCCAGATCGGCAATCAGGCTGTCGGTCATGCCATCGGTGAAATAATCCTGGCCGGGATCTTTGCTCAGATTCGCGAAAGGAAGCACCGCGACGGATGGACGTTGCGGCACGAACGGCCATTGCCATACGAAGACAATCGCAGCGGTCGCGATCAGCAGCGCTGCTAGCGTCGCCAGGATAATCGCACGGCGGCGCGGCCGAGGGGAAGCGACAACCTTGCCTGCCTCAGCGGGATCTAACAGGACACGATAGACGCGAACCGGATCGGCTATGTTCTTCAGTTGCTGCTCTCCGAGAGCGGAGAAGCCGACATCAGCCTTGTGTACGGTGTGATCGAATGCGGTGCCGGATATGCAAATTCCGCCGGGCTGAGCAAGACTCTCCAGCCGTGCGGCTATGTTGACGCCGTCTCCATGAATGTCCTCTCCTTCGACGATGACATCGCCGAGATTGACGCCGATGCGGAAAAGCATCCGCTGCTCGGGCCGCAGGGCTGCATTGCGTTCCGCCTTTTGTTGCTGGATCTTGACGGCGCAGCGCAAGGCATCCACCACGCTCTGGAACTCAACCAGGATTCCGTCGCCCATGGTCTTGATCAGGCGGCCGTGATGCGTGGCGATCTTCGGTTCGAAGAGTTCGTGGAGGTCGGAGTGGAAGCGGATACGCGTTCCCTCTTCGTCGATTTCGCTCAGACGGCTGTAACCGACCACATCTGCAATCAGGACTGCTGCAAGACGGCGCTCCATACCAGCTCTTCCTGGGTGTCAGATCCCCGACCGATATCTTACAGCAGGTGCCGAGCCGTTGCCATGACAGTCGCCCAAAGTGCATCAAGCTTGCCGGCGACATGCCTCGCGAAACCATCTGCGTGAAATGAGTTGCCGGGACATCGGTCCGAGCCGCAGTTCCTGTCAGCTTTGGCCAGTATCCGGGACCACCAGGCCCGCCTTGCGGAGGCCTTCAACACGGCGGCTAAAGTCCTCGGGGTTTCGGAATGGAAGGACGCGGCGGCGGCGCTCGACGGAGAAATTGGGATTGATCTGGAGCGCTTTTTCCCAGGCCTGTCTGCTCTCTTCCGGCCGGCCGAGGTGGCCGTAACATGACGCGAGCAGGGCATAGGCCGTTTCAGATTGGGCGTTTTGCTGGAGCCGCTGCTCGATCGCGGCAATCGCCTGCTCATATTCGCCGAGAGAAAAGTGCGCATCGGCGAGAAATTGGAAAAGAACTTCCGGATGGTGCGGGTCGAGCCGCATCGATTCATTCAGTGTTTCGAGAGCGCCTGCGGGATCGCCGGAAAATATTTGGATATGGGCCATCAGCATCAGGAGGTCGGCGGAGTTGGGGGAAAGCGTGAGGCCCTGCAACACTTCTGCGCGCGCCCGGTCCAGTTCCCGGTTCCACATGCAAGCCATGCCCAGCGCGAAGTGGCCATTCGGCTGTTCCTCGGCCATCTTCGCTGCCTGCTGCGCGAGATCCAGGCCGATCCGCAGCGAAGCCTCCGGATCGTTGCTCCAGGCGTTGATGTAGTCGAGCACATGCGTGAAGGAAATCAGTGCCTGGGCGGCCGCGTAATCCGGATCGATAGCGAGGGCGTCGGCCGCCAGGCTGCGGGCGGTTATATTTCCGGTTCGGGTGTGGGCCGACGCCTGCTCGCGGCCGCGCAATAGGAGCTCATATGCGCCGATATTGACTGCGCGTCCTTGGACTAACCGATCCTGGTCGCCATGCGTGAGGTTCAGCTTCAGCGCCCCCACGATCTCCTGGGTGAGCTCATCCTGAACCGCAAAAATATCCGTAAGCTCGCGGTCGAAACGGCTGGCCCAGATATGCCCGCCATTGCTGGCGTCGATCAATTGGGCAGTGACACGCACGCGGTTGCCAGCCTTGCGCACGCTGCCTTCCAGGACATAGCGGACGCCGAGCGCCTTGGCCATCTCAGGCACGGAGGCTGTGACGTTCTTGTAGACGAAGGAAGAGTTGCGGGCGATCACGTGCAATTCTGACAGCTTCGAAAGGTCGGTAATGATGTCCTCGCTGATGCCGTCGGAGAAATATTCCTGCTCGGCGTCGCCGCTCATGTTGTTGAACGCCAATACGGCGATGGAGGGCTTATCGGAAACGGCCGTAGCCGGAGGCATTTTCATTGCCGGCTGGACTTGTCGTGCCGTGTTCGACAGCGGTCCGACTTGGAGAGAATAGACCTGCATCGGCTCAGCGATATTCTTCAGCTGGATCTGACCGAGATCGGTCACGGCAAGATCAAGCCGCGCTTTCACCTGGCGGTAGGCATCCTCGGAAAGACAGATGGCGCCGGGCTTGGCAATTCCCTCCAGCCGCGCGGCGATATTGACGCCGTCGCCCATCAAGTCGCCATCGCTTTCCTCGACCACATCCCCCAGGTGGATCCCGACCCGGAACTCGATGCGATGCTCGGGCGACACGCCGATATTGCGCTCGACCATGGCGGTCTGCACTTCGATCGCGCAGCGCACGGCGTCCACGACGCTGCGAAACTCAATCAGGCTTCCATCCCCGGTACGCTTGACCACACGGCCATTGTGCACGGCGATGGTTGGATCGACCAGATCGCTGCGCAGAGTTCTCAGCCGCGCCAGAATGCGATCCTCGTCCGCACCGGCGAGACGGCTGTAGCCGACCACATCCGCGACCAGGATCGCCGCCAGTTTTCGCGTCACGCTCGTAGCCTCAGTTCCT
>JGI25151J46595_10002201_pt1 | contig 12054 bp, 9 predicted proteins | sample AraplaMF_Col_mLB_FD_46595 | JGI IMG/M metagenome (IMG submission 46595) | reverse complement strand
ACGCATCATCCACCAAGCCTTCGTGCTGTCAATCGCCGACGCCTATATGGTGCTCGGACTAGTGGCTATGGTGCTCGTGCCGTTCGTTTTGCATCTGCAATACATCCGGCCGCCAATATTGAACAAGCCTTCACACTGACTCATCATGACGCTTCCCCGTCCCGCAAAGATCGCTGCCTGGATCGTCTTCGGCTGCGCACTCGCCGGTACTGCGTTTCTCTACTTCCGTGACGAGAGTGGCGCCTCATCGCAGTCCACTACGGACGCATATGTACGCGCCGACTCGACACTGGTGGCGCCGCGCATAGCCGGGCAGATAGCGCAGGTGCTAGTCGAAGACAATCAGGTAGTGAAGCAAGGCCAACTGNTGGCTAAGATCGACGACCGCGATTTCGCCGTTGCGGTCGCCAGCGCCACAGCTGACGTTAGCAATGCCCGCGCCGAAATTCTGCGCCTCAAGGCCGCGCAGCAGCAGCAAGAGAGCGTAATCAGGCAGGGGAACGCAGCTATACTCGCAGACGCCGCGGCCATCACGTTCGCAGAGGCGGATGCGCGGCGTTACGCCAATTTGTCGCTCGACGGCTCCGGCACCGTGCAGGAGCGGCAGCAATCGCAGTCGCAGCTTCAGGTCGCAATCGCACGCCGCGCCGAGCATACAGCCGCGCGAGATGCGGCGCAGCATCAGGTAGCCGTTCTACAAGCGCAGGAGAGACAAGCTGAAGCGCTGCTGGAAAAGGCAATTGCTGCGCTCGATGCCGCGAAGCTCAACCTCTCGTACACGCGCATTCTCGCCCCCATCAGTGGAACTGTAGGGAACCGCACNCTACGAGTGGGTGCCTACGTCCACGTAGGCACGCCGCTTCTGGCGGTGGTCCCGCTCTCAGACCTTTACATCGAGGCGAACTTCCGCGAGACGCAACTGGGGCGCCTGCGGCCCGGGCAAGCCGTGACAATTTCGGTGGATATGCTCCCGGGCGTCGATCTCAAAGGCCACGTCGAAAGCGTGGCTCCAGCCAGCGGTATCGCGTTCTCGCCAATCGCGCCGGACAACGCCACCGGGAATTTCACGAAGGTAGTACAGCGTGTGCCCGTAAAGATCCGGATCGATAGTGGGCAGACGAAGGCGCTGAACCTTCGGATTGGGATGTCAGTGATTCCAACCGTCCACGTAGATCAATAGAACTTCGGCGCGGCTTGAAACTACCATAAACAACGATAGGACCTCACTGCTGGAACCTCCGGCACGGTAAAGGCGCAGGCAAGCAATCCCGACCTACTCAGGTTTGGCGCGAATAGTGCCGCTGTCGCCTGTACGCTCGAGGTCGTTGTTGCGCGCCTCATCGAGGCGCAGACGCAGGGAAGCGCGTCCTCGGCCGTAAAAAGCATCTTCGGCATGATTGAGAGCCCGAGTCCACCGCACCATCAGCTTGATCGGTGAAAAGCGTCTGGAAAGGCCGCTGCGCGTCCTGCGCCCAATAGAGGGCGATTCCGCGTGTCAGGCACTCATTGATCCATACCTTCTGTCCTCCTGACATCACGTCGCATTCCTTCTTGCTGTCGTTGTCCGCGTCAATCACGTTGAGGGAGAGTCCCCCCGCGCCGGTACCCGCTGGCCAGCGCTTTCTGCGTCTGGATCGCGATCGTGAATCGCGGTCCACAGCAGGTCAGCAGCAAGTCATTGACGATCTGCGTGATGGTCGGGCCCGCATCATCGATTGACAACGCGATCACGCCATCGTTGCCTAGGCCTTTCGCAAGCAACTTCTACCGTGTAATCTGATCAGACAGCGCCTGCATCTTCGCCTCGAGCGCCGGCATGCAGGCAAGCCCAACTTCCAGACGTTCACGCTCCGCCACGAACATGCTCTTCTGCCGAATCAGCGCTTCGATCCGGCCGGAAAAAGCCGCAACAGCCTCCCGGCTGGCTTCAATCTGGCGGTCCAAATGGGCCAGCATGCCGGCCACGTCCTCGGTGGCCAGTGTTGCCAATTCCCGACGCGCCGCGTCGAGCTGGGATTGCACATCCCNGATATCGCGCTTGCGGCACTCANTTCGGGAGNCTTCCTCCTCGCTTAGTGCTTTCAGATCGCGTTCGGCCTGCGNCAACCCCTCCCGCGCAGCCTTTAGCANCGGCTGCTGGTCACGCACTAGCCGCGGGCGTTCTGCTCCTCGCGGCGGCGCGCCAGTTNCTCGTCGGACACCAGCTTGTCGGATCGTGCGGTTCGGAATGTCGATGCGGATGCGGTCGCCGTCGTGCACCAGGCCANTCGCGCCACCGGCGGCCGCTTCCGGCGAGCAGTGGCCAGTTGACAGGCNCGAGGTGCCGCCCGAGAAGCGGCCGTCGGTCAGCAGCGCGCAGGCCTTGCCCAGGCCCTTAGGCCGCGGCATCGAAAGCCGCTTTTCGTAGCGGTTCTTTTTGTTGCTACCGATCTTCTGNCGGTCGCCTTGCCTATGCCCNCGGTGCGCCAGCCCGCTGCGCCGTGAAGAAGCGGCGCGGCGGCTGCCCCAGCGCCTTGCGGAACATCAGGATGAAGGCGCTGACCGTTTCATAGCCCAGTTCGNCCGACACCTGCTGCACCGAGACGCCCATCGATAACCGCTGCAATGCCACGATCAGGTGGAGCTGCTGCCGCCAGCGGCCAAAGGGCATGCCCGTTTCCGCCAGCACCAGGCGCGTCAGGGTGCGTTCGCTCATGGCCAGCGTAGCGGCCCACTGAGCGGCGGTCTGGCGATTGGACGGGTTGTCGATCATCGCGTCGATTAGGCGTCGCAGGCGGGGTTCGTCGCTGATGGGAAGGTGCAGCGTTTCGGTAGGCGCCCGCCCGAGCTGGTCGAGCAGCACGGCGCGCAGCCGNTCTGCCTCCGCGCCGCGTTGCCGGCCCTTGGGCAGACCGGCCAAGTACAGCACCAGCTCGCGNAGGAGCGGGCTGACGGCGATNTGGCAGCACTGGCGCGGCATCGCCGGCAGGCGGGCTGCCTGCACGAACAGAAAGCAGACGCGCCCGTTGGGCGTCACGCGGTTGCTGTGCGGCATGCCGCTCGGNATCCATAGCCCGCCCTGCAGCGGAGCCGCCCACAGCGCGCCAGGTACCTCGCAGGTCATCGCGCCGCGCAGCACGATGGCCAGTTGCGCCTGCCGGTGCGTATGCATGGCCAGCTCGGCGCGCTCCTGCTCGGTATGAACCTGGATGGCGTCGACATCGACGTCCATACTGTCGAAATCGAACGACCAGGGGTTGAAATGGCGTGGGCGCATAGAAATAGGGGGTGATCCTGGCGCAAGCCGNTGCGGCAATCTGACCGGATTTGCGTTGTTTCCGCCAGATTACGCGAATTCACACGTGCCGCGAATTTCTAAAATCGGCAGCCTGGCGGGCGTGGTGCGCCTGCATGTCTTTTTCCTCCTAACGCTGACCGATGCAAGTCAAACGTCCCCTGTTGTTGATTGCGGGCATCCTGCTCATGGCCGCGTGCCTGCGCGCGCCCATTACCGTGGTCGGGCCTTTGCTCGACGTGATCCGGCAAGACCTGCGCCTGGACGCCTCGCAGGCCGGCATGCTCACTACGCTGCCGCTGCTGGCGTTTGCCGGCGTATCGCCATTCGCCGCCATGCTGGCGCATCGCTACGGGCTGGAACGCGCGCTGTTCGGCGCGCTGGTGGCGCTGGTGCTAGGCATCGTGCTGCGATCGATCGGGGCATCGTCTCCGGCGCTGTTTGCCGGCACTTGCGTGATGGGCGCGGCCATCGCCATTGCCAACGTGCTGCTGCCCAGCCTGCTCAAGCGCGACTTTCCGCACCATGTGGCGAGGCTTACGGCCTACTATGCGTTTGCGATGATCGCCGCGGCCGGCGCCATGTCGGCCATCGCGGTGCCGCTACACAACCTGCTGGGCAGGCAATGGTCGATCTCGCTGGCCAGTGTGGCGCTGCTGCCGGTGCTGGCCGCGCTGCTGTGGCTGCCCCAGCTGGCCAACCGTACGCAGCCGCCGGCACCCGCACCGCGCGCGGGACGCGCCATGTCGGTCTGGCGGGCAGCGCTGGCGTGGGAAGTGGCGGTGTACCTGGGGCTCACCTGCTTCATCTTTTTTGCCGCGCTGGCATGGATGCCATCGATCCTGCGCGGGTTTGGCTATACGCCGGCGCGCGCCGGTACGCTCCACGGCTGGATGCAGCTCGGCTCGGCCATGCCTTCGCTCCTGCTACTGCCGATGCTCAGGCGCCTGCCAGACCAGCGGGCCGTTGCCTTGGTGTCGCCGGCAGTGAGCGCGGTGGGGCTGGCCGGGCTCGTGCTGATACCCGGCGGCGCCGTGGTGTGGGTATTCCTGCTGGGCATTGGCATGGGCGCGGCGCTGATCCTGAGCCTGGCTTTCGTCGGCCTGCGCGCCAGCACCCAACGCGTGGCCGCATCGCTGTCGGGCATGTCGCAGTGCGTGGGCTATCTTCTCGCTGCGGTGGGCCCCACGCTGTGCGGCGCGCTGCGCCAGCTTGCCGGCACCTGGGACGTGCCGCTGCTGGCCTGCCTGATCCTGGCGCTGGCCATGTGCGCGCTGGGATGGCGGGTGGGCCGCGCGGCGCAGATTCCCGAGTGAGGGCGGGTGTGTGGCGGCCGTCCTGCGCCGCCACGTCGCCCCAGGCTGCTAACCCTTCAGCACCGTGCCTCGAGGGTCCGGAGCTTGCGGTCGCTGGTGGAGATGACCACCGCGCCATGGGCGATGGCGCTGCGGATATGCCTGGCCACGATGCAGCTCGTTCGGCATAGAGACTGCAGCCTTGGCAGATCTTGAAACTGCTACGTCAGCCCGGCAAGCCGTTGCCCGTTTGCGAGCGTATGGAAACCTCCCCGCCATCCAGCGTGACAGGCAAGGCGTCCGCGTTGGACCCGGCCGCACATGATACCAAGTAGCGATGCGGCATGGCGAAGGAGTGAGGACCGCCATCATGGGAAACAACCGGCTGGAGCGAAGTGCCATCTTTCAGGGCAGACAGTGAGCTCATCATGAGCGACCGGTGCCAACGGGATTCTGGAGAGTATCCACGGTCAGTACATTACGCCGGAGACCCTGCTCCCTTCGGCACGAATCCCTTCACTGGTGTAGACCAATGACTCGCCACCAAGCGGCCTCGGTGAAGGTGAAGGTGCGCCCCCTAAAGAAGCTGAGGGACGCCGCCCTCAAATACCGGCCGCAGCAGATCAAGCAGAAAGGCCTGGCTAGTGAACTGACCTTTTCTTTCACGAAGCCTTAGCTTGATCCAATTTGGTGCGCGAAACGAGGGTCAAGCTCCATGCTGCTTTGTCAGACGCACCATAGCTGCGCAACTTCTCACGTAGCAATACCTTCGCAACCACGGGCAGGTCAGCTGCGAGTTCATTACATTTTCGATGCGCGAGAGCCAGATTGGAGAGCCGATCAGTCCCCCCATCTGCTTGCGCAAGGAGGTGCTCGACTGATGTGTCGGTAGCCTCCATCGGCAAACCGCAATAGAAACACTCTGAACCATCCCGCTCTTGCAAGCGGGTGACTTTCAGATCCTTCTTACGTCTTTTCTTTCTTGCGTTTCGACTGATCCCTGAGGGTCTCGACGGAGCCACTCCGTTTCCCGCCACCCGGGTCAACTTGATGGTGAAGCGGTCCTCTCGAACCATGACAGCGTTGCCTTTCTTGACCAACGCCTCCGCACGCTCTCGTGTGCAGTTATCGAGCGCTNCTCCATGCTCGTCAAGTACCAATACTTCCGTGTCCGACACAGTGCTGTTCCGATTCATTGTTTGGGCGGNCAATTCAGCCCAATGCGTTTTAGATACGGTGCGTAACCTTGAGGTACATCTTCGCCGAGAGGCGGTAATTCCCATTTCTCTCCAGCCATGTGGGATTTATTAACCCCAATTATNAATCTGCGACCGCTCAACTGGCGTNAAGGTTTCTTGTTATCAGATAATTTAATGTGTCCGTTGCAGACCATTTCCCAGAGCAGTCTCTGGGAATTTAGGTGGAGCCTGGATATTCTGCGTTAGTCATGAAAGCTATTCCGTTGCCCTATTCAAGTTGATTCGCCATGCCAGGCATCAGAAGGGAGCAGCAGAAATGGCCTACCGGCCACGAAGGGCGCGTCGGCAAACAACTTCAGCTCGATATCCTGATAGACCATAGGTCCAACATCAGCAGTGGCAAGTAGCTTCTAGGCTGCACCTCGCCGACGCTACCATGTGAGCTGTGCCGTCGGGGCTCAATCCTCTTTACTCATAGCTGCCCANATTATCGCCACCTTTTTGAGAGGATCTGTTCCCTAAAAAAACGTGCATTTTCTTTGTGCTTTCAAGGTTTTTGCTCCATATCGACCTGAAAGATCCGCGCAGCGCGGTCGAACAGTTTCACTCCAGACTGCTGCATCGCAGACGTTGGGGACAAATGTTAAGGGCATACACTTAAACCAAAAAANCCCGCTCCCTTTCGGGAAACGGGCATATGAAAAGTGAATGGCGCCGGTCGCTACTGCAACGCCAGCGCAACGACATCGATAACGCCGTCGGCGTCGTCGACCAGGTCAGGTGTCTGCGAGATGAAGTACTCCCGCTGATAACCGCCGACCCGCAGCGCCTCGCGCTTCATCTTCATGAAGGCACGCTTGCGGTCCGGATCCAATGGGCCGTCCGCCTCATCAGTGAACAGGGTCTGGAAAGGCTGCTGCGCGTCTTGAGCCCGATAAAGGGCGATCCCGCGCGTCAGGCACTCGTTGATCCATACCTTCTGTCCTCCTGACATCACGCCGAACTCCTTCGTGGTGTCGTTGTCGGCGTCGATCACGTTGATGGAAAAGCCCTCGCGCCGCTCGCCGCTGGCCAGCGTCGTCTGCGTCTGGATCGCGATGGTGAATCGCGGNCCATAGCAAGCNAGAAGCAAGTCATTGACGATTTGGGTGATGGCCGGACCCGCGTCATCGATGGACAACGCGATCACGCCATCGTTGCCCAGTCCTTTCGCAAGCAGCTTCCACTGTGCAATCTGATCGGACAGCGCCTGCGCCTTGGCCTCGAGCGCCGGCATGCCGGCAAGCTCAACATCCAGACGCTCACGCTCCGCCACCAGCATGCTCTCTTGCCGAATCAGTGCTTCGATCCGGNCGGCAAACGCCGCGACAGCCTCCCGGCTGGCTNCGATCTCGCGATCCAGTTGGGCGAGCATGCCAATCACGTCCTCTGTGGACAGCGACGCCAGCTCCCGACGCACCGCTTCGAGCTGGGATTGCACGTCCGCGATATCACGCTTGTGCCGCCCGATTCGGGACGCTTCCTCCTCGCTCAATGCTGTCAGATCGCCTTCGGCCTGCGCCAACCCTCTCCGCGCAGCCTCCAGCAACGTCTTCTTCGCAGCCGTCGCCGTGAGGCGCTGCAACAGCTGTTGGTCACGCACGAGGTGCGCCTCCAGGGCGGAAAGCGCAGCCCGGGCCGTAGCACGTTCCGACATTGCGCCTTGCATCGACTGCATGTGCTCCTGCTTCTTCCGATAGCTTTCGCGCAGCGCCTTGACTGAAACAACCTGATCACCGAGCTTGGCCTTCGCACTGCGAGCTTGCGCCAGCAGTGGACAGGCGGCGTGCATGGGATCGTCCCGGCATGGGACAGTGTCAATCACATCGGCTTGCAGCTTCAACGAATCCGCCAACTTCGCGCCGGCGACCCCTTGCTGTTCCAAGCCCTTGAGCTCCGTACCGAGCGCAGCATGCTCGACCTGAACGGCATCGAGCTTCTCCACGATCGCTCGCTGGTGGGCAATTTCATCCTGCCTCCTGCCAATGGCCAGTTGCACGATATCCCTCTCGCCCGCTGCCGCGTCAATGTCGGCCGCCTCTGCCAGAATCAACCGATGGCTTGCCGCTTGCCGATCCAGATCGCGTCGGCGCGCCAAGGCACGTCCGGCCGCAGCCTGTTCATCGTTGGTCAACGATGCTGCACGCTGGTCCAACTCGCNCTTGCGCTGGCTCAGTTCCCGCAACCGCGCTTCGGTACCGGCATTGGCAGCCTGCTTTGCAGCAAGCGTCGCGCGCTCCTGCAGCAGCTTAGCGTCCTTGGCTGTTTCGTCATCACGTGCGTGGCGCTCGGCGTCCAGGCTCTCGCCGATCTGCCAAATCTCGCGGGCCACGACTGACGCCCGATCGCGCTTTCCCGTGAGGGTCAGCACATCCCGCTGCAGAGTGTCCAGCGACCTAGTGAGCAGCTTGGCAACCTCACCTGCTTTCGCAGACAGGTCACGCAGGTGATCGATCCCGAGCAACTCGGCGAGCAGCTTCTTGATCTCGCCCGGCTGATAGCTTGCGAGCGGGCGCCGGTTCTGAGCAGAAAACACACTGGTGAAGAATGCCTCGGGAGAACCCAAGACAGCTTCGAGACACCGGTTGTAGGTGTCCGCCTTGCCGTCCGACAGTGTGCCGTCGGCCAGTTGCGCAGGCTTCCAGGCGTCACCGACGTCCTTCTCAAACAGGTAGTACTCAGCCTTGCGGCTCTTGCCAGAGTTGCGAAATGCGAACGCCGACCGGTAGGTCTTGCCGCCGTGCTCCCATTCCAAGTCCTTCTCAGCGCGCGGGGCGCAGAGATGGTCCCAGTACGAGAATGCTTCGGCCGACATCTTGCTCGCGTGGCTGGGCATGATCGGAAACGGATGCAGGTTGTCCATGATCGTGGTCTTCCCTGCCCCATTGGGACCGACAAGCGCGATCAGGCCGGCCGGCAACGTCGACAGGNCTACGNTAACGTTATCCCGATGCATGCCATCACGGATACCGTGGAATCCGGAAAGCGTCAGCTTCAGCGGACGCATTCGGACACCTCCGAGCCGTTGCAGGAATGGAGATAGTCCGACGGCACTTCCATTGCGCCTTCGTCCCATTGCGGAACATCGGGCAGCGAAGGTGCATCCGGTTCAAGCTCACCGGCGATGGCACGTTCGACCGAGCGGCGCGCAGCGGAAAAGTCCTGGCCAGCAAGCTTCATCACGGCGGCCCAGTCCTGCTTGCCGGTGAGGGCTCGCAGTTCCAGCTCGCTCCACTGCGATGCCAGGCCGTTGGAGAATGACCAGATCAAGTCCTGCATCTCCTTGGACGGCGCTACGGCGAAGAAGGTGTTGCCACCCGCCTCGCCCAGCGCCATCACAAGCATGTGGTCGCGCTTGGCAATCACGGCGCCGCGGCCGGGACCGAACGGCTCATACATCATGCACTGTGTGAAGCCGTGCTGATCGCAGAGGCGCTTGGCCATGGCCGAGCGATTGATAAAGGTTTCCTCGACAAAGAGCCACTCAGGCCCCGCGTGGTAGAGAATCATCTTGCACTCCAAAGAAATGACGGAGTGCGCCCCTGACGGGATGCACCCGTCTGGGTAGATAGAAAAGAAATGGATACTGCTGGGTCGATGCGTCAGGGACGCGGGTAAAACCAGTTTTCGACAGCCGCAAAGGCTGTCGGAACATGGCTCTGCATGTTCAAAGTGTTGGCGTATGGCTACGCAAAAAGATCGTCGGTCAGCCAATTCATCGGCGTGGCCTCGGTGGCGATGGGTGGTGCGGGTTCCGTTACCGACACAGCAGGTGTCGCATCGGGCGCGGAAACAGCTCTATCCAGTTCCAACTCCCCCAGTTCCGCAATGAATGGCAGAGCAGCGGCTTCCACAGCATGCAGCTCCTGTGTAGAAGGGTCGGAGATCGGCATCTCAGCGAGGCCAGCGAGCACTTGATCGGCAATCGCTTGGGCATCGAGGTTTTCGAGCATCGCAAGACTGTCCAGCAACGGATTCGCGTCGACGCCGGTCAGCTCGCACCATCTCCCCAGCTTCTCGGACAAGGTTGCCGCCCGGCTGATCCCTTCGGCGCGGCTGCGAACAGCCGGCAAGACACGGGCTTCCAGCTTNACTTCAGCACTGGCGCCAAAGAGCGCCTGGATGGCTTCGCGGTCAACTAGCTGGCGATGTTCCTCGTTGACCGTCCAGCGCACCCGCACGAACTTGTGGGCGGCGTCGGCGGCCATCTCGGCAAGCTTCGCGATGTCCGGTGGCCCGTCGAAGTCAATGCAGACCGTCTCGCTCGCCGGCGTTTGCACTTGGGTGGCTATTGCCCCACCCGGTGAAACCCGCCATTGCAGATAGCCTTTAGCACCGATCTCGCCGTAGTGAAACCGTCCGATTGAGCCCGGATAGGCCACCACCCTGCCCTCACGCCCCCATTGCTGGGCGCGATGAATATGGCCGAGCATGAATGCGTCGCAGTCGGCATCGAACAGTGCACCAATGGTGAACTCATGGTCCAGTCCCGCCATCGGCACGCCGTGCTCCGTCTGGCAACCGTTGACGGTACCGTGCGAAACNCCGATCGTACGAACGCCCTGTGACCGCCATTGACGATTCACAGCGCCCGCAGCGGCCAGATAGTCAGCCAGATGGTCACCCACTGCCGTCGCCGCTTTTGCGACGCCGGCGGCGGCCGCCAACACGGCCTTGTTGACCGTTGGCACGCAGGTAAAGACGACTTCCGGCAGACCGTGGCGCGTCAGCAGCTCTTCCATTTCCGCCGGACTGAAGATCGCGCCGTCACTCGGAAAAAACGCGTTGCCGATGAGAGCGACCTGGTGAATCCGATCCGCAACGTACACGGGGCAACTTGCTCCAATCAGTCGGAACAGGTCCAACGTGCCGGGCGGCTCATGACTGAAAGTTCCCTGCAGCATCAAAACGGGCATGCTGGCCGATAACTGGTGGATGCGCCGGGCCAGCGCGGAGAGCGCCGGCGTGTGGGCATCGAGCCGGTGGTCGGTCGAATCGCCCGACACCACGGCAACTTGGCAGCGATTGGCGATCGCGTCTTCTACAGCAAAGCCGAAACAACGATCCGCCTCGGCCAAATGGCCGGGGGAGTAGTGCAAGTCAGAGAATTGCGCAGCAAGCAGGCTGACGCCATCGTCGAGCATTGTGGAACCTCCAAGGAAATGTGCCGGCATGCGGCTAGAAAATGAAAGGGAAGCCCATTGGCTTCCCTCAACTGCCGGCACAGGGCTGGCGATAGAAATTACGTAGCGACGTCGGCCGCGATGGCGGCAAGCTGCTCTCGGAATGCCATCGGATTGGCCAACGCAGCGCGAAGCTCAGCCAAGAACGCCTGAAGATCCTGATCCCGCTTGGACCAACCGCGCCCGAACGTCGCCGCTGCAAAGGCTTTCAACTGGCGGCCGCCATCCTCGCTGTCGAGCCCAAGACGCTTTACGAGATCGAGATACTCGCTCTCCAGGTCCTTGGTACCCGCCGTATTGGATGCTGGTGTCGAGCCATTGGCCTTCTCTACGCCACTCTCCAATACCCCGTCTTGCGGAATATCGATGGTGGNCTCGCCGGCCGGGCCGTCACCTTGCAGAGGATCTTCCCGCTTGCCTTCAAGCATGGAGGCGGCCTGTTCTGCCATCTCCAATGCCGGCGGGCGGCGGTCAGAGCCATCGAGCAACGCAGCGATGTCGATCTCAGCGTCCAGCGTGATGAGCCACTGCATCTGACGCACCGGCTTGCCGGTGTCATCGATGCGGCTGATCTCCAGCTCTTGCTTGGACATCCAGAACTTTGCGCCGACGAGCCGCCCTCGTGCCATCGCCACGGTCTGCATAGCCGCGTGGGCTTTTTGCAGAACGTAAATCGAGGTCGTGGGCATTTCGATGAGGCCGAGCCCGGCAATATGCGGGATCGCAAAGAAGAAGCTCGCGGACAAGTTGCAATGGCCGCCCTGGTATTGCGGGCATTCCTGCGGATCGCACAGTCCGTTCTGAATATGGTCGTCCTGCCGCAAGATGATCGTACGGCCGCCCCACGTGCGCTTCGCGCGGTTGGCCCGCTCATCGCGCACCGGCGGCGCGTACATCTTGCAGTAGCGTCTGCCGTCCGAGCCATACTCGGAGAAATACTGCCTGCCGTTCTTCGTCCAGGCCACGAGCTGGTTGGGCATGTTGCTCAGCCAGTCGTTGAACGCAAAAACCACGGGAAAGCGCCAGAGACGATGCCCGTTGCCGTCGTTGCGGTCTTCGCCGTA
>JGI25151J46595_10002180_pt1 | contig 12123 bp, 10 predicted proteins | sample AraplaMF_Col_mLB_FD_46595 | JGI IMG/M metagenome (IMG submission 46595) | reverse complement strand
AGATTTTTAATTTGTATTACATAATGATAAGTTGCTTTAAATTCAGAAGAGATGTTATTCGTGACAAAGTCTAGCACAGACTAAAATGCTATACAATAATAATTTTCAAGATAGAATTTTATTACCGAGCAAATAAATACATTTTGTGAATGATTTCACAAATTGATTGACTTAGGGTTTTGAATCTTGCTATCTTGTAGGGGCAAAACAGCGAGATAAATGAAAAATAGCATGTATACACATAATAAGTTTGGTGTACTTGTCATTTTTNATTTAAATTGTTAGATATATTAATTTCAAAAGGAAGTGTGAGTATGAAAATCGGAGTAGTAAAAGAAATAAAAAAAGGTGAATCTCGTGTGGGAATGACTCCCGAAAATGCTCAAAANTTAGTTGCAGAGGGACATCAAGTTTTGGTACAAAAAGATGCTGGATTAGGATCTGGTTATACTAATGATGAATATACAAATGCAGGTGCAAGCATAGTAACTCAAAAAGAAGCTTGGGACGTCGATATGGTAGTAAAAGTGAAAGAACCACTATCTGCAGAATATCACTACTTTAAAAAAGATCTCATTGTATGGGGATTTTTACATCTAGCAGCTTCTAAAGAGTGTGTTGAAGCAATGAGACAAGCAGGAACTACTGCAATTGCTGGAGAGACAATTAGTGAAGATGGTGTTTTGACTCTGTTAAAGCCCATGAGTGCGATTGCTGGCCGCCGTGCAGTCTTTATGGGAGCTTATTATCTAGAAAAACAACATCAAGGAGAAGGGATTTTATTATCAGGAATTGAGGGTATCCCTGCTGGAAATGTTGTCATTTTAGGTGGAGGAAATGCATCTATTAATGCATGTGATATGGCAATTGGAATTGGTTGCCATGTGACTATTCTAGAATTAAACAAAACACAAATTGCTTATTTAAAAGAAAGATATGTGAATGATTCTGTAGAGGTTATTGAATCCAATACTGAAAACTTAGAAAAGCATATAAAAGAGGCAGACTTATTTATTTCAACTATCTTAATACCAGGAGCTAAACCACCGAAAATTGTAAAAGAATATATGGTTCAATCAATGAAACCTGGCAGTGTTATTGTTGATATTGCAATTGACCAAGGTGGAACAGTTGAAACAGTTGATCACTATACAACACATGATAACCCTATATTTATTAAGCATGATGTAATCCATTATGCTGTACCAAATATGCCTGGTGCCACCCCACGTACTTCGACCATGGCTTTAGCAAATGGAAATATTGAATATTTATTATTAATTGCTAAAGAGGGATTAGAAAATGCAATAAATACTAAACCGGCTTTAGCATCTGGTATAAACATTTATAAAGGTTTTATTACCTATGAGAATTTAGGAAAGACGTTAGAGTTAGATTATAAACCACTGAAAGAAGTGTTACTATGATTAACAAAAATTTACCACTTAACATTGGTGATATAAAAAAGGCTCAACAAATTCTTTCTGGAAATGCACGTAAGACNCCCCTTGTTAAATCATTTTATTTGACGAGTAAAACGGGTGGAGAAATTCATTTGAAGTTAGAAAATATGCAATTAACTGGATCATTTAAGTTTCGTGGTGCATTTAATAAAATTTCAAATTTAACAGATGAAGAAAAAGCACATGGTGTGATTGCTTGTTCAGCTGGGAATCATGCACAAGGTGTTGCATTATCTTCTCATTTACTTGGAATCAAAAGTAAAATTGTTATGCCAATTTCTGCACCACAAGCCAAAGTTGATGCTACCAGAGGATATGGTTCTGAAGTTATTTTACATGGGGATACCTTTGATGATGCTAAGGCTAAATGTGAAGAGATTATACAGGAAACAGGAGAAACATATTTACATCCATACGATGATGTAGAGGTAATGGCTGGCCAAGGAACAATTGGTTTAGATATTCTTGATGATATGTGGGATGTTGATACTGTAATTGTGCCTATTGGTGGTGGAGGTATTATTTCAGGAATTGCAGTTGCACTTAAATCATTTAATCCATCAATTAATATTATTGGTGTTCAAGCTGATAATGTCCATGGAATGAAAGCTTCTTATGATGTTGGAAAAATTGTATCCCATTATGAAGCACCAACAATAGCTGATGGATGTGCTGTTAAAATACCAGGAGACTTAACCTTTGAAATTGTTAAAGAATTAGTGGATGATATTGTAACGGTATCAGAAGAGGAATTAGAAGTAGCCATGAAAGACTTACTACAACGTGGAAAAGCTGTTGTAGAAGGAGCTGGAGCATTAGCTACAGCTGCTCTTCTTGCAGGAAAAGTTGATCAATATACAAAAGGTAAAAAAGTAGTAGCGGTTATTTCAGGTGGAAATGTGGACTTAAAACGCATTTCCAGTGTATGTGAGCATTTCTTTGTTGCGAATGAAGTAAAATAACTCTTTGAATATCTTATAAAATAAATTAATTTTACCAAAGAAGAGCTAGGAGAAGACATCTTAGCTCTTCTTTGGTAAAAGGGGACATATATCATGGCCAACCTGTTTAAAAAGAAATCTGTTATGCAATTGTTAGAAGAAAGTAAAAGTAAAACTTTGTCAAAAAATTTAGGGGCATTTGACTTAACAATGCTAGGAATTGGCGCAATAATTGGTACAGGCGTTCTTGTATTAACTGGATTAGTAGCAGCAAGAGATGCTGGTCCAGCAGTTATTTTTTCATTTATGATTGCCGCAATTGTTTGCGGATTTGCAGCATTATGTTATGCAGAAGTTGCTTCTACACTTCCTGTTTCAGGTAGTGTGTACACATACTCTTATGCTACAATTGGGGAGTTTGTAGCCCATTTAATGGGATGGACCTTACTATCGGTATACGTTGTAACAACAGCAGCAGTAGCTGGTGGATGGACAGGTTATTTCCATAACTTGATAAGTGGATTTGGATTAGAAATTCCAAAAGAACTGTTAACGATTCCATCACAAGGTGGTATCGTNAACTTACCAGCAGTAGTCATTACGTTAGTACTAACATGGCTATTATCACGTGGTACGAAAGAAAGTAAACGTGTGAATAACGCAATGGTATTAATCAAAATTGCTATTGTTAGCTTATTCATTGCGGTTGGTGTATTCTACGTAAAACCAGAAAACTGGGTACCATTTGCACCGTATGGTTTAAGTGGAGTCTTTGCCGGAGGAGCAGCAGTATTCTTTGCTTTCCTAGGTTTTGATGCATTAGCAACTTCAGCAGAAGAAGTGAAAAATCCACAACGTGACCTTCCAATTGGTATCATTGCTTCGTTAGTTATTTGTACAATCATTTATGTTGTGGTTTGTCTTGTTATGACTGGTATGGTTTCTTATAAAGAGTTAGATGTACCAGAAGCAATGGCTTATGTACTAGAAGTTGTAGGACAAGATAAAGTAGCTGGTGTAATTGCTATTGGAGCTGTAATTGGTATTATGGCTGTAATTTTTGCTTATATTTACGCAACAACACGTGTATTCTTTGCAATGAGTCGTGACGGTTTATTGCCAGAATCTTTTGCGAAAATTAACAAGAAGACAGAAGCACCAACATTTTCAACTTGGTTAACAGGGATTGGTAGTGCTTTAATTGCTGGATTTATCGATTTAAAAGAATTGTCGAATTTAGCGAATATTGGAGCGTTATTAACATTTGCGATGGTTGGTGTATCTGTTATCATTCTTCGTAAAACACATCCGAATTTAAAGCGCGGATTTATGGTACCACTTGTACCAATTTTACCAATCATTTCAATCGCATGTTGTCTATTCTTAATGTTCAATCTACCATTAACAACATGGATGTACTTCGGTGCTTGGTTAGCAATTGGAGTAGTTGTATACTTTGTTTATTCGAAAAAACATAGTCATTTAAAAGAAGATACAAGTTCGCAAGATAGCTTAGAAAAAGCTAATTAAGGGGATATAATAAATTGTAAGCCTTGTGTGCCTAGGGAGCGCGCAAGGTTTTTTCTTTTGGTCAAAGGAGGAAAAANTAGTATCTTGTAGAATTTATATGTTGAAATATTCAAAGGGGTGAAATGATGGTTGTAAAAGACGAATTAAAAATTGTTGTTGGTGCAGGAGAAATTAACAATAACCCAGGATGGTTACATACAAATGAAGATGAATTGAATTTATTAAAAAGAGAAGATTGGATAAAAAGGTTTGATAGTAACTCTTTAGAGGTAATTTTAGCNGAGCATGTATGGGAGCATTTATCATATGAGGAAGGTGTAGAAGCAGCGAAAGTGTGTTATGAATTTTTAAAGAACGGTGGTTATATTCGCTGTGCGGTTCCGGATAGCTTTTTCCCGGATGAAGAATATCAAGAAGGGGTNCAAGTTGGGGGACCTGGACCACTAGATCATCCAGCGGCGAGCCATAAAATTGTTCACAATTATAAAACGATAATATCCATGTTTGAGAGCGCAGGATTTCAGGTGAAGCTTTTGGAGTATTGTGATGAGAGNGGAGAGTTTCATTATAATGATTGGGATGAAAAAGAAGGATTTATTTATCGGTCTAAACGCTTTGATCATAGAAATCAGGATGGAAAGTTAGGGTTTGTTTCTTTAATTGTTGATGCAGTGAAAGGTGAATAAATGAAGAAAAAAGGATGTACGAAAGGATAGAAACTTTCGTACATCCTTTTTGTATGAAGAATATAACGGATGTGGAAAATAAGTGATATGTTTTTAAATTTGAACAAAATGTTCGGAAAATTTGTTACGGATTTTATTGACACATATGAATGGGCGCTCATATAATNAANGTATAAGATATATGAATGGTTGTTCATATGTTCAAATGAAGAGGTGAGCTATAATGGCTGAAAATAAAGTAGAAACATGTCAAGAAGCATGTTCTCAAACAATTATCCATGGAGAAGTTGTTGATCAAGTGAAACAAACGATTCCAGCTGACGAAAGTTTAAGTAAAGTGGCAGAATTATTTAAAGTATTAGGTGACCGTACGCGTACCCGCATTTTACACGCATTATTTGAAGCAGAAATGTGCGTATGTGACTTAGCGTATTTACTCGGCATGACACAATCATCTATTTCTCATCAGTTGCGTGTTTTAAAGCAAGCAAAACTTGTGAAAAACCGTAAAGAAGGAAAGGTTGTGTATTATTCATTAGCTGACCATCACGTAATTCATATCTTTGAGCAAGCATTTGAACACGTAAATGAGGAAGAATAGAAAATAAAAGCACAAGGAGGGAGAAAGATGGCAGAAGCACTAGTGAAACGAAAACTTGTGTTAGAAGGATTAGATTGTGCGAACTGTGCGATGAAAATTGANAAAGGGGTCGGAGGATTAGAAGGTGTCTCCTCTTGTTCCGTGAACTTCGCAACTAAGACAATGACTTTAGAAACAGAACAAAATAAAGAAAATAATGTTGTTGCTGAAGCGAAACAGCTTGTTACGAAATTAGAACCGCACATTCAAGTAAAGGATGAACAGAAAACAAAAGTTGTAAAAGAAGTATTTGTATTAGAAGGGCTAGATTGTGCAAATTGTGCAATGAAGATTGAAACAAAGGTAAAAGAGATGCCTACGGTTTCAGCGGCCGCTGTTGACTTTGTATCGAAGAAATTAAAAATAGAAGTGGCAAATAAAAAAGAGCTTGAAACGACAGTACAAGATATTAAAAGTATTGTTCATAAATTAGAGCCAGATGTAAAAGTTGTCCGTGAAGAAAAAACAGGTCATGATCATGGACATAGTCACGATCACGGTGAAGGAAATGTGAAGAAAATGCTATGGCGCTTAGNGATTGGTGGTGTTTTAACAGGAGTCGCTGCACTTGCAGGATTACCACAAATGATAANAATTCCACTTTTCGTTATCGCATATTTACTCATTGGTGGAGATATTGTTTGGCGAGCTGTGAGAAACATAACACGCGGGCAAGTATTTGATGAAAACTTTCTAATGGCAATCGCTACACTTGGAGCATTTGCAATCGGGCAATATCCAGAGGCTGTCGCAGTTATGCTGTTTTATCAAGTAGGTGAGTTATTCCAGAGTATTGCGGTGAATCGTTCTCGAAAATCGATTACTTCATTAATGGATATTCGTCCTGATTATGCAAACGTTAAAGTTGGCAATGAAACAAAACAAGTCTCACCGGAAGATGTACAAATTGGAGATTATATCATTGTTAAACCAGGTGAGAAAGTACCATTAGATGGGAAAGTAGTTGAAGGAACATCAATGGTAGATACTTCAGCATTAACAGGTGAATCTGTACCGCGTGAAGTAGAAGTTGGGAAAGATGTATTAAGTGGTTTTGTGAACCAAAATGGTGTGTTAACAATTGAAGTAACAAAAGAATTTGGTGAATCAACTGTATCGAAAATTTTNGATTTAGTACAAAACGCAAGTAGCCGAAAAGCACCAACAGAAAACTTTATTACGAAATTTGCGCGTTACTATACTCCGGTCGTAGTTATTACAGCAGCGGCATTAGCGTTTATTCCACCTCTTATTTTAGAAGGGGCTACATTCTCTGANTGGATTTATCGTGCATTAGTGTTTCTTGTTATTTCTTGTCCATGTGCATTAGTGGTATCTATTCCACTTGGATTCTTTGGCGGTATTGGTGGAGCCTCTAAAAACGGTATTTTAATCAAAGGAAGTAACTATTTAGAAGCACTGAATGATGTGAAACATATCGTCTTTGACAAAACAGGAACATTAACAAAAGGTGTATTCAAGGTAACGAAGATGGAGCCAAATGGAGCAACTACAAAAGAAGAACTCCTTGAATATGCTGCATTTGCGGAAGTTTATTCAAATCATCCAATTGCACAATCTATTCGAAGTGCATATGGAAAATCAATTGATGAAAATATGATTGAGGATTATAGTGAAATTTCCGGTCATGGTACAGTTGTAAAAGTACAAGGTAAAGAAATTTTTGCGGGCAATGCAAAATTAATGAAAAAAGAAAATATTACATTTGAACAGCCGCAAACAGTGGGCACGCTTGTTCACGTTGCTGTAGACGGTGCATACGCTGGTTATATTGTCATCTCAGATGAAGTAAAAGAGGACTCAAAACAAGCAATTCAAAAGTTGAAAGAACTTGGTATTAAGAAAACGGTAATGTTAACAGGTGATGCGAAATTAGTTGGAGAAGCTGTTGGTAAGGAGCTTGGCTTAGATGAGGTTCACGCTGAATTATTGCCACAACAAAAAGTAGAAGAAATTGAAAAAATTGATAGTGCAAAACAAGCGAAAGAAAAAGTTGCGTTCGTTGGTGATGGTATTAATGATACACCAGTATTAGCGAGAGCAGACGTCGGGATTGCGATGGGTGGATTAGGATCTGATGCAGCAATCGAGGCGGCGGATATTGTAATCATGACAGATGAACCTTCTAAAATCGCAACGGCTGTCAAAATTGCCAAACGTACACGGANCATTGTATGGCAAAATATTATCTTTGCACTTGGTGTGAAAGGACTGGTCTTATTACTTGGTGCATTTGGAATTGCAACAATGTGGGAAGCTGTTTTCTCAGATGTGGGNGTTACGCTACTTGCTGTATTGAATGCGATGCGTGTGCTTAGAGTGAAAGATTTGTAAAATAAAGTGAAACTTTAATCAGTGGGGGATATCTCCCACTGATTATTAGCCCTCACGAATCGGGCTTTTACGGGCAATTTATCTCCCAGCTAACTTCTTTTGCTGAACTTTGAGGTGGGGGATATTACTGCCCGTAAATAGCGGGGTAAAAAGAGAAGCGAAGGCTTCTCTTTTTATTTTTGTATATTTTTTGCAACCTGATCCCGTACGGTTTGAATGTAATTCATTTTATGATCCCAGCATTCTTGGCTTAAATCTACAGGATATTCTTCGGGATTTAGTGTTCTCATATATTCTTCCCAAAATAGTGCTAAGCTGTTTTCTGTGTATTTTTGAATGTCTAATATGTTAGGTAATTCATATGTTCTTTTACCATTTGTGAAAATGTTATGATGAAGCTCGCGTGCTTCAAAGTTTGTCACGAATTTACTGATGTACGTATGGACAGGATGGAACATTTTTAAACGTTCTTCCTGCTCAGGTTCTTCTGATTCTAAAGCGATATAATCACCTTCTGCATGATTGTTAACGCGATTAATGATTCGATAAATTCGTTTTAATCCTGGCGTTGTAATCTTTTCAGGATTAGAAGAGATTTTAATCGTATCATTTAATGTGCCATTCGCATCCTCAATCGCAACTAACTTATAAACAGCTCCTAAGGCAGGTTGCTCAAATGATGTAATTAATTTTGTTCCGACGCCCCATACATCAATTTTTGCCCCTTGTGATTTTAAATGCATAATTGTATATTCATCTAAATCACTAGAAGCGATGATTTTTGTATTTGTAAATCCAGCTGCATCAAGTAGTTTTCGTGCCTCTTTTGATAAATAAGCCATATCGCCGCTATCAAGACGAATACCATAAAAATCAATGCGGTCACCAAATTCTTTCGCGATGCGAATGGCATTTGGTACACCAGATTTTAATGTGTCGTATGTATCGACAAGAAAAACACATTTTTTATGTGTTTCAGCATACTTTTTAAATGCAATATATTCATCACGGTATGCTTGGACAAAGGAATGAGCATGCGTACCAGCAACTGGAATACCAAATCGTTTTCCAGCACGGACATTGCTTGTAGAAGAAAATCCACCGATAAAGGCTGCGCGTGTACCCCAAAGGGCCGCATCAAATTCATGAGCACGGCGTGTACCAAATTCTAATAGTTCATCATTGTTCGCTGCATGTTTCATGCGAGCTGCTTTTGTAGCGATTAATGTTTGGTAATTCACAATGTTTAACAAGGCGGTTTCAATAATTTGAGCTTCACCAAGCGGTGCGTCAACGCGCAATAATGGCTCGTTATTAAAAACAACTTCTCCTTCTTGCATACTACGAATTGTCCCGGTAAACCTCATGTTTTGTAAATACTGTAGAAACTCTTCTTCAAATTGTAGCTCTTTTAAATAAGTGATATCACTTTCGGTAAAACGAAAATTCTCTATGTATTCTATAATTTTTTCAAGACCAGCAAAAATGGCATAACCATTTTTAAATGGAAGCTTTCGGAAATATAAATCAAAAACAGAGCGGCGATTATGAATGCCGTCTTTCCAATATGTATAAGTCATGTTGATTTGATATAAATCTGTATGTAAGGCGTAACTATCATCTTTATAATGATTCATTGTGAAAACACCTCCGTAATTTGGTTATATTATATCGTTTTTTCTAGTTTATGCCAAAGAATCCATTTCTAATAAGAAAGAGTGATTTTAATGTTTGGTAATATAGGTGATATAACATGTTTTTAGCATGAAATTTAGCTACTTCAATTGGAATAAAACAAATTTATCGAAAAACTTTTAGAAAATTTACATTTATCAATTTATATTTTTGGCATTTTTATGTATTATTAAAGTAGTGGGGGTAAATGAGAATGGAGGAGGACAATGCAACAAACTTTAGAAAAAATCGGCAAACAAGTTTTTTATAAGCGGCTGAGGAAATCTTGCAGTTGCTCTGCGCGAGGTTAGAGATTGCCGTGTCGGATTTGAGAGATGTAGAAGAAGAAGTGAAAGAGAAATTAGATGATTGGTTAAACGCATTAGTTCATTTGGACAAGCAACAGGTTGAACGCATATATAAAGAATTACAGTCTGAAATGAAAAATGTCTTAGATTTTGAAATTATAAATTATTATAATCTGCTGTATACACGTTATTTGATTATGAAAAGAGATCTTCCTGCGCTTGAAGAAGAACTAGAGAAATTAAAGAAGATGTATAAGAAGTATTCTCCGTTTCAGAAGTTGCTGTATACGTATAGTAGGGCTTTATTATATTGTATGCAATATAAATATAAACAGGCATTAGAGCATTTGTTAAAAACAGAGTCTATGGCGAAAGAACAAGGTTATTATGAAACGGGGATATATTATAATTTAGCACTTACGTATAGTCAGATGGAAATCGATCATATGACATTGTACTTTGCGAATGTTGCGTTAGAAGGTTTTCGAAATGAATATAAGTTTCGGCATGTAATCAACTGTCAACTTTTAATCGCTTTCAGTTATATACGAAAAAAACAGTATAGTGAAGCTATGGGAATTTATAATCATATTTTAAGAGAGGCTGATTCTTTTGCGGATAAAGATAATATCATGTCAATTGCCTTGAATAATATGGGGTACTTATATTATCGTCAAAATAATTATGAAAAAGCAAAAGAATATTATTTGGAGGGTCTACAGTATAAAAAAGAAGAAGATTTAAATTATATTGATGCTATGTATGAGATTTCTTTGCAATGTATTCAGTTAAAAGAATTTGAAGAAGCGAGAGGTTGGATTGAAAAAGGAATTTCTGCTGCAAGAAAAGATGACAGATATAAAAGTATGTTGCACTTATTATTAATTCTTCAATATAAGTATTATGGAAAAAAAGAGGTATATAAGAAGTTTTTAGAAATAGAAGCAGTGCCTTTCTTTAAGGGTGAAAAAAATATGAAAGATTTAAAGAAGGTATACTTAGAATTAGCGGAATACTTTGAAGAATCATCGGAATTTCAAGAAAGTAATCGATATTATAAATTAGCAATTATGTTGTTAGAAGAAGAAGGAGGGGTTATAGTATGAAAAAGATAATCTTAGGAACCTTTGTAATTATAACGGTTTTAGCGGTAGCATTCGATGTGCAGTGTGCTTGGAAACCAGATAACTATGGTCAAGAAACGAATGCAGCAGAAACAGTAAATGTATAATAAATTACCAAAAAAGGCCCTTTCCAAACGGAAAGGGCCTTTCTCAATAATTGTTCGCCAAAATTCTACAAAACTTGAGAAAAGATTTTTTTGAATTTTCAGTATATCAATATTGGAAACCTAATGCTAATATAAAATTACTCTTTTTCAAAAAAATTTTTATTAGGGGGAAGGTTATATGAAAAAGAAGAGTTTAGCATTTGTATTAGCGGCAGGAATGGCAGTTACAACATTTGGAGGGACAAGTTCTGCATTTGCAGATTCAAAGAACGTGCTCTCTACGAAAAAGTACAATGAAGCAGTGCAGTCACCTGAGTTTATCTCTGGAGATTTAACAGGAGCAACTGGAAAGAAAGCAGAATCTGTTGTGTTTGATTATTTAAATGCAGCAAAAAGGAGTATAAGTTAGGAGAAAAGAGTGCAGAGGATTCTTTCAAAGTGAAACAAGTGAAAAAGGATTCTATAACTGATGCAACAGTGGTACGTATGCAACAAGTATATGAAGGTACACCAGTATGGGGGTCTACTCAACTAGCTCATGTTAGTAAAGATGGTTCATTGAAAGTTTTATCTGGAACAGTTGTACCTGATTTAGATAAAAAAGAAAAATTAAAAAATAAAAATAAGATTGAAGGCAAAAAAGCAATTGCAATTGCACAGCAAGACTTAGGATTAACTCCAAAATATGAGGTAGAGCCATCAGCAGATTTATATGTATATCAAAATGGTGAGGACACAACTTATGCATATGTTGTGAAATTAAACTTCTTAGAGCCAAAACCAGGAAACTATTATTATTTCATTGAGGCAGAAAGCGGTAAAGTATTAAATAAATACAATACAATTGATCATGTGAATGGTGAAAATCAAGCACCACTTAAGCAAGAAAATGCTAAACAGGAAGGTAAAGCAGTTGTAAAACCTGTTACAGGGACAAATAAAGTTGGAACAGGTAAAGGTGTACTAGGAGATACAAAATCTATTAATACAACACTATCTGGATCTACTTATTATTTACAAGATAATACACGTGGAGCAACGATTTTCACATATGATGCGAAAAATCGCTCTACATTGCCAGGGACATTATGGACAGATACAGATAATGTTTTCAATGCAAGCCGTGATGCAGCTGCAGTAGATGCTCATTATTATGCGGGTGTAACATATGATTATTATAAAAATACGTTTAATCGAAACTCCGTTAATGATGCAGGGGCGCCGTTAAAATCAACGGTCCACTACGGAAGTAATTACAATAATGCTTTCTGGGACGGTTCACAAATGGTATATGG
>JGI25151J46595_10002157_pt1 | contig 12198 bp, 6 predicted proteins | sample AraplaMF_Col_mLB_FD_46595 | JGI IMG/M metagenome (IMG submission 46595) | reverse complement strand
GGTCGCCCGCGCGATGGCCAGCGCGCCATCGGTGGCGATGGTGCCGCCGTCGTTGACGATGGCCTCGACGTCCTCGATGGACAGTGCATTGCCGGCCGCCAGCGTGGCGCCTTCGTTATCGAGTTCCTTGACGTCGTCGATGGCAAGACTGTCGCCCGCCTGCATGACGCCGCCGCCCACATTGCGCAGCGTTTCCACGCCGGACACCTTGACCGTGTCGCCCTGCACCATCGCTCCGTCGTTCAGCAGCGTCTTCACGCCCTCTACCGACAAGCCATGCTCGGCCGCCAGCCGGGCACCATCGCGGTTCGTCACGCGCTCCACGTTCTTTAGTGTCAGCGTCGCGCCTTGCATGCGGCCGCCGTCGCGGTTGACGAGCTCCTTCACGCCGTCGATGGTCAGGTCACGGCCGCTCATCACGCGGCCGGCGTTGTCGATGTGATCGGTGATGCCGAGCGACAGCGTGCCGCCCGAGATCTCGCCGGTATTGGCCAGCGCCTCGCCCTTCAGGCCGACGGCATTGCCGACGATCGTGCCGGCATTGCGCAGGCTCGCGGCGTCCACAGCGATGTCGTTGCCGTTCAGCACGCCGGTGTTGTCGAGCGCTTCCGCTGAAAGTGCCACATTGCCATTGATGCCGCCGCCGTTGTCCACGCGCGTGGCCCGCACGTCGATGCGCTCCCCGCCAATCAGCCCCTGATTCTTCACCTCGCCGGCATCGAGTGCCACCGATTGGGCACCGAAGACCGAGCCGGCGTTTTCGAACAGGCCCGCCAGTTGCAGCTCGAGCGCACCGTCCTGCGCCACGAACGCCCCGCCGTTGTTGCGCAGGTCGTCGGCCTTGACCGACACCTTGCCGCTGGCCGCCGCCACCTGCCCGGTGGCATACACGGCCGCGTCGGCGAGCACGTTGCCCGAGGCGTCCATCACGTGGAAGCGCCCTTCCTCCAGCACCACGCGCGAGCCCGCGATGCGCGCGCCGGTCTGGTCGGCGCCATAGAGTTCACCCTGCACCTCATGGCTGCCCACGTCGATGCGGATCACAGGCACGTCCACCGACGCGCCATCGCCCCGCAACGCGAGGATGGAGGCCGCGCGCTGCAGCAGCGACGCGGCGTTGATCGCAATGGCACCGCTCTGGCTGACGACATCGGCCTGTACGCCCACGGCCTGCAGCGCGCGGATGGCGATATCGCCCTGCGCGAATGCCGAAGCGCCGAGGTTCACATTGCCGGTGGCCGCGATGTCGATGCTGCCCTGGCTGATCAGCCCGCTGTTGCCGGTGGCGGCCGTGCCGGTCACCGACACATTGCGGCCCGCCACGCCGATGCTTCCGGCCTGGCTCTGCACCGCGCCCAGCACGATGTCGCCATCGGCGGTCACGCTGATATCGCGGTTGCCCACCAGGCTGCCCTGGTGACGCACCCCGGCACCGCTGTCGGTAGCCACCAGTTCGATCCGGCCGCCCCGTACATCGAGCCGAGATGGCTGCCGTCGATTGCCACCTCGCGGTCCGCCACGGCACCGGCCTTGGCCACGTGCGTGCGCGATGCGGGGTCGTACTCGGTCTGGCCGGCCACCACCTTGATGTCGGCCGGGCCCTTGATCTCGCCGTTGAGCTGCGCCGAGCGGCTGATGATGTCGAAGTGCGTGAGGCCCTCGGTGGAGACGCCAGCGCCATCGATGCTGACCGCGCCGCCTTCCACNCCCAGCCGNACGCTGCCGTCGGCCTGGTTCAGCACCTTGCCGGTGGACAGCGTGAGGCTGTTCGCGTTGAGCGTGGACGCGCCGTTCACCTGGATGCCATTCGGGTTGGCGATGATCAGGTCGGCCTTGCGGCCCAGTACTTCCATTGCACCCCGGATCGACGTCCCGCCGGCGCCCGTCACTTCGCCGATGATGGCGCGTGCCTCGCTGTTCAGGTGCGGGTTCTTCATGGCCATGCCGCCAATGGCGGACACCGCGTCACGCATGCTGTTGTTGAATACCGCGCCGCCCTGCCCGACATTGAAGGTCTCGAACTTGTTGTGCGAGATGCCGCGCTGGTTCGGATCGACGATGTTCACCAGCGGCGTGCCATTGGCCGTCTGGTTCACCGCGGCCCGTTGTGCCGCCTGCTGGTCGGGGATGATATCGGCGCCGGCAAAGGCCGGCATAAATGCCCACACCGCCGCGCAGACCGGCCGAAGCATCGGACGCTGGCGCCCACCTACCGATCGCTCGCCTCCCATGTTCTTGCGTTGGGATGCCTTCACGCTGTTTCCGTTCTTTTTCATGATGAACTTCCAGTCCTTGAATTTTGGGAAAGTGATACGCGCTCAGAAGCGGATATCGAGTCGGTAATTGATCGCCTTGGCCAGCGGCTGCGGCTGCGATGGCGCCTTCAGAGGCCAGCCGTAACTGAACGAGCTGGTGACGTACTTGCTGGCGAAGCGCAGGCCCGCCGCCGCGCCGATCAGGTATTCGGGGGCCCGGCCTTCCAGGTTGCTGTTGACGAAGCCCATGTCGTAGCCGACGAACGGGGCCACTTCGATGCCGCCCAGCACGCCAGTCCGGATCGGGAACTTCACGGTGTTCGAGAGGTACGCGCCGCTGTCGCCATAGAAGGCGGTGTCCTTGAAGCCGCGCACCGTGAACTCGTCGCCCAGTGACAACTGCGCGTCGTTGACCATCGTGCTCGGCGAGTACTGGAAGCCGCCGCCGGCTTCGTACTGCATTTCCACGGGCCCGATCCGGAACGGACGGGACCACGTCACCATGCCGTTGACCTTGAAATAGTCGGTGTCGAAGGCCGCCAGGTGCGGGTCGTCGCGCCATGCCGCGCCAAACCACGGCACGCCGGCGCTCACGCTCACGTCGCCGTAGACCCAGCCGCCGCCGAGCGCGCCGACATGCGTCACGCCCGCGCCGAACTCGGAGTACTGCTTGCTGCTGACGCCCAGTTCCATGCCTTCGATGGCGTTGTCGTTGTCGCGCACGCCGGCCCTGATGTAGCCGCTGGTCTTGCCCGAGGCATTGCGCTGCAGCAGCCGCGACAGCCGCGCGTTGTAGCGCTGCGAGCTGCCGTCGGTGCGGTACTTGCCGAAATCGCCGCCCACCGCCTTCTCGTAGCGGGAGCCATACCACGACGCATCGAGCATCCAGTTGCCCAGCGGCAGGCTGTAGTTGACCGAGCCAATGCGCTGGAGGTTGTCGCCGTCCTTGTAGTCCTGCTCGGCGTAGTAGGTGGAGATGGTGTCGTTCAGGCCCAGCAGGTTGTTGACGCCCAGCGTGGCCGAATACTGGTGCCACTCTTCTTCCTGCCGCCCGCTGTTGTTGAGGCCCGCGCCGAATGTCAGCGGCTTGCCGCCGCTATCGATCACGTCCAGCACCGACGCGCCCTCTTCCACGGACGGCACGATGCGGATGCGGTCGTTGCCACCGGCCCTCAGCAGGTTGTCCACGGCCTGGTCCAGGTTCTCCATGTCGAGCACGCTGCCCTCCGCGAACGGCAACGCGCTGAACAGCCGCAGCGAATCGCGAATGCCCTGCGGCGGCTGGCCATTGATCGTCACGNCCTTGATGGTTCCCCACTTCACTTCCAGCGTGAGCTTGCCGCCGGCCAGCGTGCCCGGGTGCACCGTCACGATGGTCGTGACGAAGCCCTTGCCGATGTAGTGGTTGGTCAGGTCGCGGATGATGGCGCTGATTTCCGTGGCGCCCATGGTGGTGCCACGGCGCGCTTCGAGGATGGCCTTGACCTCGGCATCGGGATGCGCGTCACCCAGCAGCTCGATGTCCGTCACCAGGAACTTCGCTTCCGGGGCTGGCGTGGCCGGCTTGGTATCCGCCTGCGGCGCGGTGGCGCCGTGCTGCTCCAGGATCTCGCGCTCGCGGGCGATCTCCTGCTGGATGTGGTCCTGCTGGCGCTGGCGCTCAAGGTAGTTGAGGTCGTTCCGCGCATCGCGAGACGGGGCCTGGGCCAGCGCACTGCCCGAGATCGCCGCCAGCATCGACGCCGCCGCGGAGACCGTTCTGAGTTTGAGTTTGATGTTCATGACTGTTGTTGGCCATGTCGTACGGGTCTGAAGCGCCGCCGGCTGGCCTCTCCTTGCACTTTGCGTAACTGCACCGTTCCGCGGTTCTCAGCTGATGTTCAGCGTGAAGACCACGTAGGCGTCCACATCGCCGGCCGATACATCGTTCTCGAGCCGGTACATCCGCGCGTTGTAGTTGACCGTCCGCGATCCGTTGATCCGGCCCAGGCTGTTCGCCTGGCCGAGCCTGACGCCGNTGAGGCCGCTNGAATCCAGCAACTGGACGGCAACGTTGCGGGCNGTGCCGGTGTTCTCGATCAGCCCCCGGGCCGACGAGCCGAAGGGCGCCGTGCCGTTGAACGTGATGGAGACGGCCGAATCGACCGGGCAGTTGAAGACCAGCGGCACCGTCACGCGGTCTGTGGTGCTGCGGGTGGCGAAGTGGTCGACGGTGTAGCTGCCGAGGTCCACGCGCACATCGGAGGTCACCGCGCAGGTGTTCACCGTCACCGTGATCGGCGTGTCGAGCACCACGTTCAACGCGTTCACGGTGTTCGACGCCTCGCTCTGCGCCAGCAGCGAGACCGTGCCNAGCACCGTGCCGGCGGGAATCGTGCCGGCCTGGATGGGCCCGGTCTGGACGAACTCCACACGCAGGCTCGACGCGGCGACGGTGCAGGAACTGGTCTGCGACGCCACGCAACGCACCGCGTTGGGCCACCACGTGGTGGACGGCCAGCGCACGCGGTAGCCGAGGCCCGGCAGCGAGGTGCTGTAGACGTTGTCGACCGCCGTGGCGGCGGAACCGGTGGCCAGCGCCATGCGCAGCTCGGCGCTGATATTGGCGCCGCAGGTGTAGGACAGGCTGGCCAGCGGCACATCGCGCGTGGCCAGCACGGTGCCGGGCGGTGCATTCGTGGCCGCCGTGATCGTGGTCACGCCAACACCCGCGCGCAGCGCCTGGCCGCCATTCGACGTCAGCGAGCACGATGCGGCGGCGTTGGCCAGCGGGGAGCCCAGGGCGCCGGCGCACAGCGCCAGCGCCACAAGCAGGGGCTTGAGGAATTTCATGATGACTCCTGTTGGCTGGCGGCCGGGGCCGGCTGCGCGTTCGTTGCGTCCGGTGCTTCCGGTGCGTCCGGTGCTTCCGGTGCTTCCGGTGCGCACGCCATGTCGCGCACATCCACACTCTGGCTGCTGCCGGCGGGGGCCGCCGCGTCCGCCACATAGCGGATCTGGCATTGCTGGTCAGGGGCCTTGCCCCAGGAGGCGGTCAGCACGGCGCGCTCGGGCAGGTTGGCCGCCACGATCATTCCGTTGGCGCCGACCAGGCCCACCGACTCGCCGTTGTCGAGCGCGAGGGTCGCGCCGAACGGCACCGGACTGCCGTCCGGCTTCGTCAGGCGCAGCACCGTGGAGGCCGCCTGTTTCGAATCGAACTTCACCTTGACCACCGCGCCCGCCGTGGGGGCGGTGACGATGCGGGTGTTGTCCACCTGCACGCCCATGTCGGCGCCCTGCAGGTCGAGNTCGATGTTGTTCCACTGGTACGGCGTGACGTAAGGCACCACGGCCATGCCGTTGTCGCCNATCCGCGTGCGCGAATAGGGCAGCACGTGTGCGCCGCTGGCACCCTCGGCTTCCACCAGCGCCACCGTGTCGCCGAGTTCGCTCGCGAAGTTCACCCCGTCGCCGTGCACCAGCACGCCGCCGCTGACATTGACGCCCACCGAGTTGCTGCCGGCCGAATGGCCGTACGAGAGGCTGCCCTTGGCGGCCTGGCCCGTGTAGCCCAGCGTGCCGCCGAAAGCCGTGGTGCCGCCGGTTGCCGCATCGAACCANGCGCCGTAGGAAGCTTGTCCGTGCTCGCCCACGCTGCCGGTCAGGCTGGTACGCATGTCCGACCGATCGGCAATGCGTGATCCGCTCACGGCCACGGAGACCGGGTTGGTGGCGGAGCGCCCCAGCGGGAAGGTGACCGACAGGAACACGCTGTTCTCGTCGTGGCCCANCGCATTGCGGGTGCGGCCCACGCTNAGGTTGTAGCGCGCCGGCCCCCANCTGTTGGTGTAGCCGGCCTGGAAGCCCAGGCTGCGGGAGTTGTCTTCCCAGCGCCGGCCGTAGCTGCCGGTCAGGAACAGGTTGCCGCGGTTGCCGCCCAGGTTCTGCGTCACGTTGACATCGAACTTGTCGCGCAGCCGCAGCGGCTCCACCGACGTGTTGCCGAGCTGCACCTCGCGAATGCGCAGCGCATCCATCAGCGAGTAGTAGCCCGGGCTCGAATAGCGGTATGCCACCAGGCTGAAGTACGTGCCGAGCGTGGGCAACTGCTTGCCCAGGCTGGCGCGCACGCTCTGGCCCTGCTTGTTGCAGTCGTCGCCGAAGTCCTCGCACAGCGTGAACGACTGCGTCACGTCCAGCCCCAGCGCCCCCAGCGGCGTGTTCACCGCCAGCCCGCCCATCACGGAGGCGTAATAGGTGGAAGCCGTGATCTGCGCGCCGCCGTACAGCGTCACATCGTCGGTCAGGCCATGCTGCACCGTGCCTTCCATCAGCAGCGGCGGATGGGTGAACTCGGCCTCGCGTACCTGCCCGAACGTCAGGCTGTACTTCGTGTAGTCGGCGCGCAGCAGTTGCGCGATGCTGCCGTAGGGCACGGTGAACTGCTGCGTCTGTCCGTCGGACTCGGTCACCGTGACCTCGAGATCGCCGCCGTATCCGGTGGCGAACAGGTCGCGGAACTCGAACTCGCCCGGCGGCACGTTCGACTCGAAGACGACATTGGAGCCCTGGCGCACCGTTACCACGGCGTTGGAGCGCGCCACGCCCCGGATCACCGGCGCGTAGCCGCGCATCGAATCGGGCAGCATGCGGTCGTCGGTGGCCAGGTTCACGCCGCGCACGGGCGTGGTATCGAACAGCACGCCGGGCGTATTCCAGTCGCCGAAGGTTGCCTCGGCCTGCATGGCAGGAATCGGGCGTTGCGCGTAGGCGGCCACGTGGTCCCAGCGGGCAGCCTGCCCTTCGTTGGCGTTGAGCGCCCCGAAGGTATGGAAGCGCCATTCGCCATAGTTGAAGGCGCTCTGCACGCTGCCGTACAGGTACTGCCCCGAGGCGCCGCCCGTGTTGTCGTTCCGGGCGTAGTTGAAGTTGTAGCGGAACGACGCCGCGTTGATGCCAGGATCCAGCGCATCGGGTGGCACGTAGCCACGCACCTTGTAGAGCAGGAAGGCCTGCGGAACGGTAATGGCAAGCTTCTGCTCGCCGGGGTCGTAGTCGTAGCTGCCGCCTTCCACGAGCTGGTCCAGGAAGGCGCAGCCGTCCTCGGCACCGGCTGGAGCTGGCGCGCAGGGTCCAGGCCGAAGCGCGTCACCAGCGCGGCGGGCAGGCACGGCTCGATGCGGCCGGACGACGGGTTGCGCGAGAACGTCAGCGCATAGGTGCCGTACAGCGTGTCGTTGACCGAGACTTCGGCCGGCTGGCTGCCTTCGACGACGGACTCGTCGTACTCGAAGCGCGAGAGGTCGATGTCCTGCCCGAAGGCGCGCAGGAAGCCCCGGTCGAACTCGACGCGCGGTTCTGCCTCGGGACGGGCCTCCGGACGGAGGTCCACCCCCGCAAGCGTGCGGTCCGCCTGCGACGCGTGGCGCCGCAGCGCGTTGGGCTCCGCAGCCGCCACGGCTTCCACGGCCATCACCGGCGCGCAGACCACCACGGCGGCCGCCATCGCGATGGCGCGACGCGCAAGTGGCAAGGGCAAGGGCATGCGCATCCGTGCACGCCGGTGTGACGTGGTACGCATGTCAGCCCTCGTCCTTCAGCGTCGCGGTGCCAGGGACGAACGCGCCCAGATCCGTGATGTAGTCGTAGTCCAGCGTGAGCGCGCCTTGTCCGGCCGCCGCGCCCTCGAAGCGGAACTGCGTATCGCCCAGCGGCGATGCCATGGCGCCCGACACGGCGGTTTCACTGTCGCCATGTTTGAGCACCAGCTTGGCGAACGACACGTTCACCGGGCTGCCATTGGCGCAGGTCACCACATAGTCGTTGCCGTCGCGCTGCACCTTCCACTTCAGGGCCTCGCCGGCGCCGATGACGTCGGCCTTGAGGCCAGGCGGCCGGTAGAACAGCTTCAGGCGCGTGCGCAGCGCGATATTGAGATGGTTGCCGCTGGCTTCTGCATCTGCCTCGGCCTGGCCCGCGGACCTGACCTTGGCCGGTACCTCCAGCGCGTTGAAATAGAAGACCGACTCGCGGTCTGCCGGCAGCGCGGCGGTTTCCGCCGTCTTGAAGATGCGTACCACCTGCGACTTGCCGCCGTTGATGCGCGCCACGGGCGGATTCAGGATGAAAAGGCGTGGCCTCGGCCCCGGCCCGCACCCCGCCNTCGGCGTCGTCCTTGCCGGAGTCCAGCCAGAGCTGCGTCAGCACTGGCGCCTCGCCGGTGTTGTTCAGTCGCACCGTCTGTTCCTTCTTGCTGCCGTCGAACACGATGCGTGTGCCGGCCACCTGGATGGCCGCGTGCGAAGTCCCCGCGATGAGCGCCATGGCGGCCATCGCAGCGACATATAGCTTTCTTGCTTGCATTTCCTGCCCCTCGCGTGCGGCACGCCAGCCTGTGCGGCGCGCCAGCGTTCATTCCATTCGGGCGGCGGGGGCCACTGCGCAACACGCGACAGTGGCCGCGCGCGCTCAGTTGTAGAGAATCGAATAGACGACGTCGGTGTTGACCGTGCCGGCGGACGTCGCGCCGCCAGTGGCCACGTACTGCGCCCAGTAGTCGAACTGCGCCGCGTTGTTGGCCACGGTGGCNGTCAGCTGCGGCGTGTTGGTGTAGAGGTTCACCACGGCNCGGTTGGCATTCAGCAGGCCCACTTCGACGTTACGCGCGGAGCCGGTTGCCGTGGCGTTGCGCAGGTTGCCGGTGGTGGCGTTGATGTTGGTGCTCTGGGCGGGCTCGAAATACACGCGCGCCACCGCACCGTTGGTGCAGTTGTTGCCGGACAGGCGGATGTAGAAAGGCGTGTCGCCCGCGCGTTCGCCCGTGGCNGCAAGGGCCGTCACGCTGACGCGCGGCAGGCCTACCGTGAAGTTGCCGCCGTTGTTGTTGGTGACCGTTGCGCCACCACCGGTCACGACGCAGGTCGTGCCAACCACCGTGCCGGTGAAGGTGATGCGGCCGTCGTCTGCCGCCGCCGACGATGCCGCGGCGCCCAGCGCGCACAGCATTGCGGCGCATTGCAGCGGCCTTACGGTGGAACGAAGGGTTTTATGGATCGAGTTTTTCATAATATTGGCTTGGTTATCTGATAGCCGCCCGGAATCGGATAGCGACAAGCCGAATTAAACGCGATCACCCNCCCACCTCGATATCACATAATCCCTAAATTCNATCAACAGAATATCGCTGACGCCGCAGAATCGGCCTCATATGGGGCAGCGCACGGCTCCAGACCACGCTTTCTACGATATTCACGCCTGATTTCTCGTATAAATGCCATGCCGCAATAATGCATTTCCAATTANGATAAAATGCCGCTCCAAAATGCGATGCGGACGCCCCGGGCGATATCTGGCAGCGCAGAAATTCACGGCGCCGCAAATCCCCTGACCGTGCGCAAATCGGCCTGCCGTTTGATTTTGAAATGTGCCGATATAATCGCCACGCCGGGGTTTTGACAGTGCTCGATCCGGCGGCGGCGCGCCGGCATTCCGGCGGCACCGCGCTGTCGGCAGCTCGCACCAGTCGTGCGTTATCGACGCTGTACTGTCACCGACGCGCCATCTTCCTGACGCTCCACCGTTTTCCGCCTGGACCCATGTCCGATGCCGATACCCGACCTGGTCATGCCCCGACCGAACCCCGCGCCATGAGGCGCTGGACTGCCCGATGGGCGTTGTTCGCCCTGGCGCTGCTGCCATGTGCCTTGGCCCAGGCTGCCGAAGCAACCCGGCCTTCCCAGACCGCCTGTCGCCCGCAAGACGGCGATGGCCCCGAGGCTGCGAAACGGCCCTCCATCGGCCTGGTGCTGTCCGGCGGCGGCGCGCGCGGCTATGCGCATATCGGCGTGCTGAAGGCGCTGGAGCAAATGCATGTGCCGGTGGATTGCATCGCGGCCACCAGCATGGGGGCGGTGGTNGGCGGCCTGTATGCGAGCGGCATTTCCGCCAACGAGCTGGAAGCCCGGCTCTCGAAGGTNAACCTGACCGACATCGTGTTCGACCGCAACGAGCGCGCCCAACTGCCGCAAACGNTGCGCGAGGACGATTTCCAGTATCCGATCGGCATTTCCGCCGGCCTGAGCAAGGACGGNCTCAAGCTGCCCGTGGGGCTGGTGCAGGGCAACCGGCTGCTGACGCTGCTGCAGGACTGGACGTCGGCCTGGCCCGGCGAGATCGAATTCAACCGCCTGCCCGTGCCGTTCCGGACCATCGCCACCGACCTGGGCACCGGCGCGCCCGTGGTGCTCGACCATGGCTCGCTGCCCCGCGCGATCCGGGCCAGTGCAGCCGTGCCGGGCCTGTTCGCGCCCTACCCGCTGGCCGGGCGCACGCTGGTGGACGGCGGGCTGGTCAGCAACCTGCCGGTGCAGATGGCGCGCGACATGGGCGCCGATATCGTGATCGCCGTGAACGTCGCCACGCCGCTCGACGACCCGGCCCGCCTGGAATCGCCGGCCGCCGTCACGCAGCAGATGGTGACCATCCTGACCAACCAGAACGTGGCCGCGCAGAAGGCGCTGCTGGGCCCGCGCGACGTGCTGCTCGAACCCGACCTCGGCACACTCACCTTCGCCGACTTCTCCCGCGCCAGCGACGGCGTGGCGCGCGGCTATGCCGCCGCCACCGCCGCCACCGCCGCCACTGATGCCGCGCCCCGTCTGGCCGCGCTGGCCCTGCCCAGCGAGGCGTGGGACCGCCACGTGGCCATGCGCGCCACGCACGTGGCCACGGCCGAACCGCGCACCATCGATGCGATTGAAGTGCACACCTCGGGGCGCATTCCGGCCTCGTACGTGCGCCAGTACCTGCGTGCGCGCGAAGGCGACCGCTACGACACGGCCAGCGTCAACCACGACCTGACGCAGCTTTCCACCACCGGCGATTTCGAGAGCGTGAGCCAGGAACTGGTNACCGAAGGCGGCCGCTCGGTGCTCAAGGTCGATGCCCAGGAAAAATCGTGGGGCCCGCAGTTCCTGCTGTTCGGCTTCGGCCTNTCCACCACGTTCAACGGCAAGGGCGCGTTCAACCTGCAGCTTGGCCATCGCTATCCATGGCTNACGCAGGGCGGGCTTGAATGGCGCAACGACATCGTGCTCGGCAGCAACCAGGCCAAATGGCACACCGANCTGCGCCAGCCGGTGTTCGACCGCCTGGGCTTCTACGTGGCGCCNTANCTGGAGTACGGCCGCAAGCACGTCGACATCTATCCCGANAANGGCGACACGCGCCATGCCACCCCGCTGACGGCGGTGCGCGTGGACACCGCGCTGGCGGGCGTGGANCTTGGGCTGCCGCTCGGCCGGCTGGGCGAGTTCCGGGTTGGCGCGAACTACCAGCAGGTGCGCTACTACTCGGACTACCTGCTGGCCGGCGCCCGCGACGGCCGGTTCAGCGCCTCGGTGCACCAGCCCACCGTGCGCGCGGAGCTGACCATCGATCAGCTCGACGATCCGCTGTTTCCGCGCAAGGGCTACTACTTCAACGTCGTGAACCAGCTCTCGTTCGGCGGCGTGGACAACAGCTTCGACGACGTGCACGGCAAGGCCCTGTGGGCCGCCAGCCACGGGCGCCACACGCTTAACCTGGCGGCCGAGGCGGCCATGACCTACAACGACCACCGCTCCGACAACAGCGTGAGCGGCGGCCTGGGCTTCACGCTCGGCGGCTTCCAGCGGCTGTCGGCCTACGCGCCGGACCAGTTCTCGGGCAACTACCTGCTCTATGGCCGGCTGACCTACCTGAACGACCTGCGCGAGTTCGTGCTGCCGGGGCTGCGCAGCACGGTGTTCGGCACCAGCCTCGAAGTGGGGGATGTGTGGCTGCGCCGGCGCACCTTCGGCAACGGGCCCTACAAGTCGAGCGCGAGCATCTTCATCGGCGGAAACAGTGTGATCGGGCCGCTCTACTTCGGCTTTGCGGCAGCCCCGGCCGGCGTCTGGAACATCTATCTGCAGCTGGGGCG
>JGI25151J46595_10002152_pt1 | contig 12231 bp, 7 predicted proteins | sample AraplaMF_Col_mLB_FD_46595 | JGI IMG/M metagenome (IMG submission 46595) | reverse complement strand
TCGGGTGAACATCGTCCAGTCCGGCCTGTCGGCCTCGATCCGCGCGCTGGAGGAGGAACTCGGCGCGCCGCTGTTCATCCGCAGCACCCGGCGGGTCGACCTGACCGCCGCCGGCCGGGTGCTGGCCGAGGAGGCGCGGCGGGTGCTGGCGGCCGCCCAGGGCGCCCGCGACGCCGTGGCCGCGGTGCAGGGGCTTGCGCGCGGCCGACTGGCGATCGGCACCACCCACAGCCTGGCGCCCTTCGTCGACCTGCCGGCGCTGCTGGCGCGCTTCCACGCCGCCCATCCGGGAGTCGAGATCCGGCTGTGCCAGGGCGGGTCGGACCGGCTGTTCGAGAAGCTGCGCGACAGCCGGGTGGATTTGGCCTTCGTGCCGATGCAGCCGGCGCCGCCGCCGGACGTCCAGGCCACCATGCTGGCCTGCGAGGAGCTGGTGGCCGCCTGCCGCCACGACCATCCGCTAGCGGGCCGCAAGACCGTGCCCCTGAGCCGCCTGGGCCGCGAGACCTTCGTCGATTTCCAGACCGATTGGGGCACCCGGCAGCTGGTCGACCAGGCCTTCGCGCGGGTGCGGGTGGAGCGCCGCACCGGCTTCGAGGTCAACGACCTGCCGACCGCGCTGGACCTCGTCGCCCTCGGCCTCGGCATCGCCCTGGTGCCCGAGGCGCTGATCGCCGCGCATCCGGCCGACCCGCACCGCCCGCCGCTGGCGGTCGCGACGCTGGCCCCGCCCGAGATCTGCTGGGAGCTGGGCGTCGCCCATGCCGAGCGGGGCGCCGGGGATGGCCCGGTCAACCCCGCGGCACGGGCCTTCCTGGCGCTGATGGAGTCGGACCGGGTCGCCGCGGCAGCGGCGTGAGCGGCCTCAGGCCACCTGCACCAGCGGGCCGGTCCATTCGGTGACGACGTCGGACAGCGCCGGGCGCGGCCGGTCCTCCATCGGCTCGGTCGGGGTGCCGAGATAGATGAAGCCGATGATCTTGTCGGTCGCCGGGTCGTGGCCAAGCAGCTCGATGATCTGCGGGTGGAAGGCCGCCCAGCCGGTGATCCAGCTGCCGCAGAAGCCCTGGGCGTGCGCCGCCACCAGGATGTTCTGGCACAGCGCACCGCCGGACAGAATCTGCTCCAGCTCCGGGATCTTGCCGGGCTGCGGCTTGTGGGTGACGACCAGCAGCAGCGGCGCCAAAGCCGGCTTCTGCCGCGTCGCCTCGACCAGCGCCTCGGTGGCGTCGGGGGTCTCGCGGGCGAAGATCTCGGCCATCGCCTCGCCCAGCCGGCGCTGCCCGTCCTTGCGCAGCAGCTGGATGCGCCAGGGCGCCAGCTTGCCGTGGTCCGGCACCCGCGTGCCGGCCCGCAGGATCCGCTCCAGCGCCGCCGCATCCGGCCCGGGCTCGACCATGTTGCGGGCGGGCACCGAGCGGCGCTTCAGCAGAAGATCCAACGCATCCATGCTTCGTCTCCGATCAATCCGCCGCCGGGACGGCGCTATCTAAGAATCACTCTCAACACCACAGATAGGACGGACCGGGTCAGAAATCCAGGTCGCGATAATGCGCCGGCGCCGGAATGCCGGGGACATGGTCCTCCAGCAGCGGCCGGAAGCTGGGCCGGGACTTTATGCGCGAATACCATTGCCGTGCCTCGGAATGGCTGTCCCAGGGCACGTCGCCGAAATAGTCGACCACCGAGAGATGGGCGGCGGCGGCGATGTCGGCCAGGCTGAACTCGTCGCCGGCCAGCCAGCGCCGGGTCTCGGCGAGGTAGGAGATGTAGTCGAGGTGGTAGTGCACGTTCTGCCGGCCGGCGCGGATCGCATCGGAGCTGGGCTGGCCGCTGCGCATCACCCGCTTCATGAACTTCTCGCCGACCAGGTTCTCGGTAACCTCGCGGCCGAACTTCTGGTCGAACCAGACCAGCAGGCGCCGGGTCTCGGCCCGCGCCAGCGGGGTGTCGCCGAGCAGCGGCACCTCGGGATGCATCTCCTCCATGTATTCGACGATGACCCAGACATCGGTCAGCGTCGTGCCGTCCGGCTCGATCAGCAGCGGCACCTCGCCGGTCGGGTTGAGGGCGAGGAACTCGTCGCGCCGCTCCCAGACCCGCTCGACCTTCATGTCGCAATGCAGGTCCTTCTCGGCCAGCAGCAGCCGGACGATGCGGGATTGGGCGGAAAGCCAGATGTGATAGAGGGTTCGCATGGCGCGCGAACTCTAACCGATGCCGCCATGCTTCGGTAAGAGCCACGTTGCGCTGCAGCGGCACATGACACCCCCGCGCCGGGGCCGGGAACCAAACGGTTCGATCATGCCTTCGGCCAGGCTGCGACGCCGAGTCACGCCGCGACCGGCATGCGGAAGGCGGCGGCGAGGCCGCGCAGCGCGCCGGCGAGCCGGGGGTCCGACAGGCGCGAATGCAGCATCACCTCGATCGGGGCCAGGGCCGGCAGGCCGAGCCGCGGCCCGATATCGACCGTGCCGGGCGGCGCCGTCCTGCGGGCCAGAGGGGACACGCCGAGACCCGCCATGACCGCCGCCGCCACGGCGGAGCTGCCGCCGCCGGCGAAGACCTCGGCCCAGGCGATGCCGGCGGCGTCGAGCGCCCGCAGCGCCACCGTCCGCACGCCGCAGCGCGCCGAACGGGTGACCAGGGGGAGCGGGTCGCCCGGGCGGTGGTGCCAGCCGGTGGCGGCGAACCAGCCGAACTCGTCGCGGAACAGCGCCTCGCCGTCGCGGCGGCCGGCATCACGGCGGACGATCACGGCGTCGAGGAGCCCGGCGTCGTACTCGGCGAGCAGATCCTGCGACAGGTCGAGCCGGACCTCCAGCGCCAGGCCCGGCCCCTGCCCCGCCACCCGGGCCAAGAGCCCCGGCAGCTCCGGCCCCGCGACATGGTCGCTGATGCCCAGCACCAGCCGCTGCGGCCGGGCCGAGACCGCGGCGACAGCCTCGTCCTGCGCCTCCAGGAGCCGCCGCGCCCGCGGCAGAAAGGCCTCGCCCTGTGGCGTCAGCCGCACCAGCCGCGGCGTGCGCTCGAACAATCGGGTTCCGAGCCGGTCCTCCAGCCGCTTCAGCCGGAGGCTGACGCCGGACTGGGTGGCGCCGGTCGCGTCGGCGGCCCGGGTGAAGCTGCCGTGGTCTGCGACCAGGACGAAGGCCTGGACGGCGTCGAGGTCGAGGGAGCGCATCAGATCATCATTTCAAATCATCATCATTGATAGTCATATCGAGCTTATTCCGAAATGATCAAGCGGGCGGTACATAGAGGGCACCGCGGCACCCGCCGCCCGACCTTGGAGAGTCCCATGCCCCTCGTCCGAATCTCGCTGCGCAAGGGCAAGCCGGCCGGCCACATCCAGGCCATCCGCGACGCCGTCTACCTGTCCCTGGTCGAGACCTTCAACGTGCCGGAGAACGACCGTTTCGTGCTGGTGCACGAGCATGACGACACCGGCTTCGACTACGACCCGACCTATCCCGGCATCGCCCGCACCGGCGACGTGGTCTTCATCCAGGCCACGGTCAGCAATACCCGGACGGTCGAGCAGAAGCAGGCCCTGTACCGCCGCATCGCCGACCGGCTGGCCGAGAGCCCCGGCCTGCGTCGCGAGGACGTGTTCATCAATTTGATCGAGGTGGCGAAGGAAAACTGGTCCTTCGGCAACGGCATCGCGCAATACGTCTCGCCATAATCCCGTGCCCCTTCCGGTAATACAAGCACCGAAGGGGAACGATGCGGGGAGATCATGGCCAGGAGAGGATCGACGCGCCGGCGCGTGCTGGCGACGGGTGCCGTGGCGCTGGGCGCGGCGGCGCTGGGAGGTATCGGTGGGGCCTGGCTGCAGCGACTGTCCGACGCGGCCAGGCTGCCGCCCCCTGCCCCGCCACGGACTCTGCTGGACGATGCCAGCGGCCTGAACCCGACGCCGGTGCGCGGCATCGCCTTCGCCGAGGCGGAGCCGGATGTTGCGGCCAGGCAGCTGGCGCCGCTGCTGCAACGGATCGTCGCCGGGCAGGAGCCGGGCCTGGCGGTGTCGGGCGCGCGCCATTCGATGGGCGGGCAGAGCCTGCTGCGCGATGGCTGGGTGCTGGACGCGCTGCCCCTGAACGGGCTGACGATCGACGCCGAGGCCCGGGTGATGCGGGTTGGCGGCGGGGCGCTGTGGCGCGACGTCGTGCCGGCGCTGAACGCCGCCGGCTTCTCCCCCACCGTGATGCAGTCGAACAACGACTTCAGCATCGGCGGCACGCTGAGCGTCAACGCCCATGGCTGGCACGCCAACAGCCCGCCGGCCGCGAGCACGGTGCGGCGGCTGCGGCTGCTGACCGCCGACGGCGCGGTGGTGGAGTGCGGCCCGGACGACGAGCTGTTCGGCCTGGCGCTGGGCGGCTATGGCCTGTTCGGGGTGATCCTGGAGGCCGAGATCGCCATCCTGCCGAACGCGATGTACGTGCCGGACTTCGCCGCCATGCCGACCCGCGACTACGTCGCGGCCTTCGCCGAGCGGGTGGCGGCGCCGGTGGAGATGGCCTATGGCCGGCTGTCGGTCGATCCGGGCAGCCTGTTCGAGGAGGCGGTGCTGGGCTGGTATGTGCCGGTGCCGGAGACCCGCGGCGCGGTGCTGCCCCTGCCCGCTTTGGACCATGGCGGGATGCAGCGGCTGGTGTTCCGCAACGCCGCCGGCAGCGACACCGGCAAGGCGGTGCGCTGGTGGCTGGAGCGCGAGGCGGGGCCGTGGCTGGCGGAGCGGACCAGCCGCAACAGCCTGCTGAACGAGCCGGCGGCGGTGTTCGCCAACCGCGAGGCCGGGTCGACCGACATCCTGCACGAGTATTTCGTGCCGCGGGCCCGGCTGTGGGACTTCGCCCAGGCGGCCCGCGCGGTGATCCGGCGCGACGAGGGCAACCTGCTGAACGTCACGGTGCGCGACGTCCGCCGCGACGACCGCAGCGCCCTGGCCTATGCCCGCGAGGACGTGTTCGGCCTGGTCATGCTGTTCGTGCAGGAGAAATCCGCCGCCGGGGAGGAGCGGATGCAGCGCATGACCCGCGGCCTGATCGACGCCGCGATCGACGTGGGCGGGACCTACTACCTGCCCTACCGGCTGCACGCGACCGGCGAGCAGCTGCGCCGCGCCTACCCCGCCTGGGACGAGGTGGTCGTGGCACAGCGCCGGCACGATCCGAAGGGCGTGTTCCGCAACGGGCTGTACCAGCGCTACGCCACCGCCTGACCCCTTACTCCGCCGGGATCCGCAGCGCCTCGTCCTCGCCGTGGATCGGGTGCTGCAGCCGCGACACCATCTCCTTCGGCACCACCTGCCAGAACTTCGACCGCTCGATCGGCCAGTCATGCAGGATCGAGGCGGCCCAGGCACTCTGGGTCTCGCGCACATGCTCGGCGATCAGGGCGCGCAGCTGGTCGTCATAGTGCCGGGTCTCGACCCGCTGCCACAGCACGCTCTCCGGGTTGACCCGGCGGGCGAAGCTGCCCTCGGCGTCGTAGACGAAGGCCATGCCCCCGGTCATGCCGGCGCCGAAATTGTCGCCGACCGGGCCCAGGATTACGGCGGTGCCGCCGGTCATGTATTCGCAGCCGTTCGAGCCGCAGCCCTCGACCACCACCACGGCGCCGGAGTTGCGCACCGCGAAGCGCTCGCCCGCCTGGCCGGCGGCGAACAGCCGACCCGCGGTGGCGCCGTACAGCACCGTGTTGCCGATGATGGTGTTCTCGTTGGTCTTCAAGGTCGACGCCGCGAAGGGCCGGACCACGATGGTGCCGCCGGACAGGCCCTTGCCGACATAGTCNTTGGCGTCGCCGAACACCTCCAGCTTCAGCCCCTGCACCGCCCAGGCGCCGAGCGACTGGCCGGCATTGCCGCGCAGNCGCACCGTGACATGGCCCGGCTGCAGCGCGGTCATGCCGAACTTGCGGGTGATCATCGCCGACATCCGNGTGCCCACGGCGCGGTGGGTGTTGCGGATCGAGTAGGTCAGCTGGGTCTTCTCNCCGAGCTCGAACAGCGGCCGGGCGTCGGCGATCATCTGCGCGTCGAGCGTGTCCGGCACCGGGTTGCGGCCCTCGAGCGTGCAGTACATCGCATGCTCGCCCGGATCGGCCTTGACCAGCAGCGGGTTGAGATCGAGGTCGTCGAGATGGGCGGCGCCGCGGCTGACCTCGCGCAGCAGCTCGGTGCGGCCGACGATCTCGTTGATCGAGCGGTAGCCGAGCTGGGCCAGGATCTCGCGCACCTCCTCGGCGATGAAGCTGAACAGGTTCACCACCTTCTCGGGCGTGCCGCTGAACTTCGCCCGCAGCTCCGGATCCTGGGTGCAGACGCCGACCGGGCAGGTGTTGGAATGGCACTGCCGGACCATGATGCAGCCCATGGCGATCAGGCTGGCGGTGCCGATGCCGTATTCCTCGGCGCCGAGGATGGCGGCGATCACCACGTCGCGACCGGTCTTGATGCCGCCGTCGGTGCGCAGCCGGATGCGGTGGCGCAGCCGGTTCAGGGTCAGCACCTGATGCACCTCGGACAGGCCCATCTCCCACGGCACGCCGGCGAATTTCAGCGAGGTCTGGGGCGAGGCGCCGGTGCCACCGACATGGCCCGAGATCAGGATGATGTCGGCATTGGCCTTGGCGACGCCGGCGGCGATGGTGCCGATGCCGGTGCGGCTGACCAGCTTGACCGTGACCTTGGCGTCCGGGTTGATCTGCTTCAGGTCGTAGATGAGCTGGGCCAGATCCTCGATCGAGTAGATGTCGTGGTGCGGCGGCGGGCTGATCAGCATCACGCCGGGGGTGGCGTGGCGCAGCTTGGCGATCTCGACCGTCACCTTGAAGCCGGGCAGCTGGCCGCCCTCGCCGGGCTTGGCGCCCTGGGCGACCTTGATCTCCAGCTCGCGCGCCTGGTTCAGGTATTCCGCGGTGACGCCGAAGCGGCCCGACGCGACCTGCTTGATCGCGGAGTTCCAGTTGTCGCCGTTCTTGTCCGGGCGGAACCGGGCCGGGTCCTCGCCGCCCTCGCCCGAATCCGACTTGGCGCCGATCCGGTTCATGGCGACGTTCAGCGTGCCGTGCGCCTCCGGCCCCAGCGCGCCGAGCGACATGCCGGGGGTGACGAAGCGCTTACGGATCTCGGTGATGCTCTCGACCTCGTCGATCGACACCGATTCACGCACCGGCACGAAGTCCAGCAGGTCGCGCAGCGCCACCGGCGACTGGCGCCGGATCAGGTCCGAGTATTTGCGGTACAGGGAATAGCTGTCGGTCGCCACCGCCTGCTGCAGCATGTGGATCATCTGGCCTTCCCAGGCGTGCCGCTCCTGCCCCTGGCGGTAGCGGTAGAAGCCGCCGATCGGCAGGGTGACCACGCTGCGGTTCCACGCCGCCTCGTGCATCTCGATCGCCTTCATCTGCAGCCCGGCCATGCCGATGCCGGAGATGCGGCTGGGCATGCCGGGGAAGTATTCGGCGACGAGCGAGCGCGACAGGCCGACCGCCTCGAAATTGCAGCCGCCGCGGTAGGACGAGATCACCGAGATGCCCATCTTGGACATGATCTTCAGCAGCCCGTCGTCGACCGCCTGGCGGTAGCGCTTCATGCAGGCGTCGAGCGACAGGTCGCCGAACAGGCCGCGGCGCTGCCGGTCGGCGATCGCCTCCTGCGCCAGATAGGCGTTCACCGTGGTGGCGCCGACGCCGATCAGCACCGCGAAATGGTGCACGTCGACGCATTCCATCGACCGCACGTTCAGCGAGGTGAAGGTGCGCAGCGATTGGCGGATCAGGTGGGTGTGGACCGCGCCGGTGGCCAGGATCATCTGGATCGCCACCCGGTCCTGGCCGACATGCTGGTCGGTCAGGACGATGTGGGTGGCGCCGCCGCGCACCGCGTCCTCAGCCTCGCGGCAGATCCGGCGCAGCGCGTCGCGCAGGGCACGCTCGCCCTCCTGCGGATCGAAGGTGCAGTCGATCTCCGCCGCCGTCGCGCCCATATAGGCGCGCATCGCCTCGTATTCGGCGTTGGTCAGCACCGGGCTGTCGAGCTGCAGCAGGTCGCACTGGCTGGCATCCTCGTCGAGGATGTTGCCGAGNTTGCCCAGCCGGGTGCGCAGGCTCATCACCCGCCGCTCNCGCAGGCTGTCGATCGGCGGGTTGGTGACCTGGCTGAAATTCTGCCGGAAGAAGTGGTGCAGCGGCCGGTTCAGGTCGGACAGGATGGCGATCGGCGCGTCGTCGCCCATCGACCCCACCGCCTCCTTCGCGTCCTCCACCATCGGGTGCAGGATCAGCTCNAGGTCTTCCATGGTGATGTTCATNGCGACCTGGCGCCGGCGCAGCTCCTCGCGGCTCATCGCCGCCTCGGTGCCCTCGCCGCCGGCGCGGATCAGCCCGTCGATCACCTTGATCCGCTTGGTCCAGTCCTGGAACGGCTGGCGCGCCGCCAGCACGTCCTTGATCTCGCGGTCGTGATAGAGGCGCCCTTCGCCCAGGTCGACCGCCAGCATCTGGCCGGGCCCGAGCCGCCCCTTCTCCGCGATCCGGCTCTCGTCGAGCCGGACCATGCCGGCTTCGGACCCGGCGATCAGCAGCCCGTCATGGGTCAGGGTGTAGCGCATCGGCCGCAGGCCGTTGCGGTCCATGCCGCCCATCACCCAGCGGCCGTCATACATCGCCAGCGCGGCCGGCCCGTCCCAGGCCTCCATCACCGCGTTGCAGTAGCTGACGAAGGCGCGGTGCGCGTCCGGGATGTCGGCGTCGGCCGGCGTCGCCTGCGGCACCAGCATGGCCTTGACCAGCGGCGCATTGCGGCCGGCGCGGACCATCACCTCGAACACCGCGTCGAGCGCCGCGGAATCCGAGCTGCCGCCCTGGATCACCGGCTTGATGTCCTGGATCGCGTCGCCGAACACCGGGCTGGCCATGCGCGTCTCATGCGCGCGCATCCAGTTGGTGTTGCCCTTCAGCGTGTTGATCTCGCCGTTATGGGCCAGCATGCGGAACGGCTGGGCCAGGCGCCAGGTCGGGAAGGTGTTGGTCGAATAGCGCTGGTGGTAGATCGCGAAGTTGGAGACGAAGCGCTCGTCCAGCAGGTCCGGGTAGAAATCGGTCAGCTGCGCCGCCAGGAACATGCCCTTGTAGATGATCGACCGGCAGGACAGCGAGCACAGGTAGAAATCGGCGATGCCGGCGGCCTGCGCCGCCTTCTCGATCCGCCGCCGGATGACATAGAGGTCGCGCTCGAACTGCTCCTCCGGCACCCCCTTGGGGTTGCCGATCATGATCTGCTCGATCTCCGGCCGGGCGGCGTTCGCCTTGTCGCCGATGATCGCCACGTTGATCGGCACCTGGCGCCAGCCNTAGATGTAGTAGCCGAAGNTGAGGATCTCGCCCTCGACCAGGCAGCGGCACTTCTCCTGCGCCTCNAGGTCGGTGCGCGGCAGGAAGGCCTGGCCGACCGCGATCAGCCCCTGCATCGGGCGATGGCCGACGCGCTCGACATGCTCGTGNAAGAATTGCTGCGGGATCTGGACATGGATGCCGGCGCCGTCGCCGGTCTTGCCGTCGGCATCGACCGCACCGCGGTGCCACACCGCCTTCAAGGCATCGATGCCGGCCTGCACCACCTCGCGCCGCGGCTTGCCGTCGAGGGTGGCGACGAAGCCGACGCCGCAGGCGTCATGCTCCTCCGCCGGGTCATAGGCATGGGCCGCGGTCAGCCGGGCGACATTGGCCTGGTAGTCCTCGACGAAGCGCTGGCCGGGGGTCTTCTCGAACTGGCTCATGAGCTGGCTCCTTCCGGCTGGCGTCATTCCGCCGCGACCGCCGGGACGGCGGCCTTGGCGAGGTGGCTATGGATCGCGGCGGCGGCGTCGCGGCCGTCGCGGATGGCCCAGACGACGAGGCTGGCGCCGCGGACGATGTCGCCGGCGGCGAAGATGCCGTCGACCGCGGTCATCATCGTCTTGTGGTCGACCCGGACCGTGCCCCATTTGGTCACCGGCAGGCCCGGCGCGTCGAACAGGGTCGGCAGGTCCTCGGGGTCGAAGCCCAGCGCCTTGACCACCAGGTCGGCCTCGATGGTGTGGGCCGACCCCTCGATCACCACCGGGCTCTGCCGGCCGGTGGCGTCGGCGACGCCGAGATGGATCGAATGGGCGCGCACGCCGGTGACGGTGGCATCGCCCAGGAAGGCCTCGGGCGCCGCCTGCCAGACGAACTCGACGCCCTCCTCCTCGGCGTTCTGCACCTCGCGCTGGCTGCCCGGCATGTTGGCGCGGTTGCGGCGATACAGGCACTTCACCGAGACGGCGCCCTGGCGCACCGCGGTGCGGACGCAGTCCATCGCCGTGTCGCCGCCGCCGATCACCACCACCCGCTTGCCGGCGGCGTTCAGCGTGCCGTCGGCGAAGCCCGGCACGTCGTCGCCGAGGCCGGTGCGGTTCGAGGCGGTGAGGTAGTCGAGCGCGGCGACGATGCCCTTGAGGCCGGAGCCCGGGGCCTGGAAGTCGCGCGCCTTGTAGACGCCGGTGGCGATCAGCACCGCGTCGTGGCGCGACCGCAGCTCCTGCAGCGTGGCGTCGCGGCCGATCTCGAAGTTCAGGTGCAGGGTGATGCCGGCATCGGCCAGCCACTGCGCCCGCCGGGCGACGATCTCCTTCTCCAGCTTGAAGCTGGGGATGCCGTAGATCAGCAGCCCGCCGACCCGGTCGTAGCGGTCGTAGAGATGGACCTGGTAGCCGAGGCGGCGCAGCTGCTCGGCCGCGGCGATGCCGGCCGGGCCGGCGCCGATGATGCCGACCGACTGGCCGCGCTCGCGCAGCGGCACCGGCGGCTTGACCCAGCCCTCGGCCCAGGCGGTGTCGGTGATGTACTTCTCGATCGAGCCGATGGTGACGGCGCCGTGGCCCGACTGCTCGATCACGCAGTTGCCCTCGCACAGCCGGTCCTGCGGGCAGATGCGGCCGCAGATCTCGGGCATGGAGTTGGTGGCCGAGGAGATCTCGTAGGCCTCCTCCAGCCGGCCCTCGGCGGTCAGCTTCAGCCAGTCCGGGATGTTGTTCTGCAGCGGGCAATGCACCTGGCAGAACGGCACGCCGCATTGCGAGCAGCGCGACGACTGCTCCTCGGCCTTCTGCCGGACATAGGGCCCGTAGACCTCGAGCCAGTCCTGCCGGCGGATCTCGGCAGTCCGTTTCGACGGCATCTCGCCGGCGGTCTTCACGAACTGCAGCATCTTCGTCGCCATGGGCGGCTCCCTGGTCACGCGGAGTCGGACAGCCCTGCAGCGGCAGGGCCGACGCGACATTTACGGATTTCGTCAGCCCCTGGCGAGCAGTTTTTCGCGATTAGGTCATATTTGTTGACTAATTTCACGTTGTTAAGAGCCATTCGCAGATGGAGTGGGGTTTCGGAACGAATGTTTCAAGAAAATTAGGACCGATTCGGATGCATCGGAGAATCGTGTCGCGAAATTGCTTTCTCAATGCCGCTTGTTCCGAAGGGATGGAAGAAGAAGAGCCATCCTTGTGTTGCCTCTCCCGCCTAGCGAGGCCTTTTCAGAATCCCCCAGCCCCTCATCCCCGCGAAAGCGGGGATCTCGTGACGCTTTGATCGGATAGAGATTCCCGCTTTCGCGGGAATGACGGCAAAGGGAGGCGCAAGCACCTCCGACCTCTCCCGTGAACGGCAGAGGCAAAACCATCGAATCTGACTGTCAGAGAGTGCTCGACGACGGACGGCGCTCAGCTGCTGTCCGATTTCGGCGGCTTGGGCAGGGGCCGGCCAGCGGCAGACTCGTCCGGCGCCTGGGGCCAATCCTGTGCGGGTTCACAATCGGCGAGGCCGGTCTCCGCCTTCATATCAGCGCCCTCGTCCCCGCCGGGCGGCGGAGGGTCCGAAGGCGGCATGCGGCCGATCTTACGGCAGACCTCACGCAGGAACTCCTCGGGCGACATCGTGTCGAACTGCGCGTCCAGGATTTCGTCCTCGACCAGCGTCTCCCACACCATTGACCGCACGCGTTCGACGTCCCCGGCCTCGTCCGGCTGGCCCACCGCCTCGGCGACGGACTCGGCCGCCTGCTGCCGCCGCTGCCGGCGGCGCTCCTGCTCGCCCGATTCCTTCCGCTTGTCCTTGCGCATCAGGTAGTCGGCGCGGATCCGCTCGGTCATCGCGATCGACAGCCGCACCGACCGCGACAGCCGCGACTGCATCAGCGCGTAG
>JGI25151J46595_10002133_pt1 | contig 12323 bp, 14 predicted proteins | sample AraplaMF_Col_mLB_FD_46595 | JGI IMG/M metagenome (IMG submission 46595) | reverse complement strand
GTAGAGAATATTAAAGATGTAGAAGTATTATTAGCTAAACACCCAAATGAACTTCAGTTTTATCAAAGTTTAACACCAGGCTATCAAAAAGATTGGGCACGCCACATATTCTCAGCAAAACAGCAACAGACACGTGAAAAGCGTGCGCAGCAAATGGTTGAAATCCTTTCACAAGGTTATAAATCAATTGATTTATTCCGCAGAAAGAAGAAATAAAGAAGATTTAATAGTAAAACTAGGATATTCAAAAAGAGTGGAATTTTTTAAAAGTGTAGTTATAGGTACCGTAAGCCTAATTTTAAGATGTAAAACATATTCTTGACCTCATCAAGAATATGTTTTTTTATGAACTTCCGTTTTCGATATCAAAATACATAATGATGACACAATTAATAGAAGAGAAAAGTTGAAAAAACATCTCCTTCAAGTATACTGAATATGATTCGGAATTTATGAGAGTGGCTTTTTACAGCACATAAAATGTGTAGGGCTCTCGTGCAGTAAATAGAATATAAAAGAATGAATAAGAAAAGGTGTTTGAAATGAAATCGTATATTGTAGTTGGAGCTGGAATTTTAGGGGCGTCTACTGCTTATCATCTCGCTAAAGAGGGAGCTCGTGTTACTTTGGTTGATCGCCAGGATTTAGGACAAGCAACGGATGCAGCAGCAGGAATTGTATGTCCATGGCTTTCACAACGGCGTAACAAAGCTTGGTATAAAATCGCGAAAGGTGGAGCGAAATATTACGCTTCTTTAATCCAGCAATTAGAAGAAGATGGTGAAATAGATACAGGTTATAATCGAGTAGGTGCTATTAGCCTACATACAGATGATAAAAAGTTAGATCAAATGGAGGAGCGAGCATATAAACGACGTGAGGATGCTCCTGAAATTGGCGAAATCACTCGTCTATCACCAGAGGAAACAAAAAAATTATTCCCGCCGTTATCGGAAGAATATGGAGCTGTGCATATAAGCGGTGCTGCACGGGTAAATGGACGAGCACTTCGTCAATCTCTTGTAAATGCTGCGAAAAAACATGGTGCTACCTTTATAAAGGGAGATGCTGTTTTAATTCATGAAAACAATTATGTTAAAGGTGTTCATGTAAATGGTGAAACAGTAACGGCAGATCAAGTAATTGTTACTGCAGGAGCATGGGCAAATGAGTTGTTAAAACCTCTTGGTGTTAACTTTCTTGTGACTTTCCAAAAAGCACAAATTGTTCATTTACATATGCCGAATACGAATACTGAAAATTGGCCAGTTGTTATGCCGCCAAACGATCAATATATTTTAACTTTTGAAGATGGCCGTGTNGTTGTAGGTGCAACACATGAAAATGATACTGGTCTTGATTATCGTGTTACAGCTGGTGGTTTNCATGAAGTATTTGATAAAGCATTGTCTGTGGCACCAGGGTTAGAAAATAGTACGATGCTGGAAACAAGAGTTGGTTTTAGACCATTTACACCAGGTTTTCTTCCAGTCATTGGTCCGTTACCTAATTTTAAAGGTATACTAGTTGCGAACGGCCTAGGTGCTTCTGGATTAACAGCAGGTCCATACTTAGGTTCAGAACTTGCAAAACTTGCTCTTGACCAACCGATAGAATTGGATTTAAGTCATTATGATGTANCTGGTGCACTTGAATAGTGATTAGATCTAGAAACAAAAAAAGATTAGGAATAGCTACCTAATCTTTTTTTGTTTCTTTTTATATTTGCAGAGGGAATTTTGAGCATTTTGGAGAAAAGCTATATTGATTGTAAATTTGAAATAGATAGCATGAAAATTATAAATCAATTACACATACAATTTTAGAGGATTAAGGAGTTGCCTTAAGTGTATAACGTTGAAATAAGAAGACCAATCATTGGTGATTATGAAGAGTTACATCGATTGTTTCATACAGTCATTATAGATACGTTTGCTGGAGAAGGTTTATCGGAGTTCGCTGGCGATATAGAAAATGAAATTGAAACTAAAAAACAGTACTTGAAATGTGACTTTGATAGCGATGGGAAAAATCGATATTTTTTGATCGCTGTAGACAAACATTGTAATAAAATTATCGGCACAATTGAATTTGGGCCATCTAGTAAACTGATTAATAATTGCACAGATGGCGCATTAAAAGACTTATATGAGATAGGGACTGTATTTGTACTCCCGAATTACCAAAGACGCGGCATAGGTAATTTGCTTTTAAATGCGATTTTTCTTACCTTATTGGATAAAGGAATAAAAGAATTCTGTTTGGATAGCGGATATACTAACGCACAAAAAATATGGAAGAAAAAATTTGGAGAGCCTAACTTTTTGTTAAAGGATTATTGGGGCGAGGCGTATGATCATATGATTTGGAGAAAATGCATAAATGATATACCTATAATATTTAGTAGATAATGAAAGTTGTTTTAGCAAATCGATTGTATAAATTTAATTAAATTACATTTATAATCAACACGCATAGCTTTTCTTTCATACTTATGCTATTATTTACCTTTACTATAAAAGAGGACGTGAAGTAACTTGATTAAAATTGATTTACCTGCAGTTGATGTTTCTATAACAGAAAGAAAACAAGTAATAAAAGGCGATGAGCCAAGAATCACTCCAATTCATGGATTCATTGATTTCCACCTGTTTCCAAGAGATAAAGGCGGCATTTTTATGTTTTATAACATTAATGATGAACTTCTTTTTGTTGGGAAAGCACGTAAAATAAGACAACGTATTAAAAAACACTTTGAAGACAATGTTTCACCAATTCAAGCACATCGCGATGAAGTATACCGCATTGATGCATGTATTGTAGAAGATCCAATGGAAAGAGAAATTTACGAAACATATATTATTAATGAGTTTCAAGCGAAGTATAATGTTGATAAGGTATTTTATAAATAAAATAAAAGCAATGTAAAACATGATCTTAGTAATATAGTAAGGTCATGTTTTTTTTATTTAACAAAAAAACATTGAGTCCCCTTTGATTATTCGACAAAATATAACAATGCAAAAGATTGTTTTTTGCTATGATAAGTAGGAAATTTATATATTGTGTTTATTGGGGGATAAAAAGTATGTTAAAAAAATTTACTACATGTATTTTGGGTGGAGCTTTAGTATTTAACTTATCTGGCTGTGAAAGTACATCAGATAAAACTTCTTCTGAATCGAAAGAAACAATTTCTAAGCAAGAAGAAAAGAATATGAAAACAAAAGAGAATACAGATTCGAAAAATAAGGAACAAACAAAGGCAAAGACAACAATAAAAGAAAAAGAATATCCATTAAACAAAACTTTTAATACGTCAAAATTTGATGTAACTGTGAAAAGGGTTGTAGAAAGAGATAAGGTGGGTAAAGAAAGCATAGGGATTCAAGAAGCTGATAATGGAAATGTCTTTATTGTTATAGAAGTTGAAGGGAAAAATATAACAAACGAATCGATGAAATTAGCAGTTTTGCCATCAGTTGATTTAGTGGATGAAAATGATAATGCTTACGAAATGAATGTATGGGCAGCTAGTAGTTATGCAGTTGAAAAAGGTGTAACTCCTAATCTTAATACAGAATTAAAACCTGGGGAAATAAAGAAAGATAATAGAGTTTATGTGATTAATAAAGAGAAGTTTGACACAGGTAAATGGTATGTTCTTGTTAATCATGAACATAAAGAACAAATTAAATAAAGTTTATACTAAGAGGGGGATTTTCCCTCTTTTTTGTTGTCTGGAAAAGTCCTTACATCTTGAATTCGTTTCCCTTTCTTTCATAACAGGTAAAAATAAACATATACTGGTACAAGCAAACAAGAAAGGAGACAATCATGAACTGGTTGGAAGCTTTTATATTAGGAATTATTCAGGGGTTAACGGAATTTTTACCTATAAGCAGTACCGGTCACTTGTATTTAGGAAGACATTTGTTTCATTTAGATGAAGCTGGGCTTTTTTTAGACACGATGCTGCATATTGGTACCCTGCTAGCGGTATTTATTTATTATAAAAAAGAGTTTATCTATTTGGTTAAAAACCCATTTTCAAAACTTACATTTTTACTCATTGTAGGAACAATCCCGGCCGTTATTATCGGTCTACTATTTAAAGATTTCTTTGAAGAGATTTCAAAAACGGGCATAACTATCGGATGGGAGTTTTTAGTGACAGGTTTGTTTTTGTATATGGCAGAGAAACAAAAAAATGGACGTAAGAAAATGAATGACATTACATATAAAGATGCTTTTATCATTGGCTCCTTTCAAGCATTTGCTATTTTTCCAGCAATCTCTCGTTCTGGTATGACAATTGTCGCTGCACTTTGGAGGAAACTAGACCGTGAAACTGCAGCGTATTTTTCATTCTTATTGTCAACACCTGCAATTGTTGGAGCAATCATCTTACAGTCTGTGGACGTTTTTCAAGGTAAAGCAGAAACAATTTCAAGTACATCGTTAATTGTTGGTACTTTATCCGCGGCATTTTTCGGATATATCGCAGTATCTTGGATGATTCAATATTTAAAACAGCATTCTCTTAAAGTGTTCGCTTATTATGTTTGGGCTCTTGGCATATTAATATTAACTTTACAGTTCACTGGCATATTTTAAAGAGAGCCCTTGGAGATATACAGTTAAGCAGTAAGCATATATTAAACTAGCTCTTGCTGGTGAAGATGATTAGATTAACCTAACTTACTCACTTAGTACTTGTAATGAAAGGAAAAGATGAATAAATGTTGATAAAAAAATCCTGTCGTGTAAATTTATAGCAGGATTTTTTATTTTGTGATTCTATTAATATGCTAGGAGAATAAAGTGGGAAATGGAAAATTATATTTTAGCATCATAAAAGAAGCGGAAATATCTTTCGGGAGGTAGAAAATGTTAGGAAAAGCAATCGTTATTGGTGGAAGTATAGCTGGGAAATTAGCAGCAAAAGCTTTGTCTGATTTTTTTCAAGAGGTAATGATTTTAGAAGTGGGCACAGAGTGGAATGAAAAAAGCCCACGAAAAAGAGTACCTCAAACCCATCATCCTCATGTGTTATTAAAGGGTGGTGAAGAGGCTATTGAGAAATTATTCCCTGCGATTATGACCCAATTAAAAGAAGATGGTGGTATCATAAATAATTTTACTGGAGATTTGAAATGGCATCATTTTGGTTTATGGAAACAACCATTTATTGGAGAGTTGAATGCGGTTCAACAAAGTCGTCCTATGCTTGAGTGGCATATACAAAAAAGAATGAGTGAAGTAAATAATATTACAACAAAATATGAAACAATGGTTGAACAATTGATAATAGATCAGCAACATCACAAAATCTCTGGAGTAAAAGTGCAGTGTATGAAGACAGGAAATAAAGAAAATCTCCATGCAGATCTCGTTGTAGATGCAAGCGGATTTGGTTCGAAAAATATAGAGTGGTTAGAAACATATGGCATAAAGGTAAAAGAAGAAAAAGTATGGATTCAATTATTTTACGCAACTAGGGTATTCCGTTTAAAACAACATAAAAATCCTGATTGGTGCAATTTACTTATTTCTCCTAGCTTTCCTGAAAATCCTTATGGCGCCTTTATTCAAACTATTGAAGACAATCGTTATTTCGTAACTTTTAGCGGATATGCCAATGAGAATGCACCAAAAACAGATGAAGAGTTCCTTGCATTTGCTCAGAAGTTACCTGCACCAGATGTTATGCATTTTCTTGAACAAGCTGAACCAATTACAGATATAAAAATACAAAAGATTCCTTATCAAGTTCGTCGCCGATTCGATTTAGTGAAAAATATGCCAGAAGGGTTTTTAGTAATTGGAGATGCTCATTGTCGCTTTGATCCAGTTTTTGGACAAGGAATTTCTGTTGCTGCCATGGAAGCTGTCGCGCTACAAATGAGTTTAAAGAAAAGAACATCGCTGCAGAATGGTTTTACTCGAGAATTTTACAAACGTATTTCTAAGGTGATTGCAACGCCATGGGAAATGGTTACTACAGAAGCATTCCGTCACCCTAAAATAAAAGGAGAGAAGTCTTTTATCCAACCATTTCAACAATGGTATACGAAAAAAGTATATCGGCTTTCTGCGAGTAATACAGATATTTATATTCGTCTGGTTAGGGTAATGAACCTTATTCGTAGTCCTCTACATCTTTTTCATCCTAAGGTATGGTTTGCCATTCTTACAGCTCGACAGAAATAGAGGGAGTTAACCTTACTACAAGCAGTAGGAAATTAACTATTAAATGGCGAATTAATAATAGTTAATCGATTAAAAAGGAATGATTCATAAATGGAAATATACATAGAAAAATTAAAGAAACAAGATGCAGAAGAATTATTTGTTTTTGAGTGTTATAACAGAACTTTTTTTGAAAAGATGGTACCGAGTCGTGGGGATGATTACTATGTTTATGAAACGTTTCAATATAAACATGATGAATTGTTAAAGGAACAAAAAGAAGGCATTTCCTATTTTCATCTCATACGAAATAAGAAGAAAGCAATTGTAGGTCGAATAAACTTAGTAGACATAGAGAAAGATAGACAATTAGGATATCTTGGTTATCGTGTAGGAAAGGATTTTATCGGAAATGGAATTGCAACTAAGTCCGTTCAATTACTCCAAAATCAAGCAGTAAACGAGCAAATTACTGAAATTCATGCAAAGACAACAAATACCAACATTGCTTCACAAATCGTATTAGAAAAAAGCGGCTTTTCACGTACTGCAATTGATAAAAAAGCTACAGAGTTAAATGATTTCATTCATTACGTTTGGAAACAAACTAAAATGCTATAAAAGAAATTTAAAAACAAAAGGGGAACAATGCAATGAAGGACTTACGTTATCCAATTGGACAGTTTACTCATGAAGGAAATATTACAGAAGAAACGGTAGAGAAATGGATTCAAGAAATTGCCAATCTTCCTAAAGAATTAACAAAAGCAATTAGAGATCTAGATAAGGATCAATTAGATACGCCATATCGAAAGGGTGGATGGACAGTACGGCAAGTTGTTCATCATATTGTTGATAGTCATATGAATAGTTACATCCGTTTTAAATTAGCTCTTACAGAAAATAACCCGACAATTAAGCCGTATAGGGAAGAAAAGTGGGCAGAACTCCCTGACTCAAAATTACCTGTAGATGTTTCTCTTGTATTATTAGATTCATTACATAAAAGATGGGTAAATTTATTAAATTCTTTAGAACAGGCAGATCTTGAAAAAACTTTTAATCATCCAGAATCAGGTGAAACAAAACTAGAAGTAGCAATTGGATTATATGCATGGCACGGTCGTCATCATACGGCACATATTACTTCTTTACGAGAACGGTTAAGTTGGTAAGTGCTATGGAAGTAACATTAGAAAGGGCAGTAAATTTTGATGCAGAATCTATTTTTGCTATTCAAATACAAGCGTTTAAACCGTTATTAGAAAAATACAAAGACTATAAAACGAATCCTGCTAATGAAACGATTGATAAAGTAATTACGAGAATAAACAATCCTAATGGAGGATTTTATAAAATAGTAGTTAATAATACTCTTGCTGGGGCTATTTGTGCATTTTGGAAACATACGACGACCCAGTTCTGGATTAGTCCTATGTTTATTCTACCTAATTATCAAGGAAAAGGGGTAGCCCAGAAAGTATTCGTTTTAGTAGAAAAGATGTTTCCAAAAGCAGCTAGTTGGGAATTAGCTACAATTTTAGAAGAAGAACGTAATTGTTATCTATACGAGAAAATGGGTTACATTCAGACGGGAGTAAAAAAGAAGTTGAATGATCATACAACACTTGTTTATTATAAAAAAGTAGTATCATAATTTTTAAAGGGATAGATAAAACAGAATAAATCTGTGTCATCTATCCCTGTTATTTTGTATTTTTAAAACAAAATAATGTATGTTGTTCCAAAAAATACGGGGTTATAACTTTTGTTTTTGCATAAAAATGCAAAAAGGCTATTTTGTTGTATATTTTACTAAAGCTTTTTGGACGTTTAAAATACTGTCATCACCTTTTAATTCTTTTGTGATTGGATCGTGCATACTAGATATCCAAATTTTCAGTTCTGCATCTAAATCAAAATGTCCTGCTGTTTCGATGCTAAATTGTGTAATGCTTTTATAAGGAATAGAATGATATTCTGTTTTCTTACCAGTTACTCCTTGTTTATCTACTAAAATCATTCGTCGATTTGTAAATACAATTAAATCTCGAATCAATTTATATGCATACTCAACTTGTTCATCATCAAGCATAATTTTTTGTAAGTCACGCTCAACATTTTCTGTACTCGTATCAGATGCATTTCCTAAAATACCACTAAATAAACCCATATAAAATTCCTCCTTTGTAATCTGTGGAATGAGTTTCTTTTATTGTATCACGTTATAGACTAAGAGATTCTTACAATGCAGCAAGAGCTTTTGAAAGAGAATGCAATGAATTTATTGATACTTCATCATAATATCTTGTGCTAAAATATAAGTATTTATAAGTTTAAGAAACAAATGCAGAGGGAGTATACATGAAAAATATTGGTTTAGTATTAGAAGGTGGAGGCATGAAAGGATTATATACAGCAGGCGTGCTTGAATACTTCATGGAAAATGATATATTTTTTCCATATGTAGTTGGAGTATCCGCGGGAGCATGTATGGGAGCAACCTATTTATCCCGTCAAAAAGGGAGAAATAAAAAAGTAAATACAGAGTTAGTGTCTGATCATCGGTATATATCTTATCGAAATTTAATTCGAAAACGAGAATTGTTTGGTATGGATTTTCTTTTCGATGAGGTGCCTAATCAAATTGTACCATTTGATTTTCAAACCTTTTTAAATACAAATGAGCAGTTTGTAATCGGCACAACAGATTGCGAGGCAGGAGAGGCTGTCTATTATAATAAGCAAGAGCACGGGAATGATATATTGAAAATTATTCGTGCATCAAGTTCTGTACCATTTATCGCTCCTGCTGTGGACTATGATGGTAAAAAGCTTTTAGACGGAGGGATTATTGATCCAATCCCTGTTCGAAAAGCGCAAAAAGATGGATTTCAAAAAAATGTTGTTATTATGACGAAGCCAAAAGGATATGAGAAAAATCGTAATAAATTTTCGTCTATAGCAAAATATTTATATAGACGATATCCGAAAGTCTCTGAGCTTTTAGTAGAACATTATCGTTTTTATAATGAAACAATTATGTATATGTCTTCGGAATTACAAAAAGATAATTTTTTTGTGATTCAACCAAGTGCGCAGCTTCCTGTTAGCGGGATTGAAAGGAATAAAGAAAGACTCGTTAACTTATATAACTTAGGGTATAACGATGCAAAAGAACAGTACGATAACTTATTACGATGGATAAATAACTAAGAAAATTGAGGGGGGCCATTGATACTAGGAAAAAAGGTGATTTTTGAAGAGTTAATGAAACTATATAGTCATTTATATAAACCATTCCCACATCGTGATACGCGTAACATGTATCGAGATTTTAAGAAGATGTTTTCTGAGGATGATTGTATAAATGCTGATTTGGATTTATATTGGATGAATATCTCAGGAACATTAAGTTATGTGTTAAATGGAAGGATAGAAAAAATTCCATTTAAGCAAATAAAATTACTTCGCGTATCATTTTTTGATTGCTTTAAACAATTTCGCTTTTTAGAAAAACATATTGAAGATTACTACATATTTTATAGAGACTATATGTATTATGAAAGAGCACGTAAATTATTACTTTATTATCTGACTTATGAAAAGACCCAACACACGGACTAAACTTGTTTGTGTGTTTTTTGTTCATAAATAATACAACATTTATAAACTTGAAATCCCTTCTTGTATTGTAGATCGATTAACTGAGCTTATTTACAACAATAAAATGAACTCATTGAGGATTCTGAAGAAGCAGCAAAAATAGTTCGGACAATTAATAAAAAGGGTTTAGAATATCACTTAATTTATCCTGCAAGTGCACAAAAAATGAGGGTGAAAACAGAATTTTAGTGTTTTTCCATAAACCTACCACTCGTTATATAATCGAGATAGGCTTATTTTATATATCATGTAAGGGAGAAATGGAGAATGACAAATACATATCAATTACAAATACCAAAGCAATTAGAACAGTATAGGGATATTTTAGAAAAAAGTGTAAAACCTTATATTAAAATTACTGGTAAGATAGGGGAAACAACATTATTTCAAAGCAAATTTGGTGGTTATCCATATTTACCAATTAACCATGAGCACCCTAAAGATTCAAACGGAAAGCCGATGGTACTACTTGCACAATTAAATTTTGAAGAACTTCCTCATATCGAACCTATGCCAACAAAGGGTTTGCTACAGTTTTTTGTAAATGGAGAAGATGATCTTGTTGGTGCTGATTTTGATCATCCAACAACACAAAAAGACTTTCGGATTATTTATCATTCTGAAGTAAATTATGACGAAGCACAGCTTGTAACGGATTTTAGTTATTTAAATAATCTTGATTTAGAGCATTTTGTTATACCCGAAGCAGCTAAGTTATCATTCGAACAAGCTTATCAACCTGTAACAATAGGAGATTATCGTTTTGAATCATTTTTTAAAGATACAGTTGATTTAGAAGATATCGTTGATAAAGAAGAAGAAATAGAGTTTGGTGAATTGTATGAGGAGTCTTTTGAGAGTCTAGGACACAAAATTGGTGGATATCCGTTCTTTACACAAAGCGATCCAAGGGAATGGGACGAATCATATCAAAAGCACAATATTTTACTGCTACAAATTGATACAGATGATTCTCTAGGTATTATGTGGGGAGATTACGGCGTTGCGAATTTCTTTATAAACAAAGAAGACTTGATCAATTTAGATTTTACTAATGTACTTTATAATTGGGACTGCTGCTAAGGGAATTTGAAGCCACTTTCTATATAGATATTTAGAGAGTGGCTTTGTTTTTGCTTGAAAAGAAATATTTTAAGAAATTATATATTGCATGCGTGGGTTTTGATGAAAGTCACACCGAAAGAAATGTGAATTGCATTTATTAGAGATTCCTTTTTGAAATGAGAGGAGATTTTTTTAGTAATCCAAAATATGTTATGTTAACTAGATGGATATCGGAAATACAGAGCGTATACAAAAGGGTTAAGTGAATAAACACCGGAATTATATATATTCAATAAACAAGATGTTTAAGTATTATAAAGAACGAAAAAATTAACGATGAATTTATGAATCAAAATAACTGCTAATAACAAATAATTTAATCGCTCGTTTTATTAAGTTATAGTCGTTACAGTATCAATAATTAATCAGAGAAAGTTTTAGAATAAATTTGCTGTGACAAATTTGATCTTAAATCTATATAAAGACTAATACAATTAAGCAAAAGCATATATAGTGAGTTTCTTTGAAAAATTCCTGTTTCATCTCAAAAAGTATAGTTTACTTAGGTTTTGAGATGAAACGCCTTTTATTTTCATAACTACCTATAATTTATATTATGTTAACTAGAAAAAGTAATAAACTTACTAAAAGTATTTTTTATACCCTTTCCTTTCGCAGTGTGGATTTTCATTTTAGTCACTGTTAGTTTCGCATACGTATGCACGACTAGTTGTTTAGCATTCGTACTGGTGATCGAGTTTGTTTTAGTATGTGCACAAAAACTATTTTTTCATATGATTTGCAAGGCATAATTCNATGTATGTTCATTAGATCGTTTTTCATTATTTTGCTATTTAGATTCAACATATAAACGCCGGTATTCTTGTTTTGGTATAACGGCTGGTCTGAATTGAGTTCTACTTTTATACCTTCTAAGATGCTGGATTCTTTTTGAGAAATACTTACAGATTGATTATCCTTTATAATGACACCATCGGCAATGAAGAATCCTAAAATATACGCCATATTGTTAGACCAATGTTTAAAGTAATCTTCATTCAAACTATATTTGCGTTTCCAACTACCTTGTGTTCGTTTTTTAACGTTGTTATCTGTTAAAACCATCCGAACATATCTAGCTGTGACGTTAGCTAATTTTGCGATATTAGACGTACTTTCCCCTTCTAAATACAGTTTAATCATTTCGTCCTTTTCCAGTGCGCATTTAGAATTCTTTTTGCTCCGATCAACCATTTTGATTAGCTCCCTTCACTTGATATAAATTAAGTGTGCATCTTATTCTATATCATATAAAGGAACTAACGTTCTGTCTATTTTATCTATCGAAATTTAAGATAACATTTTTATTCACTGTAGATCTTCGTATCTTCCCTTCTTTC
>JGI25151J46595_10002119_pt1 | contig 12377 bp, 14 predicted proteins | sample AraplaMF_Col_mLB_FD_46595 | JGI IMG/M metagenome (IMG submission 46595) | reverse complement strand
ATAATACACAAATTCTACTTTACACAATGTAAAAGACTGAATCATAACAATTATAACGAATACAAGCAAAATAAGTTTGTCCCACTCTTTTCTAGTAATCTNCTCCATGACTTTCCTTCATCCCCTAAAANGCCTCACTGTCCTGTTATTCTATGTAAATGTAAAAATCTTTTATTGCTGTTTATTCGGCTGTTCCATAGGCACTGGATTTCCACCCACTCTTTTCACTTTCAAATCAAAATATGCGTCTAAAATTTCTCTTCCAATTTTAGAATTAATCCCTGATTTATCATCGTTTACCCATGGTACAACAACAGAAAATGCCACTTCTGGATCAGAGTCATAAGGTGCGTAACCAGCTAAGGTTAAATTATAACACTTTTTTCTATCTCCATTTTCATCCTTACCTATATTACTATCACCACCATACACTGTTTCTGCTGTTCCTGTTTTTCCAGCAGGCTTATACGGTAGATTTTGAAAGTGTGCTACACCGGTTCCATCGCCTTCTTGAAACACTTTCTTAAATCCTTCTTTCACTTGATTAATATAGGATATGTCCATGTCTACACGATTTAAGATGACCGGTTCCATTGATTGAACTACCTTACCTATATCCTCAGCTTTATTCGGTTGCTCTCTAATTTCTTGTACAATTTGTGGTTTCATACGATAACCACCATTCGCAATCGTCGAAATATATTGCGCAAGCTGAAGCGGTGTATACGTATCATATTGACCGATTGAATAATCAAGTAAGAATCCTGGTGTATTATCTTTTCTTCCCCGTTGTCCCGCAGTCTCATTGGGTAAATCAATCCCCGTTGGAACGCCTAAACCAAATTGCCCAAAATGATAACGCATTTTATTAAAAACTTCTTGTTTCACATTTAACGGACTATTCGGTACGTAATCAATCCCCGCAATCTTTAAAGCTGTGTTAAACATATATACGTTAGAAGATACTTGTAAAGCTCTGACATCATCAATATCACCAAAATCTTTCCATGATTTCTTTGCTTTTGTTGTCCCTTTAAATGTCATCGGTGCATCGTAAAAATGAGTAAATGGTTTGATCGCACCCGTTTGATAACCTGTTAGTAGCGTAGCTCCCTTGACTGTTGAACCTAATTCATATGAACTTGTCATTGTACCAAGGGCATAATCCTCTACTTGAATATTTCCATCTTTATTTACTAGTTTNTTTCCTGAAATTGANAAAAGTTGTCCNTTTTTAGGATTCATCATTACCACAAAGGCACGATCCAACATTGGTTCTACAGCTTTGAACGCCATTAAGTTTTTTTCAATGCTTTCCTCAACTTTCTTTTGCAATTCCATATCAATTGTTAGCATTAAATTATTGCCACTTCTCCCTTTCGTAATTTGTTCAGTACGAAGTATTTTTCCCTTCTTTATCTGTAATATTTTTCGATTGCGCTTTCATACCGTGTAAGGCATCTTCGTATTGTTTTTCAATATAACTCTTTCCAACCCGATCATTGCGGTTATAATCACGAACTAAATAATAATCTAATTGCTCTTTCGGTAGTCCTTCATCAGCACTTGAAACGTTTCCAAGTACTGAACGAAGTATTTTATCATATGGATACTCACGTTCCCAATCTACGGTCGTATCCACACCTGGAAGATTTGCTAAATTTTCACTAATTACTGCATATTCTTCTGGTTTTACATCTTTTTTTATTATTTTAGGAGTCATATTATATCCTGCATTCATTTTACTTTTAATAGCTAATACTTCTATATCTTGTGGGGTAAGTTCATTTAACTCTTCCGCTGTAATTCGCTCACGTCTAATTTCTTCCACCTTTTTATCTAATTCTTTCCCCTCTATTTTTTTTGCTCTTAATTTATTTTCATCCTCCTTTGTAACCTTTTCTGCTGCACGTTTCTTATGTAATTGCATCCAAAAATCTTTCTTATCTACCTCGGTTAACTTATTTATAGCCTCCTGCGGCATTTCAATCATCTTCGCAAGTTGTCTTGCCGTATTTAAAATCTCTTCTGAATTAACACCTTTCATTTTTGTATATGTAATTGTCCGTAATGGTTTATTATCAACAATCGAGTGGCCTTCTCGATCAAAAATTTTCCCACGTGGAACGGGAGTACTAACCGTTAAATCTCCCTTTTTTTCCACCTCATTTTTATAAGTCTCACCATCAATAATTTGAACCTTACCTAATTGAACAATAACAGTTGAAAACATAAGAAATACAAAGAAAAACAACACATTTAATCGGAAAGGAATATGGGTTTTCTTTTTCCGTTTCTTTTTCTGTTCTTTCTTTTTCTGTTCTTTCTTTTTCATTATGCTCTCCTCTTTCTATGGTCTAAAGTATCTTTATCTTATAAATAACAAAAATTAAACCATACTTTCTCATCCGGATATAAAAATCTCCTCTATTAATAATATTAAAGCACATAGATAATATAATTTATAGTGTTTTTAAAGAAAATTAAGAAAATTTAAACTCCAAAAAACCGAGATAAATACCTCTTATCTCGGTTTTCCTACATCATTTAAAATCGATCCACAAACTGCCCGATTTTTTGCTGAAAGATATAATCAAAATAATACTCTTGACCCGTTAACTCTTCATTCACTAAAATAGTCGTTGTCCCTACTTCTCTTTTTGCAATTTGCGGGAACGATGCAACCGGCTGCACTTTTAATGAGGTTCCCATAACAAGTAATACATCCGTTTCATATAAACGCTGTATTGCATTTTGATATTGTGGTAATGTATCACCATATAAAACGACATCTGGATTTAAAATAAAATTACATGTTTCACATCGTGGTACCTCATGGTCTATCATATATTGCAAATCATATTTCGTTTTGCATTTTGGACAATGNGCCGTTTGGAGTGTACCATGCAAATCTATCACATGCTTACTCCCTCCTAATTGGTGCAGACCATCAATGTTTTGTGTTAACACCACAATATCTTTTCCTTGCTCTTCTATACTTGCTAAAAATTGATGCCCACGGTTTGGTTTGTATTGATGGAANGTATTAATTTGAAATATTTCTTTGTAATGCTTCCAAAATTCTTTTGGATTACGGTTATAATATCCTCTAGATAAGTACATTTCAACTTTAGCATCTGCATATAAACCATTGGCTGAGCGAAAATCAGGAATGCCACTTTCTGTACTTGCACCAGCACCTGTTAATACCGTTATCTTATTTGCTTTTTCTATAACAGAACGAACTTCTTCATATTGCTGCATTGCTCTCACCTCTATGTATAATCCTTCCTTTATTATAACATTTGTCCATAGCAGGTGTTGTACTTTTGTTTAGTGTGTGGTCCCGCCACATTCTATAATATCCATTTCTACCTCTAATGCGANCCGTACCAATAATTCAATTCCAGTTGTAATAGTTGAAAGCGACATACTCGGTTGTCCAGGATGNTTACTTGCTTGCTCTGGCAAAAANGGAATATGTATAAAACCACCACGAGCCCCGTTTTCACTTTTTGCTAAAATGTCCATAAGTCCATAAAAGAGATGATTACAAACAAATGTACCTGCAGTTTGAGAAACAGAAGCAGGTATTCCTTCTTCCCGAAGTTTTTTTACAGTAGCTTTTATAGGAAGTGTAGACCAATACGCAACGGGCCCCCCTTCTACAATAGATACATCAACCGGTTGGTTTCCTTCATTGTCAGTGATTCTTGCATCGTCTACATTTATTGCAACTCGTTCCACTGTAATATCTGGACGTCCTCCTGCTTGCCCGATACATATAACAAGCTCCGGTTCTATTTCTTCCATATAAGACTTTAACGCTTGTAATGATTTATAAAACACAGTTGGAACTTGTTTACTAACAATCTTGTAATCTCCAAAGCTTTGTCCATCAAGCTGCTTTACAACTTCCCAGGCAGGATTAATCTCCTCTCCACCAAAAGGTTCGAATCCTGTTAACAATACTGTCTTCATCATTCCCACTCCTTACTAAAATCGATATACGAGCCCATACATGATGAACATATTAATAACAAAAATGGTAATAGCAATTGGTGCTTGGGCTTTAATTACCGCATTTTTATCTTTTAATTCTAATAGCATCGCTGGTACAATATTAAAATTTGCAGCCATTGGTGTTATCAATGTACCGCAGTACCCTGCAAACATTCCAAGTGCGGCCATGATCGCTGGATTACCACCATGCATTTGAACGATAAGCGGTAAACCAATTCCTCCTGTAATAACAGCAAATGCGGCAAAGGCATTCCCCATTACAACTGTAAACAACATCATACCTAAACAATATGCCATAACAGCAACGAATGGATACTCTGTTGGCAATACTTGTCCTACTAAATCTGAGACAACTTGACCCACACCAGACTTTGCAAAAATACCGCCAAGCGCAGCTAACATTTGTGGTAAAATAACTGCCCAGCCGACAGCTTGTAATAATCTGCTTCCCTCTTGTACAGGCGCTGTTATTTTTGCTTTTGTGATTCCCATTGCTGCTACAAAAGCAAGCAATGCCCCAAGAGCTAATGCAATTAATGTGACTTTCTCAGGATCAACAAGAAATACATTTCCAAACTTTAGCTTTCCTAAAGTTAAAGTACCAATAATCGTAAAAATAGGAATTAAAATAGCGGGCATAAAAATTTTATTTCTCAGTTTTTCTGCATGTTTCACTCGTTCTTCAGTAGGTGCTTCTTTTTCATTGGACTTCGTTACTTTATTCAATGATGCTAAAATGACCATTGCTAATACAATACAACCGATATAAAATGATGGAATCATATTTCCAAATAAAAATGTAATAGAAAATAATGCCCAAAATAAACTAGAACCAAAGCGATTTGGATGTTGGCGATCAAAAGCGACACGAATCGCGACAAAGGCAACAATAATACCTAATAAATAATAGATTGTATCAAGTGTAATAATATTCATCCTATATCGCCTCCTTTTGTTGGCTTTCTTCTTTTTTCATCGTTTTTTCAATATACTTATCGAATTGTTTAAAACGAATCCAACTTACAATAAAAGCTGAGATTGCCGTAGGAATTCCCCAAAGCGCCATATCCCACACACCAACATGCATTCCTACAGAATCAAAGAATCCTTTCATTAATAGAATCGCTCCTGTTGCAATAAAAATATCTTCACCAAAAAACCATGCCGTATTTTCAGCTGCCGCTGCATTCGCTTTAATCTTTTCTTTTAATTTTTCTGGTAGTTTTCCATAACGTCCATGAGCTGCACCTTCTGCCATCGGTGCAACAAGAGGCCTTACTGTTTGAGCATGTCCCCCAATATTTAGTCCTACCGCTGCCGAAGCCTCACGAATTGTAAAATATGACATTAATACTCTACCAGTCGTTGCTCCCTTAGATTTTGATATCAATGCTTCTGCACGTTCCTTCAGTCCATATCGTTCTAAAATTCCAATTACAGGCAAAGTTAATAATATTGGCATAGACATATATCGGTTTTCTATAAAAAACTTTCCAAACATACTTATGACATCATAAAAACTCATCCCCGCAACCATACCAGTAACAATTCCTGCAACCATTACAACCAATAACGTATTAAGGCGAAATAAAAATCCAACAGCTACAAGCAATATTCCAATTAGTTTCAACATCTATGTATCTCCTCCTTATTCTACTTTGGTGCACAAATAGAAATATCATTTAATCTAAATGTTCTGTATATTCTTTCTGCAAATTGAACTGCATGCTCACCATCACCGTGTATGCAAATTGTTTGTGCATCGATATTGATAATCTTTCCACCAACTGCTTTTACATTTCTTTCCTTAACCATCTGCAACACTTGTTCAATTGCTATATCTTCATTTTTTATGAGTGCATTTTCTTCTGTTCGGCTTGTTAATGTTCCATCTAATTGATACGTACGATCGGCAAATGCTTCCTGCACGAGTTTCAGTTCATATTTTTCAGCTGCTTGTATAAATTTACTTTTCGTTAATCCATACAGAAATAAATCTGGATTTATATGATAAATTGCTTTTGCAATTGCATCCGCAATCTCTTGATCAGTGGCTGCCATATTATAAAGTGCACCGTGCGGTTTTANATGGTGCATCCTTCCTCCTGCCGCTCTTATAAATCCATCTAATGCCCCTATTTGATATAAANCATAATCATAGACCTCTTCTGGNGAAATATACATCATTCTTCTACCAAATCCAATTAANTCCGGAAACCCTGGATGTGCTCCTATTTCCACATTGTGGTACAACGCTTTTTCAACAGTTTGACGCATGACAGTTGGATCACCAGCATGAAAACCGCATGCAATATTTACTGATGAAACAAACGGAAGAATTTTATCATCGTTTCCTATCTTATATGCACCAAAGCCTTCTCCTAAATCACAATTTAAGTCAACGGTAACCATACGCTATCTCTCCTCCTGCTTTACGCTTGTAAAGCGATGAACTTCTTTAATAGATTCATATTTTGTTCTTNCTCGATGTAAAGCTCCGTCGCTTCTGTTATAGAAGTCTTTGCAAACGTGACATAATCACCTGGTTTCAATTGCGCAAGAATAGGTAAATCAACTGATATGACATTACCAATTAACGGATATCCACCTGTCGTTTGTCTATCTGCCATTAAGATGATTGGATGACCACCAGATGGCACTTGAATTGTTCCAAATGTAACTGCACTTGATAGAATCTCAGATTGTTCTATTCTTTTTAATTTTTCACCTTCAAATCGATAGCCCATACGGTCAGCATAATTGGAAACTTTATATTCCTTTGTAAAAAACGACTCTAAACTCTCACTCTTAAATTGATCCCATTCAAAACTTGGAATAACACGAATGATTGGGCTGCGACTATATTTGGGTAGAACAGGATTACATATACCCCAACGTGTTTCTATTCTGTCTTCATCCATCAATTTCTTTATCATACAAGTAGCAAATTTTGATGGTGTACCAATTTGAAAAAGGTCGCCCTTTTTAAGCGCTCGTCCTTCTAGTCCACCTATAGCTGCTTTTACATATGTACTTTTGCTTCCCATACTACTTGCAACATCAATTCCACCTGCAAATGTCACATATGTCCTACACCCAAACTGCGTCTTCCCGAAGCAAAGCATGCTACCTTCTTTCGCTAAAACTGGTCGCCACAATGGAATGGGTTCTCCGTTTAACAGAGGCTCCATATTCGCACCACCAATTGCTAGCAATGTCGTTTTCTTTATAAGAAGCTTTGGTCCCATCATTGTAATTTCTAATCCAGCTTCATTCTCTTCATTTCCAACTAACATATTTATCATTCTTAATGCTGTCTGATCCATAGCACCGCCAACAGGCACACCATATTGTTGATAGTGATACCTTCCTAAATCTTGAACAGTTGTAAACATCCCAGCATGTAAAACCTCAACATTCATTTCCTAGCTCCCTCCATAACCAGGTACTCTTCCTCTGTTATTGGGATAAAACGTAAATACATTCCGCTCTGCACATATGTAGGCTTTTCTTCATTTGGCTGAAACAACGCAATCGGTGTTCGACCAATAATATTCCAGCCGCCTGGTGTTTCTAATGGATATATTCCAGTTTGACTTCCACCAATTCCAACTGAACCAGGTGTTATTTGTAGACGTGGTGTTTGTTTTCTAGGTGTTTCTAGCTCTTTGGGCATACCACCCAAATACGGAAAGCCTGGTGTAAATCCTAACATATAAACAAAATAAGTCACTTCACTATGAAGACGAATCACCTCATTTGCACATAACCCATGATACGCCGCAACTTCTTCTAAATCAGGTCCATATTTCCCGCCATAACAAACTGGAATTGAAATACAATCATATTGTTTTTGTGTTTTATTTTGATTATGACTAAACAATCGATTCATGTATTCACATACAAACTCATANGGTACTACCTTTCTTTCATTTTNCCTCCATAACTTATATACATCATAGTAAACCGTTAAAGAAGTAAAAGAAGGTACACACTCAACCATTCCAAGAAATGGATTTCCCTTTAATAGTCGATGTAAATTTTGCACANTTTCATATATATCCAAATCAATTTTTTCTCCAAACGTAACAACAACTGCTTGATCCCCTAGTGCTGAAAATTTCATCATATACCTTCCTTTTCACCTATCCAGCCAAGTTCTTTCGAAATTTGATGCGCTGTTTCTTTTACTTTTGTAATAAAGTTTGGAATTGTCGATTCATTATACTCTATTTCTAATCCCGAAATACTAATACCAGCTATTACACTACCATCACTTGCAAAAATAGGGGCTGCAATTGCAGCTGTATGATTCTCAAGTTCCGAATAACTNATCGTATATCCTTCTCTTTTAGCCTTACATAATAGGCTTTGCAACTCTTCTTTATCCACTATCGTTCCATCTGCAAATNGTTGTAATTGCACTTTNTCTATATACTGCATTTGATCGTCTTCCGAAAAATACGAAAGTAAAATACGCGGACATGCTCCGGCATATAAAGGAGCTCGCCGTCCTATCTCTGTGTATACTCTTACTGGTTGATCTCCATCCATTTTTTCAATATAAATTGCCTCATTCGCATCTTGAATAATTAAATTGACAGCTTGACCAAGAGAGTCTCTAAGTTTTTTCATATATAGCTTTGCAATATTTCGTACTGACAATCGCTTCGAAACGAGTTGACCGAACCTTAAAAATACTAATCCAAGCCTATATGTTCCCCTTGTTGTCTTTTGTAAAAAGCCCATTTCTTCAAGCGAACCAATTAAACGGTATACAGATGTTTTAGGCATTCCCGTCTGATGAACCATTTCCGTTAACGTTAGCTCTTCATGTCCATAAAATAGTTCTAAAATATCCATCGTCTTTACTGCCGTTTTATTTACACTCATCTTAGCTCCCCTAAGTTCCGTAATTCGGAACAACAATTCCGTTTTTTGAAACAAATATATAATTTAAAATTATAAAATATTCTTTCTATTTAAACAATATTTTTCTCAAATAAAAAAAGCATTGAAAGTAAAATTCAATGCTTTTTTAACGCGTATACGTAAACTCTCTCTTTAATGCAATGCTCTCACTTGTTGCAACGGCCAAAATACCGCTTCACCTTTTCCGACAATTTGATCTTCAGAAACAAAACCAAACATGCGACTATCTTTTGAAACTTGACGATTATCTCCTAACACAAACACTTGACCTTCTGGAACTTTTGTTTTCCCAGTTTTTTGTTCTAATGTAAAATCAGGAGTTAAATTCCCTTTCGATACCTCGTCCTTATAATCTGCTAAATATGGTTCATCAACCGCTTTTCCATTCACGTACAATACGTCGTTTTTATATTCAATCGTATCTCCTGGTAAGCCAATTACTCGCTTCACTAAATCATATCCTTCTTTTCCATGAAAAACAATAATATCAAAACGATTTAATCCTTGTACATTAAAACCAATTTTATTTACAAGTACACGCTCGTTATTTTCTAAAGTAGGCATCATAGACTCACCTTGTACGAGTGAAGGAGTAAATAAAATACCACGTACAATTAAAGCGATTCCTAGCGTAATCCCTATTGTTTTAACCCATGAAACGATTTCTTTTTTCTTGCTTTTCTCCATCTTTTTCCCTCTTCTCTAGTATTATAATGATTTTGTTAATACCACTAGATCTTGTACAGATTTTTGATCTACTTCAGCAAAACAAGATTTACCTTCTCGGACTGCAGTACCAACATGTGCTTCTGAAATTCCTGTTTCGTTCAATAGTCGCTTTATATTTTCTTTTGTCACACCACTTCCAACAATGAGCTGGATATCCCCTTTACTACTCTTTGCATTTCATGAAGTACAGGTATATTTTCCTCTATCGTCCCTTGACCACCAGAAGTTAAAATATGAGTTATCTTTTCAAAATTACGTAATATTTTAACTGCACCAATAAGATCATCCACTTCATCTATCGCACGATGAAATGTGATATTAATCCCATCTACAACAGATAATAAATTAGCTAATTTTTTTTCATCAACTTGATTCTGCTCATTTAATACACCTAAAACAACACCTGCTGCACCAAGTTCTTGTGCAATTAAAATATCTTCTTTCATCATTTCGATTTCTTCTGTTGTATATATAAATGACTTAGCATGGGGACGAATCATAACATGGATAGGTATGTTTGCTACTTTCACCGCTTTTTTTATAAAAGCATAACTTGGCGTTAACCCACCTTCTGTATATGCTGAAATTAACTCAATTCGATTTCCACCAGCTTTTTCAATTTGCTTCACATCTTCTAAACAAGTTGCAATGACTTCGAGCATGAAACTACCTCTTTTCGTACTTTTTCCACATTATTATACCGCAGCATAAATAAGAAACCTAGGTTTCTCATATAAAACATAAAAAAAGGAATTGAAAAGAAAGATTTCGAAACTCCTTAACAGATTCATTATTTTCTCAAAATTGTTACGTTTATCACATGAAGTCTGTGAATTCTATAAAGCAGTTAATCTTCCTAGAAAATATCGGATAATTTCCACGCCTCATTTAAACCATCAAATATTATCGTACNAATAAATCTTATGTTGAGAAAAACAAAAATCTCTTTCATTTATTTCCATATTCTTTATATTTCTGTTATTCTTGTAATATAATTCTAAATTTTACCACAAATTATACAAGGGGGCTCATTATACGATGAATATGAAAGTTACAACATTGACAGCAGCAACTGTCGCAGTCACTTCTCTTCTCCCATCAATTACTGAAGCGGATATGAAAACAGCTGCTGTACAACCAAAAAACAACGTAAAAATCGGATATGTAAAACTTGATAAAGTCCAACTATATCAAGAAAATACAACAAATGGTGATTCCCTTGGCAGTATTTCATACAATACACCTGTTACCATTCTCGAAACTACACGTGACTGGTATAAAGTAAACGCTCAAAACAAAATTGGTTACATACAAAAATCTAATTTATCTTTGGCGAAATTAAATCAACAGCGTAACCAACATATCGTAAATGCAAGCGCCTTAAACCTTCGTTCAGAACCAAGTATACAATCATCCATCCTTGACGTATTACCAAATGGGACATTTATCTCTGTTCAAGAAACACTTAATGACTGGTATCTCATCTCTTACAACGGAAAAATAGGATATGTGAAAAAAGAATTTGTATCACATAACTCACAACCATTCGTTAAAGGAATCACTATACAAAATAATTCTTATTATGTTGCAACCCCTAAACTAAGGGTAAGAAATGGTGCAGGAACAAATACTGCTGTTATTGGTTCCTTGCAAAATGGGACACAAATACAAGTAGTAGGCACAGTAGGTACATGGTATAAAATTCGTTTTGGCTCTGGATATGGATATGTTNCAAAGCAATATGTATTACAAAATAAACAACAAGAACAGTCTGCGTCACCTTCAATACCTGCTGTTTTTAAATTTCCAACACAAGGACAAGTTAGCTCAAACTTCGAAGTCAGATGGGGGCAAATGCATTATGGTGTCGATTTTACNGCAACTGGAGATAAGCCTATTCGTGCTGCAGCTGCTGGAAAAGTTATCAAATCCTACTATTCTAGCAGCTACGGAAACGTCGTATTCGTCACTCATTACATAAAAGGAAAATTATATACAACTGTTTATGCACATATGAAAAACCGATCTGTACAAGCTGGAGATCGCGTTCAAACTGGACAAGTGTTGGGGCAGATGGGGAATACTGGACATTCAACTGGGCAACANCTTCATTTCGAATTACATAATGGGGAATGGAATTTTGAAAAAACAAATGCCGTTGATCCACTTCCTTACTTAGTACGGTAACATCTTATGCTACGTAATATTCCATTACTCATTGAATACCTAGCTTTTTTCGGCCTAATCTGTTGTTTCATTATTTATGATACAAATGTAATTTTTTTAAGTATGCTCATCCTATTTGTATGCTGTGAAATATTGCGAGAGGTATATAAAATACGATTAAGAAAACACATTTCTCATCTATTTACATCACTCATTATTATCGTTTGTCTAATCACTAATTTAAAGATNGATGGTCTATTTATATCAAGTATGTTCCCTATATTTTTTATAAGCGTTCTCCTTATCGTATCCCAATATATCTATGTACCTGAACATCACAAGAAAGAAGATAAAGAGGTAAAGATTATATAGTCTTTTCCGACATATACGTCCATACAAAAATAATTCTAAAATGAAATGCTATATATACAAAAAGCCACTTTTGAAATAATGATTCAAAAGTGGTTTTCTCTGCACAAATCATTTCGTTTTTATCCCGCATTAACGGACAGTAACACTCCCGCCTC
>JGI25151J46595_10002093_pt1 | contig 12441 bp, 10 predicted proteins | sample AraplaMF_Col_mLB_FD_46595 | JGI IMG/M metagenome (IMG submission 46595) | reverse complement strand
AGCACCTGCCAGCTCGACAGGCCCAGCGCGAACAGGCTGCCGGCCGTGATGTAGCCGCCCACGCTGTGCACGTCGGACATCCAGAACGCGAAGATGTTGTATTGGCCCCAGGTCTGCTTCCTGAGCGGGGCGAGGTCCTCGTTGGTCAGGCGCGGGTGGTAGCCGGGCTTGATGACGGCGTTCGATTCCGCGTGCGGCGCAAGGCCGGCTTCGCTTGCCCCCGCGGGGGCCTGGCTGACGACTGTGCTCATGGTCTTTCCTCGTGCGAGTGAAGTGGGGTTTCGGGACCCGTTTCGACGCAAATTTCGCGCCGGATTTACGGATGCGTTATTTGTATACAAAAACTGCACTCAATCAAGACCATTCGGGGAATCATATATCCGTAGATTCCCGGAGAGAAGATTCAGATTGGAGATCCACCTGCGTGCACGCGTCGGACCGCCCGGGCCCGGGTTTCAGCCTGAGCGAGCCCGCACTCGGGCCGGTTGCGCCGATCCGGCGGAGAAAAACCAGAGCGCGCTCAGGCCGCGCGCCCGGTCGTCAGCGGATAGCCTGCCTCGCGCCAGGCCTTCATGCCGCCGTCCAGCGCGACCGCGTGCTGAAAACCCATGCCCCGCAGCGTCGAAGCCGCCAGCGTCGAGATGTAGCCCAGCTCGCAGCAGGTGAGGATGCGCCGCGTGGGATCGGGCAGGTCCTGGTTGACGCGCAGCTCCAGCTGGCCGCGCGGCAGCAGGCGCGCGCCGGGAATGTGGCCGGCCTCGTAGGCGTCGCGCTCACGCACGTCGAGCACGATCAGGTCGTCCTCCGCGGCCTCGACGCGCGCCTTGAGTTCGGCCAGCGACATGAAGGGCACCGCCGCCGTCGCTTCGGCGAGCAGGCTCGCCACGGTCTTGCCGCCGCTCATGTTCGTGCGCAGCGCCTCGGTGATGTGCGTCGGCATCGTGAGGTTGAGGCTGCGCATCATCTCGACGAAGGCCTCGCGGTCGCGCGCCTGCAGGCGTGGGTTGGAGGCGATTTCCTCGGCGATCGTCGAGTGGGTGCGCCCCTTGTAGTCGTGCGCGGGGCAGACCTTGAGCGCCGGGTCCATGCGCAGCACGCGGCTGAACAGGCTGTCGTACAGCGCTTCGGGGTCGCCGCTGGGCAGGTCGGTGCGCCCGGTGGCGCCGATGAGCAGCGTGTCGCCGGTGAACAGGCGGTCTTCCACCTGAAGGCACATCGAGTCGGCGGTGTGGCCCGGCGTGTGGGTGACCTGCATCCGCAGGCGCCCGACGACGATCATCTCGCCGTCGCCGATGCGCATGTCCACGAAGGGCGCGGGGCTCGCGTGGTGCATGACCACGGGCACCTTCAGCTGGCGCGCGAGTTCTCGGGTCGCCGAGAAGTGGTCGGCGTGCGTGTGGGTGTCGATCAGGTAGCGGATGCGCACGCCGTCGCGGGCGGCGAGCGCGATGTAGTGATCGATCTGGCTCAGCTCCGGATCGATGAGTGCGGCGGCACAGGTCTGGTCGCAGCCGACGAGGTAGGACTGGCAGCCGCCGGTCGCGATCTGCGCGAAGACCATGCTGCGCTCGCGATCAGCCGGGCTGCTTCACCACGCGCAGGTAGGGCTTCGGCGACTTCCAGCCCGCGGGGAACAGCTTCTTGGCGTCCTCGTCCGACACCGAGCCGGCGATGATCACGTCCTCGCCCTTTTGCCAGTTGACGGGCGTCGCGACCTTGTGCGCCGCGGTCAGCTGCATCGAGTCGAGCACGCGCAGGATTTCGTCGAAGTTGCGCCCGGTGGTCATCGGGTAGGTCAGCATCAGCTTGATGCGCTTGTCGGGCCCGATCACGAACACCGAGCGCACCGTCGCATTGGTCGCCGCGGTGCGGCCCTCGGACGTGCCCGGCTCGTCGGCCGGCAGCATGTTGTACAGCTTGGCCACCGCAAGGTCGGTGTCGCCGATCATCGGGTACTTGGGCAGGTAGCCTTGCGTTTCCTCGATGTCCCTGGACCAGCGGTCGTGGGCATCGACCGGATCGACGCTCAGGCCGATCAGCTTGGTGTTGCGCCTGGTGAACTCGGGCTCGATCTTCGCCATGTAGCCCAGCTCGGTGGTGCAGACCGGCGTGAAGTCCTTGGGGTGCGAGAACAGGATCGCCCAGCCGTCACCGATCCATTCGTGAAACTTGATCGGCCCCTGGGTCGTCTGGGCCGTGAAGTCGGGGGCAATATCGTTGATGCGCAGTGACATGATCACTCCTTGAACGGGTTGACGACATACGCTCTTTCTTGCCGGCCATCCGGCAAGACTCAAAGCATAGAACGGTGTGGCGGCGGACGCCAGTGCCGGCAAGCCGGAAGTTGCCGCGGCAGCTTCGCGGCGGCCCTGACCGACGCGTTTCACAGAACTCCCACACGGACTTCACCCTGACTTCACCGGGGTCACGCACACTGCCTCTCGACAGCGGTTCGGCGCTGGTAGAGGCGAGGGGAAAAAAACCGCTCAGGGGCTCGTCTCGATGCCGACCGCTGTCACTCTCCATACCCAGGCTTGCAGGCGGCGCGCCTGCGCCCGGAATCGAGGGGGAGGCTACGGCGCAGCAACCTTCACGAACACCGGATTCGAGTAGAACCACAGGTCGCTGTAGTTGCGGGCATTGATGGCGTTGAAGCGCGCCACGTTGTCGGTGCCGGTCGTCTGCGCATCGAACAGCGGTTCGCCGCCGGCGGTTTCGTTGGGTACGTCGGTCCCCAGGTTGGTGCCCCGCAGGCGGAAGTACTGGTTGCCGCCGGCCTTCACGGTGTAGCTGACCGCGAAGTAGCCTTCGGCATCGAGCTTCCAGTCGCTGCGCGTGAAGCGCTTGAGCACGCGGGTCGACGGGTTGGTGTCGCGCGCATAGCCGGGGGTGCCCGGGGTTTCGCGGCCGGTCACGTCGCCGGCGATCAGGTCGATGTGGTCCACCACCGGCTTCACGTTGGCAAAGACGCCGCTGCCGAGCTGGAACTCGAAGTTGTTGCGCTCGGGGCTCTTGAAGCGGATGGTGATCTTCAGCGCCTCGTCCGGCCTGGCCGCCACTTCCGAACCCATCTCGCCCGCGCCCTTGGCGCTCTGCACCTTGAAGTCGAGCGCATCGATCAGCCCGCCGTTGACCGCGAAGAGCTTGCCCGAGCGCATGGCCGCGAGCAGCGACTTCGGGTCCTTGATGTCGCCCCAGAGATGGTTCCTGGCGTACTCGCCCGGCGCATAGCCGCTGCTGTAGAGGCCTTGCGAGGTGGTGAAGTGATAGTCGGAATCGGCCACGTTCCAGATGTGGCGGCCTTCGGACAGCAGGGCGTCCCAGGTGCCGCCGAGCTTGGCGACGAGGTAGTCCACGCCGCCGTAGGTGCGCGACGGCAGGTTCGCCGCGGTGTAGGCGCTGTTGTAGCCGCCGCGGTCGGGTTCCATCTGGTTGCCGACCATGCCTTCGAGCGAGAACACAATGTCCGGTGCGGCGTCATTCATCTCGCGCAGCTGGGCGACCGTGTACTTGCCCGGGTTGCGCGAGGGATGGTTGATCTGCAGGTAGCTCGTGTCGGGGTAGTTCTTCTTCAGCCAGGCGATGGCCTTGAGCACGTCCGCATGCGTGGAGAAGGCCCGTGCGTCCTGGGCGCTCCATGCGGCCACATCGGCGGCCGGGAACAGCGCGGGGTCGCGGTTGGTGAACAGGTATTCGAACTGGCTCGCGGCCTTGAGGGCGGCATCCGACATCGGGTTGTCGGTCAGGATGCCGACGTTGCCGTGGTCGTGCGTGGGCATGTCCCATTCGAAGGACGAAAAGATCGTCTTGTCGGCGTACTTGCCGCCGGCCTGCAGCGCCTTGATGCGCGGCACCTCGTACTTCGCCATGCCCAGCGAGAACGGAATCGGCGCCGGCAGCCTGTTGCCGTCGTTGTCGTAGGACGACAGGCGCAGGTGGTTGGAGATCGCGGCCCAGTCCAGGCCGAACCGGTCGAAGGCCTTGGCGAGCACCTGGTCCAGCGTGGAGATCTGCTGCGTGTCGTCCGACTGCATGGTGTGGATGTGGAGGTCGCCGACGGTCCAGCGGCCGGCCGGGGACGGCGCGACCGGCTCGGCGGGCGGGGCGGGCGTGGCCGCGGGCGGCGCGACGGCCGCCGGCGCGCCCGGGGTGTTCGGCGCCACGGGAGGGAAGAAGGCCCCGCCGCTGGAACTGCCGCCGCCGCAGCCGGCCAGCATCAGCGTGCCGAGGGCGAGGGTGGACAGGAGCGAACGGCGCGGAGGAGGGGGGACGGGGAGTGTCGGAAAGATGGACATGGCGGAAAAAGGAAAAGAGGGCGGGTGAGCGAGACGCATCCGCCGAAGCGAGCCGCCGAGTCTGGAATTTCGCCGTGACGCCACGATGAAAGCGAAACGAAAGTTCGCGCGCGCACCGCGCGTGCATGTTTATCGGCCCGCGAGGGGGTCCCAGCCGCGCTTCCGCTCTATAAACTGTGCCGATCCATGAATCCCAGCGAGTCTTCCTCCACCTTCACCGCTTCCGTCGATGGTGAGACGCTGTCGCGCACGGTCCGAACGGAACAGCTCGTGACGGTGCGCCGCAGCTTGCAGTCGGCCATTCCGATCAACATCGTGCTGAGCTGCACGGCCGCGCTGGTGGCCCTGAATGCGGGCCGCGGGATCGAGGCGATGTTCTGGCTGATGCTGTCGCTGGTGGTGAACGGCGCGCGCATGGTCATCTGCCGCCGGCCGTTCGCGCTGCCGGAGGGCGTGGCGGTCGACGGCAGCGTCGCCACCTCGCCGACGGGCCGGCCGGTCGAATGGCACCTGCGGATCGCGGTGATCGCGGCCCTGGCCTCGGGCTGCGTCTGGGCGCTGATTCCGGTGCTGTCCGACGGGTATACGTCGCCGCAGGCGGTGTTCTACCTGACGGTGGTGTGCGGCATCTGCGCGGGCGCGGTGACCTACGGCATTGCCTACGCCTTCGTGCCGATCGGCTTCATCACGCCGGCCCTGCTGTCGGTCGTGGGCTGCCTGGTGTATGCGGGGGGCTTCGACAACCTGAGCCTGGCGGCGATGGTGTTGCTGTACCTGGGGGCGCTGGTGCGCAGCGCGTTGCAGAGCGACCGGATCTTCCGCGAAGGCAGTCGCCTGAGAAACGAGGCGACCGCCATGGCGGCGCAGTTGCGCCAGGTGCATGGGCTGTCGCTGGAGGCGACGCAGCAGCTGTCCTTTCGCGCCTCGCACGACTCGCTCACCGGCCTGTTCAACCGCGAGGGTTTCAGGGAAGCCGCCTCGCTGCACCTGTCCGCACCCGACGGCCGGAAGCATGGCCTGCTGCTGCTCGACCTCGACGGCTTCAAGGCGGTCAACGACGCCTTCGGTCACCAGGGCGGCGACCGCGTGCTGCAGGACGTGGCGGCCTGGCTGCGGCGCGAGCTCGCCGACCTGCAGGCGATCCTGGGGCGCTGGGGCGGCGACCAGTTCGCCGTGCTCTACGACCTCGAGCCGCAACGGCGTGAGCCGGCGGCCGTCGCCGAGGCGCTGATCGGGGCGACGCCTCTGGCCACGACCTACTACGGCGGCCAGCTCGGCGTGAGCATCGGCGTCCTGGTGTCGGACGACACCGAGATCGCCGACATGATCAGCTTCGCCGACGAGGCGCTCCACGAGGCCAAGCGCTCCGGGCGAAACCGCTGCCAGCTGTTCGACGACGCCCTGAACCAGCGGCTGGCCACGCGCCGCGATGTCGAGCGCGACCTGCTGACTGCCATCGAGGAGCACAACGTCGGCGTGTGGTACCAGCCCATCATGAGCTGCGACGGCAGCAAGGTCCACAGCCTCGAGGCGCTGATGCGCTGGCACCATCCGCGCCACGGCCGGATCGCACCCGAGGACGCGGTGTTCGCCGCCGCCAACACCGGCATCGCCGAGACGCTGCTGCGCCACCTGGTCGACGAGGTCTGCCTCGGCATGCGGCAGCTGGAGCAGTCGGGCTCGCCGCTGGCGCGCGTGCCGGTGGCGATCAACATCTCGCCGCGCGAGATGGCGCAGCTGGCGGTCGACGATATCGTGCTGGGCATGCTGCAGGCGCGCGGCATCGCGCCGAACCGGCTGCAGATCGAGATCACGGAAGAGGTGGCGCTCGACACCCATGCCACGCGCAGCCGGCTCGCGGCGCTGGCGGTCGCGGGGGTGGCGATCGTGGTCGACGACTTCGGGGTGGGCTATTCGTCGCTCGCCTCGCTGCGCGGCGAATACGTGCGCCAGGTCAAGATCGACCGCAGCTTCATCACGGGGCTGCCGACCGTGCCGGGCAACGTGGTGCTGGTGGATTCGATCATCCAGCTCGCGCGTTCGCTGAACCTGCAGGTCGTGGCCGAAGGCGTCGAGACGAAGGCAGAGCTCGATGCGCTGTGCGCGCTGGGCTGCCCGCTGGTGCAGGGCTACTTCCTCTCGCTGCCGGCACCGCTGGCCGACGTGGACGCCTGGGCCGCGCGGCGCCGGCGTGCGCTCACCGGCGCGCGCTGAGCGCCGGGCAGGCGGGGGTCAGGCCAGCAGGTCGCCGAGCGTGCGCGCGATCACCTTGGTGGCGCGGCGCAGGTCTTCGAGCACCACGCGTTCGTCGCTGCGCTTGGCGTGCGACTCGAGCACGGTGCGCGGACCGGCGCCGTAGATCACGCCGGGAATGCCGGCTTCGCCGTAGAGGCGCACGTCGGTGTACAGCGGCGTGCCCATGGCCTTGATCGGCTCGCCGAACAGCGCCTGGCCGTGCTTCTGGATCGCGTCGACCAGCGGCTGGTTGCCGGCCAGCGGCTTCATCGAGTTGGCCAGCAGCAGGCGCTTGATCTCGACCGTGATGCCGGCGCTCTCGGCCGCCGCATCGGCGATCACCTTGCGGATCGCCGCTTCGACCTCGACCGGGTTCTCTTCGGGGATCATGCGGCGGTCGAGCTTGAACACCACCTTGCCGGGCACCACGTTGGTGTTGGTGCCGCCTTCGATGCGGCCCACGTTGAGGTACGGGTGCGTGATGCCCTCGACCTGCGACGTCACCTGCCGGTAGAGCGTGTTCTGCGCGTAGAGCGCGTTCAGGATCGTCACCGCGCCTTGCAGCGCATCGATGCCGGTGGTCGGGATGGCGGCGTGGGCCATCTTGCCGTGCACCGTGACTTCCATCTGCAGGCAGCCGTTGTGGGCCGTGACCACTTCGTAGCTGAAGCCGGCCGCGATCATCAGGTCGGGCTTGGTGAGCTTGTTCTTGAGCAGCCAGCCCGGGCCGAGGATGCCGCCGAACTCTTCGTCGTAGGTGAAGTGCAGCTCGATGCTGCCCTTGGTGGGCTTGGCGACCGCTTCGAGCGCGCGCAGCGCGAAGGTGAAGCTCGCAAAGTCGCTCTTGCTCACCGCGGTGGCGCGGCCGTAGAGGCTGCCGTCGGCGATCTCGCCGCCGTACGGGTCGTGCGTCCAGCCTTCGCCCGGGGGCACCACGTCGCCGTGGGCGTTCAGCGCCACGGTGCGGCCACCGTCGCCGTACTTGCGGCGCACGATCAGGTTGGTGATCGATTCGAGGCCGTAGTCCTTCACTTCCTGTGCGGGCACGGCGTGCTTCTCGGCCTCCAGGCCGAAGTCCTTCAGCAGCTCGGCGGTGCGCTCGGCGTGCGGCGCGTTGTTGCCGGGCGGCGTGTCGGTGGGCACGCGCACCAGTTGCTGCAGGAACTGCACTTCCTCGTCGAAGTGGGCGTCGATCCAGGCGTCGAGCTTGGCGTAGTCGGTCATGGGTTTCTTTTCAGTGGGCTTGTTCGGCGGCGAGGTTGTCGAGCAGGTGGCGGAAGGCTTCCACCGCGAGCTGGATGTCGTCGTTGGTGCTCGATTCGAGCGGGTTGTGGCTGATGCCCGAGTTGATGCCGCGCACGAAGAGCATGGCCTGCGGCATCACCTCGTGCAGCTTCATCGCGTCGTGGCCGGCGCCGCTGGGCATGCGGAAAAGCGGGATGCCGAGGGTGTCCACGGCTTTCTCCCAGCGCTGCTGCCAGGCGGGCGCGCTCGGTGCGGCGGCAGCGCGCATGGTTTCCTCGAGCTCGTAGCGCACGCCGCGGCGCTCGCAGATGTCCTTCAATGCACCGACCACGTCGGTGGCCAGCGCATCGCGCTGCGCGTTGTTGGGCGCGCGCAGGTCGAGGCTGAACTTGCAGCGGCCCGGCACCACGTTGATCGAGCCGCTGGGCACTTCGAGCATGCCGACGGTGCCGACCGAATCGCCGTCTTTCGCGGCGCGCTGCTCGGTGTAGAGGATCAGCTCGGCCACCGCGGCGGCGGCGTCGCGGCGGCGGTCCATCGGCGTCGTGCCGGCGTGGCTGGCCATGCCGATCACTTCGCCCACGTAGCGCACGCTGCCGTTGATGGACGTGACGATGCCTAGCGGCAGGTCGAGCTCGGTGAGCACCGGGCCCTGTTCGATGTGCACCTCGACAAAGCCGAGGTAGCGCGCCGGATCGCGCTGGATCTTCGGGATGTCTTCCTGCTTCAGGCCCGCATGCTGCATCGCCTCGCGCATCGTGATGCCGTCGGCATCCTTCTGGTCGAGCCAGCGCGGATCGAAGTGGCCGATGAGCGCACCCGATCCCAGGAAGGTGGCCTTGTAGCGCTGGCCTTCTTCTTCGGCGAAGCCGACGACCTCGAAGGCGAAGGGCAGGCGCTTGCCTTGCCGCTTGAGTTCGCGCACACAGGCCATCGGCACGAAGATGCCGAGGCGCCCGTCGTACTTGCCGCCGTTGCGCACGGTGTCGTAGTGCGAGCCGGTGAGCAGCGTCTTGGCATCTGCTGTCGCGCCTTCATAACGGCCGACCACGTTGCCGACCGCGTCGATGTGCACCGAGTCGAAGCCCACGTCGCGCATCAGCGTGCTGATCTGCGCGGCGCAGGCGCGGTGCGCATCGGTCAGGTAGGTGACCGTGAGCTGGCCCTTCTCGGCGTAGCCAGGGTCGGTGTGCACCGAGAGCGCTTCCTGCCAGTCCCACACGTCGTTGCCGAGCGTGATGTCGGCGGCGAACTTGTCGTCGAGGCGGATCTCGGCGATGCGGTGGATGTTGCGCAGCGCTTCGCCGAGTTCGAAGGCGGGGTGGTTGTACAGCCGGCGCTCGAAGGTGTCGATGATCTCGCGCTTGGCGAGGCCGGTGCCGCGCGGCCCGCGCACCGCGAGGATGAACGGGAAGCCGAACTTCGCGTTGTAGTCGGCGTTGAGCTTCTGGATCTTCGCGAACTCTTCGGGCGTGCAGTCGGTGAGGCCGGCCTTGCGCTGTTCGTTGGTCGACTCGGCCGTGAGCGTCCGGCTGACCATGGCCTTGCCCGCGAGCTCGGGGTGGGCGCGGATCAGGCCGATCTGCTCGTCGGCCGACGACGCGGCCAGCGCCTGCACCAGCGCATGCTTGAGGTGCGCGAGCGATCGGAAGGGGCGCGCGGCCAGCGCGCGCTGGGCGATCCATGGCGAATGCTCGTAGACGCCGTCGAGCAGCGCGACGGCTTCGGCCGGCACCGCGGCGTTGAGTTGGGCAATGGTGAGGCTCATGGTCAGCTTCCTGTGACGGCCGATTCGAAGGGGTGCGCCTGCTTCCAGTGCCGCGCGATGTCGACGCGCCGGCAGACCCACACGCGGTCGTGCTGCGCGATGTGGTCGAGAAAGCGCTGCAGCGCCGTGATGCGGCCGGGCCGGCCGAGCAGGCGGCAGTGCATGCCGATGCTCATCATCTTGGGGCTGTTGTCGCCTGCGGGGTCGCCTTCGGCGTACAGCGCGTCGAAGCTGTCCTTCATGTACTGGAAGAACGGGTCGGCGTGCGAGTAGCCCTGCGGCAGCGCGAAGCGCATGTCGTTGCAGTCGAGCGTGTAGGGCACGATGAGCTGCGGCACGACGGTGCCGTCGGTCTTCTGCACCTTCATCCAGAAGGGCAGGTCGTCGCCGTAGTAGTCGCTGTCGTATTCGAAGCCGCCGTAGTCGGCCACGAGGCGGCGCGTGCGGGGGCTGTCGCGGCCGGTGTACCAGCCCACGGCGCGCTCGCCGGTGAGCTTCTCGATGGCTTCCATGCCCAGGCGCATGTGTTCGCGCTCGGTGGCCTCGTCGATGTTCTGGTAATGAATCCAGCGCCAGCCGTGGCAGGCGATCTCGTGGCCCAGTTCCTTGAAAGCGGCGGTCAGCTCCGGATAGCGCTGCAGCGCCATGCCCACGCCGAACACGGTGAGCGGCAACCCGCGCTTCTCGAACTCGCGCAGGATGCGCCATACGCCGGCACGCGAGCCGTACTCGTAGATGCCTTCCATGCTGATGTGCCGGTCGGGAAAGCTCGCCGGGTTGAACATCTCCGAGAGGAACTGCTCGGAGCCCGCGTCGCCGTGCAGCGTGGCGTTCTCGCCGCCTTCCTCGTAGTTCAGCACGAACTGCACGGCGACGCGCGCGCCGTTCGGCCATTGCGCATGGGGCGGGTTGCGGCCGTAGCCGATCAGGTCGCGCGGATAGGGCAGGGTGGAGTCGTAGACGGTCATTGTGTGGATCAGGACAACGCCAGCGAGATGTCGTTGGTCGGGACCTTGCGGTCGAAGGTGAGGTTGGCCTCGACGTGCTCGAGGTGTTCGGTCATGAGGCGCACGGCGCGCTCCTCGTCGCGTGCGGCCAGCGCCTTCACGATGTCGGCGTGCTCGTCGTTGGAGTGCTCGGCCGCGCTGGCGCTCTGGTACATCAGCGTGATGAGGGCGCAGCGCGAGATGAGCTCGCCCAGGATCTGCGCCAGCACCTGGTTGCCCATGAGCTCGGCCATGCGCACGTGGAAGTCGCCCAGCAGCTCGGTGCGGCCGGAGACGTCTTCGCCCGACACGGCGGACTTCTCGAGCGCCACGTGCTCCTTCAGCGCCTTGATCTTGGCGGGCGTGACGGTGCGCACGAACTCGCGCGTCATCTCGGCCTCGAGCATGCGGCGCACCGCGAACACCTGCTTGGCCTCGTCGACCGCGGGCGCGGCCACGAAGGCGCCGCGCGCGGGCTCCAGCCGGATGAGCTTGTTCTGCGACAGCTGGAACAGCGCCTGGCGCACCAGCGTGCGCGAGACGCCGAAGTGATCGGCCAGCTTCTGCTCGGCCAGCTTGGTGCCGGGCTGAAGCCGGTGCTCGACGATGGCCTTTGTGAGGGCATCGACGATCGAACGGGTGGTGGAGGACTCCATGTTTTTCATGATAGACCCAAAGCCGGTAACTGTATACACTTTTGTCCACCGGAATTTCCCGCACCCGCCGATCCGAGCTTTTCGGATTTTCAAGGAGCGCCCCATGGGCCTTAGCACTCACGTACTGGACACGATGCACGGCGGCCCCGCGGCCGGCATGGAGGTTGCGCTGTACACCACCGACGGCGACGTCGCCACCTTGGTGAAGCGCTTCACGCTGAATTCGGACGGCCGCAGCGACGGGCCTCTCTACGACAACAATTCGCTGAAGGTCGGCACCTATCGCCTGGTGTTCGACGTGGCCGGCTACTTCAAGGCCCTCGGCGTCAAGCTGCCGGAGCCGAACTTCCTGAACAAGGTCTCGCTGGACTTCGGCGTGGCCCACACCGACCAGCACTACCACGTGCCGCTGCTCGTGAGCCCGTGGAGCTACTCCACCTACCGCGGCTCCTGAGCCGGGGCTTCAGTCGCCTTGTTGCTGGCCTTCGGTCAGGGTGTCGAGTTGGAAGCGTCCGCTCTCGTCCCACAGCCAGGTGTCCGTCCAGGTGACGGAGCCCAGGCGCGTTGCCGAAGGGAAGGGCGACGCCTTCAGCACCGTGCGCTCGATCTCGGCGATCACTTCGGGCGCATGCTTGGGCGCGCGCAGCCAGTGCATCGAACGCACCTTGCCGCCAGCGTCGATGTTCACCTCGAGCGTGCCGACCGCGTACAGCACCGGCGGCAGCTGGCCCTTGTAGATGCGCGAGCGGTTGGCTTCATAGACATGGCGCGCGGCATCGCGGCGATAGGCGCGTGCGGAAGAAGCACTGGATGCGGACGGCACCGGCCCGGCCCCGACATCGCCGCTGGCCCCGCTCAGCTGGCCGGGCACCGACCCGGTGGAGCCGCAGCCGGCAAGCCAGAGGGCCGAAACAACAGAAGCTGCAAGTGCGAGGCGGCGAGGCGTAAGCTGGCGATTCATGGCCGGGTTTATACCGTGAGTCGTCGCGCGCCCGGCAACCGAAGGTATCGATGACGATGAGCGGTGCGGTCGATCAATTGCTGGCGCGCCTGCGCCATGAAGACGCGGTGCTGGTGCGCGTCGAGTCCACACAGGGCTCGGCGCCGCGCGAGGCCGGGACCTGGATGGCCGTGTGGGCCGACGGCCTGACCGCCACCATCGGCGGCGGGCAGCTGGAGTTCCAGGCGACCAAGGAAGCGCGCGAGCTGCTGGCAGGCACGCGCAAGCCCTTCGACGGCATCCAGCGCTATCCGCT
>JGI25151J46595_10002085_pt1 | contig 12457 bp, 9 predicted proteins | sample AraplaMF_Col_mLB_FD_46595 | JGI IMG/M metagenome (IMG submission 46595) | reverse complement strand
CCATGTGAAGCGGCAAGCGAACGTACGTGACGGTCCATCGCGTGGCTCCGGCCGTTTAGCGCGCCATGAACAAAGTGCCCCTTGAGTTCGGGATAGCTGGTGGTAATGGACTCGAGCATGCTGACCATCGGGGTCAAGCCGACGCCACCGGAGATCAGTACCACGGACCGCTCGGGCTCATCGGGGAGAAAGAAGTCACCTGCAGGAGGTGTGGCCTCGAGAATGGACCCCACCTCGACGTGATCGTGAAGGAGCTTCGAGCCACCCTTCCCATTAGGCTCGCGTTTCACGGAGATTCGATAGTACTCATCGTTCGGCCCACATGAAATCGAGTAATTGCGCTTGATCTCATCGCCATCGGCAAGCAGCAGATTGAACGTCAGGTACTGGCCCGGCTTGTGTGGATAAACGCGACCGCCATCATCCGGCCGAAGAATGAACGACGTAATCACGTCGCTCTCGGGATTTTTCTCCGCGACGCGAAAGCGCCGCCACCCATTCCATCCGCCGGCCTTTGCTTCGATTTCCGAGCGGATAACGTTTTCCCTTTCTTTGAGAATATCCGCGAGGAACCAGTATGCCTCTCCCCACGCTTTAAGCAATGCGGGCGTTGCACTCTCCCCGAGGACTTCCTTGATGGCATCCAGAAGCGCCGCCGCGACGAACGGATAATGTTCCGGTAGAATGTGATATCCGATGTGCTTGTGCGCGATGCGCTCCACCACGGGCCCGAGCATGCCCAGGTTTTCGATGTTCCGCGCATATGCGAGGATCGCAGCTGCCAGCGCATTTACCTGCGACCCGCCCTCCCCTTGATTTGCCTGATTAAACAGTCGCTTGATGTGTTCGTCTTTGAAAAGCCTTGCATACATCGCCTTTGTGATGTCGCTGCCATGCGCTGCTAGCGCCGGGACGCTAAGTTTAACGATCTCGATTGTTTCCGGGGAGAGCTGCTTAGGCATTTATATTCTTCCTTTCTTTGTTACTGTTAAGCGCCTCGACAGGCAGGCGGTCGTAGAACTCGATTTGGAGCTGGACGGGGCCGGTCAACTCCAGGTGATGTTTTTCATCCGGCAGGATCAGGCCCACGTCGGATGGCGTCAGAATTTTCGTTTCGCCAATGGAACCTCGATAGCCAATCGAGCCATCCAACACGCGAACGACACCCCATGTCCCGGCCCTCAGGGAATGCTCCGTGAGCACAGCCTTTGGCAGTGTGTCCTGATCGAAAGCGGGAGACGTTCGGTACGGGGTCACCTGGTCAGACAGCGTCCGTTGCGAAGGCACGGGTATCCCACAGATAACGGTAGACAACCTTGAAGCCACACGGACGGCTTTCGCCTGCATTTCTGTTGCTTGCGTGGGCGCAAGGAGCGCATCGGTCGCTTGCTTCCAGAGGTTCAACCAACGGATGAACATCGCAGGTTTGATGCGGTCGGCATGAACCAAGTGCATGGAAAGTGGATTTCCTTTGTACTTGCCCGATGCAAGCATCAGCGATGACCAAAACTCCGCCAGACGCGCCATGTGTTCTTCCCAATCTTCCACTACGGTGAAGACGGGGCCGAGTTCGGCATCTGCGCGGACGGTCTCATAAAAGCGGTCTAGCACTTCACAGATTTGTATCTCAGTAAGCACCTGCATTTCAGCTCTCCAAAAGAAGCATATGAAATGCATGTATATCGAAGCCGGAAAACATGCTAATGAAATGCATCTTTTATCACCGGACGTTTTGACGCAGGCCCTTCGATGAGACTGACAAGGTACACAGACTACGCTATCCGGGTATTGATATACCTTGGTTCACGGGAGGCGGAGCTCGGCTCGATCAAGGAAATCGCCAAGGCATTCGATATCTCCCACAATCACTTGATGAAGGTCGTGCAGGACTTGGCTGCCGCCGGCTTTCTTCAAACCATCAGGGGAAGAAACGGCGGCCTCATGCTCGCCCGGCCCGCCAAGGATATCAATCTTGGATCCGTGCTGCGCCATACGGAAGGCCTAGACGAATTGTTAGACTGCGGCTCATGCTTTATCGCACGAGCATGCGGGCTTCCTCCAATTTTATCGGAAGCGACCCGGGCGTTTGTTGCGGTGTTCGACAAGTACTCGGTGGCGGACCTAGTAGGTCGGCGAAGCGAATTGCGCGCGCTTTTGAAAGCGACCTAAGGCTGCTCATGCGTGTGCTGGAGCATCTTCCGTTTCGGTGAGCAGAAAGGTGAGCACCGCTCCATCCGGCGCGCTGTCGGCCCAGAGCCGACCATTATGAGAGTATAGAACTGACCTGCATATCGATAGACCCATGCCCATACCGTTTTCCTTCGTCGTAAAAAACGGCGTGAATATCCGTTCGGGATCTTCGATGCCGCTTCCGGTGTCGGACACGGAAACTCGGACATGATGTTCATCTCGCTCGGTTTTTACCGTCACGCGCTTTATTCTCTCGCCGTTGTCCAACATCGCTTCGCACGCATTCCGAACGAGATTGACAAGGACCTGCTGGATCTGGATATCGTCGACCCTAACCTGCGGTAAGCCGTCGGCCAATTCGGTCACAATCTGGATGCCTTTCGAGCTCATCTCCTCGCCCAACAAGCTACAAACCGACGCCGCGATCCTATTGATGTCGTCCAAACTCCGATCGTCCGAATTCTTCTGGAAGAGCGCCCTGACCCGTTGCACGACCTCTGAGGCGTCGTTCGCATCGCGCAGTACGGCTTCCGCGCTCATTTGCGCGCGATCGAGCTTCGGCGGCGTCATGGACAGCCAGCGAGTACATGCGGCAGCGCTGGCTGCCACGGATGCAAGAGGTTGACTGACCTCGTGAGCTATCGAGGCCGAGAGTTCGGCCATGCCTGCGAATTGTGCCGCCTTTGCGAGCTTCTCGTGCGCCTCTCTCAAAGATTCCTGAGCACGTACTTCGATGTCGACATCTAATTCCAATCCGTACCATTGCGCGATGATGCCGGAGTCGTCTCGAAGCGGCTCCATCCTCCCTTCCATCCAACGCCACGTCCCGTCCGACCGCCGCTGACGGTAGCGTAGCATCCAAGGGTCGCCATTATCCAACGAGAACAGTATTGACCCTTCGACCTGAGCGTAGTCATCAGGATGAACTACCGGTCTGAGGGCATCGCTAATCGTCTTAGTCGTCCCTTGATGAATATCCTCCCTCGAAAGACCGCTCCAGTCGGCCAATCGTCTGTTGTAGTAAGTCGGGCGTCCCTGAGCGTCGCAGGCCCAGACAAGACCTGGAATGGTGTCGACCACCAATTTCAGTCGTTCTTCGCGTTCAAGCAGCGCTTCCCGAGCTGAAACCTCGTCGTGAATATCGTGGCAAACGCCGAACCACTGCACGATCTCGTCGTTGTCGTTTCGCAGCGGGGAAGCTTCACCGCTGATCCATCGCCATGCGCCATCCGCGCGACGCTGCCGGTATTTGGCTTTGAATGTCTCCCCGGTCGAAAAGGCCGTGTGCAGCGCTTTCCCAACCTCATTGACGTCGTCGGGATGAACTGCATCGGCGATCGCCTCCGCAAAGCCATTTCGCTCGCTTCTCGTGATGTTCTTGAGGTCGATCCCTGTCTGGTCCACCAACGCCCTATTGAGGAACTTGGGGTGGCCGTTCGGATCGGCCGACCATATCGGCGCGGGTACAGTGTCTATCAGCTTTCTGAGCCATGCCTCTCGCTCACGCGACTGCTCCACAGCGAGCATGGCATCCTGGATATCGACGCAGGTGCCCAGCCAGTACTCTATGCGTCCGTCATCACCCTTATGCGGCCGCGCGGTCGACCTTATCCACCGTGTTTCACCTGATGCCGTTATGACCCTGTGGCTGACATCGTATTCACTGCCGCCGGCCACGGCTGTCATCCAACAGGCTGCTAGCCGGTCATAGTCCTCAGGGTGGAGAGTGCTCCTCCAGCCGAAACTGCCGTCCGAGTTGACCGAACCCATTTGATCGGTTGGAACGCCAACGTATGCCTGAAGCGCGCGGGAGTGGTAAAGGAAGTCGCCGTTGGCCAAGGCCGCCCAACCGAGGCCGGGTAAACGATCCACGAGATTGATGATCTCGTCCCTGAGGCTATCTGAAACTTGGCCGGCTGTTGTCACATCAATTCTCCGGCGACGACTGTGTCCGCCGGCGGCAGGTTATTTCACTGAACGCAGCGTGTCCACCGACACCAGTGCGATCCGATAGCGATACGCTCGACGACGTCGCTCAGATTAGGTGCCGATCGATGGCATCACCCTCACGGGAATTCCTTTGTAAGAGGGCGTTCCGGACTTGAGGTCATGCTGGTCTAGCGAGACGACCGGGTTGAACTCCGGGTAATATCCGGCGATCACGCCACGCGGGATATCGTATTCCACCGCTGTGAAGCGTCTGACCACCCTTTGCTCACCATCGATTTCGGTACCAAGCACATCAATGAGATCGCCCTCGCAGAGACCACGGTACCGCAGGTCTTCGGAATTCATGAATACGACGTCTCTTCTGCCGAATATGCCTCGGTATCTGTCGTTGAGACTGTAGATGGTCGTATTGTATTGGTCGTGACTCCTGATTGTCGTCAACACAAGCTTGTCCGACTTGAGAACGGCGAGGTCGTCATCGAGACTCCGGGCAGTGAGGAAGTTCGCCCGGCCGGACTTCGTGGGCCAGATGCGTTCTGCAGGCGGAATGCTGAGCCTGAAACCACCTTTCACGCGGACGCGGACGTTGAAGTCGTGGAAATCCGGAAAAACGATTTCAATCTTCTCGCGAATGCGATCGTAGTGGCTCACCATGCCCGACCAATCAATGCCATGGAGCTTCCCGAGAACCGCTTCCGCTATGCCCGCTATAATCCAGGGCTCGGACCGAACCTGTTCTCCGGGTGGCGTCAGAAAGCCGCGAGACGAATGCACCATAGACATCGAATCTTCTACGGTCACAGACTGCACGACACCTTGCTGTAGATCCAAGTCCGTCCGCCCGAGAACAGGAAGAAGTAGTGTCGTCTTCCCCATCAGCAGATGAGAGCGATTAAGTTTTGTGGCGAGCGAAACCACAAGGTCAAGCCTTCGGAACGCGGGGAACGTAGCGGCGTGGTCAGGCATGGCAACAGCTAGATTTCCACCAAGGCAGATCAAAGCTTTAGAGCGTCCATCCGTGATAGCGCGGAGAGCTTCGACGGCGTTGTGACCTTTGTCCTTCTTGGGACGAAACCCGAAAGCACGTTCAATTCCGTCAATCAAATCGTCGTTTGGCACCTCGGTGATCCCGACGGTCCGGTCTCCTTGGACGTTGGAATGACCGCGGATCGGAGCGATCCCTGCGCCTGGCCTTCCCATGTTACCGCGGAGCAGGAGCAGGTTAGCTATCTGCTGGACGTTGCCTGTCCCGTTCCGATGTTGCGTCAGCCCCATCCCGTAGCAGATGATAACGTTTTTCGCTTCCACATAGACGCTAACAACCGCTTCGAGTTCGTCGCGTGTCAGTCCCGAGACCGATAAGATATCCTCCCACTCAAGCTGCCGCACGTGGGTCTTGAGATCGTCGAAGCCGAGCGTGTGATCGTCGAGAAAATCTCGGTCTAGCAGGCCGGCCCCGCCAGAAGCGACGTCTGCATCGTCTCTCTCCAGCAATCCTTTGATCAATCCTTGCAGGGCCGCCATGTCGCCACCGGGTCGCACCTGGAGATAGTGAGATGCAATCGGAGTCGCTGAATAGGTAACCATCTGAACCGGGTTCTGAGGGTCTTCAAAGCGCTCGAGCGCGCGTTCCTTGAGAGGGTTGAACACAACGATTGGTACGCCCCTTTTAGCGGCGTTCTTCAGCGTGGTCATCATTCTAGGATGATTTGTTCCTGGGTTGTGTCCAAAACTGAAGATCGCGTCCGCATGGGAGAAATCCTCCAGGGTGACCGTACCCTTGCCAATGCCGATCGATTCCGGAAGGCCCACACTGGTGGCCTCGTGGCACATGTTCGAGCAATCAGGAAAGTTGTTGGTACCAAAAGCTCGGACGAAGAGCTGGAACAGGAATGCCGCCTCGTTCGAAGCCCGGCCAGACGTGTAGAACTCGGCCATGTCCGGGTCCGGTAACGCCCGCAACTTCTCTGCAATTATCGAGAAGGCCTCATCCCATCCGATCGCTTCATAGCGGTCGGTATTTGCATTGTAGAGCATGGGATGCGTGAGGCGGCCCTGATCCTCCAGCTGATGATCGTTCCATTCCCAAAGCTCTGATACTGGATTGTCCTTGAAAAAGTCGGGAGAAGCGCGTTTCGCCGTGGATTCCCACGTGATTGCCTTCGCACCATTCTCGCAGAACTCAAAAGACGACGTATGCTTGGGGTCCGGCCAGGCGCAACCCGGACAATCAAAACCTTCCGGTTGGTTCGCCTTCAACAGCGTTATTGATCCCTGCGCCACCACCTGCTGGTGCGCGAGGGTCTTCGCGACCGCTTGCAGCGCTCCCCAGCCGCCCGCCGGGCCGGTGTAGGTTTTAACGCCTTTCGGTCGCTTGTCTGCCATCGGAAACCTCACTGCCATTCATTTGGGCTTTTGCCTAATTCTGCCGGCGTGCACGAGTCCGGCAGGCCTTGATACTGTACAACGTCTGAGGACAAAAAACCCAAACGATCTGCCCTCGGCAACCTGCCGATCCAATTTTATAACTGGTGCTCGACCGCAAACGCCCCGCCCGTAACGGCGCAACGACAGAACAATCGCGTAGGACACGGATAACAATGACAATCTCTGTCGCGCTGACAGCTCCGTTCCAGAGCCCCGGATGCCTCTCACTCGACGGATTTCGTCATTGCGCGCCCCGTTCAGCGAGCCACTGATCAAAAGAAGTTTTACCGATACGGGTTTGCCCGGAGGGTACCAGCGTGTTCTCTTGCAACGCAGATCCGAAGTAGTCGGCCGCAGGATCGGCGGTCACCTTTCTGGGGTCCCCGACGCTCGCAAGGTAACTGGCAACCGCATCGCTCATGCGCGCACGTTGTGGCCCAGCTATTTGCACGATGCCGCCATGAGGCTCGCCGAGAAGAATCTCGATGAGTTCATCGACAAGGTCATCTGCCGCTACCAGTTGGACATTCGCCGTCGAAATCCGCGTTTCGCCGTTTGACGTGCCGTAGTCCGCGATGTTCCCGAGGTATTCCATGAACTGGGTAGCATGCACGATCGTGAAGGGCACATCCGAATCCCGGGTCACGGCTTCCTGGGCCATTTTTCCACGAAGATAAGGGTTGTCTGGAAGCTTCTCTATGCCCACGATCGAAAGAACGACATGATGCCGGACGCCGGCCCGTCTTTCGGCTTTGGCCAGGTTCGAGGTCGATGTCGTGAAGAAATCCAGCACCCCTTTGGGGTCGAAAGTCGGCGCATTGGTTACGTCCAAAACGGCTTCCGCTCCAGCGATCGCCTCGTCGAGACCCTCGCCCGTGATGGTGTTGACCCCGGTGCCGGGAGACGCCGCGACGGCATCGTGCCCACGCTCCCTCAACATGGAAACCACTTTGCGCCCAATGAAACCAGTGCCACCTACGATCAGTACTTTCACGGTAGTTTCCTCATTGAATGATTGTTCGCCCAGGAAATATCGCGCTAAAATCCTTCGAGACAGGTAGACGAACATCTACCTTAACGCCTGTTTTGTATGACACTCGCGTAAAGATCAGGATCCACATTGCCGCCCGAGATAATGATCGCCGTCGCGTGGTCAGTCGGCGGGGCGACGCGGCTGAGCACGGCAGCCAATGCCACTGCGCCGCCAGGTTCGACCACGAGCTTGAGCTTTTCGAATGCGAACCTCATGGCTTCCATCACTCTGACGTCTGTGACAGCCAGCCCACCCGATAGCAGCTTCCGATTAATGGGAAACGTCAACGCTCCTGGTGTCGGTGCCAGCAGAGCATCACAAATCGAATGCCCGCCGGTGACGACAACTTCACGTTCACCCGACGCGATAGACCGCATAGTGTCGTCGAAAGCCGCTGGTTCCACGGATAGTACCGAGACCGCCCGGTCTATGTCTTTGACGATAGTCGCGATGCCCGAGACCAGGCCGCCGCCGCCGCACGGCACCAGGATCTGGGATACTTTCGCACCAATATCAGTCGCCTGCTGAAGGACCTCGAGACCGACGGTTCCCTGCCCGGCCATAACAAATGGGTCGTCGAAGGATGGGACCAACACCGCTCCGCGCCTGGCGCTGATCTGCCTCGCGATATCCTCGCGAGACTCCGTCCGGCGATCGTACGTCACGATTTCCGCCCCCTGCGATCTCGTGCTCGCGAGCTTGACGCGCGGCGCGTCCGAAGGCATCACGATAACGGCATGCATGCCCAGTAACCGCGACGCGGCCGCCACCCCTTGCGCGTGGTTGCCGGAAGACCATGCAACGACGCCCGCCTTGCGTTCAACTGCGCCGAACCGCGACAGTCGGTTGAAGGCACCTCGAAACTTGAACGAGCCCATCCGCTGCGCGCCCTCGAACTTGACCAGCACCCTTCGTCCGGCCGCATCGTTCAGACAATCGAACTCCAGGAGTGGCGTACGAACCGCGAAGTCCTTTATCGCCACGGCTGCATCGCGGACATCGTCGGCCGATATAGCTGATCCCATTGTGAACCCTCTGTTCCGGGTTCAAGCATAAAAATCGGCAAATGCTTTTCCAAGGCATACCAAAGGCAATCTCAGAAAACCAACGTATACCTGCCGATCACGCGGATGATCGAAATATGGTCTGCCGAGATCAATATCAGGAAAGATTGAACCGATGATGCGTGACCCGATGTTCAGAGGACCGTCGCGTATGCCGCTGCCCGTGTTTCCACTTTTCGTAACCGGCGCGATGATAATCGGAATCATTGGATATCTTGGTCTAGGAAAGGCATTCAACGCACAGCCTCGGACTATGACTGTCTACGTTCCTATTGCCCACGGAGCTGATGGAAAATCGGTGATGTTCGACAACGGGGGGCGCGCGGTCATCTTCGCGCTAAATCCCAAGCGAGCTGACGAACACACTGGAGCCGTGGCTTCAATAGCCACTTCGGTTGATAGCCGAGACACTTCAAACTGAGAGGTCCGCTTGAATGATCGGCCGGTCCTCCTACCTTTTCCTGACGCTTTGCGTCAGTTGCTGGCCTTTATTCGCGCAGACTGTGCCGCAATCGCCTTCCCGATCAAAATCTTAGAAATAACAAGGAGAGGAGCGGCTCCAAGGAAAAAGAGGCAGACAGCCATAAATGCCGAGTTGAACGCGATCGTTGTTGACTGCAGCGCGACCTGCTTACCTAGCATTGAAGCCGCCACCTTCGCCGCCGCCCCGGTTTCCAGGCCTCGCGATGCCAAATATCTGCTGGCGGCGAATACGTGCCCAGATACCTCCCAGCGGCCGGGAATGACATGCGCCGCGAGAATTGCCCTGTTCTGCGCGGTCTGATCTTCTACGAACGTTTGGAGGAAGGCGATTCCGAAAAGTCCGCCCATTTGTCGACCGATGTTAAACAGGGCAACGCCGTAGACCACCATGGCCTGTCCCAACCCCATCATGGTAATCAGTGTAATGGAGAGGAATAGGAAACCCAATGCCGCGCCGCGCACAAGGACGGCGGGAAGCATGTCCGGAAGACCGCTCCCGCTCGTCGAGCCCGAGAGCATGAACATCGACGTCATAAGTCCGAGGATTCCGAGAGGAATAGTTAGCGCAGGAGACATCCCGACGTTTCGCACCAAAACCGCTGTAAACACAAGCGTTGCCGCGAACATAATCGTGCTGGGCAGAAGGAGGGTACCAGCGGCCGTGGGTGTGAGCTTCAATACAGAGATTGAGAACGCCGGGATGAGATAGCTGCTCCCAAGGAGAGCGAACCCCGCAGCGAGGCTCGCCATTAACCCGAAGGAAAAGCCCCCGTTGCGGAAGATGCTGAAGTCCAGCACCTTTCGCTCTCCTCTGCTCGTAAAAATGTGAAGCACGAATAAGCCGATCGCTATCAGCCCAACCACCGTGATGACGGGTATGCTCTCGTCTCGAAACCAGTCCCAGCGATTTCCCTGGTTCAGAACGTATGTGATTGCAAACGCCGCTATCGAAAAGAGGACAACGCCGGAGAAGTCGAACGGTCGACGTGGGGTCGCTTCCTCGCTATCGCCCCCGGCAAGTAATAGGAACAGGAATGCTAGCATGCCAACCGGTACGATCGCTCCGAAGATCCAAGACCACGCGAAGTTATCCAGAAGCCAACCGTGAGTGAAAGGCGCTACCGTCGCAGGCGCTACTACCGCACCTAGCGCAAAGGCCGTCTGCACGAAGGGCTGGTTGCGGCCGGCGAATGATTGAAACAGCAGCGCCTGGCCGCTTACAAGAAGAACCCCGCCGCCCAAACCCTGCAAGAGGCGGACCATGACCAAATAGTCGAGATTGGTCGTTGAAAGCATAAGGCCGCAGGCTATCGTCATCACGGATGTCGCAAGAAGCAGGATAGTTCGCATACCGAAAACGCCAGCCAACCACGGCGTGATCGCAAAGCCGATCAATTTCGCAGCTGTGTATCCGTAGTCAAGCTTGGCGAATTCATCGACGCCAGCATGGACACCACCCATCATATCGACACGCGCTATGGAGATCGCCGTCCCGGCCACCGCTTCGGTTAGCGCTGCACAAGTCGCCCCCAGAATAAGGAACGTTCCCCATGTCGAGGATGTGTTGCCCTCGCGGGATTGAGCCAAAGCCATGCACTATCCTCCTAAAGCTGTTTGGGCCAGACGACATTTGGTTAACTTTCGACCCGTTGACGACTTTTGTTAATCCGCGTTTTGCGGAAAGCACTTTGAAGTCCGGGTTGCTAATACGCCAGCCAAGCCGTGGATTAGGTCTGGATGACCGTACTCCGGGCAATGCAAACTTAGGTATATCGTGCGAGGGCAGGAGGCGGTCGCAACACTCTCGGCCTCGCAGCGCTAGGCTTCAATGGCAACGTGACATGTATTCCGCTGGAAAACGCGGGCTACCCTCTTGTTTCCAGCTTCTCGAATGCGACGTCCATGGGGAGTTGGGAATGCATAGTTATTTACGCGCCGCGACGAGTAAGAGGTCGGAACAGTACGACCGCGCGGCTTTCGGTGACGCGCTTCAGGCGCTGGTTAAACGCTTCGGGCTGCGGTTCTACATGGCCTGTCATTTTCCGACCTTGCTGAACAGCGGCTTCGAACAGAACCTCCTTGCCACAAATTGGCCGGGCGTCCTTCGCGAGAAGTATCGAACCACGGATATGTACGAAGAAAGCAAAGTCATCGCCGGACTCAGAAGTTCGGTTATGCCGTACTTCTCCGAGTCGCTTCTTCACGCGCGAGCTGTTGAAGAGGGAATTCGAACGGAGGTCACTGGTATGTTTTACGATCCGGGGTTTAGGCGAACGGTGGGCATATCGCTGCACGACGCCAATCGTGCTCACTACGCATTTATGTTCTCGGGATCGCGCTCCTTCTTTCAGGATGATGAGCTTGCAATGCTGTTATTCGAGTCGATGAAGGTCCTCGACAAGTTTGCCGACACTCTCACCAGTGGAGGCCGTTTAACGCCCCGCGAGATCGATTGTCTCCGATGGGCCGCAGCCGGGAAGAGCAGCGAAGAGATTGCAATGATCCTCTCGCTGTCGAGCTATACCGTCAACGACTACCTTCGAGGAGCGATGCGCAAGCTGGATGCGGTCAACCGGACACAGGCCGTGGCAGCCGCTGCGAAGAGAGGGATAATCTAACAGCCTGGAAATAGTCGGCTCGTGCCAATGGCACGAGCCGAGCGCAAAGGTTTGGCTGCACTAGAACTTGATGTTGTCAGTCTTCGCTGCTTTTTCGCCTTCTAGGTTTTGTGCACCGTGCTTCACCGCACTTGCAAAAGCTTGGACGTCGATCAGGTTGAATGACACAATTGTGTCTTTTCCCCTATGCCCATCGCATTCCGTCCCACCGCAACGTATCGCCTTCACCTTTAATCCGCGTGGCCGCTCCTTTCCGCCGGATGCGTAGATCAATGACTGACCTCCGTCAGCGAAGCTCCCACTGGGGCCGAAGTTGTCGCGAACTCGAGATAGCAGCCGATCGATGTCCACCTCTTTCGAATTTACAAACAGGTCGCGCTGTACCCGGGTGACCCGCTTCCCGTCTTCACTAAAAAAGGCAACCGTCTGGTCTCCCGGCATTCCGAATTCGCAGGCAATCAGTACAGAGTTTGGCGCGTTCTTGCCGGCAATCGAACCCGGCACCCTGATCGTACGCAGTTCGGTCGCACAGGCTGCAGGCCCATCGCCCAAGCCGATACCCTGCACCTGGATCGGCTTCCCATCCGCGATGAGCGAATAGTCACTTCCAACGCTCGATACAGGCTCCATATCGAAGACTTGCATCGCCGCAGTAGCTCCGCCGCCCTTTACTTCAGTTAGGCCAGCTGCTG
>JGI25151J46595_10002067_pt1 | contig 12521 bp, 11 predicted proteins | sample AraplaMF_Col_mLB_FD_46595 | JGI IMG/M metagenome (IMG submission 46595) | reverse complement strand
GTGACGAAACAGCAAACGGTAAGCTTCGGTTAAGGTCTATTAGAGATGCTGCATATGCGATCACGATGTCAGGAGGTTCGAATGTCGCAAGCTCATCTTATCGACCATCTTGAGACAGCGAAGAGACTCGCAGAGCTCAGTGACCGGCCGTTTGTCGCCTACCTTATCAAAATTGCCAAGGAAGCTGCAATTCGGGAAGAGGCAACCAGAAAACATCGAGCGTGAGTGCATTTATACGAAGATGGCATTGCAAAGAGAGCCACCAGACTTTGGGCCTGTTGGTTTCTCGCCTGCTTCTTGACAACAGCCTGTCGCGGGGCGACCACGGATTTTTTCTGCTATGCACGACATTCGGGACAACAAAGGCAGCTTGATCACGGGGGGCGAGGCTACTACGCATTTGTCGTCAGGACCGAGTATTGCCGGGGCGGGAAATCCGCCGTCGTAAGGGCCTAATGACCTTTCGGTATTGCTTGATGTCGTCTCATCCAACACGCTTGTGACAAGGCCGACAGGCTGCGCGCAGCTCAGCGTTTCCAAGCTGGCGCGCGGCCTTGCCACCAAGCCTCAGGTAACCATGGTCGTTTCGGCCGGCGCTGCGGTCTGCAATTAACCTTTTCTCATTGCCCGCTCGAACAGCTTCGCCTGACGGCTGGCAAACGCGCGTGGATCAGCCGGCTTGTCGCCATCGAGAATTCGAGCTTCGTCGAGCAGAAGCCAAGCAGCATCTTCGCGAAACTCGTTGTCGCTGATCGACGCGATACTCTGGACGAGCGAGCTTGCGGCGTTGATCTCCAGGATCGGCTTCGACGCGGTCTGCAGCCTCCCAGCGCCCTGAAGAATTTTCTCGAGCTGGCGATCTGGACCATGTTCGGGCGCGACAAGGCACACCGAACTTTCGGTCAGGCGGCCTGACTCGCGGACGTCCGCCACTTCTCCGGCAAGGATGCCGCGGGCCATCGCGATGAAGTCAACAACATCGACCGAAGGCGCTGGCTTCTGCGCGCTGGCGCCGTCGCAAGCTGCGACACTGTCGAGATCGGATTGTCCCTGCGTCACCGATTTGAATGACTTGCCTTCGTAGTCGCCGCTATTGGTGGGCCAGAAGCTATCGACGGAATCCGTGAGCAACAGAACCTCGATCCCTTTGGCGCGGAAACCTTCTAGATGCGGTGATCCGTTCAATTGATCGAGGCTGGAGCCGTTGATATAAAAGATCGAGGATTGTCCCTCCCTCATGTCGCTGATGTATTGCGCCAGGCTGCGTGTCGCCTCGCCAGAGGCCGTCGTTCGAAAACGCGCCAGCTTCAGCAATTGCGACCGGCGCTCTAAGTCTTCGTAGATCCCCTCCTTAACGATTGCACCGAACAGCTCCCAGAACTTGACGTAGGTGTCGGCTTCGCCCTCGGCGAGCTTTTCCAGCGACGTTAGGATACGGCTGGTGACGCCCTTGCGGATTGCCGTCAGAACCGGGCTCTCCTGGATCATCTCGCGAGAAATATTAAGCGGCAGATCGGATGTGTCGACGATGCCGCGAATGAAACGGAGGTAGCGCGGCAGGAGCTCCGCCTCGTCGGTGATGAAGACCCGCCTGACGTAAAGCTTCATACGGCCGTGGCGGTCGACGTCGAACAGATCGAAGGGCTGCGATCCCGGTACGAAGGCAAGCGCCGTGTATTCATGACGGCCTTCGGCACGGAAGTGCACGTTTGTCAGCGGCTCGTCGTACTGGCCCGAGACGCTTCGATAGAAATCGTCGTAGTCCTGTTTGGAGATATCGCCCTTCGACTTGGTCCACAGGGCCGCCCCATCGGTCACCTGCACCGGTTCGCCGCCAACCTTCTCAACCAGCCTGATCGGCACCGGAACATGACCGGACTGGTCGCGGATGATTTTTTCAACGGTCCACCTGGCCAGGTATTTCTTCGCTTCGGCCATCAGATGCAGGGTCACACGGGTACCGCAGGCGGGAGCCTCGGCCAACTCGACGGCAGCTACTTCATAGCTACCCTTGCCGTCGGAGGACCATCTCCAGGCCGCCTCTTCGCCGGCGCGGCGAGAGATCACCTCGACCTTATCAGCCACCATGAAGGAGGAGTAGAAACCGACGCCGAACTGGCCGATCAGTTCTGCGTTCTCACCGCCCTTTGCAGCCTCGAGCCTTTCCATGAAGGCACGCGTGCCAGACCGGGCGATCGTGCCGAGCGCGTCGATCATCTCGTCTCGGGTCATGCCGATGCCATTGTCTTCCACGGTCAGCGTCGTAGCATCCTCGTTGAGACTGACGACGATTTGAGCCCCGCGTGCATCGGCCATAAGTTTCGGTTCAGATATCGCCTCGTAGCGCAGCTTCTCGCAGGCATCAGCCGCGTTCGAAATCAGTTCGCGAAGGAAAACATCCTTATCGGAGTAAACCGAGTGGACCATCATATGCAGAAGCCGGCTGACATCTGCTTCGAACACGTGTTGTTCGGGCTGCTTTTCCATCGTCGTCATTATAATCCCCATGCAGAAGAAATCGCGCTATCAAATGGTTTGGTTCGTAAAGTTTTTCAAGCCAGAACTCTAGCTCAACCGCGAAGTCAGTCCCTCTCGGAAAACTTGCGGGAGAACGGCATTGGTATTATATCCACCGTCTTCCACGGCATCGCGGACTCCGTCGTCGCCTCGATCGTATTCATCCTGTCATTGATTTTCGATCGCCATGGTTCCGTGCGCTTTTTCACCGCACCCCAGCACGGCGGTGACTGACTCAGAGAGGATTGCGATAAGAGCACTGTTGGCTGGAGCAAGAGCGATTTCCGTTGCGATGCCGTACCGGTTTTCAAGATCGAGCACAGCGTCGATGGTAACTGCAGCAATAACGCGCTCCACACATTCGAGACACAGGACCGGTCGACCTGGCATCAGGTCGCATAGCCCGGACGTCAGCGTTGATGGACCTATCGCACCGTAGTAGAATTGTCACTCGGCCAAATGGCTAACCGGCTCGTTCACGGGAGCAAGATCGATGGTCACCGACAGCGTCACCGTACGCCAACTGAATGCAAACGAGATCTCGGTCTACAAAGCGTTGCGTCTCGAAGCTTTATACAGCGAACCTGCATCTTTTATCAGTCAAACCGATGATTGGCTCGCACTCCCGGCCGACAAGTGGAGGGAGAAACTGCGGACCCCAGTATTCGTAGCCTTGAGCGGCGGCGAGGCTGTAGGAATGATGAGCTTGCTTCCAAACGAGCATGTGAAGATAAGACACCGTGCTACAATTGCCGGAGTCTTTGTGCGGGAGAGCTTTCGCGGATCGGGCGTTGCCTCGCGGCTATTCCGAGTTCTAGAAGAGTACGCGCGCGATCGAAAAATTTTTCAACTGGAACTCTCCGTTATAGGAAACAACCCACGCGCTCTAAGATTTTATGAACGCGCTGGGTTTGAGATTGTAGGAAGGATTCCGAATGCACTTCTCGATAAGCGCCGGCGAGCAAATGAAATAATTATGGCTCGGCGTATCGATCCGTTATCTAAGCATGACGAATTTCTTGTGCACGAGCTCTAGCCCGGCTTCCGAAATCGCAAGCCTGCTCCGCCGCCGTTCTCAGGTAGGAACTCAATGCCGGCCATTTCAAATGCGTATACGATACTCGCGATATTATTGCTTATCGGCTGGTGAGCCCCCCGCTCGAAATCCGCTATGGTCTGGCGAGATACGGATGCAGCTTGTGCAAGCTCCGCCTGACTCCAGCTCAACATGGCTCTTGCTGCCCGGCACTGCTGCATGGTTATTGTTCTAACACTCAAGGCAAACTTTCTGATTGACTTCTATCATTTTGTATGTGACTTTCCGGTTGTGATCGGAAGGGTGATGAGCACCCAGCCCGACCTACCACAACCAGGCTGTCAGGAGCTCGGATCATGGCTGATTCCGACAATAGCAGAACTTTGTCATTAGTGACGATAGCGAATTCTCAGAACCGAGGTTCTATGCATCCTTTCTCCACCCTTTTGTCGGTGGGCGAAGGTCAAACTACTGCATTCTTCCGTTGAGACGCCGATTTGGCAAAGGCGCCATGGAACGTGGGCGCCTGAGCGTGCGGACAATGTCCTCACGCTCGCTTTTCGATTCGTAACGAAAACCAAGCTCCCAGCCGCGGCACCACTCGCCGCGAACAATCGGGCGCGCCAAAAGGGAACACCAAATTGAATATTTTCGAAAAGCATGGACCTTTCCTCGCCGTCGCGGCAGCCGTCATCGCCAGTTGCGCATACGTCTATCCTGCCGCTGCGGCCGATGAGCTCCGTGTCGCAACCGCATACAAGCTAATGACGCTCGACCCACAGTATGCGAATCTCAATGAAAACAACTCGTTGCTGTCGCAAATCTATGAACGTCTGATCTATCAGGACGAAAATCTTCAGCTTCAGCCCAGTCTCGCTCTTCTCTGGCGGTCTGTCTCAGACACTACATGGGAGTTCAAGCTTCGCCCAAACGTGAAGTTTCATGACGGATCCGCTTTCACCGCAGAGGATGTGATTTATAGCGTCGATCGCATCAAGAATGTTCTTCAGCCTCCAGGCGGAGGGTTTCGCTCGTATCTAGGCGGGGTTAAATCTGTCACGGCTTCCGATCCGCTGACGGTTGTAGTCGAGACGGATCGACCCCTACCGAATCTCCCGCAGGCCTTTGCATCGATCTTCATCATGCATCGCCCGGCAAGTGGGTCTCAGACGACAGAAGGGCTGAATGCTGGCGACCAGCCCGTCGGAACCGGCCCCTACAAGTTCGTAAAATGGACGCCGGGGGAGACCCTCGACCTTTCCAGAAACGAGCAATATTGGGGCCGCACGCCACGTTGGCCCGAAGTCGAGTTCCGAACTATTGAAAATCCCGCGGCGCGTGTTGCGGCACTTGTAACAGGCGAAGCAGATCTCGCAGACGCTATCCCTGCTCGTGACGTAAGCTCCCTCAAACAGCGGGGAATTAAGGTAGCCAGCATTGGCGCTGCCCGCATCAACTTTCTTCAGTTCGATCTTACGAGTGACATCGTTCCTGGCGTGACGGACAAGGAAGGCGCCTCCATAGCAAACCCTTTCAGGAACCCCGATGTGCGTCGTGCCCTTTCGCTGGCAACCGATCGCGGCATCCTGGTCGACAAGATACTCTCTGGATACGGTACGGCCGCTGCTCAATTTTATCCCGACGGTCTTCCAGGAACCTCGTCCAGGCTTCATGCGTCGCCACCTGATTATGCTCGAGCGAAGGCGCTTCTAGCAAAAGCAGGCTATCCGGATGGCTTCAAACTGGTTCTGGCAGGGTCAAACGGCCGATATCCCGGGGACGGTGAAAGCCTGCAGGCGATCGCCCAAAACTGGGCGCGCATAGGTATAGAAGCAAAGCCTGAGGCTGCGCCATATTCGGTGTTCAACACTAACCGTGCCGCTGGCCAGTATGGCCTCTGGTATGCCGGCTGCTCTGGGGAATCCGTCGATATCATTCTTGATGCCGTAGTTGCCTCGGCCCAGCCCGAAAGAGGCCGAGGATCGCTCAACTACAGCAACTACTCCAACGCCGAATTCGACGCGATGCTGATCAAGGCAGAGGCTTTGAAGTATGGGCAGGAACGGGACAACGCCCTTGCCGAGGCTACGGATCTTGTCATGACCGACCAGCCGATCATCCCGCTATATCACTTCCACCATATCATGGGCTACGGCGACCGCGTTGCGTCATATGTGATGCACCCGAGAGGGTGGACGACCGCGATGCAAGCGACACCGGCGAAGGAGTAATTCGATGCCGGTTCTCAAGCTTACCCTTGGTCGGCTCGTCCAGGCAGTCATTCTGCTTTTCGTGATGTCAGTTATCGGTTTTGCCGGCATTCATGCGATCGGCAATCCGGTGTTCAATGTCGTCAATCTCGAGACGGCGAGCGCAGACGATATCCGGCGCGCAACGATCGCTCTTGGCCTCGATCAGCCAATCTGGCGCCAATACTTGCTGTTTCTGGGTAACGTTCTTCGCGGTGACTTCGGAACCTCCTACAACTACCACCAATCGGCCTTTGCACTCCTGGTAGGCAAGTTGCCAGCGACATTGGAACTGTCGTTATCCGCCATGGTCGTTGCGGCGCCCCTTGGGGTCGCGATCGGTCTTGCGGCAGGTCGCCAGCCCGGATCGATGCTTGATCGCTCGTTGCTCAGCACCGGCATCTTTGCGCTGAGCATTCCGTCTTTCTGGATGAGCATGATGCTCATCCTTGTGGGCGCGGTCGAGACAGGCTGGTTTCCTTCAGGCGGGCGGGGCGCCACGATCGTAATCGCCGGTCTGGAGTGGAGCTTCGCGACCGTCGATGGTCTTTGGCATCTACTTCTGCCCACGCTGGCGCTTGCGATACCGAACATCGCCCTGATCGCACGATTGACCAGGGCAGGCACAATCGAGACCGAACGCATGGAGTTCTTGCGCTTCTGCCGTGCCAAAGGGATCTCGTCGCGACATATTCTTCTGCGCCATACGCTTCCCAACATAAGTGCACCGGTGATTACGATCATAGGTCTGCAGTTTGGTGGCATGCTGGCATTTGCCGTCGTCGTCGAGTCAATATTTTCCTGGCCGGGCATCGGGAAATTATTGATCGATTCCATCCAGCTTCTCGACCGGCCCGTCGTCATGGCCTGTCTGACCTTCATCTCGATTGCTTTCGTCGCGTTGAATGCGGTTGTCGACATCGTCCAAGCGACACTCGACCCACGCATTCGGCTGTCAGCGTAAGGACTTCATCATGAAAACCGAGATCATTCGCATTTCGATCCGAGTGCCGCTGTTGCGGATCGTGACTTTTCCGCGTGCGCTGCTAGCGGCCTACGTGTTGCTGGCGCTCATCGCACCGCTGATTGTTCCACAGGACCCTTACGATCCGTTGCAGCTCTATGGCTGGGAAGCATCGTCGGCGCCGGGAACAATTGGTACGGCAGGCTTTACCTACATCCTTGGCACAGACGGCCTGGGCCGTGACATCTGGAGCTGCATTCTGTTCGGATTGCGCATCAGCCTCACGGTTTCGATCATCAGCGCTGGTGTGGCGGCAACCATCGGCATGGCTGCCGGTGTCGCGGCAGCCTATTTCGGCAGGTGGGTTGACGTAGCGATCATGCGGCTGGTGGATCTTCAGCTTAGTCTGCCGACAATTCTTGTTGCCCTAATTGCTGTTGTCGCGTTGGGACCCGGGGTTGATAGAATCATTCTCGCCCTGATCATCGTTCAATGGGCACCGTTCGCCAGACTGGCCCGAAGCGTAGCACTGACCGAGGCACGTAAGCCTTATATGGACGCTGGACGCCTGCTTCGACTTCCCAAGTGGCGCATCATCCTGCGTCACTTGCTACCGAACAGCATCGGCCCGGGCCTGACACTTGTACCAATCGAGATTGGCCATGCAATTGCGCTCGAGGCAACGCTCTCCTTCCTGGGCTTGGGTGTTCCGATCGACAAACCGTCGCTCGGCTCAACGGTGGCCAACGGATTTCAATATCTTCTGACCGGTCAGTATTGGATAAGCTTTTTCCCCGGTCTCGCGCTCTTTGGCCTGGTGGCGTCGATTAATTTTGTCGGCGAGGACCTCAATCACCGCTTTGATCCCCGGAGGATTGATCGATGAACATCTCTGAACGAGAACCGCTACTTACTGTCGACAGCTTGACCCTCGAATATCGCTCCCAGCGGGGAAGCACCGAGATTGTTCGCGACGTGAGTTTTAGCCTGAAACGCGGTGAAATTCTTGGAGTGATCGGAGAATCCGGCGCCGGCAAGACGTCTATCGGCAATGCCATTATCGGCTTGCTCGAAAAGGGCTTCCGTCAAGCGAATGGCGCGATCGATTTCGCCAGCAGACGTTCCCCGGACATCGAAGGCCAAATCGACAAAGCCAAAGTGGCCGGGCGTATCTCGGCGATTTTTCAGGATCATACGGCGTCGCTTGACCCGCTGATGCGGATCGGAAAACAGGTCGAAGAAACTGTCCGGGCTGCCCACCGGAACAACACGCGGGAATTTGCACGTCAGCGTGCCCATGATCTGCTGCGGCGGGTAGGCATTCCTGATCCAGAGAGGCGCTATCGTCACTACCCTCACCAGTTTTCCGGCGGACAGCGCCAGCGAATCGTGATCGCAATCGCTCTTGCAAGTTTTCCCGACATCATCGTGGCGGACGAGCCCACCTCGGCGCTCGATGCAACCGTACAAAAGCAGATCCTAGGCCTGCTGCGAAGACTTGTCGATGAGACAGGCGTAGCCGTTATACTCGTCACACACGACATGGGCGTTGTCTCGGAAATCGCCGACCGCGTTTTGGTGATGAGACACGGCCAGATGATTGAGCAGGGACCGACAGCGACCGTCTTAGAACAGCCCGAGGCCGACTATACCCGGTCGCTGCTTGCCGCTGTGCCCAGGCTACAGATCCACTCGCCTGCAGTTGCGGCGCAACTTGGAACAAAATGTTCCAGAATTCCAACGGGCGAGGAAGCCTTGCTCGCCACCCGGTCTCTTTCAAAGTCGTATTCGAGCAGTGGATTGCTGTGGCGTCGCCGGCCTCACGAAAGCCAGTTCGAGTTATCCGGGATCGATCTGCAGGTACGCCGTGGTGAGATCATTGGTCTTGTTGGTCAAAGCGGTAGTGGAAAATCGACCATCGGCCGCATCATGGCCGGCCTCGACCGCGCGACCGGTGGATCGGTGCTAGTAGACGGCAAAGGATACGACGTTACAAGCTCCAGTGGGCAGCGAGGCCTGCTTGGCAAGGTGCAGATGATTTTCCAAGATCCAGCGGCATCACTGAATCCGCGGCTGACAATTGCCCAAACGCTCGGCGAAGCTGTTCACTATGGGTTGGGAGCAAGGCCATCCGATCCGGGCCGGATCGCAGCGCAAATGATTGACCGGCTAGGACTTCCCACTGGATTGCTCAGCCGATACCCGCACCAATTGTCCGGTGGGCAGAAGCAGCGCGCCTGTATCGGCCGGGCCTTGCTCGCTCGACCAAAGGCGATTGTAGCTGATGAGCCGACATCGGCCCTGGATGTCTCCGTGCAGGCCGAGATCATAAAGCTTCTGAAGACAATCGTGGACGAGGAGCAGGTTGCTATGGTGTTCATTTCTCATGACCTCGCCGTGGTTCAGTCGCTGTGCAGTACAGTCCACATCCTGAATTCGGGGCGGATCGTCGATTCCGGCCCGGCGGACCGGATCTTTTCAAGGTCCGACAACGCATACACCCGCGCTCTGCTCGATGCCCGCCCTGCCCGCTTTACCCACTAAGCTTTCCCCGTAGATGAGGTTACCATGAACGGAAGTTTCACGCTGGCCGCAACCGGCCAGTCATTGATCAAGCACGATACTCGCGTGTCCAGAGACGATGATTTCGAGGCGGTACGGACACTCCTACAGGGAGCAGACGTTGCCTTCACGAATTTCGAATCGACGATCAATGGCCGTCACGGTGGATGGCCCTTGAAGGGATCGTATTTCGGTAGCAGCGAGCCGGGTGTGCTCGATGCGCTGAAGCATCTGGGGTTCAACGCTCTGGCACTGTCGAACAACCACGCGTTCGATCTCGGTCCGTCCGGCGTACTCTCGACGCTTGAAGAGGTCACGGAACGCGGATTTCTCCACGCCGGTATCGGGCGAAACCATGATGACGCCGCACGTACAAATGTCTCGGTCATCAATGGGAGAGGGGTCGGATTGACTGCGATGGACGGCGGGCCGGGACCTGATTTTATGTATGCCGCGAATGCCGCGCCCGGCAGGCCCGAGCGCCCAGGGATCAACCGGCTAAGAGTTTCGCAGGTGATCGAAGTTGACGATACGATGTTCGAACACCTCTGCGAGGTTCGCGGCAAGGTAGGCTACAGCGCCGTGGATCTTGCCAATGACAGCCAGCCCGATGACCCTCGATCCGATCGGCCGGATGAGGTCGGGATCGCCCGCGCCGTATTCAGGCGTTCCAGTCAGTTCGGCCGCAGCGTACAGATTGAGGAGAGCGACGTCGCTCGCAACATGCGCTCCATCGAAACCGCGGCATCAGATGGAACGATGGTGATTGCATATCTCCATCATCACCATTGGGCAGCAGACTGGAACGCTGTTCCGGCATGGGTCACTAACGTTGCGCGACAGTGCATTGACGCCGGTGCGGTCATGTTCGTAAGCCACGGAGCTCCAGTGCTTCAGCCCCTTGAGATCTATCGCAATCGGCCAATCTTCTACAGCCTTGGCAACTTCATTTTCCATGTCAGATCGGAAGAAACAACCTGGTTCGCCCCCGAGGTATGGGAGAGCGTCGTAGCGCTCTGCTCATTTGACAAGAACCGGGAGCTCACCGACCTGGCCTTGCATCCAATCGTGATTGGGGGGAACGCGGCGCTCGACCGGAGCCCCCTGGAACGCCGCCTTGTACCCAATCTAGCCTCCGGAAATACGGCCGATCGAATATTGGGGCGTTTGAAAGATGAGTCAGCCCGCTATGGGACGGTCATTGAGATTGCCGATGGCCAAGGTCTCGTGCGGCTTTAGGCCGTGGAGACGCATCAGCGGGGCGGACGCGCCCCGTCACCGGCGGCAGCATGGAATGGTAAGGAGGCTTAATGCATAGAAACGAGTTGGTGGAGCGGTTCTTTCGATATGCGTCGATTGACAGCCAAAGCGATAACCGGTCCACAACCCTCCCCTCGACCCGCGGTCAGCTAACGCTCGCCCGTCTCATCGCCGAAGAACTGCGAACGATGGGCTTGGAAGACGTCGTTGTTGATGACCGCGCCATTGTTACCGCCGTCAAGAAAGCGACATGCTTCGGCGCCCCGACGATCGGCTTCATAGCACATCTCGATACCGCCGATATCGGGCTGTCGGCGGCCGTCTGCCCGCAAGTTTTGCGCTATCGCGGAGGGGATGTCTGCCTCAACCGTGCCAAGGACATCTGGTTGCGGGAGGTCGAGCATCCGGAAATATCGCGGTACACGGGAGAGGAGATCGTGTTCAGCGATGGTACGAGCGTCCTTGGGGCAGACAACAAAGCCGCCATCGCGGTCATTATGACGATGCTCGGGAACCTAGGTCCGGAGGATGTGCATGGCGATATTCTTGTCGCATTTGTACCTGACGAAGAGATTGGACTGCGCGGTGCTAGAGCTCTGGACACAGAGCGCTTTGAGTGCGACTTCGCTTATACGATCGACTGCTGCGAGCTTGGTGAACTTGTGCTCGAGAATTTCAATGCCGCGGCGGCCGAAATCATATTCAAAGGAGTAAGCGCCCACCCGATGTCAGCAAAAGGGGTCTTGGTGAACCCGCTGCTCTACGCTATCGACTTCGTCGATAAGTTCGATCGCTGGGACACGCCGGAACACACGGCCAACAAAGAGGGTTTTTTCTGGTTCACCGATCTGATTGCGAATGATAGCGAGGCGAGACTGACCTTGCTCATCAGGGATTTCGATCTTGCAGCCTTCGACGAACGAAAGCGCTCGGTTGAGGAACGCATTGCTGCATTCGCGCACACCCATGCCCCCGGCAGCATCACGTACACATTGGCGGACACTTATCACAATATTGCCCGATATCTTGAAAAGGATACCCGTGCAGAAGAGCTCTTGCTTGCAGCTTTCGAGAGGTGCGGCATTCCGCCCATAAGAATCGCAATGCGGGGTGGAACAGACGGGACTGTGCTGTCACAGCGCGGGGTTCCGACGCCCAACTTTTTCACCGGGGCACATAATTTCCATTCGCCGTTTGAGTTTCTCCCGCTGGGTGCATTCGAGCGGTCGCTTGAAGTCGCTTTCGCGATTTGCCGAATAGGCGCAGGAAACCGGTGGCTGGCCAGCGAGAAGCGTGATGGAAGCGAATCCTAAGCGAAAATCCAGGGAGATCTTTTGGTAGTCGCGACACCGGAGACGAGTGCTGCCTGCAGGTCACTCCATAATTTGTCATGTCTGAAGTCTGTCAGATCGCCGCACGCTTCTTCGAGGGACAAGGATCCGAAATGGTACAACAAGCGGTCAATATTGCCCGTTAGACGAAGAGCGAGTGGCTCTGTCTGATCGCATATCACGCGATGGCCCCAGGCACTGGCTCGTTTGTCGTGCGACACCGAGCGGAGTAAGTCGTCATCCTCGTCATGATCGACAAGAGCCGAACAGAACGCATACCGCATGAGGGGGTAATATACCGACTGACGACTACCACCGAGAATTCGGATCCCGGGGAGTATCGCAATGAGCATGAAGACCAGGAGCAGATTCGGAACAATTTGCCGCTTGAGGAGGGCGCGTTGAAGACCATCAGGATTAAATGGAACCGACTCACATTGCCGTTGCTCGCTCTTCAGTGTACGGCCCTCTAGCGTCAAAGGCACCAGCCTGTGCTCGTTAACACCCCAGAAGAAATGGGTTGTGTTTCTGAGCCAGTGGCTCCAGGGAGAGGACGCAAGTCGATCGATCGCCTTCAACATTATGGCCGGCAATTGGGGATC
>JGI25151J46595_10002054_pt1 | contig 12571 bp, 8 predicted proteins | sample AraplaMF_Col_mLB_FD_46595 | JGI IMG/M metagenome (IMG submission 46595) | reverse complement strand
GGCGACAGGTGGTCGGTGGTGATGTTGTCGCCCAGCACCGCCAGCGCGCGCATGCCGCGCAGCGTGCGCTCGCCGGCCAGCGCGCCTTCCCAGTACGGCGGACGACGGATGTACGTGCTTTGCGGGCGCCAGTCGTACAGCGGGTCTATCGCGGTGTCGTTCTCGGCGTGCAGCGCGAACATCGGCTCGTAGACCTTGCGGAACTGCTCGGGCTTCACGCTCTGCTTGACGATGGCGTCGATTTCCTCGTCGCTCGGCCAGATGTCCTTCAGGTACACCGGNCGGCCAGCGGCATCGGTGCCCAGCGCATCCTGCTCGATGTCGAAGCGGATGGTGCCGGCGATGGCATAGGCCACCACCAGCGGCGGCGAGGCCAGGAAGGCCTGCTTGGCGTATGGGTGGATGCGGCCGTCGAAGTTCCGGTTGCCGGACAGCACCGCCGTGGCATACAGGTCGCGGTCGATGATTTCCTGCTGGATCTTCGGATCGAGCGCGCCGGACATGCCGTTGCAGGTGGTGCAGGCAAAGGCCACGATGCCGAAGCCGAGCTTTTCCAGGTCGGGCAGCAGGTTGGCTTCCTCCAGGTACAGTTCCACGGCCTTGGATCCAGGCGCCAGCGACGACTTGACCCACGGCTTGCGGGTCAGGCCGCGCGCGTTGGCGTTGCGCGCCAGCAGCGCGGCGGCAATCACGTTGCGCGGGTTGCTGGTGTTCGTGCAACTGGTGATGGCGGCGATGATGACCGCGCCGTCGGGCATCTGGCCCGGCGTTTCTTCCCACTTGCCGGCAATGCCGCGCGCGGCCAGGTCCGACGTCGGCAGCCGCTTGTGCGGGTTGGACGGGCCGGCCATGTTGCGCACCACCGTGGACAGGTCGAAATGGAGCACGCGCTCGTACTGGGCCGTCTTTAGCGCGTCGGCCCACAGGCCGGCCGTCCTGGCGTACGTTTCCACGAGCTGCACCTGGGCCTCGTCGCGGCCGGTCAGACGCAGGTATTCGGTGGTCTGCTCGTCGATGAAGAACATGGCCGCCGTGGCGCCGTACTCGGGCGCCATGTTCGAGATCGTGGCGCGGTCGCCCAGCGTCAGGCTCGAAGCGCCTTCACCACGGAATTCCAGGTACGCGCCCACCACCTTTTCCTTGCGCAGGAATTCGGTCAGCGCCAGCACGATGTCGGTGGCGGTGATGCCGGGCTGGCGGCGGCCGGTCAGTTCCACGCCGACGATGTCGGGCAGGCGCATCCACGATGCGCGGCCCAGCATCACGTTCTCNGCTTCCAGGCCGCCCACGCCGATGGCGATCACGCCCAGCGCGTCCACGTGCGGCGTGTGGCTGTCGGTGCCGACNCAGGTGTCGGGNTAGGCCACGCCGTGCTCGGCATGGATCACGGGCGACATCTTTTCCAGATTGATCTGGTGCATGATGCCGTTGCCCGGCGGGATCACGTCGACGTTGCGAAACGCCTTCTTGGTCCAGTTGATGAAGTCGAACCGGTCTTCGTTGCGGCGATCCTCGATGGCGCGGTTCTTGGCGAACGCATCGGGGTCGAAGCCGCCGCATTCCACGGCCAGCGAGTGGTCGACGATGAGCTGCACCGGCACCACCGGGTTGACCTTGGCCGGGTCGCCGCCCTGGTCGGCAATGGCGTCGCGCAGGCCGGCCAGGTCGACGAGGGCGGTCTGGCCCAGGATGTCGTGGCAGACCACGCGGGCCGGAAACCACGGGAAGTCGAGGTCGCGGCGGCGCTCGATCAGCTGCGTGAGCGAGGCGGTCAGCGTGGCGGGATCGCAGCGGCGCACGAGGTTCTCGGCCAGTACGCGCGAGGTGTACGGCAGGTTGTCCCAGGCGCCCGGGGAAATGTCATTGACGGCTGCGCGGGCGTCGAAGTAATCGAGCTTCGTGCCGGGCAGCGGCTTGCGGTATGCGGTGTTCATGGCGGCGTGAGGACTGGCGTGCCTGCCGTGGCGCCCAAGACGGGCCGGGTGCCACGGCGGCACTGTTGCTTTTGCTGGAGGATCAGGCGCGCTTTTCGATCGGCACGAACTTCAGGTTNTCCGGGCCGGTGTAGTTNGCCGTNGGACGAATGATCTTGTTGTCCACCCGTTGCTCGATCACGTGCGCCGCCCAGCCCGACGTGCGGGCAATCACGAACAGCGGCGTGAACATCGCGGTGGGCACACCCATCATGTGGTAGCTCACGGCGCTGAACCAGTCGAGGTTCGGGAACATCTTCTTGGCGTCGGCCATCACCGTTTCCAGGCGCTCGGCGATGTTGAACATCTTCAGCGAGCCGGCATCCTTCGACAGCTTGCGCGCCACTTCCTTGATCACCACGTTGCGCGGGTCGGAGATCGTGTACACCGGGTGGCCAAAGCCGATCACCACTTCCTTGTTTTCCACGCGGCGGCGGATGTCGGCCTCGGCCTCGTCCGGCGTGTCGTAGCGTTTCTGGATCTCGAACGCCACTTCATTGGCGCCGCCGTGCTTCGGGCCGCGCAGCGCGCCAATGCCACCGCAGATGGCCGAGTACATGTCGGAACCGGTGCCGGCCACCACGCGGCAGGCGAACGTCGACGCGTTGAACTCGTGNTCCGCGTACAGGATCAGCGACGTCTGCATCGCGCGCTCCCACAGCTTGCTGGGCGCNTCGCCATGCAGCAGNTGCAGGAAGTGGCCGGCGATCGANTCGTCGTCGGTTTCCACCTCGATGCGGCGGCCGTTGTGGCTGTAGTGATACCAGTACAGCAGCATCGAGCCCAGGCTGGCCATCAGGCGGTCGGCGATGTCGCGCGCGCCCGGGGTGTTGTGGTCGTCTTTTTCCGGCAGCACGGTGCCCAGCACCGACACGCCCGTGCGCATCACGTCCATTGGATGGGCGCTGGCGGGCACCCATTCCAGCGCGGCCTTCACGTTGGCGGGCAGGCCGCGCAGCGCCTTGAGCTTGATCTTGTAGGCGGCCAGTTCGGCCTTGTTCGGCAGCTTGCCGTGCACCAGCAGGTGGGCGATTTCCTCGAATTCGCAGGTGTCGGCGATGTCGAGGATGTCGTAGCCGCGATAGTGGAGATCGTTGCCGCTGCGGCCCACGGTGCACAGCGCGGTGTTGCCGGCGGCAATNCCCGACAGGGCAACGGACTTCTTGGGCTTCGGCGTGGCCAGCGGTTGGGCTTCGGACATCTGGGTCTCCTTGGTTCGAATTGGTTTGTTTGGGGTGCGTGCAGCCATGGTCATGTCCTTGTTGCAGCGCAAAGAATCTGGGAATACAGCAAAAAGAATAGCGCGCGCGTGGGGTTACCGGGCCTTGCCCTGGGCGAACAGGGCGTCGAGCTTCTGCTCGTAGGCATGGTAGTCGATCCGCTCGTACAGTTCGGCGCGGGTCTGCATGGTGTCAACCACGGCCTTTTGCGTGCCGTCGCGGCGGATGGCCGCGAAGACGTTCTCGGCCGCCTTGTTGGCCGCACGGAACGCCGACAGCGGGTACAGGGCCATGGCCACGCCCACGCCGCGCAGNTCGTCCAGCGTGAAGTACGGCGTGGCGCCGAATTCGGTCAGGTTGGCCAGTACCGGCACCTTCACGGCGTCGACAAACTTCGCGTACATGTCGAGGTCGGTCATGGCTTCCGGGAANATCGCATCGGCGCCGGCTTCCGCGCAGGCCACGGCNCGCTCGATGGCGGCGTCCAGGCCTTCCACGGCCAGCGCATCGGTGCGGGCCATGATCACGAAGTTCTCGTCGGTGCGNGCATCCACGGCGGCCTTGATGCGGTCCACCATTTCNTCCTTGCCGACGATTTCCTTGTTCGGGCGATGGCCGCAGCGCTTGGCGCCCACCTGGTCTTCGATGTGCATGGCGGCCGCGCCGAACTTGATCAGCGAGCGCGTGGTGCGCGCCACGTTGAAGGCGGACGAACCGAANCCGGTGTCCACGTCCACCAGCAGCGGCGTGTCGCAGACGTCGGTGATGCGGCGGATATCGGTCAGCACGTCGTCCAGGTTCGAGATGCCCAGGTCAGGCAGGCCCAGCGAGCCCGCGGCCACACCGCCGCCCGAGAGATAGATGGCGCGATAACCGGCGCGCTTGGCCAGCAGCGCGTGGTTGGCGTTGATCGTGCCCGGAATCTGCAGCGGGGTTTCGTCGATCAGGGCCTGGCGGAAGCGGGCGCCAGCGGAGCGGGCGAGTTCGTTGGCGGAGAAAGTCATGGCGTGGTGTGCTGAGTGAGTCTTTGTCTGGAAAACCTGCAGCGGGGCAGGGCGGCGCTCATAGGCGCAAGGGGTGTGCCAGCCTGCCGGTCACCGGTGCCGGAGCGGCGCGGCCTGCATGCCCGTCCGCAGAAACCCTTATGACTCAGGGGCTTAGGTGATGATTCGGCCGCACGGCCGGTCTCATCGGGCGTGCCAGGCGGCACTTCATCTTTTCAGATATGCCATTCCTGGATTTCAAAGTTGAAATGCAAAGGCGCTTGGGAGGACAATGGGCACTCGTCCTTCCACCGTCCTTCCACCGTCCGGCCGCCATGTCCTCCCTGCCATCTCCGATTCCGCTCAATCCCGCCCCGGTGCCAGCCGCCGGCGCGCGGCCACGCATCTGGGCGATGGGCATCAGCCGGCTGTCGCGTGCGTTCGCCGACCTGATTCCGGCATATGCCGCGCGCGCCGAATTCCGCATCGTCGGGCGCGCCTTCGAGGCGGCCGCCAGCGCCATCAACCGCGAAGCGCGCGAGAACCGCGTNGATGTGGTGGTGGCCGGCGGTTCCAANGGCGCCTACCTGCGCCAGCACGTGGACGTGCCCGTGGTGCTGGTCAAGGTCACCGGCTTCGACGTGATGAGCGCGCTGGCCACGGCACGTCGTATTTCGCCGAAGGTGGCGCTGGTCACGCATGCGTCGACGTATGCCGAAGTGGACGAGTTCGTGCAGGCGTTCGGGCTCGACATTCCGCGCTACACCTACCTGACCGAGGACGACGCCACGGCTCGCGTGCGTGCGCTCAAGGAGGAAGGCATCCGCGTGGTGGTAGGGCCGGGCATGGTGACCGACCTGGCCGACAAATATGGGCTGGTGGGCGTGTTCCTGTATTCGGGCAACGCGGTGCGGCTGGCGCTGGAAGATGCCATCGAGGCGGCGCGGCTGCGGCGCATCGAATCCACGCGGCGCGACTATGTCAACGCCATCCTGGCCCATCTGAACGAGGGCGTGGCAGCCGTGGATGCCGAGGGGCGGGTCCAGGCGTTCAACCCGGCGATGGAGCGCTTCCTGGGCACGCCGGCCGGCGTGGCCGTGGGGCGCAAGCTGTCGACGCTGGCGCCGGGCCTGTCGCTTGACGGCGTGATGCAGAGCGGCGCGCGCGAGCTGGAAGCGATTCACCGGCTGGGCGATCGCATGGTGGTGGTCAACCGTATTCCGATCGTTGGCGAGGCGGGCACATCGGGCGCCGTGCTGACCATCCAGGACGCCAACGCGATTCACCGCGCCGACCGCAACCTGCGCTCCCGTACGCGCACGCGGGCCGCCGGCGTGCGCTACAGCCTCGACGATCTGGCGGGCGACGCACCGGCCATGCGCGACCTGCGCGCGCTGGCGCGCCGCTACGCCGTGGTGGATTCCACCGTGCTGGTCAGCGGCGAAAGCGGCACCGGCAAGGAGGTGCTGGCCCAAGGCATGCACGATGCCAGCCCGCGCCGCGCCTTTCCGTTCGTGGCCGTGAACTGCGCGGCCTTCCCGGAATCGCTGCTCGAATCGGAGCTGTTCGGCTACGAGGAAGGCGCGTTCACCGGGGCGCGGCGCGGCGGCAAGGCCGGCCTGTTCGAATCGGCACACAACGGCACGCTGTTCCTGGACGAGGTGGGCGACATGCCGCCCGCGCTGCAGACCCGTCTGCTGCGCGTGCTGCAGGAAAAACAGGTGCTGCCGATTGGCGGCATCGAGGCCGTGCCGGTCAACGTGCGCGTAATTGCCGCCACGCACCGCGACCTCTCGGCGCTGGTGCGCGAGGGCACGTTCCGCCAGGATCTCTACTACCGGCTCAATATCCTGCGCATCGAGATGCCGCCACTGCGCGAGCGCATGGCCGACCTGCCCACGCTGGCCGCGCTGCTGTACCAGCGCGCACAGGAACGGCTCGGCATCGAGGCGCCGCAAGGGCTGCCCGACCCCGTGCGCGCGCGGCTGGCCCGCTATGCCTGGCCCGGCAATATCCGCGAACTCGAAAACGTGACCGAGCGGATTGCAGTGTTGGTGGCCGGCGCGGAACTGGACCCCGCGGCGCTGCAGCGCGAACTGCAGGCGGCCGTGCCGGAGCTGTTTTCCGGGGCAACCGCTTCGGTGGCATTGCCGGCAGCCGAAGCGGAGGGCGCGTCGCTGGCAACCGTCGCAAGATCGAGCCAGGCCGAGCATATCCGCCGGGTACTCGATGAGTGCAACGGCAACCGTGCTGCCGCCTGCGCGAAGCTGGGCATCAGCGCCACCACGCTGTGGCGGCGGCTGCGGGAAGGCTGACTGGCGGTAGGTGTTCACGGCCCCTGGCGAGGCACCTTGTCCCGCCTTGGACCTTACTTCGCAATTAACTGCCAGGATAGTACCCAAACCAAAAAGCCTCTCCCGCTCCGGGGAGAGGCTTTCTTTTGGCTTGCAGGAGCTGTCAGGAGCCGGCGCAGTCTAGACGTCGTCCGCGAGCCGCACCCCGGTGAACTGCCACCGCTGGTGCGGGTANAAGAAATTGCGATAAGTNGCGCGCATATGGGATTCCGGCGTCACGCACGACCCGCCGCGCAGCACCATCTGGCTGCTCATGAACTTGCCGTTGTACTCGCCCACGGCGCCGGCATCGGGACGGAAGCCCGGATAAGGCAGGAAGGCGCTGGCCGTCCATTCCCAGACATCGCCGAACATCTGGCGCAGCACGCCCGACGAGTTCTGCCGATCGGGCAGCGGCCGCAGCGTGCGGCCTTCCACGAAATTGCCGGTGGCGGGCAGGTTGCGGGCGGCATGCTCCCATTCGGCTTCGGTCGGCAGGCGGCGCTCGGCCCAGCGCGCGAACGCATCGGCCTCGAAAAAGCTCACGTGGGTCACCGGGCTTTCGGGGTCCACGGGCTGCATGCCGCGCAGCGTCATGTGCCACCACGTGCCTTCACGGTCTTCCCAATAGAGCGGGGCTTCGATGCGGTTGTCGCACACCCAGCGCCAGCCGTCGGAGAGCCACAGGCCCGCCGTCTGGTATCCGCCATCCTCGATGAATTCGAACCACTGCCGGTTGCTCACCGGATGCGCGCACAGCGCGAACGGCCGCAGCAGCACCTGGTGCCGGGGGCGCTCGCAATCGAACGCAAAACCGTCGCCATCGTGGCCGATATCGACCACGCCGCCGTCGAAGCGGATCCACTCCGGCGCGGGACGCGGTTCGACGATGACCGGCACCGTCTGNGCCGGNGCGTAGGCCGGCCGCAGCGGGTTCTGCGCGAACAGGTGCAGGATGTCGGTCAGCAGCAGTTCCTGGTGTTGCTGCTCNTGATGCAGCCCCANCGTGATCAGCGCCGCTTCGTCGTCGGTTTGCGCCGACATCAGCAGCGACAGCATGCTCTCGTCCACCGCTTCGCGATAGGCCAGCACCTCGTCGAGCGTGGGGCGGGTCAGCAGGCCCCGCCGGGGCCGTGGATGGCGCGCGCCCACNGCCTCGTAGTAGGAATTGAACAGGTAGCGATACTGCGGATCCACGGGTTCGTAGTCGGGCAAGCGCGCCGCCAGCACGAANTCCTCGAAGAACCAGGTGGTGTGGGCCAGGTGCCATTTGGCGGGGCTGGCATCGTCCATCGACTGCACGGTGGCATCGGCATCGGACAAATCNGCCACCAGCGCTTCGGTGGCGGCGCGCACGTGNCGGTACTGACCCAGCAGCGCGGGCTCGTGCGGCGGATGACTGGCGGTGGCTGGCAGCAATGCTGAGGCGGCGGTCATGCAGGCTCCCGGTGGCGAGGTTGGCTGGCGGACAGTCGAACCATCATAGACCCATCCGTGCCATGGGGCGAGCAGGACGGGCGCGGTCCGCCATGTAGGCCATTNCCTACAAAATGGCGGCGGAAGGGGGCCCGAGGCAGTGCCGGGCCGCGAGCGGGGCNCCGGCGAAAAAAAAGACAGGCACCCCCTTGGAAAGGGATGCCTGTCTCAGGCAGCTGCCGGCANCACGGGGGCNACGCCGGCTTCACGGAGTGAGGGGGNGCCGGGCGGACCGGCTGTCAGCTTGCGCCGGCCGCGTCCGGCGCCTANTGGGTGCTGATCGCGNANCGATCAGGCAGCGGCGCGCACGGCGTCGTTGATCGCGGCAATNTCGGTACGCGCGGTGGCCAGACCGGCTTCGCGCGCTTCCGGACCCATCGCCAGGCCGTGGGCGCGGACGTACGAGATGTCGGTGATGCCGAGGAAGCGCAGCACCGCGTCCATGGTGATTTCATGCAGATCCAGCGCGTTGGCGTCCTGGCGCACGCCGCCACGCGANGACACCACGATTGCGCGCTTGCCGGTGGCCAGGCCTTCCGGACCATTGGCGGTGTAGCGGAACGTGCGGCCNGCCTGCGCAATGCGGTCGATCCAGGCCTTGAGCTGGCTCGGAATGCCGAAGTTGTATTGCGGCACGCCNATCACNAGCACATCNGCCGCCAGGAATTCGGCCAGGAAGGCTTCGGTGATGTCCAGTTCCGCCTGCTGGGCGGCATTNAGGCCTTCCTTCGGGCCGCCCAGCACGGGCAGCAGCTGGTTGACCAGGTGGGCCGGCGCTTCGCGGTCCAGGTCACGCACNGTGACATTGGCGGCGGGGTTCTGTGCCACGAGGTCGGCGACGATGCTGGCGGTCAGGTTGCGCGAGACGGAGTTGTCGCCCAGTACGCTCGAATCGATCTGCAGGATGTTCATTGTCTGGCTCCACTTGGTGTTCGGTTGGGATGGACTGAACGATATAGGCTGGCCATTGATGCCGGTAGTGAGGCAAAATGCAAATGATTGTTCTACCTGCGCAACGGAGCGCTGACCATGCAGGATCTCAACGATTTGTCGCTGTTTGCCCAGGTGGTTCAGCACGGCAGCTTCTCGGCAGCCAGCCGGGCCACCGGGGTGCCAAAGTCACGCCTGTCGCGGCGTATCGCCCAGCTCGAGCGCGANCTCGGCGTGCAGCTGTTGCGCCGGACCACCCGGCAGGTGCGCGTGACGCCGCTTGGCGAGTCGTACTACGCGCGCTGCCGCGAGATGCTCCAGGCGGCCGAAGCGGCGCGNGAAGTGATCGAGCAGGCGCGCGAACAGCCGGGCGGCTATCTGAANATCAGCTGCCCGGTAGCCATCGTCCAGATCCTGCTGGCGCCGAACATCGGCCACTTCATGCGGGCCAATCCCGGTATCCAGCTGGAGATCGATGCCACCAATCGGCGCGTGGACGTAATTGGCGAGGGCTATGACCTGGCGCTGCGCGTGCGCAACGTGCTCGACGATTCGAGCCTGGCGGTACGCACGTTCGGCAAGAGCGACCTGAAGCTCGTGGCCAGCCCGGCATTGCTCGACAGCATCGGCCGGCCGCGCACGCCGCAGGCGCTGGAAGGCATGCCCGGCGTGGGACAGAAGCCGCACGAAGGGCGCCACGTCTGGACGCTGTACGACAAGGCCGGCGAGGCCGTCAACATCGGCTACGAGCCGCGCCTGGTGTCGGACGAGTTCGCCATCCTGCGCGAAGCCGCCATTGCCGGCGCCGGCGTGGCCATGCTGCCGCGCATGTATTGCCGCGACGATATCGAGCGCGGCGACCTGGAAGTGGTGCTGCCCCAGTGGGACTTGCCCATGGGCGTGCTGCACGCCGTGTTCCCGTCCCGCCAGGGCGTGACGCCGGCACTGCGGCGCTTTCTCGATTTCCTGGCCGAGGTGCTGCCCGAGCACGCCCGCAAGGTGGGCATGATGACGAGCGGCGGCGTGCCGATGCATGCAGCCCCGCCCACCGAGCCGCCATCGGCCCGCGCCGCATTGGACGCCCATGCCGACCACGACGCGGACCCGGATGCCGACCCCGACACGCGCTAGGCACGCCCGGTATGCGGCATCGGCGCCACGTCAAAGGCGGCCGGCCGGCGCCACGCTGCGCCTTTACCTTCACGCCAGCACGATCTAAGGTAGTTGTGCAGGTCACATCGAGCCTGCTCATACCGCAAGGAGCCACGCGATGAGTCGCACGCAAGGAACGCAAGACCTGGGCAAGGCCATCCTCCGCATCGCACTGGGCGCGCTGATCCTGGTGCATGGCATTTCCAAGCTGATGTCCGGCCCCGGCTTCGTCATGCAGGTGGTGGCGCAGGCGGGCCTGCCGTCGTTCGTGGCCTATGGCGTCTACATTGGNGAGGTGGTGGCGCCGATCCTGCTGATCATCGGCCTGTGGACGCGCCTGGCCGCGCTGATCGTGGCGGTGAACATGCTCTTCGCATTCGCCCTGGTACACGCCAACCAGCTGGGCCAGATGGCGCCAACCGGCGGCTGGGCGCTTGAGCTGCAGGGCATGTACCTGGCCGCCGCGCTGGCCGTGGCGCTGCTGGGCGCGGGGCGCATGAGCGTGGGCGGTGTCGACGGCAAGTGGAACTGAGGGCGCCCACGAACGCGCCGAGCCCAACGAACAACACGATCGAGGGGGTATCACCATGCCTGGCCTGACTTCCCTGCGCAGCCCGGCGCGCGCGGCGGGCACCGTCCTGGCGGTGCTGGCCATGGCCGGCTGCGCCACCGGTCCCGAGATCCGGACCGACTACAACCGCAGCGTCGATTTCTCGCAATACCGGACGTTCGGCTTCGTGCCGCGCCCCGGCACTGACCGCCAGGGCTACGAAAGCCTGACCACGCAATACCTGAAGGCCGCCGCGCAACGCGAGATGACCGCGCGCGGCTACCAGTTCGTGCCGCGCCAGCCCGACCTGCTGATCAACTTCAACATGCAGTTCCAGCAGAAGGTGGCCAGCAGCCCGGCGCCCATGCCGCCGCCCGGCTACATGGGCTACTACGCCTACCGTGGCGGCCTGTACGCGCCGTGGCCCGGGTATGGCTTCTATAACGACACCTATGTGTATACCGAAGGCACGCTCAATATCGACGTGGTCGACGCGAAGAAAAACCAGCTCGTCTGGGAAGGCGTGGCCCAAGGCGATGCCAGCGAGGGGCTCAAGCGGCAGGACAACCAGCAGGCCATCGACAAGGTGGTGGGCGCGATCTTCGCCAAGTTCCCGTTTCACGCCGGCCAGTGAGCCAGCGCGCAGTGCCATCAAAAGGGCGAGCTAAAGCGTAAGTTTTTCCTTGTACCGCCCGTCCCGTGCAGCCAGACCCGCTACAATCGCTGCCCGTGGTTTTCAACGTGTCATATCAAAAATGGGTCTGGGCTGGTTCGGATTGTCGACCTTCTGGCTGTTGCCGCTTGTCTGGCGAACGGTGGGCCGCGTGCTCGCCGGCGATCGCCAGCTGTTCGGCCGCGGTTCGCTGCGTGTATGGATGGGTACGGTGCTGGTGCTGGGCGCCAGCACCACGCTGGAAGCGCTGACCGGTGGCGAAGGGGAGGGTAGCTCGGCTGGCGGTGCCGTCGGGCATGCGCTGGCCGGCACGGTATCGGGCATGCTGGGATGGACCGGCGCATTGCTGATGATGCTGGCCGTGCTGGGCCTGGCCGCGCCGATGGTNTTCGGCGAAACCTGGCGCAGCCTGTTNCTGCTGCGCCGTCCGCGCGAGCATGGCGACGACGCNCCGCGCGACAAGCATCCGGCGCCCCGCCACGAGGCGCGCATGGACGCGCGATCCGATTTCCGTACCGACCATCGCACCGAGAGCGCGCCGGCGCCCGCCGCCGCGCGCGATACCGAACGCTGGGAAACCACCTCGCTGCCGGCGCAGGCCGCACCGGGCTGGCAGGCACCGCGCCACAAGGGCATCGAAGCGGTTTCCGCCCGCCGACAGCCGGCCTGGCAGCCGCCGCCGCGTACGCGCGAATCGCCGCCGCAGCCCGGTGAAATCTGGCTCCATCAGGCCGGCGCGCCCGGCCCGGTCAAGGCCGAATCGCCGGCTGGTGCGGCGCGCCCGGCGCCGCAGGCAGGGGCCGCTACCCAGCCGAAGCCGCAAGCGAGGCCGCAGCCGTCCCCGTCTTCCGTATCGTCCCAACCATCGGTGCAGTCGCGGCCGCAGCCCATGGCGAAGCCCGAAGTGCGACCCGCCGAACGGCCGCAGCAGGCCACCGTGGTGAGTAGTCCGTTCCGGAATCCGCAACTCGGCCTGCGCTCGGCCGTGACGACGCTGCCAGAGGCGATGGCCAGGCCGTCGCCGGCGGTGGCGTCCACGGCGGCCCCGGCAGCCGTGCAGGCGGCGTCCGCTGCCACGTCCATTGCCACGTCCATTGCGACGTCCATTTCTACGTCCGGGGCAGCTTCCGAACTGGCGACCGGCGCGGCATCCGAAGCGGATTCCGAAGCGGCATCCGAAGCGGCATCCGACGTGGCGGTGGCCCTGGCTCCCGCACCCGTCGACACCGACGTCGTGGCACGCGCCAGCGAGATCGTGGCCGACCTCGCCATGCTTTCGGC
>JGI25151J46595_10002052_pt1 | contig 12580 bp, 7 predicted proteins | sample AraplaMF_Col_mLB_FD_46595 | JGI IMG/M metagenome (IMG submission 46595) | reverse complement strand
GATTTCTTCGGAATTCGCTTCAGCGCGTAGATGACCAGGCCTGCCGCCGTATCCACGTAGTCTTCGCCCGGAATCGTATCGACTTCCAGCGCCTTCTTCAGGTCCACCAGCGGNGTCAGGCCATCNACCAGCCATGAGGTGGCATCGCGCCGGACGATCTGCTCGTCTTCGTGGGAATAGAGGATGTCGCCCATCAGCGCGCCCACGCTGTCGTCGAGCGTGACCACGCCCACCACCAGGCCGTACTCGTTCATCACCACCGCGAAGTTCTCGTGCATCTCGCGGAAGCGCGTCAGCGACTCCGACAGCGTCAGCGTGTCTGGAATCACGAGCACGTTCTTGTCGTAGTGCTTGCCGATGTCGTCCAGCACCGAGGCGTTCTCGTTGGCCAGCAGCAACTGCAGGATGGCCTTGGAATCCATGTAGCCCAGCACGTCGTCGATGCTCTTGCCGCAAACCGGATACTGCGCGTGCGGCTGCTTGACCAGCTTGCGGCGTACGCTGTCGGCCGACTCGTCGAGGGTCAGGAAGACCACGTCGTCGCGCGGCGTCATGATCGCGGTGATCGGCTTCGAGTCGAGTTCGAACACATTTTCGATCAGGTGCAGCTCGTGCTTGTGCAGCACGCCGGCCTCGGCACCGGCATCGACCATGGCCGCGATGTCCTCGGTGGTGATCTGGTCCACCGGCTTGGTGGGAATGCCGAGCAGCTTCAGCATGGCATCGGCGGCGGCGTTGAACACCCACACCACGGGCTTGAACACTTTCAGCAGGGTCAGCATCGGCCCGATCACGGCCACCGCGCAGGCCTCGGGGAAGGTCATGGCCACGCGCTTGGGAATCAGGTCGGCAAACTGGATGAACAGCAGCGTCACGATCAGGAACGAGCCGATATTGGCCGTGCGCTGCGCAAGATCGGGGCTCAGCCAGGGCAGCAGGGCGTCGAAGAGCAGGTCGGAGACGTGCTTCTCGCCCAGGATACCGGCCAGGATCGCCACGCTGTTCACGCCGATCTGCACCACGGTGAAGAAGTTGCCGGGCTCTTCCTTGAGCAGCAATACCTTGGTGGCGCGGCGGTCGCCGCGTTCGGAGAGCACTTGCAGCTTGGTGCGCCGGGCCGCGGTCAGGGCGATCTCGGAGATCGAGAAGAACGCGCTTGCCAGTACCAGGAGGATAAGGATCAGGACAAACATAGAAAGCTCACGCGCCGGTCGGGGCGTGTTGATGATGGTGCACAGCGTGGCCGGGTGTCAATTCGGTTGTCAATTGTCCGCTCGATGCATGACGCACGANGGTGGGTGGGCATGGCTAGGCCGACTGGCGCACGGTGGGTTCGAACAGCACCACCGGCGCCTCGAGCCGTTGATCGAGCGTGGCGGCCAGCGCATCGGCNGCGGCGGCNAACTGCGCGTGCATGTCGTCGACCAGGCTCGACGCCCCGCGATGGCTGGCGCGCAGCATATGGATCTCGAATGACAGTTCCGGCTGCAGGTCGTGCAGCGCCACGTTGGCCGGGTTGGCATTGAGTGCCGTGAACTGGTCGAGCAGCGTGAGCCCCAGCCCGGCGTCCACCAGGGCCAGCGCCAGCGAGTAGGTTTGCACCTCCAGCGTGGAATGCGGCTCCAGCGCATGGCGCGCCAGCGTCTGCCGGACCAGCAGCCCCAGCGAGCTGTTGTCGTCGTAGCCAATGAAGGGCCGCTCCATGGCCTTGCGCGCCGGCACCGTGCCACGCCGTCCGCCCGACGGCAGGGGCAGCGCGCGCGGCACCGCCAGCAGCATGCGGCCGGCGGCCACCGGCACGCTGGTGATGGCCTCGTGCCGGGGCGGAGAGAACGCAAAGCCCACGTCGATCTGGTTGGCCAGCAGCGCGGCCACGATTTCGTTCGTATGGTGGGTCAGCACCTGTACCTGGGTGTCGGGGTGGCGCGCGCTGAAACGGCGCACCGCCGGCACCAGCAGCGGGTTGGCCAGGCTCGGCGTGGCGGCCACGCGCAGCCGGCCGGCGCCCTTGTGGCGCAGGCTTTCGGACACGCGCCGCACGCGTTCGATCTCNCCATATAGCCTTTCGACATCGCCGTACAANGCCATCGCCTCNGGNGTAGGTTGCAGGCGTCCGCGCTGACGGTCGAACAGCCGAAAGCCCAGCGACGCCTCTGCGTGCTGCAGCACCCGCGTCACCACCGGCTGCGACACATGGAGCAGGCGGGCGGCCTCGCTGACGGTGCCGGTCAGCATGACGGCGCGGAAGACTTCGATCTGGCGCAGACGCATGATTGTGGTGCGGGAAAAATGCCGGTTTGGTGCGGGGAAATGCTGCTTTGCACTACGGGTAGACCCGGGTGGCGGGACCTATAGCCTGGGGACATATTCTGGCACGTATTGGCATTGGGCAAGCCGCCCCGGGTGTTCTACGCTCTGCCCCATCGTTCGAAACGGGAAGGCAAGGCGAGTCAGATGCGTGTAGCAATCGTGGGTGCGGGCGTGGTTGGCATGAGCACCGCGTGGCGGTTGGCCAACGACGGCCATCAGGTGACCGTGGTGGAGCGTCACGACGGGCCGGGCGAGGAAACCAGTTTCGCCAACGGCGGCCAGCTCAGCTACAGCTATGTGGCGCCGTTGGCCGGACCCGGCGTGTTGTCGAAGGTGCCGGGCTGGCTGCTGGACAGCGATTCACCGATGCGCTTCCGGCCGTCGATGGACCCTGACCAGTGGCGCTGGCTGATGGCCTTCGTGCAGGCGTGCAATGCCTCCACGAGCGAAGCCACCACCCGCAAGCTGCTGCGCCTGGCGTTCTATTCNCGCGACCTGATGCAGGCGTTCGTGAACCGGCCCGAGGCGCGCCAGGAGGGCGGCGGCTTCGATTTCGCGCGGCGNGGCAAGCTCGTGGTGCACCGCGATGCGCAAGCGTTCGCCTCGGCATGCCGCTTGCTGGANTACCAGGCCAGCCTGGGNTGCGAGCAGCAGGCGCTGGACCGCGACGCCACGGTGGCGCTGGAGCCGGCGCTGGCGGGCATCGCCGATGACATCGNCGGCGCAATCTACACGCCGAGCGAGGAAGTGGGCGATTGCCACCTGTTCTGCGTGTCGCTGGCGCATCTGTTGCAAGGCAATGCGGCCGTGACGCTGAAATTCGGCACGCGCGTGACCGAACTGGTGCGCGACGGCGATCGCGTGACCGGGTTGCGCACCGACCAGGGCGATATCGCCGCCGATGTGGTGATCGTGTCGGGCGGCATCGGCAGCGTGCCGNTGCTGCGGCCCGTGGGTATCCGGCCGATGCTGTGGCCGCTCAAGGGCTACAGCATCACGGTGCCGATTGCCGAAGGTGCCACGGCGCCGATGATCAGCGTGACGGACTTCGCCAACAAGATTGTCTACGCGCGCATCGGCAATACGCTGCGCGTGGCTGGCATGGCCGATATCGTGCGCGGCGGCGCAGTGGTAGACCGCGAGCGGGCGCAGACGCTGGTGACGCAGACGCGCGCGGTGTTCGGCAACGTGATGAACGGCGCTGACCTCGACGCGCTACAGCCGTGGGCCGGATTGCGGCCGGCCACGCCGACCGGCCTGCCGATGATCGGCGAGTCGCGCCTGCGGGGCCTGTGGCTGAACCTTGGCCACGGCGCGTTGGGATTCACACTGGCCATGGGCAGCGCGGGGCTGCTGGCCGACCGCCTCGCGGGCCGCCAGCCGGCCATCGACGCGGAAGATTTCAGTGCAGCATCGGCCTGAGCGCTGGGAGACCAGCGGCGCGTGCCGATGCAACACGGGTTGCAACTGAAAGCTGGAAGTTAGTGAGTAGTGAGATTGCCTCGAGTCAAAACTCTATGAAACCAAGCCCCTTGAAGGAGCGCTCCATGAAGTCAACGTCTGTCCGTTCGACCCCCGTCCATCGCCTGCTGGCTGCCGCCGTACTGGCCGGTGCCGCCGCCGGTGCCCACGCCGCCGATGGCGACACGCTCAAGAAGATCAAGGACAGCGGTGTGATTTCGCTGGGCTATCGCGAATCGTCGATTCCGTTCTCGTACTCGGACGGCAANCAGGTCATGGGCTATTCCCACGACTACCTGCTGGCGATCGTCGACAAGGTCAAGTCGACGCTGAACATGCCGAACCTGCAGGTCAAGATGACGCCGATCACCTCGCAGAACCGCATTCCGCTGATGCAGAACGGCACGCTCGACATCGAGTGCGGCAGCACCACCAACAATACCGAGCGCCAGAAGCAGGTGGCCTTCTCGAACAGCCTGTTCATTTACGGCATTCGCATGCTGACGAAGAAGGATTCGGGCGTGACAGACTTCCCGCAGCTCAAGGGCAAGAACGTGGTGACCACGGCCGGCACCACGGGCGAGCGCCTGCTGGTGAAGATGAACGGCGAGGGCATGAACATGAACCTGACCAGCGCCAAGGACCATGGCCAGGCCTTCCTGATCCTGGAGTCGGGCCGCGCCGCGGCGTTCGTGATGGACGAGCCGCTGCTGTACGGCGAGCGTACCAAGGCCAAGAACGCTGGCGACTGGGTGGTGGCCGGCACGCCGCTGCAGACCGAGAACTACGCGTGCATGTTCCGCAAGGACGACGCCTCGTTCAAGACGCTCGTCGATGGCGTGGTGGCGGACATCCAGAAGAGCGGCCGTGCCGAGAAGCTCTACACCAAGTGGTTCCTGCAACCGATTCCGCCGCGCAACATCAACATGAACTACGCGCTGTCGCCGGAAATGAAGCAACTGTTCGCCGAGCCGAACGACAAGGCGTTCCAGTGAGTTGAACAACATCGAGGCTCCGACGACGCCCAGGCGCGACCCGGCGGCGAGGTCTTGGCTCTCTCTCCCCTCACGGGGAGAGAGTGGGAGAGAGGGGTGGCTTGGCAAGGCATCACGTCAGCCGAAGCCTTAGGGTTTTCAACCCCAGTTATATAACCATATCCAATCGTTATTTCGCTCTCGATAGCATTTGCGGTACCTTGGAGCCCGTTATAGGCTCTTAGAGCCGTCAGATTTCCCTCAAAAGGGGAGCTGGCTACCACCGCATCCCTACTGGAGAAGATATGCGAACGATTCGATCGGGTTGGTTCAAGTCCCTGCTGGCCACCGCGCTGGTCGCNGGCGGCCTGGCGGCAACGGCTGCGCAAGCTGCCGATCTGCTGGATACCGTGAAGCAGGCTGGTGTGCTCAAGATCGGCCTGGAAGGAACCTACCCGCCGTTCGGCTATCGGGGCGCGAACAACGAGCTGGACGGCTTCGACGTGGACGTGGCGCGCGCCGTGGCCGGCAAGCTCGGCGTCAAGCCCGAGTTCGTGACGACCGAATGGAGCGCGATCATCGCCGGGCTGCAGGCGGGCAAGTTCGACATCATCGTCAACCAGGTTTCGGTGACGCCGCAGCGCAAGCAGGTGCTCGACTTCTCCACGCCGTACGTCTACTCGGCCGCCCAACTGATCCAGCGCAAGGACGACAAGCGCGAATTCACCACGCTGGAATCGCTCAAGGGCCACAAGCTTGGCGTGAGCCTGGGCAGCAATTACAACGAACTGGCTAAGTCGGTGCCGGGCATCGACGTCAAGACCTATCCCGGCGCGCCCGAGTACCTGCGCGACCTGGCCGCCCAGCGCGTGGATGCCGCGCTCAATGACCGGCTGATGGCCAACTACCTGATCAAGCAGGCCAACCTGCCGCTGCGTCCGGGCGCGGTGCTGCCGGGTGCCAATACCGAAGTGGCCATCCCGTTCCGCAAGGACAACCCGAAGTTCGCCGCCGCCATCGACAAGGCGCTGGACGACCTGCGCAAGGATGGCACGCTGGCCAAGCTGTCGAACAAGTGGTTCGCCTCGGACGTGACCAAGCCGTCCAAGTAAGCAAAGGCAGGGCCGTATCCGGACACGGACAACGGCCCGCTGCCAGCGCGGTTCACGTATGATCGCGGCATTCCGGCTCCAGATTGACTGATCCCAGCCCTGCCATGTCCGCGTTCCAGCTCGTTGTCGATTCCCTCCCCGTCTTGCTGCAGGGCACGCTGCTTACGCTGAAGTTCGCCGTGCTGTCGATGGCGTTCGGCCTGCTGGTGGGCATTGTGGTGGCGCTGATGGGTATCGGGCACCAGCCGGTGCTCAGGGCGATTGCACGCGTCTACGTCAGCATCATGCGCGGCACGCCGTTGCTGGTGCAGATCTTCGTTGTCTACTACGGCTTGCCCGGCATCGGCATCGCGCTGGAGCCCACGCCGGCCGGTGTGCTGACGCTGAGCCTCAACGTCGGCGCCTATCTTTCGGAAAGCATGCGCGGGGCGATCCAGGGCGTGCCGCGCGGTCAATGGCTGGCCGCGTACAGCCTGGGCATGACCCCGGTGCAGACGCTGCGTTATGTGGTGGGGCCCCAGGCCCTGCGGCTGGCGGTGCCGAGCCTGTCGAACAGCCTGATCAGCCTGATCAAGGACACCTCGCTGGTATCGGTGATCACCGTGACCGAGCTGCTGCGCACCTCGCAGGAGATCATCGCGGCCACTTACCAGCCGCTGCCCCTCTACCTGGCCGCCGCTGCCATCTACTGGATTCTGAGCACCGCGCTTTCGGCGTTCCAGCACGTGCTGGAGCGTCGGCTGTCGCTGCCGACGCGCCACTAGCGCGGCGGCTTACTTCGGCTGCTGCGTAGGCGAGGGTGGGGGTGGAGATTTGGGCGCCTCGACGTTGAGCTGCCGCCCCGTTTCAATCAGCGTTTTCAAACCGGCCAGGATCAGCGGCCAGCCGTTGCGGCCGCCCTGCAGGATCTGGTCGTCCACGGGCGACTGGTGCAGCTCGCTCACGGTCAGCCGTACCGCCTCGTCGCCCAGCGCGTCGATCTGCCAGGTGACGACCACTTCCGGTAGCTGCCGAAAGGCTTCAAGCCACTCCACGCGCCACGTCACCGATAGCCGGTAGGGCGGCTCGGCGGCCAGCACCACGCCTTGCGAATCCACCTTGCCGTCGTCCATGCGCAGCACGAACGGGCTGCCCACCTGCCAGTCGGATTCGACGCGGCGCCCGAAAAAGTACTTCACGCTTTGCAGGGGATCGGTCAGGGCCTGCCACACCTGCTGGGGCGTGGCGGCAATATAGGTCACGACAACGGTTTGTGGCGTGGTCATGCGCGTTCTCCTCGACAACGGCGCAGCAGGAGCCGTTTGCGTGACGATGGGAGGGGGTGGGGGTACTGTCGCACCGAATCACGGTGCCAGCAAGTGGGGAGGGGCGGTAGGCCCCCGCGCCGCCCGGCACACCCGTGTGAAGGGTGCGGGGTGGCGGGGGGTGGCGCGAGTAGGCGCCAGTAGGCGTCAGTGAGGCATTACGCCTCGGCGATGCGCTTGGCGATGTGGTCCAGCGCTTCCTCTACCTGGTCGATCAGGATCAGGCACAGGTCGCCCGGCTGCAGGCGCGCCAGCGCGGTGTCGATGGCCAGGTACTCCCCGCGGATTTCCTCGGTGTGGCTCACGCGTTGCGCACCTACCAGGCCTTCGCGCAGCAGCGCCAGCACTTCGCCATCCTCGCGGCCGCGCTGGCACTGGTCCTGGTACAGCAGCACGTCGTCGAACACGCCACCGAGGATCTGCGTCTGCCGGCGGATGTCCTCGTCGCGACGGTCGCCGGCGCCGCTGATCACCACCACACGCTTGTTGGCGCGGATGGTCTGCACGGCGTTGCACAGGGCCTGGATGGCGTCGGGGTTGTGGCCGTAGTCGGCAATCAGCGTGGCGCCCTTGTAGTCGAACACGTTGAAGCGGCCCGGCGCCGTGGCGGCATCGCTCACGAACGTGGCCAGCGCGCGGCGGATCACGCTCCAGTCGATGCCCAGCGCCCAGGCTGCGGCAATCGACGACATCGCGTTTTCCACCTGGAAGCCAATCGAGCCATTGCGCGTGAGCGGGATGTCGGCCAGCGCAAAGCGCTGGATGAAGTCGCCCTCGGTGGCCACGATCTCGGCGCCTTCCACGAACACCACGCGCTTGCCCTGGGCCCGATGCAGCGCCATGGTCGGCAGGCCGGCGTCATGGGCGAAGAACGTCACGGAGCCCGGGCAGGCATCGGCCATGCGCGCCACCATCGGGTCGGCGGCGTTCAGCACGGCCATGCCGTGCGGCGCCACGTTCTGCACGATCACGCTCTTGAGCACGGCCAGGTCTTCCACGGTGCTGATGTACGACAGCCCCAGGTGATCGCCTTCCCCCACGTTGGTCACCACGGCCACGTCGCAGCGGTCGAAGGCCAGGCCCTCGCGCAGCAGGCCGCCGCGCGCCGTCTCGAACACCGCCGCGTCCACATCGGGATGCAGCAGCACGTTGCGGGCGCTGCGCGGGCCGCTGCAGTCGCCGGTGTCGATGCGCTGGCCCTGGATGTACACGCCGTCGGTGCCGGTCATGCCCATGCGCAGGCCGCTGGAGGCCAGGATATGGGTGATCAGGCGCACCGTGGTGGTCTTGCCGTTGGTACCCGAGACGGCCACCACGGGAATGCGGCCATCGTCGCCGTCATGGAACATCGTGGAGATGATGGCTTCGCCCACCGCGCGGCCCTTGCCGTACGACGGCTGCAGGTGCATGCGCAGGCCCGGCGCGGCGTTCACCTCGACGATGCCGCCGGCCTGGTCCTCGAACGGCTTGAGCATGGTTTCGCACACNGCGTCCACGCCACAGATATCGAGGCCCACCATCTGGGCGGCAGCCACNGCGCGCGCGGCGATGTCCGGATGGACGTCGTCGGTCACGTCGGTGGCGCTGCCGCCGGTGGACAGGTTGGCGTTGTTGCGCAACACCACGCGCACGCCCTTGGACGGCACCGAGTCGGCGGTCAGCCCTTGCTTGGCCAGCGTGGCCAGCGCGATATCGTCGAAGCGGATCTTGGTCAGCGAGGTGGCATGGCCTTCGCCACGGCGCGGGTCGCGNTTCACTTCCTCCACCAGNTGGCGCACCGTGTGTGTGCCATCGCCGATTACCTGCGGCGGATCGCGGCGCGCGGCCGCCACCAGGTGCTTGCCNACCACCAGCAGCCGGAAATCGTGGCCGGGGATNTAGCGCTCGACNATCACGTCCGACGAAATGTCGGCGGCCACTTCATAGGCCGTCATCACTTCCTCGCGCGTGCGGATGCGCACGGCCACGCCCTTGCCCTGGTTGCCGTCGCGCGGCTTGACCACCACCGGGCCGTTGATTTCCTGGGCGGCGGCCCAGGCCTGCTCGGCGCTGTCCACCGAGCGGCCCATCGGCACCGGCACGCCGGCCGCGTGCAGCAGGGCCTTGGTCAGTTCCTTGTCTTGCGCGATCGATTCGGACACCGCGCTGGTCATGTCGGTCTCGGCAGCCTGGATGCGGCGCTGCTTGCTGCCCCAGCCGAACTGCACCATCGAACCCTGCGTCAGGCGGCGGTACGGAATGCCGCGCGCCACGGCCGCGTAGACGATGGAGCCGGTGCTCGGGCCCAGGCGCACGTCTTCGTCGAGTTCGCGCAGACGGTGCAGCGCGTCGTCGAGATCGAACGGCTTGTCGTCGCGCGCGGCCAGGCACAGCGCCTCGGCNAGCGAGAACGCCAGGCGGCCCACTTCNTCCTCGCTGTANTGCACCACCACCTGGTAGGTGCCCGGTTCCAGCGTCGGCGCCGTGTGGCTGAACGTTACCGGGCAACCAGCGGCGGCCTGCAGGCCCAGCGCGGCGGCTTCCAGCGCGTGGGCCATCGACGGCGAACCGGCCTCGTCATCGGGGCGCAGCGGGCCGATGCCCGGGAAGCGCGCGCGCAGGCGGTCTTCGAAGCCGGGCAGTTCGGCCAGCAGGTGGGATTGGTCCGAGCACGCCACGATGGCTTCGATGGCGGTGTGCCGGCACCAGAGATTCGGGCCACGCAGGGCCCGGATGCGAGAAACTTCCATATCGTTTTCCGTTGTTCTTCCGGCCGGACTCACGCGCGGCGGCCGTTGCGGCCCATCCACTGGTGTACCTGCTCCACGGTGGGCTCGGTCGAGGCCTCGTCGCACTGCAGCACCAGCAGATCGCCGGCCACCAGTTGCGACAGCGCGGCCTCCACCGCGGCGTGGCGTGCGCCCTCGTCGATGATCTTGGTCACGCGGCGGCCTTCGTACAGACCCTTCTTGAGCAGCGCGCGGGCCTCGGTGTCGGGCAGGTCGCGGCGCACGCTATGGTCCTCGCACAGGAACACGCGGTCGAACGTCTTGCCGATGACCTTGCCTTGCGCCACCAGGTCTTCGTCGCGGCGCTGCACGCCGGCACCGAACACCAGCATGCGACGTTCCGCCGGGAAGCGGTCCAGCGCGGCGGCAAGCGCCTCCAGCGCCGGGGCGTTGTGGGCGTCGTCGACGATCACCCGCGCACCCTCGCGCTCGAACATCGTGAAGCGGCCGGGCACATCNACCTGGCCTACGTCGAANGTNACGATGCCGGCGCGGATCAGGTCGTTCGAAATGCCGAGCGCCCAGCCGGTGGCTACGGCGGCCAGCACGTTTTCGATCTGGAACGCCACGCGGCCGGCGTAGGTCAGCGGAATGGCCGCCACGTCGGTCAGCGCGGTCTCGCTGCCGCCCGTGGCCAGCACGACCTTGCCGTCGCGCACGAACACGGCGCGCTTGCCTGCCACGCGATGCTCGACGATGGNGGGCAGGTCTGGCGACAGGCCGAAGAAGACCACGTCGCCATCGCACAGCTCGGCCATTTCCACCANGCGCGGATCGGCGGCGTTGAGCACGGCGGCGCCTTGCTTCAGCACCACGTCGATCTGCGTACGCAGCACGCTGTACATGCGGTCCGCGTCTTCGACGTAATAGTCGTCGAGGTGGTCGGGCTGGCCGAAGTTCGTGACCACGCCAACCTGGCAGCGGTCATAGGGCAGGCCCTGCGACAGGATCATGCCGCTGTCGTTCTCGAACACGGCCGCTTCCACGGCGCGATTCATCAGGATGCGATGGCCGGCTTCCCAGCTGGCCTTCTCGCCGCGATCGCCGCTTTCCACGCGGCGGCGGTCCAGGAACAGGCCGTCGCTGCAGGCCAGGCCCGTGTGCTTGCCCGACAACTGCAGCAGGCGTGCCACCAGCTTGGCCACCACGGTCTTGCCGTTGGTGCCGGTGATGCCCACCACGGGAATGCGGCCGTCGTCGTCCACGCCGTTCCTGCTCGGGAACAGATGGTCGACGATGGCGCGGCCCACGGGGCGCGGCTCGCCAGCGGCGGGCTTGATATGCATCAGCAGGCCCGGGCCGGCGTTGACTTCGACGATGGCGCCGCGCTGGTCGGCCAGCGGACGCGAGATGTCTTCGGCCACCAGGTCCACGCCTGCGATGTCCAGGCCCACGATGCGCGCGGCCAGCGCGGCATGCGCGGCCACGCTCGGGTGCACGCGGTCGGTCACGTCGAACGCCACGTTGCCGTTGCGCTGGATCAACACGGTGCGGCCCGCCGGCGGCACGGCGCTGCCATCGGCATAGCCCTGGCGCTTCAGTTCCAGCCGTGCGGCGGAATCGAGGCGCACGCGGTTCAGCGGGTGGTCTTCGGTGCTGCCGCGGCGCGGGTCGGAGTTGATCTGCGATTCGATCAGCTCGTCGATGGTCTGCGTGCCATCGCCAACGACCGAGGCGGTNTCGCCCATCGCGCAGGCCACCATGCGGCCGCCCACGANNAGCAGGCGATGCTCGTTGCCGGGAATGAAGCGCTCGACGATCACGCCGTTGCCTTCCTCGATGGCCACGCCATAGGCCGTTTCCACTTCCTCGCGCGTCATCAGGTTGGTGAACACGCCCCGGCCATGGTTGCCGTCGTAGGGCTTGACCACCACCGGCACGCCGATGCTTTCGGCGGCGTCCCAGGCATCCTCGGNGCTCTCGACCATGCGGCCTTCCGGCACCGGCACGCCGCAGGACTCCAGCAGGGTCTTGGTCANGTCCTTGTCGCGCGAGATCGATTCGGCGATGGCGCTGGTGCGGTCGGTCTCNGCCGTCCAGATGCGGCGCTGGCGCGCCCCGTAGCCAAGCTGCACCAGGTTGCCGTCGGACAGGCGGATCGACGGAATGTCGCGGTCGTCGGCGGCATCGACGATGCAGGCCGTGCTCGGGCCCAGGCAGTGTTCGTCCACCAGGCTGCGCAGATGGTCCACGGCGGCCGGTACGTCGAACGGACGATCCTCGATGGCGGCCATGACCAGGTCACGCGCGGTGAACAGCGCGGCGCGTGTCACCTGCTCGTGCCAGGCGCGTACGATGACCTTGTACACGCCGCGCACCGGGGTTTCGCGCGCCTTGCCGAAGCCGCCGGGCATGCCGGCCAGGTTCTGCAACTCCAGCGTGACGTGTTCGAGGATGTGGCCGGGCCAGGTACCTTCCTTGAGTCGCATCAGGAAGCCGCCGCGCACGCCGGGGCTGCAGCGGTGCTCGATCAGCGTGGGCAGCCAGGCCGACAGGCGCTCGTAGAAGCCCGGGATCTTGTTGGAGGGGAAATCCTCCAGTTCGCCGATGTCGACCCATGCCTCCAGCACTGGCCGATATGTCCACATATTCGGGCCGCGCAGCGACATGACATCGAAAATCTCAATGTCCTTCTTTTTCATTGAATTTGC
>JGI25151J46595_10002051_pt1 | contig 12588 bp, 8 predicted proteins | sample AraplaMF_Col_mLB_FD_46595 | JGI IMG/M metagenome (IMG submission 46595) | reverse complement strand
CCGATCTCAACGACGAGCTAAACCGTAAGGCCTTTTTCGACACGCTACCGCGCTTTGCCAAGCGTCCGGCAGCCCTCGATACCGGCCGCTACCAGCGCTTCGGCGCCTTCATGCAGCAGATGGGGTTGGTCAAGACGGCGCCCAGGGTTGAGGACGTTGCCGTCGAGATCAAGTAGCCTGTGGCACCTCTGCCACGGCCCTTTGCAAAGCTTCCGGCCGTTAACTGAATGAAGCGGCCGGGAGCCTCGCGTTAACTATTTGTTAACCACGAAGCAGCTACACCGAAGCAATCAAAAATTAACCAAGATTGCTAATGTGTTAACCGACGCACGCTCCATCCGTATCAAAGGCCGTTCGTTCCTGGCGGTCGTTTTGACGCCCGATCTGCCCTTCGAAGAATGGCTGGTCCGGCTCGACGATCTGGCCTCGCGCTCGGCAGGATTCTTCCTGGGGCGTCCCGTGGTTCTCGACGTTTCGGACCTCCAGGCGGACCGGGCGCTGCTGAAATCGATGATTGCGGCTCTCGCCGAGCGCAATGTCCGGATCATGGGGATCGAAGGCGCTCGTCCCTCGCAGCTCGACGCCACGATGCCTCCAGGCATGACGGGCGGGCGCCCGGCGCCCGATGTCGAAGTCGCGGAAACGGCAGCTGCGCCGGCAAAGAGCGCCGCGCCGAAAACTGAGGAACCGGCGCAGGTCGTGGCACCGCAGGTGATCACCCGCGCACCGCTCTCCTCGATGGTTTTGCATGAGCCGGTGCGCTCCGGTCAGTCGATCATCTTTCCGGAAGGCGATGTGACGATCATCGGCTCTGTCGCGTCTGGCGCTGAAATCATCGCCGGCGGCTCCATCCATATCTACGGCGCGCTGCGCGGCCGGGCGCTGGCAGGCTCGGTCGGCAATGCATCGGCGCGCATCTTCTGCCGGAAGCTCGAGGCCGAGCTTCTGGCGATCGACGGCATCTACAAGACCGCGGACGATCTGCCCGCGGACCTGCGCGGACACGCTGCGCAGCTTTGGCTCGAAAACGACGCGATCATGGCATCGCGGCTCATCTAACAGGCGAATTGGTTCAGGAGCAGGAGAGGGGATATGGGAAAGGTCATAGTTGTTACCTCGGGTAAGGGTGGCGTTGGCAAGACGACCTCCACCGCGGCACTCGGCGCAGCACTGGCGCAGCGCGGCGAGAAGGTCGTCGTCGTCGATTTCGACGTAGGTCTGCGCAATCTCGATCTGGTCATGGGTGCCGAGCGCCGGGTCGTCTACGACCTGGTCAACGTCATCCAGGGCGATGCCAAGCTGCCGCAGGCACTGATCCGCGACAAGCGGCTTGAGACGCTGTTCCTGCTGCCGGCCTCGCAGACCCGCGACAAGGACTGCCTGACCGAAGAAGGCGTCGAACAGGTCATCAACGATCTGAAGCGCAACTTCGACTGGATCATCTGCGACAGCCCGGCCGGTATCGAACGCGGTGCAACGCTTGCCATGCGCCATGCCGATATCGCCGTCGTCGTAACCAATCCGGAAGTCTCGTCGGTGCGCGACTCCGACCGCATCATCGGCCTGCTCGATGCCAAGACGGCGAAGGCGGAGAATGGCGAGCGCATCGAGAAGCATCTGCTTCTGACCCGTTACGACATCACCCGCGCCGAGCGCGGCGACATGCTCAAGGTCGACGACGTGCTCGAGATCCTGTCGATCCCGCTGCTCGGCATCATACCCGAGAGCATGGACGTGCTGCGCGCTTCCAATATCGGAGCGCCGGTAACCCTCGCGGACCAGAATACTGCTCCCGCCAAGGCTTATTTCGAGGCCGCACGGCGCATCGCCGGCGAGACGCTGCCGGTCACAATTCCTGGCGAAAAGCGCTCCTTCTTCGGTAAGATTTTTGGACGGAGGGCAGCATGAACGTGTTCAACTTCTTCCAGAAGAAAAAGTCTGCGCCGGTCGCCCGCGAGCGTCTGCAGGTGCTGCTTGCTCATGAGCGTATCAGCCCCGGCGCAGATCTCGTGACGGTGCTGCGAGAGGAAATTCTCGCTGTCATCGCCAAGCACGTTGAGATCGATGGTGATCGCCTACATATCAAGATCGATCGCGGAGAGCACGTCTCGGTTCTCGAAATCGATGTCGAGATACCGGCGAAGAATGCCAAGGCCGCCTGAGGCGGGAAATAGCTATAAGCAAAAGGCGGCGTTGCCGCCTTTTCGCGTACTCTCGTCGAGATTCACGATCCCAGTTTTCTGTAGCGAAGGTTGGACGTTGTGGATCTGAGCGTGTCCGATTGCCTATTGTCCGCTGATGTCTCGGTTCGATGATTTAAATTGACCCTTGCGGGCAGTCTTGTTGCTGCTAATCGGCCCGTCCGTTGCGGTATACTCTTGCGGACGGACCCTCTGCCCCGTCTTATGTGCTCCGCTTCTTGATAAAGGCCGATGTAGGCTATGGTGTGAGCGACCAACAGAGATTGATAAAGGCTAGGCCAGCAGCACCCTATGGGGGGAACCGCCTGCGTAACGAAGCTTAAATACCTCGTCGTAAAAATTTCCGTTTTTCGAGCGCGCGACACTGTCGCAGTGCGCCATGTGCAAATTTGTCTCCGGGCGCCAGATTACGCTTTTACACACTCTGAGGATCTCTCGCGACGAACCGGGCTAGACTTTTCTTTCTAGCCTATTAAACGAGATTTGGTGTCGTAGCTGAGATCGGCTCTATCCACGAGATAGTGAACACCATTCTGTTAACTTTAAGCGCTGTTTAGATCGACTCAGGTAAGTGGCCTCTCCCGCGCATCAACATAGGCGAACTTTAACTGCGTTAGGAACGGAAATTGGCGAGAAGACCTGGACCACCAAACGTGAATAGAACATGCTATTTTGTAGGCTCCAGCGCTGAGCGCGATCCCACCATTTTCGAAGTTGTGCGAGATGCTGCTGGGAAGAACGGTCTTGAAACCACCGTTTCTGCAGCCACCGCGCGTGACTACAATGCCGCACCGGCCTCGCTGATGGCGGATGCAGATATCATTCTAGCCGACTACTCATCGCATGACCCAGAAGTGTTGTTCGAACTAGGGATGGCTCAAGCCTTAGAGAAGCCTACATTATGTATATTTGACGTAGATTCCCCGGCGGATATGGAACTATCCTTGGATAGAATTCGCCGAACTTTCGACAATCTAGAAGTTGTTCCATATCATCGTGGAGAATACCACGAGTTATTCTCTCAGCTAGATTCTTTATTTGAACGACGTGAAGCGGCGGCATCAAGGGGTCGGCGGGGACAATCCCGAGTCAAATTACCATTCTTCATCGATTGGGATATTTTAGAGCCGAGCGAGATTGAGAATCTCTGCCAAGAACTCCTGGTTCAGATGGGATTCCGAAGGGTCAAATGGGGAGAGACACTGGGGGACATTGATCTGATCGCAGAACTTCCTAGGAAAGACCCAGACGACTTTGAATTCCGCGAGCTGTGGCTTGTCACGATGGGTATAAGGCGTGACCCCAGAAATATCTTAGAAATGGCGTCGGAGGATCCAGACCATTTCCTATACCGCACAACAACCTATACCGAAAATGCATTCCAATTGGACAAAGATCGATACGTAAGCCTTCTCGTAATATCACCGCATGAAATCGATCTATCACGTTATGAAGATCGAATTGACAGGTCTTTTCGTAGGTCAAAAAAGTATAGCCAATTCAGAATTAGGATATGGGACCGGCTGTATTTGACATCTTTAGTGCAAAAATTTCCAAATCTAGCTTACAAATACTTTTCTGATGAAGGAAGATCAAAATCTAAAATTAGGAAATCGGTCGATGAACTTTACAAGGAAAATGTAGATTTAGTTGATCGACTAGCCGTTACGAACAAGCAATTGAATGAAGAAAAAGATAAGCGAGTTAGAGCCGAGCGCGACGCTGTCTGGAAGGACATTTCTTTTTCGGCGGCACATAAGCTAGGAAATCCCATATTCGCGATCGAGACCGGGCTCGAACCATTCATTAAACGCGTGAAGGATGGCCGCCTGGAAGACGCGCTCGCGATAGCAGATTTAATTAGCCGCTCCGTAAATAAAGCAAAACTGGTAATAGAGCAGTTTAAATCACTGGCGAAATCCGAGCAGATCGATGCAGTCGCTACAAATATAAGTTCGATTATTGAGAACGAGAGAACGGAGCTGGTAGCGCAAGAAATAAACTGCGAGACTACGATACCACCGACGCTGATGGTGGTGTGTGACGCCGAAAAGATCTCCGAGTGCCTCGACGAATTGGCAATGAATGCAGTTAGATGGATGGAGAAAAGCGGAAAGCCTCGTGAGTTGTGGAAGATTGAAATCACTGCGGCTGAGGCAAGCGATAGGCAACTGCCGAGTTCCCTGGAGAAAAGCAGAAAATATGCTGTGGTGAACTTCCGAGATAATGGCACAGGCGTTCCAATTGAACAAAAAAAGAGAATCTTCGATGCCTTCATCACGGATCATGAGCATGGGACAGGGCTAGGCTTGGCGCTCGTAAGGCGCATAGTTGATGGACACGGGGGGGCGATAATCGAGGTGGGAAAACCCGCAGAGGGCGCGGACTTCGAATTCTATTTGCCACTCGCTCCCACTTCAGATGTCCGGTTAAGACCGAAAACTACGGAGAGATAAATGCCTAAGATCCTTATCGTTGACGACGAAAGCGAAAATCTGCAGCTTCTGAAGATCTATCTCTCCGATAGCAACCCTGACTGGCACATTTCTTCCGCTGCGTCGGTGACTGAGGGCATAGCGCTTCTCAAGGCACATGCAGAGACTGGCGAGCCAGTGGATCTCATCCTGACTGATTTAGTTATGGATACAGATGACGCCGGTATGAGGTTGATAAAAGAAGCTCGCCTGATAGACCCGCTCACAATGGCAATTCTCTTCACCGCAAAAGAGCAATCCCTGGATCGTTACGAAGCGCTAGAATATGGCGCGTTCGACGTGGTGGAAAAAAATCTTCGGGGCAGTTCTGCGGCAAGAGAAATCAATATTAAAGCGCAGACTGCACTGCAGTTTCGCCTCTGGAGTCGGCGAGTAAATTTCCTGCAAAAATATTTCGATCCCAAGCTTATCTCCGCGATAGAAAAGCAGCCGGAATTTCTCGAAATGTCCGCGAGAAACGTAACAATCGTTTTTTGGGATATCAGAGGTTTCTCGAAATTTTGCGAGTCTATAAAGGGTCACCCTAACATTATTGCAAATTTTCTTCGAGAATATTGTGATATCGCCGCTAGCGCCGTCTTCAGCAACAACGGGATATTGGATAAGTTCATCGGCGACGGAGTCATGGCTATATTTGGGGCTCTGGAAGATCGAGACGACAATTGTGGAGTAATGGAAGCAATCGAGGCGGCTCGTTCGTTCCGGACTGAATTCAGTCGGCTGATCAATACATGGTCCGACGTCTGGAGCAGGTACGTGCCTGATCACATTGAGATTGGCCTGGGATGTGGCATGCATACGGGAGAGGCGTTGGTCGGAAATGTGGGAACGAGATTGAGAGATCAGTTCACAGCGCTCGGTCCAACTGTAAATTTTGCGGCGCGTCTAGAGGGACGCTCGAAGTCTGGTGAAATATTGCTATCTCAAACTTCGGCAGTTCGAGCGAAAGACAGATTTGCGCTAAGCGAAATCGGCGAAATCAATGACGTGAAAAACATACCAGGTACGTTCAAGATTTTTTCATTAAATCTATGAGTACAATGCGTCGCAGACGCCCTTACATCAAGGATTCGACGCAGGTCCAGCCGCAAAGTGGGACATCACGCCCCTCTTTGTTGATGGGTAAGCACCGAGATTTAGAGGTTGTAGGGATGGTGGACGCTTTCTTCGCAAATTGAGCGTTTGGTTGAGGCACTGTCACTGGGGTGCCTTCAACCCCCTCTGGCCCGTTCACGTCTCATCGTTATCCCATAAATAGCCGCACGTTTCTCCGATGTCCAATCAAGCCACGACTGAAAGCGTAGGACATATACGCGAGAGGTTTGGTTGTCTTGCGTCACGACACCATTTGGGGGAAAGGTGTGGATTCAATTTAGCTTTGCCAGCAAGGCGCTACAGTGTCGGCTATGGTGAGTTCACCACCAAAGGTAGTCGTCAGACACGTGTTCTAGGTTGCGCATGCCCCACCGTTTGTTTTTAGTCAGCTCAGAAGAAATACAGCGTCTCAATGACGAACAAGCGCGCGAGCTAGTTGCGCGGCTTGTACGTGCTGAAGTGGAGAAATTGGAGGCAGCCGATAGCTCTGTGACTTGGGGCGGAGATCAGAGGGCAAAGGACGGCGGCATTGACGTGCGCTTCACATCGTCGGCACGTGCCGCAAACAATACCTACGTACCGAAAAGCTGTGTTGGCTACCAGGTCAAGGCTGAGAAGTTCGCGCCATCTAAAATACCTGGCGAAATGACGAATGCAGGCACCATCAGCGCATCGATCGCAGATTTGTTACGAGGCGGTGGTGCATATGTAATTGTATCCACAAAAGACAGCGTCTCTGACAGCTCTCTCGCCGCCCGTAAAGCAAAGATGAGTGAGTGCGCCAGAGACGCAGGCTTGGATGGCTTAGGGGTGCTGGACTTCTTCGATGCCCGCCGTGTGGCCGATTGGGTCGAACAGTATCCCGCTATCGGAATATGGGTGAAAGATTCCATCGCTAGTACCATTCAGGGCTGGAAACCGTATGGCACATGGGCATACCGGGAACACGATCCGAATGCTGAGTACCTTATTGACGATAGGGTCAAAGTTTTCGCGCCAAACTCTGATCAAGGAAGTAACGCACTGGAAGCTATCAATGCGATCAGGCAAGATCTAAGCTCCGGTCGCACTGTTCGATTAGTTGGCCTTTCCGGCGTCGGAAAAACGCGTCTGGTGCAGGCGCTATTTGATCAGCGAATTTCGACCAAAGTACCAGCCTTGTCACCCGACACAGTGGTTTACGCGGACCTATCCGATCACTTAGAGCCTCAACCGACATCGATGGCAGAAACCTTGGTTGAAGGTGGCGCGCCTACCATTCTAGTAGTTGATAACTGCGGACAGGAGTTACACAAGCGATTAGCTGAAATCCTAGCACGCGGCTCAACACGAGTTTCCTTACTTACCGTGGAATACGACATTCGCGACGATCTGCCAGAAGCAACGAGCTGCTATCGACTGGAAGGGTCTTCGGACGAAATTATCAGAGAGCTGCTTGGTCGTCGCTACGCGCACCTGTCCCAGAACGATATTCAAAGGGTTGCAGAGTTCTCGGACGGCAACGCCCGCGTGGCCTTCGCATTGGCAAGTGCCTCTGAGACAAGCGATGAACTAGCAAGACTGACGGACGATGCTTTGTTCAGACGACTGTTTCACCAAAAGCAGACGGAGAGCGACGAGCTTCTGCGATGCGCTGAAGCAGCCAGCCTACTGTACTCCTTTGACGGGGATGATGTGAGCGATACCTCTGAGCTTGCGCTTCTTGCATCTACCAGCGGATTGTCTGCCGTAGTTCTCTATCGCGGCGTTGCGGAGCTACAACGCAGGGGACTGGTTCAGCAGAGAGGCAAGTGGCGTGCAGTACTACCCCAAGCTATTTCGAACAAGCTGGCCGCGCGGGCTATTGAGAATAGTCCCCCATCGCTTGTAGCTAATGCCTTAATCAATAAGGGCCGGGAAAGGGTCGCAAAATCTAGCTCGCGTAGGCTCGGCTATCTTCATACCTCTTCCATCGCTCAACAAATAGTTGCGGACTTTCTTAAACCTGGTGGCGGGTTTGATCGTGTTGACGACTTAGACGACACCAGCCGACAGGTCCTAAAGAATTTGCTACCCGTGGACCCACGGTCCGGCCTATCTGCCCTTCGCAGGACGGTGGAGAGTGTCGACACGTCAACAATCGATGTTCATATAGCATCCGATCTGGTGCGAATGGTGAAATCTCTGGCTTACGATGAGGCGATGTTTGCGGATGCGTTGAGCACTCTGCTTGCGTTTGTCGAGGGCGATGAAATTCGAGGTCAAAGTAGTTCATCACGCGAGGCCATTGTTGCGCTTTTCAGTTGCCATCTCTCCGGCACACATGCGTCACCAGAGGAACGCGTCTCCTCGCTGCGGGCATTGATAAAAAGCGATAAACCATTGATTGCGCAGCTAGGGCTGGATGCGCTTGGTCAATCGTTGGAAACATCTCATTTCTCTAGCCAGTTCGAAGTAGATTTTGGCGCACGCCGGAGGGACCACGGATGGTCGCCCAAAACCCGAGATGACGTTCTGAGGTGGTACGGTGGCTTTTCTAGGCTAGGTCTTGAGGTCGCTATGCAAGAAGACATTGCTGGCCCAGTTCATCACACTCTAGGACGCGCTGTGCGGGGTCTGTGTGAAGATGCCGGAATAATCAGCGACGTAGAGGACATTGCGCATGCGCTTGCTGCTTCTGGTGGCTGGCCTGATGGTTGGATAGGCGTGCGCGAAACTTTGCACCGGGGAAAGTCCGTCATTCCGTTGGATATCCTGGAGCGTCTCAACACTTTGGAACAGCTTCTAGCTCCTAGCGACCTATTGGGAGAAATCCGCAGTACAGTGCTCGCACGCAACGCCGGTATGCTTGATTTGTTGGATGACGATGAGGAAGCCGACTACTCCAGGCGCCACGACGCACTGCTTGAGAATGCAAAGCGGCTAGGAATCTCGGCAGCGAATGAACCGCTGATGGTATCACAGCTTCTGCCTGAATTGCTTGGAGATGGATCTAATGCGGTGACCGTGTCTTTCGGAAACGGGTTGGGACGTGCTCTGGCAGACCCGAGGAAACTGATGGATGAGGCCAAATCGATTATCGCAAGAACGAAATCCTCGGATCTAAGTCTGCTGATTATTCGGGGTGTTCTTAGAGGCTGGCAAGAAGTTGATGCACCGGGCGTTAATGCCTTCCTTGACGATGCCGTTCTAGATCCCGTTTGGGGGGCATGGCTGCCTGAGTTGCAATGCGTAGCTGGCCTAGAAGGTGGTGGTATTGACCGAATATTTAGATCGTTAGACGCGGGGATCGCACCAAGGTGGCAGTACCGCTACTTATCCATGGGGGGAGCACCGGACAACCTTGCTCCAGACGTGATCGAGGTCCTCGTCAATTCCCTATCAGCAATTGCTGATGGCGGAGCAGTAGCGATTGATCTGTTAGGGATGGTCGTTCATTCGGCAAAAGAGCGAGGGGAAAACTTCGTTAGCGATATGGCTTACAGGATCGGAGGCTTTCTTGCCCGTGTCGATCTTTCAAACTGTAAGGTCGATGACACCATGGTGGATCACCATTTGGGCAGATTGATCACGTTCGCTTTGAACCATACATCGTCTAAGTCTCTAGATAATGACATGTTGCAAAATCTGCTATCATGGGAGCGGTCCGAACCCAGGAAGTACGCTTACAGGCGTGGTCGCCATCTACAACCTTTTTTCAAGCTAAGACCGATACTGGCGCTAGACGCAATCTACCAGCCTGATCCAGACGGCCGCTACCGGACCGCAGCCCGGCTCGCTGCAGACGATAACAACGAACGGGGCAGTCGACCCATGGAGGCAGTGCCTCCGACAGCCGCACTGGAATGGTGCTCAGTGTCCCCAACAGATCGTTTCCTCTTTATAGCCGCAACGTGCGCCCTTTATGCTTCGAAGAATCCCGATGAAGAACAAAGCAATAGGCGCCTATCGGAAATAGCAATGGAAACGTTCAAAGCTGCCCCCGATAAAAGGGAGGTGCTCAAGGCATATGTTGGCCGACTTATGCCTATGAGTTGGTCAGGTTCGAGAGCGGAAAAACTTCGGCAGAGGCTCGGCATCCTCGATGACCTAGCTTCTTTGGTTAGCGAGGAAGATGCGCAAATTGTAGACAGTGAGCGCACGCGAATGATGAAAATGGTAAGGGAGATGAAAGAGCGAGAGGACGCGGAAGAGCGAACCAGGAACGAGACTTTCGAGTAGCGCTATGTCGTTCTGCGTGGGCATTGGCTCGTCTTGCAGTCAAGGCAATCTTATGCAAAATGTGGGCACTGAAGGGGGACATCGTGTCCCCCTATCCATCCCTGAAAGCCCGGTTTGTAAGGGTTTTGAGCGATGGTGGGCGCTCCCTCCGGGCCCACCTGCGTGAAGGTGCATAAACCTCAATATCGACAACGGCGAGCGAAGTATTTACTTCACCCTTCAATCCCATGGTCAATGATGTACCTTTGAAGGCTGGCTAAGCGGATGCGAAGCTCTTCAATCTCGCCGAGAATACCCTTTCCCTCAATCGAGTGAGGTGACACCGTCTGTTCTAGTCGGTGCACAATCTCGGCCGTGATCGAACGCCCATTGGCCTTCGCAGACATTTCGATCTCATGCTTAAGCTTCTCGGGAATCCGCAACCGGAAATGAGGATCTTGCCTACTCAATCGATCCTCGTAGCACTTTCTGCTTGCAAGAATGACGCACCGTGTGCTATCGACGGGAATGACGCACGGTGCGTCATTTTATGGAAGGCAGATTTAGACATTCAAAAACGCTCTCAATATCGGTGGACAAAACTGGGTGAAGGACGGTCCAAGGTCCAATAGCCCATTATCGCACAGTCAAAACCTTAGCGAGCATAACCGAGAATCGCCTCGGTTTGCAAACCTGTGACGTTCGCTGATTGAGGACAGAGGCACGTCCTATGGAACTGCGCCAACTCTCCCTTTTCAAAGCCGTTGCCGAGGAGCTTCACTTTGGCAGGGCTGCCATCAAGATGAACATCGCCCAGCCGGCGCTCAGTAATCATGTCATGGCGCTGGAGAAGGAACTCGGCTGCCCGCTGTTCATTCGCTCCACACGCAGGGTCGAGCTGACGAGGGCAGGGGAGACCTTCTATGATCGGGCCGTCCGTATCCTCAGCGAGATGGAGCTGACGGCCGAGTTGACACGGGCGGCCGGCGGCAGCCGCATCCGACAGATCAAGATCGGTACCGTCTATCCCGCCACCATGGGCATGCTGCCGGTGTTCCTCGGCAAGATCGCCCGCAAGTTCCCCGATGTCCGCATTCACATCACCTCGGGCAATACCGGTGACATCATCCGAGGACTGGAGACCGGGCAGATCAATCTCGGCTTCATCCGTCCTGTCGAGAATATCGGATCGCTGCGCTTCTTCTCGGTCGCCCATGAGCGCTACTTGCTGGCAGTCGCCGAGAGCAATCCGCTGGCAGCACGGGACGAGATCTCGATCGAGGACCTGCGCGACCAGAAGATCATCGCCTTCAACCGACAGAACCTGTCCTTCACCGAGCGTTACTTCAATGAGAAGTTCGAGGGATACGACCTGGCGAAGAACATCGCCTATAGCTGCGATGACACCTATTCGCTGGTCTCTCTTGTCTCCGCCGGTCTTGGCATTGGCTTTGCACCGGAATGGACAACCGACATTCCGAACCGCACCTTCGTGCTGAAGAAGGTGAGGGGGATCGATTTCAAGATCGGGCTTGGCATTGCTTGGAGCAAGGAAGATCCAACGGCTTGCAGGGATGACATGGTCGAGATCGCAAAGTCGCTGGTGCGGCGAGGTTAGAAGTTGTCAATCAGTCGAGATGCGGGAGCCGATTGAAAACGTCGTCGATTGCGATGCTAGCGACCACTGGCACCGGACCGGCAGCAGATTCTAGCCACGAACTCTGAGCAAACTGCCGCTCCCGAACCAGTAGATAGTCGACGTCGGCCTGCGCAATCTCGATCTGGTTATGGACGCTGAACGCAGGGGCGCCAGTCGCACGCGAGCGTCTGCAGGTGCTGCTTGCTCATGAGCGTATGAACCCCGGTTCTGATCTTGTGACGGTGCTGCGGGAGGATAGTCTTGCGGTTGCTGCCAAGCATCTCGGGGTCGACGATGATCGATGTCGAAATACCGGCGAAGGCGGCGCGCCGCCTCAAAGGCAGATTGCTTCACGTTTAGCAAAGGCGGCTTCGGCCGCCTTTTCGTTCTTGTACGTCAACAAAAAACGGCCCGGCAAGGCCGGACCGTTTCATGTCTTTTCTAGATCGCCCGGGTCTCACCAGGACGGGATCAGGGCGCCCTTGAACTCTTCGTTGATGAACTTGCGGATGCTTTCGTCGTGGTAGGACTCGACCAGGGTCTTGGCCCAGGGCGCGTCCTTGTCGGCAGCGCGCACGACGATGACGTTGGCGTAGGGCGACTTTTCGCCCTCGATCGCGATCGCGTCGGTTTTCGGGTGCAGGCCGGCTTCCATCGCGTAGTTGGTGTTGATGACGGCGGCATCGACGTCATCGAGCGAGCGCGGCAGCTGGGCTGCATCGATTTCGGCGAAGTCGATCTTCTTCGGGTTCTCAACGATATCGGCAACCGTTACCTTGATGCCCGGGTTTTCCTTGAACTTGATCAGGCCCTTGCTGGCGAGAACCAGAAGCGCGCGGCCGCCGTTGGTCGGGTCATTCGGGATGGCGACGGTGGCGCCTTCCTTCAGCTCGTCGAGGCTCTTCACCTTCTTGGAATAGACGCCCATCGGGGTGGTGATCGTCGTGCCGATGCTGACGAGATCGAACTTGCGGTCGGC
>JGI25151J46595_10002028_pt1 | contig 12651 bp, 10 predicted proteins | sample AraplaMF_Col_mLB_FD_46595 | JGI IMG/M metagenome (IMG submission 46595) | reverse complement strand
CCTCGCCCAGGACCGACTTTTCTTAAAAACTATCTATATTACTAAAGCAGCAAAAAAAAAATCCCTACTGTTTGCACAGTAGGGACGAACATTCAAGTCGCGGTACCACCCTAGTTATTAGTACGTAAATATAATAATACTAATATCTTCATTTCATAACGGCTCTTCGCCGTCTTCCCCTCACTGATTCGTTTCGAAGAAGATGCTCCAGGACTGTAATTCATGTTGTTTTTTGTACTGATTTGCACCAACCATCAGCTCTCTGTCACAGGGAAAACNTCACTACTTTGTTCCTTTCATTGCTTTACACTATTCAATTGATTTTTACTTGAAAATAAAAAAGTCCCTACTGTCTACACAGTAGGGACGAAATGGTTAAATTCGCGGTACCACCCTAAATTATTAGTATGTAAAATTAGTATACTAATATCTTCATTTCATAACGGTCTTCACCGTCTTCCCCTCACATAATTGCTTCGAGGAAGATGCTCAAGGATTGTAATTCATGTTGTTTTTTGTACTGATTTGCACCACCATCAGCTCTCTGTTACAGGGAAAACACCACTACTCGAGTTCCTATCATTGCTTTTCATCATTTGATTAATAACAACTTTATTCCTAAACGAAACAAATGTCAACACTTTTTATTTCGAAATAAAATTATATCAATATATTTAAGGTTGTTTTATTGACTCAGATAAAATGACATAAAAATAAATTTTATCAATTGAACAACTACAAGGTCTGGCCACATTTAGTGCTTAAAAATGATATACAATCGTATTCTTTTCACATAAAACCGTTCAACTTACATGGTCCAAAGCATTCATTCTCGATCATTACTTTACTTCAGCCTCAACATTTTTTCTACTAACCAGAATACTCACAGATCTGCTTAATTCAACTTCATTCTAAAAATATTATACCGTTATAACTTTTCGTTTTATTCTTTCAAAATAAAATTTTTGCTTTACTCTTAACAATACAACGGCAATCAATAAAAAAAGCACAATCTGAATAGATTGTACTTTTTAAATATAAAAATTATGCAGTTACATCTCGTTTTGAAAATACATAGAAGGCCAGGAATAGGAAAACCACTAAATAACATATTAACACGATGCATGAGAAAACCATCGTCATTCCTTCAACTAGAGGTGCTCCATCCATATATTGCATAAGATTTGTGTTTGCAAAAAGTATGTATTTTGCCCATTCATATTTCGCTGCAACGATCGTAGTAATCACATTACCCATAAATAATAAAAATATAGATAAACCAATGTTTGCAAAAAGTATGTATTTTGCCCATTCATATTTCGCTGCAACGATCGTAGTAATCACATTACCCATAAATAATAAAAATATAGATAAACCAATTGCAATTGTATTGTTCCTAAAGATTGTAGAAACCATAAAAGCCATCGTAGCAAGCATAAATGTCTCAATGAAACTTAATAAATATAGCTTTGCTGAATATAGTAATCGACTTTGCTCTTCAACATGTCCATCTACATACGCTAAGTAAGAAGGATTCCCATCAGCAGGTCCAAAAAGTATTAAACCTATTACTAGAGACGCACAAAATAAAACTGCTAAAAATACAAGACCGAACAGAATACTTGTTAAATATTTTGATAAAATAATTTTACTTCTAGAATATGGTCTAATTAATAACAATTTAATCGTTCCCCAGTTAAATTCACTTGCAACAATATTTGCGGCTATAATAATTGTGAATAAACCGACTAGTACAATTACGTCTGATGTACTATCAATAAATGTCCAAACATTTCTCTCCTCATTCGGAGTTATATTATGTTTTATTCTATATTCATTGACTGCTATATTTTTTTCAAAAGATTTCCTAATTGGATCGTTTTTACCGGTACCTTTTAATTCTTTTTTCAATTCATCAGTTTCTTGTTGCAGTACTTGTTTCCATTTATCATCGGTTACTTGTTGAGATTTACCCTCCGAATATTTTGTAAAAGCACCGATCACTCCTACTAAAATAATAACAAGAGCCATCATTACAAGAGTTCCCGGTCTTTTTATAATTTTTATCCATTCATTTTGTATCAATTTTATCATGATCATATTCCCTTCTCTTAGAAATACTCAAAGTATGTATTTGCAGTTAATTACAATTCACTATCTTACACCGTTACATTACACATTCGTTATTTCAAGGAAACGGTCTTCCAATGTTTTTGAATTCACCTTAATACCATATATTTTTATGCCTGCATGAACTAATTTTTCAATCATTTCTGGAACGTCTTCTCTAGAAGCTTGAACATAAATATCACTTTCATTAATCTCAACACTAAATGTAGACAGTACTTTTTGAGAAGCACTTACATCACTAACTTCAACAATATATGTTTGAGATTCTTCGTTAATCAGTTCATTTACTGTTTGGACTCCAACGAGCTCACCTTTTTGAATAATGCCAATTCGATCACACATCATTTCCATCTCAGATAAAAGATGACTAGATACAATGACCGCCATCCCTTTTTCTCGTGTTAATTTTTGTAAATAATCCCTCATCTCACGAATACCAGCTGGGTCAAGTCCATTGGTTGGCTCATCTAAAATAAGAACTTTTGGATCATGTAATAAGCATTGAGCTAANCCCAATCGCTGCCTCATACCGAGTGAATATGTTTTTACTTTGCTNCGAATCGCACTTGTTAAACCTACAAGCTCTACAACCTCGTCNATTTTCTCTTTTGTAATTCCTTTAACCATTCGTGCATATTGCATTAAATTATCGTATCCGCTTAAGAATTTATANAACTCTGGATTTTCAACGATTGCACCAATATTCGCAACAGCTTTTTCAAAGTTTGTTTTTATGCTGTTTCCGTTGATTATTACATCACCTTCAGTAATACTCATTAATCCAACCATCATCCTAATAGTTGTTGTCTTACCAGCACCATTTGGACCTAAAAACCCAAAAACTTCTCCTTCATAAATATCAAAGCTTAAATCAGAAACTATTTTCTTATTTTTGATTACTTTGGTTAAACCCTTCATTTGTACAATTGATTTTCCCATGTTGTCCTCCTTTTTGCTGTTTAACAGTATTTCAAAATAAAATAAATCCACCATACATCTTATTCTATTAAATTATTAGAAATCCTTTAAAAATGTTAAAATTTTCCTTTTTATTATAATGATATGTAATTTTATTGTCTATTTTATTCACTTAATCTTAGATAAAAAATCAGATAGTACAATCAAAAATGAAACAAGCGTAATATGATATAGAGATGGATCAGTGAGTGAATTTTTAGAAGGTTATAGTAAAGAAAAAATGCATCACATTAACATCCATGCCATATAGAAAGTACAGATAGAGCATTATTGGAGCTTAACACAAAGTTAGACATTGCTCGTTATTGAAACATACTTTTAAACAAATTGTCATACGATTTAACACAATTCCATTTTTTCAACACGTAATGCTCCAAAATAAAATAGTATCAACTGATGATCGATATTCCCATGCCTAACTATGCGATTTTGATGGAGGATACTTGATTGGTAAACTATTTAAAATTATTTATGTATATTATTCTTTTACTTATCGCAATTTATTTGGATATAAAATTATAATTTTTAACCCTTTTGAACAGATAAAAGAGAAAACCAAATTGAATGGTTTTCTTTTTTTATGTCCTATTTAGTTATTGACAATTTTTCCTTATAAAATATAATTAACTTATCATATGTTAACTAAAAATATAAATAAGTTAACATTAAGAATGGGGGACTTTAAATGCAACCAGAAAGATTGAAAATGCTTATTACTGCAGCTTTATTTGCATCGATTATTGGTATACTTGCACAAATATCTATTCCTTTACCATTTTCTCCGGTACCAATTACAGGTCAAACGCTAGCAATCGGACTTGCTGCAACAATTTTAGGTAGAAAATATGGAACAATTTCAGTACTGATCTATTTAGCAATAGGTGCAATTGGCGTACCTGTATACGCTGAGTTTTCAGCAGGATTTAGTGCACTGATCGGGCCAACTGGTGGCTATTTAATTGGATTTATACCAACTGTATTGATTATTGCTTATTATATAGAAAAAACTAGTTTCACAGTTTTACAAGTATTTATCGCAAATACGATCGGAATGCTAGTTACATTACTATTCGGAACAATTTGGCTAAAAATCTCTCTGGATTTAGGATGGAAAGCAGCACTAACAGGTGGATTTTACCCGTTTATCATTTTAGGTCTTGTTAAAGCTTACTTAGCTTCTACAATTGGCGTAATTGTAAGAAAGCGTCTTGAGAAAGCTAATTTACTAAAAGTAGAAAGCAATATTTCAGCTTAATGATAAAAGAACCCTTTTGTAAGGGTTCTTTTTTTTGTATTTATCTTTTTAATTAAACGTTTGTTTAGTTACTTGCATAAACGCCTCTCCCCTAGTTATTACATGATAAATAAGTCTTTTTCATCAGAAAAACCACTCTAATGAGTGGCTTTCCTGTTAGTTCGAGACATCGACAGTTTGAACAACTGCGCGGTCCTTTTTGTGTTTTACGGTTACAATATAATCTTGACCTGGTTGATTAAATTCATCCATTTGATTTTCTGGAATATAAAACCGATCAAGATTATGGTTGATATTTATCACTTTTTCTCCATTATCATAAGTATCATATAGATATGATATTTTAGCACTAATATATTTGAATTTGTCAGGGCGTTCATCTGTTACAAAATCAAAAACGTAGAGTCCCTTTTCACTCTTTTTGAACACAATATAAATCTTCTGCCCTTCTTTCGGCTTTGCTTCACCCTTCCATTCCTTATCAGTAATTTCATCGAATTTATATGATAGTGCTGCATAGTGACCGAATAATGGCTCGATTGGATCTAAGCTTTCAGCCTCAATCTTAAAAGTGTCAGCAGTTTGTTTAAAGTACATTATGCTCCCAAGTAATGAAAGCAGTAAAATAAACTGTACGAGTGACAATAATATTAGATTCTTTTTATTTTTCATATTCATCACCTCTTGCTTTTTTCGATTGAATAAAGACAATATAGAGTATAGCTGCAAGTATAATGAATACGATTGATTTACCTATGAAAGTAACAGATAATCCNGTGTAAATACCGATTACGAGAATAATAAATGTAATAAAACCAATGATCATGCTTCTTTTTTCTTGGTGAGAAACNCCAAAGAATAAACGAATACATGAATANGCGAATAAAATGAAGACACCNACAATCATATTAGCTAATTCGTCTTGGATCCCCAAAATTGGTAATAANAAAATGAATAAATAAATCCAAAGATAATTTTTNATCTGCTCATTNTTTTTCCACTTTCTATAAACAGTATAAACAGCTAATANAATGAACAATAACATTAAAATATTGAAAACTGGAAACGTTAATTCTTGTTGAATTTCATGAATGACATCATAAGTTACTCCCATGGTCGTCGTAATAAAGGTAGCAATCCAAATAAATGGCGTAATGAAAGGAAGTAGCACATAGTCAATCACTCCCCACTCATTAAGTAGCCACAGTACAAATATTACCGCTATGATTGGCGTAATATACTGACCATCAAAAATCGTTTCAAAAAACACGATGATTATATATCCTAAAAATGTATAGTTGAAACTCGCATTCCAACGAGTTTTCATTTTCATTAGAAAATAAATTGAACAAAGTAATAATGGTAGTTGTAAAAGATATACATACGATGTTCCATAATCAGCGCTATAATTTAAACTAAATAATCCAATTCCTAAGAATAAATAATAAAACATATCATGCCTTAAAAAGTAATAATAAAGAAAAGCTAATAATGTCCAAGTAATAAGAAAGATTGGGCTATCGCTAGAAAATTGATACATTTGAACAATTAGAACGAAAGCACACGCATATCCAATTACATTTATGAAATTCAAACAATTTCCGAAAAGCTCTTTTCCTTTTTGATAACTAATAAATGCCGCAGAATGAAAAATGATTAGTGTAACAAAAATAATAACTAATCTCACTGTTTGATCATAATTATTCCAGTTGCTTCCAACGAGCGCTAAAATTGAAAATGCAACTAGTAAAGCGATAAGAAAGGGTACGATATTCGTTAAAAAAGACTGCTTCTCACTTTTATTCCTATGATTTTCATAGGTTAAAATTCTACTTACAGTCTCGTCATCTATTAACTCATGAGACCGCCACTCTTTTAGTTTTTCATCAATTTTATTCATTGTTTGCCCCCTGTTTGTAGTGCAAAATGTTTACGCTACTTTCACATCAAAATATATCGATGGTTTATGAAACATTAAATGTTTCACTATCATTATAAGCTCCAAATACCGATTCTAGTATAAATAGTTCGTAGATTTAGATCGTTAATCAAACGTTTGTTTAACTATTAAAAAAAAAGAGAAGCCCTCCATTTCTGGATTGCTTCACTTACATGTCTGATTCTAAATTTTCAATATACCTTATACCTATTAATCCCATATATTCGGTCGTTCAATATTCATTGTTCGCATATAGTCCAATAATTGGCCAGTATGAACAGATTCATGATAAGCCACTCTTAGTAACATATCTCCTAAAGTACGAATATATCCAACGTCTGAACGATCTATTTTTACATTCTCAAGTTCAGATACTTCTATAGATTTAATATAATTAATAAATTCATGGCGAAGAGGTATTGCTCTATCTAAATCATCTTGTACATTCGTAAATTCAATTAATTCGTATGGATTTTCGGGATTTGAAATACTTTTTCTATTTTGTAAAATTTGCAGATAAATATATTCACTTTCTAGTACATGCCGAACCATCTCCGCACAGGTTAAAGCTTTTTCATCAGGCTTCCAATTTAACATATTAGTAGGAATTGACTGCCAAACCTTAATACTTCTACGTCTTATTTCTTCAAAATTTAGTACAATTAAATCGATTTGATTCATTAAAATCCCTCCTTAAATTATTAGTAAATTATACCATTTTTTAACCAAAATTGCGAACTAATGTTCCTGTTCAAATTGAACTATTTTATAGTTTCTGCATTTATTGTAGATTCTCCTTTCGTATGATAGTCTTTTCATGACGAGTAAATACTGAATATTCTTTTCAATATGGAGGTAAAAATGTTCAAGATCATGATTGTAGAAGATGATGAGAAAATTAGAAAAATAGTCTCTGAAACTTTACAGAAATGGCAGTTTGAAGTAATTGAAATCAATCAGTTTGATCAAGTACTTATTGAGTTCGAGAAAACTCAACCTCATTTAGTATTATTAGATATTAATCTACCATCTTTGGATGGCTTTTATTGGTGTCAACAAATTCGGACGGTATCTAAGGTTCCAATCATATTTCTTTCTTCAAGAAATGAAAATATGGACGTCATAATGGCTATTAACATGGGTGGAGATGATTTTGTACAAAAACCATTCGACTTAGGTGTTTTAGTAGCAAAAGTAAGTGCATTACTAAGAAGAAATTATACATATCAAGACGAAAGTAATTTGCAATTAATTCACCGCGACTTAAAGTTTCATTTGAATAACTCATCAATTGAATATCAAAACAACTCCGTAGAGTTATCTCGAAATGAGTTTATTATTATGCAAATTTTAATGCGAAACTTAGGTAAAATCGTATCACGAGATGAATTAATGCAAGCGTTATGGAATGATGAACAATTTGTGGATGATAATACTTTGACTGTAAATGTAAATCGTTTAAGAAGAAAAATAGCTGGACTTGGCCTTGATGAATTTATCATTACGCGTAAAGGCTTAGGTTATCTTATATGAAACAGTTTTGGGTATTTTTAAAGTTCGAGAAATCTTATCTTTATATGTTCATAATTAGCAACATTGTATTAGGTGTGTTGTTTTATACGGATCCAACAATTTCTTTAAAATGGCAAACATTCATATATGTGACAACATTAAATTTACTTATTTTAGCAGGTTTTTTACTTTATCGTTTTCAGAAAAACATTCAAATAGTTCGTCAAATAGATGAAGAAGATCACGAGAATTTATCATTTGAAGGTTATTATTATCAGCAGTATTTAGAGGACTTTAAAAAAAATCAAATTAAAACTATAAATGAAATCCAGTTTAAGCAGAAAGAGTATCATGATTTTATAATATCGTGGTTTCATGAGATCAAAACGCCAATTTCAGTTTTAAGTTTAATGCAACAAACTGAGTTTGATGAGAAAAGCTTAGGTGAAGAAATAGCTAAAATAGAGCATTATGTAGACCAAGCTCTTTATTATGCGAAGCTAGAAAACTTTCATCAAGATTACGAAATCGTAAATTGTAATGTGGAACGTATTGTAAAAGAAGTTGTTAAAAACAACTCTAAGGCTTTTATTGCTAAAAAGATCCGCTTACACTTATCTTTGCATTCTACAGTTGTTCAAAGTGATTCTAAATGGCTACAGTTTATCGTAAATCAATTGATTAGCAATAGTTTAAAATATACTAGTCATCATGGAGAAATCTCTATTTCTACTGAAGATACGGTGAAGGAAAAACGTTTAATTATTAAAGATACAGGTATTGGTATTGATCAGCAGGATCTTCCTCGTATTTTCAATCGTGGTTTTACAGGTAAAAATGGACGTGTTTTTACAAAATCAACTGGCATGGGACTTTACTTAGCACAGGAACTATCAAATAAACTCGGGCATTATATAACTTGTACTTCGGAAGAAAATGTTTTTACGAAATTTGTGATTCACTTTCCTAAAAATAGTGATCCTTATTTATTGACGATGAAGGAAATGACATAGGAATTAAGAACATAAAAATTCAAAAATTAAAATAATAAATAATAAGATAATTTAGGGTTTGAATAGGGGCTGTCTTTAAGTCTGTTTGACTTAGAGGCGCCCCTTTGTTTATAAAATAAGTGCGTTGATTTCCACTTCAGGATGCTCGCTTTCCATGGGGCAGGCGCTGAGCCTCCTCGGCAAGCCTCCGGGGTCTCAGCTGTCCCGCAGCTCCCATAGGAGTCGAGCACCTTCCGTTCCAATCATGGTGGTTGAATAAGAGGGCGGCTCTAAGTGCTGTCTTAATATTACTGCCTATATAAAAACTATATTTTTAAAAGTTAAAATTTACTTTTATGTTTTTGTACAGCAATTCTATTTGGGTCATTTCAGTGTCATAGTTACCCATAAACTTCAGAAAAGATCATAATACTGAAACAGCTTTTTTTATTGCAAAAGGGTTCGAATTGAAGCTAAATTCGAAGATGATTTTAAAGATCATATTTATTCTTAAAACAGTAAAGATAGGTTTTAGGGAAAGTTCACATGTAGCTAGTTTTAAACTAAATAATTAATTTAAAAAATAAGAGGACCAAATCCCATGCGATTTAGTCCTCTTATTTATTATCAACTTATATTTTTATATCTTAAGCTAATCTTGTTACATGATTTCTCATTTTTTATGTCTCTTACCGTCTTTGGTTCACTATTTTATAGTAAATACTTGTAGATGATAAATAAAATAAGCAGTAAATTAATGTGTAGACTAGAAGAACTCCTATAATTACATTTGATAGTTCTGGAAAGTCTTGAACTGAGTCTAGAATATAGTATTTAAGAATTAACCAGCTATGAATGATGCCTAGTACAAGTGGTGGCATGAAAACGAATAGTAATTGTTTACGAATGACATTCTTCATGACCTTGTTATTTACACCAATCTTGCGTAGGATGGTATATTGTTTTTGCTCCTCAGTTGCTTCGCGTAATTGTTTAAAGTAAATGACACTAGCTAGTGCAAACAAAGCTATGATTGCAAGGAAGCATGCTGAGAAAAGCATCAGTGAAGAGCTTTCAATTTGCTTTGAATATACGTCAGCAAAGGATGAGTAATAGTTTTTTTGTGTTTTCGTTACCACTGAGTATATTTCTTTTGAAAGTGATTCAGCATTTTGGGCATTTTTGATTGTGTAAATTTCATACTGATGTTTGGTTGCATGGCCCTTTAACTCTGAATAGGCTGCATCTGAAATCACAAGAACTGCTGGCTTTTTGTCCATTGATCCTTGTGGACTTGTTGCCCACCCGAGTAAGGCATAGTCCTTCTTTTCTACCAAACTNAATGTATTTTCTTTTTTCGTCATGACACTAAATTTTGGTCGTTTATTTAACTCATAAACTTCTCCAAAGTCAGTTCCTTGAGAAAGCGAGACTGCTTCTGTTCCCTTCAGTTTAACTTTTTGATCATCGCCTCGATTTGAGACGATCTGATTGTAAGTAGTTTCCGAAAACAGAATAATTTCTTTCGAGAAATATGAAGGGTTCTCAAATGCTAGGTTACGGTCAGAATTGGCTTTAGATATTAGCCCCTCAATTGTTTTGTGATCTTCAATTCTATGTTTTGATTTTTTTATAAGATGGTCAATTTTATCATTTGTTTCATTATTAATAGATTGGTAAGCAATATCGTTCGGTAGGTTCATATCAACTGCTTCAAATTGTACTTTGTAATTAATCGTTACAAAACCAATTAGTAAGATTAAAATGGCACTAAATAAAGTAATAAACGTTAGGTTTAATGTATTACTTCTTATTTGAAACTTTAACGAAGACGCCCAAAGTACGGTATTACCTTCTCGATAATTTTTTCTACTGCTAATAAATTCAAGTAACCACCCAGTAAACTGACGGAAGAATAAATAAGTGCCTCCAATTATCCCAATTGTTACAGTCACTAATACTATTTTTGCGTGCTCCTGCCATAAAACAGACTCTATACCACGGCTAATACAATAAATTGATATACCTAATAACAAGATTGATAGTAGCGCTAAAAATGGTGAGGATTTAAACGCTTTATCCATTTTTGAATGAGCATGAAAAAGCTCAATTAATTGAACTCTTCGAATCATAAAGAAACTTTGGATACTGATAATAACTGTTAGTAAAAAGAAAAGTATAATAGTAGAGCCTATTGCTTCAATTGGAAAATTCAAAGAAATTACGTTCGTATATTCCATTAAATTCATTAGTAACATTCCAAAGAATTTTGAAAGTAGTCCCCCAATTAACATGCCACTTACTAATGAAAAACCACCAATCAATAAATTTTCGTAGAAGATCATTAANGTGATTTGTGCTTCACTCATTCCAAATAGCAGATACATTCCAAACTCTTTTTTTCTTTGTTTCATAAAAAATGAATTAGCATACAAAATAAAGAAGATGATAAACAGGAATATGACAACGGTCGCAATCATCACACCCATTTGGAAATTTTCCTTATTCTTAAGTGCATTAATAATATCTTCGTTATACATTAAAGCCGAGAATGTAAATTGAATAATCACACCGATAATCATAGAAACTAAGTAAATTGTATATAATCGAAAATTCCGCTTAATATTCCGCCTAGTTAGCTCAAGAAGGCTCATTCTTAACTACCCCCCATCAAGCTTTGAGTATCTAAAATGCGATCATAAAATTTCTTTTGATCTTGATCTCCTTTATAAAGCTCATTGACAATCTTTCCGTCTCTTAAAAAAATGACTCGTTTACAATAACTTGCTGCATATGGGTCATGTGAAACCATTAATATTGTAGTTTGAAAAGTCTCATTTAGGTTCACGAGTTGTTCCAGTAATTGAGTCGCTGAACGTGAATCAAGTGCTCCCGTTGGCTCATCTGCAAAAACAATGGCAGGATTTGTTATAATTGCGCGAGCAGAAGCAGCTCGTTGCTTTTGCCCCCCAGAGATTTCATTAGGATATTTAAGGAGGATATCTTCAATGTTCAAAGCTTGAATGATCGGACTTAAACGCTCTTCCATTTCTTTTGTTGCTACATTACGGAGAGAAAGGGGTAATAATATATTTTCTTTTACATTTAATGTATCTAGTAAGTTATAATCTTGGAAAATAAATCCCATATGTTCTTGCCTAAATTTTCTTAATGCTTTTTTATTTAAATCTAACAATGATTGATCTTCTAACCACACTTCTCCACCACTAAATTGATCGATTGTAGATAATACATTCATTAATGTAGACTTACCTGATCCAGATGGACCCATTATTGCTGTAAACTCTCCTAAATTAACCATCAAATCAATGTTTTTTAAAACGTTTGTTTTTCCATAGTTTTTAGATAAATTCTTTGTTCGGATTACTGTTTTCATATTGATGACCTCCTATTCATGTTAAATATAATCTGATTTGTGCTTCATAACCATCGATTTAACATGAACTAACGTGACGAAATTGTCACTTTCAAACAATATTTTGTTTTATGTTCCCCCTCTATTGATAACTGATGCACATTTAAGACGCTCAAAACTATTCTTAATTTAATCGAGATCGAATTTTATGTTAATTCACAAAAAAAACAGCCCTTTTTCAAGGACTGTTTTCATCATTTATACCGGATAAACCCCATGCTTTTTCGTGCTTGGCGTTTCGTATGATTCTGAGTAATATTCAAATCGCTTAATTAGTTCAGAACGTAGATCTTCTGGTTGAATCACAACATCCACGACTAATTCTGATGCTAATCGATAAATATCAATATCCTCTGAATACTCTTTACGTTTTTCTTGAATGAATGCAGCTTGTTCTTCTTTTGGTAGG
>JGI25151J46595_10002009_pt1 | contig 12737 bp, 14 predicted proteins | sample AraplaMF_Col_mLB_FD_46595 | JGI IMG/M metagenome (IMG submission 46595) | reverse complement strand
TTGCTTAATATTATTCACCGTTACTTCCGCACTTTGAATTTGAATCATCTCAGGTTCTTTCATATAGCGCTTCGCAAGCTTTTTAATATCTTTTGGCATCGTCGCTGAAAATAACATCGTTTGTTTACTCTCAGGTGTTTCTTCTAAAATGTCTTCTATATCATATAAAAAGCCGAAATGAAGCATTTGATCTGCTTCATCTAATACAAGCATAGAAACATTGGATAATACAATCGTTTCGCGGCGTAAATGGTCTAATAAACGTCCTGGTGTTGCCACAACAATGTGCGTATTTCCTTTTAACTTTCTCATTTGCTGCGCAACATCTTGACCACCATATATCGCAAGAACATTGATATTTTCTTGATGAACAAGCATTTTTTCAATTTCAGTTGTGATTTGTAGTGCTAATTCTCTAGTTGGTGCAACAATTAAAGCTTGTACATCACTTGACTCAGGATCAATTTTTTCTAGAATTGGTAAGACGAACGCCAATGTCTTCCCTGTTCCTGTTTTTGCTTGCCCAATTATATCTTTTCCAGCCATAACAACCGGGATTGCTTTCTCTTGAATTGGCGTTGCTTCAGCAATCCCATTTTCACGTAATGTATGATTAAATGTCTCACTAATTCCTAATTCTAAAAAGTTTTTCAAACAGATCACTTCTTTTCCTCATTTTTCACATTAAGCTCTCATTGTACCACTTGTTTCGCTAAATATGAAAAATAAGATAATTCTTATCTCCTTTTTTCATGCTCACTATGAATGATTTGGATTAGTTCTTTCTGTTTCTCTTTTGATTTTGTTAGCAATTTCATATTTGTAGGTGACAAAATCAGCCTCTTGATTTTCCGATTATTCCAAATGATCCCTGTATACCTTGTATCTTCATGTACATCTCGAAACCATTCTTGTTCACTTAGCTGCGCAATATGATATTTTAATTTCGCGTCAGCCCTCGGATAGAACAGAATAATATCGGCTATTACATCAAACAAAAGCCACATGTTTTCTCCCCACAATATTCTGCTTTTTTACTCATATGAGTATGAACAACAAGAAAGAAATGATAAAAAGGGTTATTTTGTCAATTGTTTGTCTATCCTTTTAAAAAATCTATATTTTTAAGCGCATTTACATAATGTTAAATATACTTTTACAAAATTAATGAAAAAACGAAATAAGGAGTGATTATATGGAGAAACAGAAATATGGAAAAAATTAAATGAAGGTGCAACGAAATTAGGAAAATCCGGTGTGTATGAGAGCATTATTTTATATTACACTTTAAAAAAGAACGGACTGCCTACTAAAGCCAAAATAATTATATTAGCTGCGCTTTCCTATTATGTATGGTCAATCGATTTCATCCCAGATTTAGCAGCTATTATTGGAATCGGCCTGTTAGATGATGTTATCGCAATTGCTTGGGCACATAGATATATCATGGTACATACAAATGCAGAAATTCGAGAAAAAGGAAAAGTAAAGATGGAATCCTTATTTGGAGCAACACATACATAATGCATCAAACAAGAAAGACGGTCTTCATAACCGTCTTTTCTGTACTATACATGTACTTGTTCTATCTGCATTTGTAAGCAATCCAACATTCTTTTCATTTCACGTTCTTTATAGTGATTTAAGCAAGCAATTTGAATCCAGTTATTTTGTTGTAAATAGTTTGATTCATAATGGATAATAAACCCTTGCAATGCTAATGAATCTCCTATTTCCTTAGAAGAAAGTTCTTTATCTAATGCAATTGTAAGAATGATAGATGAAGCATACTTTTTTTGAGATACAAGTTGTAATTCCATATTGGTAACAGCTTCTTCGATAAAGGTATACATCTTATATATTTTCTTAAATTTGTTTTCATCTTCAAAATTCTTTAATGCTTCTTGTAAGGCGCATATTAAATTCCAAGACTGAGAGTACGGTACACTTCCGTTCTCTTTGTACATTCCTATATCCATGTACACAGATAAAGTTGCAGTCGGATTTACAGTATGATTATAAAATACAAAAGAGAGCCCAGTGTATGCTCCAATTGCTTTTCCGCTAATTCCTCTATTTCATTGTATAAAAATGGTCTCCCCATTTCTCTTTCATATGTATCAAACGATAAGTTTGCTCGAATCGCCTGCTTGATTAAACGATTTCCAAACTCACCATTTGTTAAAACGTATCCACGTCCCTTTAATAACTTTAGCTGTAAAGCGATTGAATCATTTGCTAATGTACCTGTCCCAAGCATGTGCAAATCATGCTTGGGACAGGTACATTAGCAATAATCGTTTTTTCACATTCTCCATCGCAGCTTTAAATTGAATGGAACGATGCGAAATTGGATTAGAAGCAAATGCTTGCTGGACATTTTCTGCGATTTCTACGGGTCCGGGTCAAAATGTATATTCTTTCGTCACAAGACTTGTAATACTAGATTGTTCAAGCGTTTTTTGGGTGATATACATCGGCTAAAATGAGCGCTAAATCACACCCATTTAGAAGCAAATAGCGATGCAAAAATCGAATCAATCCGAGTAAAGCTCTTCCGTTTCGATATTCTTGCTCCACAGCTAATAAACGAATTTCATATACACGATCACCACGTTCTGGTAACCACTCATCTAAATGAGGTATTTAAATACGTATTTTCTTCATGGAACAAATCTATGCGTTTGCGCTCTTCTGTTTGTTCATGCTGCGGAATTTCTTCTACGAATGTTTTATAATTTAGTTTATGAATACTTTCAAACTCCCATGCTTGATCAGCAATTTTATACATTAACCCCATGTTTTAATCCCCTTTATTTTCTATGTGCGTACAAAATCAATATAATAATGCAAACACTTAATACAATCGCTACCATAGAATAAAAGTATGCAATCATACAAAGTGGTAAACAAGCGATTGTAATTAAACCAGCCTTTGTAAAACTCTTAAAAATTAAATAAAACAAAATAAATATAAGTACCAGAGTGAGCGCTATCAAATAATTGAACACAATCAGTCCGCCAATAAATGTCGAAATTCCCTTTCCGCCTTTATATTTAAAGAAAATTGGATATATATGACCTACAACAACTGCTAGTAGCGAGATTAATAGAAATATAGACTCCCCAAATAAGATTCTTGCTACATAAACAACAATTGCTCCTTTAAGGACATCTCCTAGAAATGTAGCAATAAAATATACTTTTCCGTATAAACGCCCCATATTCCTCGCACCAGGATTTCCACTACCAACATCTCGAATATCTATCCCGTATTTCCATTTTATAATCATATATGCTGTTAATATGTTCCCAACCATATAAGCACCTATTACATACAGAAACTGGTTGATATGAATCATATAATCATTCACTTTCTATTTACTATTCTCAATACACTCTTCAAGCATAAGTGGCATAGAAGTAAGCCATACAATAAAATATGAAACTTGCTACCGTTGTAATTCCTATCAAATTCCATGCAATAACACGTACGGATTTAATATATTGTAAAATATATCCTATTGACCAGGCTATAAACAAACTTACAAGTATTATAACTTGCGGTTTATGCACCGGAACCTTATCAATTCCTATAATGGCTATAATATTCATACATACGATAAGCAAGAAGATCGGAAATGAAATTCTAAATAAAAAAATCCATATTTTAATCCCAAAATCCATATAACACCTCCTTTTTAAAGAAGACTGCTATATGGAAAAACTGTATTTAAAATAAAGTAGATTTTTTTACAGCTAAAAAATAAGCTCCTTTTGCTGATGAAATTTCACTCTGAATAAAATTTATTTCATTAATATAGTTTTCGCAATACCTCTTAAATTCAGCATATATTTCTGGTACAGAGCACAAAATTCCACCTTTTACTGCAATTGAAATTGGCACTTCAAATGACATTTTCTTATACACGTCAACTGTAATTCTGGCTAATTCTTCACTAGCTTTTGATATAATTTTGAACGCATCATCATTACCTTTCCTTGCTTCCTCTATTACAAGGGGGGNAATCGCAGCAACCTGATCTTTCTGTGAGGAATATACAAGTTGTTTTATATCAAATGGTGTATGAATAGGAACTTGCTTTTGTATTACTCTGCTAAGATTGCAAAATTGCTCACCTTTATCATACTCGATTGTCATCCTTCTTAACGCCTGCAAAGCAATCCAATACCCACTCCCTTCATCTCCTAAAATATGGCCCCATCCTCCACTATACTCATATTCTGCTCCTTTTTTCCCTAAGCAGATAGCACCTGTTCCCGCTATTGTTAAAATACCATCGTTTCCTCCTAATAAGGCCGCATGTGCAATTACTGCATCATCATAAATTTCAATATTTGTTTGATATCTCGCTATTAAACGTTCCTTTAACACATTAATATCTATACTTTTCACACCCGCCAGCCCTAAACAAATACAAACGCAGTCCTCTTTAGACAAGCTTTGTTGACAATATTCAATTGCCTCCATAATATGCGATAAAGCTTTCTCATAATCTAGTAAAACATTTCCGAAACAGCTCATACTTCTTGCTATTTCTTTACCATTTTGGTCAAATGCAATCGCTTCTGTCTTCGTCCCACCACCGTCTACACCTATCATATACTTCATCTTTCCACCCACTTTTTCTTACCTCACAATTGGAGGGAATGTTACATTACCTAAAACGACAGGATGTCTTCTGTAGCACTTGGTACATTACTTGGATTACGATGATATGTTTCATTTGCTAGCACAGCAAAAGCAATTGCTTCTTTTGCGGATGATGAATACCCAATTTCCTCTTGTATAAGTACTTTACAGGGCGCCTCCTTCAAACTCTCTTTTATCATTTCTACAAGTGTTTTATTATAACTTCCACCTCCGTCAAGAATAACTTCATCAATATGATAATAAGGAGAAATAATTTTTTGATAATGATGAACAATCGAGTTTGCTGTAAACATCGTTACAGTAGCTACAATATCTTCCTTACGGTGCTCCTTAAATCGCTTTAGCAATTCATCTGTAAACTCTTCTCCAAACTGTTCTCTTCCTGTTGACTTAGGTGGAACAGTTTTAAAAAACGAATGACTCATACAAGAATAAAGCATTTCATTTATGACACTTCCTTGTCTTGCTATCTCACCATTTTTATCAAACGAGTACTGAAATAATCGCTGACATACTTCATCTATCACCATATTTCCTGGCCCCGTATCAAAGGCAATCACTTCTTGTTTAGATACTCGGCTTGGAATTACAGTTACATTCCCTATCCCACCAATATTTTGAAGTAATCGATTTTTATTTTGGTCTCTATATAAAATAAGTTCTGAATATGGAACAAGAGGGGCTCCTTGACCACCAGCCGCCATATCCATTGTTCGAAAATTTGAAATGACTGTTGTTCCTGTTTCATAGGCTATAACTGCGGGTTCTCCGATTTGTAGTGTCGATGGAACAATCGTCTTCTCTTGAACAGGCTGATGATAAATCGTTTGACCATGCGAGTCAATTAAATCTAATTGTTCTATTGGAAAATCAGATTGTTTACAGACTTTTTTCACTGCATTCGCAAAACATAGCCCGAGCTTAAAATTCAAACTACATATAAGTTGTACGTTAGAAGCTTCTATAGATAAGGCTTGCTGAATTTCATTTGTTATTTCTTTTGAAAACGGTACTGTAATAAAGCTGATTAGTTTCACCTTTAATCATGAAAGAAGTGATAGACTAGTTGCCTATCACTCTAATACATATCTGTATGATTTCTTCATATTTCGCATCATTACACGTTCACAGAACCTCACTCGCCATCACCACTCTTTTCGACTTCAATCATATTTTTATCGTACATTTTAAAAAATGGCAGATAGATAAGGAATGAGATTGCTATATTAATGAAGACTAACACAACAGCTCTCCAATCTCCACCCGTCGCTAAATATGCACCAATTGGAGCTGGTAATGTCCATGGCGGCATAATATAAGTTGGTGTAACNAGTCCCATTGCTGTTGCAGTATAAGCAATTGTCGCTGTTACTAATGGTGTAATAATAAAAGGAATAATTAAAATCGGGTTTAACACGATTGGAAGCCCAAATATAACTGGCTCATTAATATTAAAAATACCAGGTACAATACACGTTCTTGACAGCGCTTTGGAATACTTTGATCTACCGAAGACAATCATGGCTAATACAAGCCCTAATGTAGCTCCGGAACCACCAATCCATATAAACCATTGGTATAATGGTTCTGGTGCAATAAATGGTATACTGCTTGCTCCATCTGCAACTGCAGCAGAGTTTTTACCAAGATAAACTTCCCATAAAGGACGGGCAACTGTCCCAACAACAGAAACACCATGTATGCCAAATGACCAGAAGAATGTAATTAGAAACACAGGTAGAATAACTCCAAAATAACTATCACCAGCTTTTACTAATGGTGCAGCTAGCTTATCAACTAAATGATGTAAATCAATGCTAAAAACAACAGTAATAATACTCATAATAATAATAACGAAAGCAGCAGGTATAAGTGCTTCAAAAGAACGAGATACAGACGGTGGTACTTGNTCTGGCATTTTAATCATCACATTTTTCGTCTTACAGAATCTCAAAATCTCAACCGATAAAATGGAAACAATCATTGTAACAAATAACCCATGCCCTCCAAGGTTTGTCATTGGGAGCATAAATCCTTTCTTATCAATGAGTTCAGGTGTCAATGTAAGAAGTAATGAGCAGACTGCAAGCTGCGCTCCTGATAAGGCATCTAATTTGTAACTTTTCGCTAAATTATATCCAATACCAAAGGCGATATAGAGCGACATAATAAACATCGTTAACCGATACGGTATTAAAATACTCGTTTGATGNTTGGCTGCCCATAGTGAAATAAAACTATCCTTTGGAAGAGGCGGAAACGCCACAATTAGAAAGAAACTTCCTACAATAATAAACGGTAATGCTGAAATTACACCATCACGAATTGCTTGTAAATGCCTTTGCTCAGAAAGCCTCGCCATTGGACCAGATAAGTTATTCTCAAGAAATGAGACAAACTTATTCATCAAACTTCCCTCCTAACGGATTAATTCATTNACAGCCTTTAATAGCGTCGGTCCACCAAGTGGTGTATAAGCTTGTGGCGGAATTATACCACAAGGAACAGACTGCTCATCTGCTATTTTTTTCACTGCATCAAATCTATGCCTTACTTGCGGAGCAACCATTACAACGTCCCAACCGTTCTTAACCTCTTCTTCCACTTCACTCGTTCCAATTGCGTGTACATCCATATTAATCCCCTTCTTCTCCGCTTCTTTTTTTAAAGCGTTTACAACAATTGAACTGGACATTCCTCCAGAGCATACAAACAGAACTTTCATTTCATAATCCTCCTATATGCTTTAAGTAATTTTTATCCTTTTTCAAGGACTGTCAAACCACCAACGAAAGGAAGTTTCACGTTATTAAAAATCATATGAAGAATGTAGACAAATTAGTTCTGACGAAATGAAATTTCAGAAAAAATATTTTTTTATGTTAAATAAAAGTTTCAGCCCCTACTTTCTCAATTGTGAATCTTATATTCACGTGATATAGTAGTCTCGATAATAGAATATGTAAGGAGGCGTACGATTATTTTCAGAAAATTATTGATGAGTTGTTGTAGCGTCATCTTGATTATTCCCTTCTTGTTCATAAGCTCTAGGTTCACACAAGCTGAAGTACCTACTACGTATCAAAAACATGAATTACGCGCCGCATGGATTGCATCTGTTCTCAACATTGATTGGCCCTCTAAGCCAGGATTACCTATCGAAAAGCTGAAACAAGAATTTATCAAACTACTAGATGATGTAAAAAATCTAGGTATGAATNCAGTTGTTGTTCAAATTAAACCAACCGCAGACGCTTTTTACCCTTCCCAATATGGCCCTTGGTCCGAATATCTCACAGGCATACAAGGAAAAGACCCCGGTTATGATCCACTCGCATTTATGATTGAAGAAGCACATAAAAGAAATCTTGAATTCCACGCTTGGATTAATCCCTACAGAATAACGATGAATCATACCGATATAAACCGATTAGCAGAAAACCACCCAGCAAAGCAACATCCCGATTGGGTCATACCCTACGGCGGGAAACTATACTATAATCCTGGTATTCCAGAAGTGAAAGCTTTTATAACGGAAGGTGCATTGGAAATTGTACAAAATTATGACATTGACGCACTTCACATGGACGATTATTTTTATCCCTACAAAGTAGCGGGTGAGGAAATTCCAGATCAAAACACATATGAAACATATAATAATGGNCGATTTTCTAACATTGAAGACTGGCGTCGTGATAATGTGAACCAACTTGTAAACGGATTAAATACTGCTATTAAACAAGAAAAATCTTATGTCAAATTTGGAATTAGTCCATTTGGAGTATGGAGGAATATTGCTGATGATCCAACCGGTTCTAATACAACTGCTGGACAAAGAAATTATGATGACCTATATGCTGACACACGAGAATGGATACAAAAAGGNTATATTGACTATATTACACCACAAATCTATTGGAATATCGGTTTTGCACCTGCAGCATATGACGTTTTACTAGATTGGTGGATAAAAGAAACAGAAAACAAACAAATTCACCTATATATTGGACAAGCTGCATATAAAATTAATAATAACTCAGTCCCCGCTTGGTCAGACCCTGAAGAATATCCAAGGCAAATTGCATTAAATCATCAATATTCACAAATAAAAGGTAGCATGCACTTTAGCCTTAAAGATATAAATAACAATCCATTAGGAATAAAAGATCGACTACAAAAAGATATTTATACACATCCTGCATTAATTCCACCAATGCCTTGGCTAGATCACGATCCACCTAAGCAACCTACTTTAAAAGGTGCTATTGCAAGAAATGATGGTATTGCCTTAGGAATCATCNATGATAGAAACAATGATTCTACGTATTATGCAATCTATCGAGTAAATGAAAAGAATGACGTTGACATTCAAAAAGCTGAAAACTTACTTACTACTGTACGAAAAACAAAACCTGGGGAAATTTATGTAGATAAAACAGCTGTGTCTGGTAAGACGTATACGTATGTGGTGACTGCTTTGGATCGGTTGCATAACGAGAGTATCCCTTCTAGCAAAACTACTATACAAGCGAAGTAATCATAAAATCCCTCACTCTATATATGAGGGATTTTACCTTACGCATATTCAAAAAACAAACTACCCAGGCTTAGGAAGGGTATGCATTTACTATATTTGATCTGTTCATCCATTTTTTCATGTTATATGGTTCTAATAGGNTTAAAGGTAGTATCCGGCGATATTGCTGTCATTTACCTTTANACGTTTTTTCATTAACATATAAGTGGCTGTACAAACAAAAGCAAAAATAAAGCAGGAGGGGCTTTGCATCTGCCCTCTGCTTCTTATCCCCGAATCTGTCCATTCCCACGAATCACATATTTCGTGGAAGTCAATGCAGGCAATCCCATCGGCCCCCGCGCGTGCAGCTTTTGCGTNCTGATGCCGATTTCGGCGCCGAAGCCAAATTCAAAGCCGTCCGTAAAGCGAGTCGAAGCATTATGGTACAGCGCCGCGGCATCGACGGAAATGAAAAATTTACTGACATTTCCTTCGTTTTCTGTAATAATCGCTTCGGAATGCTTGGAGCCATAAGCATTGATGTGGCGAATCGCTTCTTCAACCGAGGAAACGATTTTGACTGCCAGCGTAAGAGACAAAAACTCTGTTTGCCAGTCTTCTTCTGAAGCAGGGACAAGAGATGAATCAATTGTCAAAGCTTTCTTATCCCCGCGTAGCTCCACTCCTTTTTCCTTCAAGAAGGAAAACAGCTCAGTACCGTANCGCTCCACCCAATTCTCATGAAGTACAATTGTTTCAATAGCGTTGCATACGGACGGGCGCTGTGTTTTAGCGTTTACAATAATGTCGAATGCCATCTGTTTATCTGCTGTTTCATCAATGAAAATGTGACAATTTCCCGCACCTGTTTCTAATACAGGGACAGACGCTTCTCTCACTACNATATCAATCAGCTGCTTGCCGCCTCTTGGAATAAGAACATCTAAGTNCTCGTTCAATGTAAACAGCTGCTTTGCGCTTTCACGTGACGTATCTTCAATGAGCTGTACGCTGTCTGGAGGCAGGCTAGTTTGTTCGAGTGCCCGGTGAATGACAGCGACAATGGCTTTGTTGGAATAAATGGCGGAAGAACTACCGCGCAGAATCACCGCGTTTCCTGTTTTCAAGCAAATCGTGGCCGCATCCACCGTCACATTTGGCCTCGCCTCGTAAATCATCCCCACAACGCCGAGTGGCACGCGCACCTCCTGAATGGACAATCCGTTCGGCCGTTCCCATGCCGCCACGCACCCTCCGACAGGGTCACGCAAATCAATCAGCTGCCGGATGCCCTCTGCCATGTCAATGATGCGCTGTTCGTTCAACAGGAGGCGGTCAAGGAGTGATGCAGACATTCCTTTCGCTTTTCCTTGTTCGATATCCCGTTTGTTTTCCGTCAAAATGTAGGATGTCTCCGCCATCAATTTCTCAGCGATAGCCGCCAGCGCCTTATTTTTTTGATCCGTCGATTTGGCCACAAGCTCTCTCATAACCGCTTTCGCTTTTTGTCCCTTTGCTAATACTTCGTTCATTTTCNCTTCCCCCTTTTAAAGATAAAATTTGAGACGTGTCTAACTCCGCCAGCTAGGCACTGCAACCCAAAACTCTCCTACACAGATATTAGTTGAATCGACCGGGCTCTTAACGTTCTGTTGCTCATCCTGTCTAAACATTCAAGTTACTGACGCTTTGAGCAGAGAAAAGGCAAAAAACGCCAGTTAAGACGAAAAGCCTTGGTTTTTGCACCTAAACAAGCCGGCTTCTGTTTTTCTTAAGATGAAACCCAATTATCCCTATGAATGACCTCGTAGCTATGCCTTTCTTCTCGCGCTTGAATGTCACGGCTCCGCATGCCTTTCAGCGCCCGCAATTCCTCTGCGCTATATCTGCACTGCCCTTTGCCGATTACGCGTCCTTTTTGCGTGATGACCTCCACCACTTCGCCGGCCTGAAAGATCCCGAACACGCCGGTAACACCAGCGGGCAGAAGACTTTTTCCATGATGGACGATAGCAGCGGCNGCGCCAGCATCCACCTCGATTTGTCCTCTCACGAGCGAATGCAATGCAATCCATTGCTTGTTCATCTTGATCACTTTTTGCGGCGTATTACCGATNTACGTTCCNTCACCTTTGCCTTTCAAAACATCTAAAAACTTCTCCTGTCCGCNTCCTGTTCCGATGAATACGCTCACACCGAGAGACAGCGCCGTCTTCGCNGCATCGATTTTCGATCTCATGCCGCCGGTACCGANCTTTGAGCCAGCATCTCCGGCAAGAGCGTCAATTTCTTCCGTAACGTCAGGAAGAAAGTAATACTTTTTCGCGTCCGGATTTTTCTGAGGATTCCGGTCGTACAAACCGTTCACATCCGTAAAAATCATGAGCATATCTGCCGACACGAGCCCGCTTACTAAAGCCGACAGCATGTCATTATCTCCAAACGTTAGCTCCTCTACAGAAATAGAATCGTTTTCATTAATGATAGGCAAGGCGGAGCGGTCCAGCAGCTCTGATAAAGTTGCATAGGCATTGCTGTATTGTTCTTTTCTAGAAAAATCGCTTCTTGTTAGTAGAAGCTGCGCGGTAACAATCCCATATTTGAGGAATTCCTCTGTATACGCCTGCATTAAGAGACTTTGCCCGACAGCGGCGGCAGCCTGTTTTCCTTTGATTGTCACGGGCCGTCCGGGATACCCAAGAGCAGAGAAGCCTGCGGCGACGGCCCCGGATGTAATCAGCAAAATTTCATGTCCTTCCTGTTTCAGCCGTGCCAAGGCGGCAACGTGATCTGAAAGCTGTTCGCTAGAGATGCCGCCTTGGTTCGCTGCCAAAGAACTGCTTCCAATTTTTATGACAATTCGTTGTTTTTTCACTTTTGTACCTCCTCGTCTAAAATGAAAATTTTTTTATAAGTTGTGCCGCTTCTTTTTTCGAATGGAAACAAAATACTCTTCTACCGCGTGCAATTTGCAGGGAAAAATCCCCGCAAATGATGCCCATTTCGCAACAAAAATTCAAATAAAAAGACCGCTCCGCCCTTAAAAAGGACGAAACGGTCATCGTTCCGCGGTACCACCTTCATTGATATGATCCATATCCGCTTGTCGCCTGTAACGCAGGCATACGCTTAAACTTTCGTTTAAAACTCGGGGATAGGTTCGATAGTTTCTTTGCGAGGAATCTTTCAGCCTGCGGATTCCACTCTCTTGCGCAAGAAAACATATGTACTAGTTCCCTTCAACGATTTTAATTTTAATTTTAATTTTAATTTTTTATATTATGCAATACAGTGGATTTTTATGTCAAGAGATGTTTTAAAAAACAAAGAAGGCTGCATATTTAATTTTTATTGATAAATGGAAATTATCGGGGTTTATAAAAATACAACACCATTCTTGGGAAATTGCACGCTAAGGACTAGAAAAATTTACTATGACAACGTTCTTAAAGGATAACCACATGTTCAGAAAGAAAACGCCAAAAATTAATTGATCACTGAATCTTGTACGCACTTTATTAACTTGATTATATCTAGAAAACG
>JGI25151J46595_10001963_pt1 | contig 12973 bp, 8 predicted proteins | sample AraplaMF_Col_mLB_FD_46595 | JGI IMG/M metagenome (IMG submission 46595) | reverse complement strand
GGAGCGCGGCGACGGCTATCTGGTCAATACGGTGTCTGCCGCCGGCCTGTTGTCGCAGATCGGCTCGGCGCCGTATGCCGTGACCAAGCACGCGGCCATCGGCTTTGCCGAGTGGCTGTCGATCACATATGGCGACCGTGGCATCAAGGTGAGCTGCATCTGCCCGCAGGGCGTGCAGACGAAGATGCTGTTCGGCGAGGACGGCGAGCGCAAGGGGTTCCTGCAGGCGGGTTCGGTCACGCCGGAGCACGTGGCCGAGAAGACACTGGAGGGCATGGCTGCCGAGAACTTCCTGGTGCTGCCGCATCCCGAGGTGTTGGAATACTATCGCCGCAAGGGCCAGGACTACGATCGCTGGTTGCGCGGCATGCGTCGCCTGCACGACCAGGTGTCGAAGGAATTCGGCAATATCGCCGTGTAGTCGCAGGGCAAACCAGTATCTAAATAAAAAACGATTCAGGAGACAGAATCATGCGTGCTCGAATGATCCGGCGCCGTCAGGTGCTGGGGGCGCTGGCCGCCACGGCCACTCTGGCCGCCGTGTTCGCCGCGCCTGCCGCGCAGGCCGCCGACGCTTACCCGACGAAGCCCGTCCGCATCGTGGTAGGTTTTCCGAGTGGCGGCGCACCCGATATCCTGGCACGCATCTTTTCCGAAAAATTTTCGCTGGGCCAGCCGGTAGTGGTCGACAACAAGCCCGGTGCCGGCGGCAATATCGGCGGCGAGGCAGTGGCCCATGCCGCGCCGGACGGCTACACGCTGGCCATGGGCACGGTGGGCACGCATTCGATCAACGGCGCGCTCTACAGCAAGATGCCGTATGACATGGTGAAGGATTTCACGCCGGTGATCCTGGTGGCATCGACACCCAACGTGCTCGTCGTGCACCCGTCGGTGCCGGCGAAAAACGTCCAGGAACTGATCGCACTGGCCAAGTCGAAGCCGGGGCAGCTGACGTTCGGCACGCCGGGCGTCGGTACGTCGCTGCATGTGGCGGGCGAGCTGTTCAACACCATGGCCGGCACCAAGATCGTCCACGTGCCGTACAAGGGGCGGGCCATGGCCATTCCAGACCTGCTGGGCGGCCATATCACGATGATGTTCGACAACCTGCCCTCGGCATTGCCGGTGGTGAAGGAGGGCAAGCTGCGTGCCCTGGGGGTGACCAGTGCGCAGCGATCGGCGTCCGCGCCGGACATTCCCACCATCGCGGAACAGGGCTTGCCCGGTTATGAAGCCACCTCGTGGTTCGCGATCTTCGCGCCGGCCCACACGCCAAAGGACGTGGTGGCAAAGCTCAACACCGAGCTGAACCGTATCTTCACGCTGCCCGACGTCCAGGCCAAGCTCAAGACGCTGGGCCTCGACCCCTTGCTGGGCACGCCTGACAAGCTCGCCGACTACCAGCGCAGCGAGATTGCCAAGTGGGCCAAGGTCGTCAAGGAATCCGGCGCGAAGGCCGAGTAACGACACGGAGCCACGGCGGCGGCTAGCGGTCAGAGGGCTCGCGCCGCCGCGCCAGTCTGCGGACGAAAGCGGTAGCCCACTTTGGGCACCGCCGACACGCAACTGTCCAGGCCCAACGGATGCAACGCGCGCCGCAGCCGCGACACCAGTTGCGTCAGGCAGTTTTCATCCACCATCGCATCCGGCCCCCAGACCGCGGCAATGATCTGCTGCCGCGACATGACTTTCTCGCCGTGGTCCTTCAGCACGATCAGCAGCCGTAACTCAAAGCGCGTGAGCTTGGCGATGACGCCGTTGCACGAGATGATGCCCTGCGACTCGTCGATATGCAGCGCATCGCCGATATCCGAAAACGCCGAGACTGACGATGTGGATATCGGCATCCCCAGGCGCGCCAGCACGTGGGCCAGGCCTCGCGCCTGCTCCAGCGCGGAATCCACCGGCGGCACCGCTTCCGGTGCGGGCGGGACCGTGGTGGTGTACGGCACCGGAATGAACCGATAGCCCTGGCGCGGCACGGTCACGATATGGGCGTCCAGGCTGACCGGGCTCAGCGCCTTGCGCAGGCGGTACACCAGTTGCACCAGGTAAAGTTCGTCCACCAGTGCGGCGCGTTTCCCCCACACACCCTTGAGCAGGGAATCGCGAGATTTGACGGCGGCCTTGCCTTCCACCAGTAGTCGCAGCAGTTTCTTTTGCTGCCCGGTTATCTTCGCTACCACGCCGCCGCGTAATACACGGTCGGTGTCCCAATCAAAAAATACCGAATCGCTATTCCGGATCATTACGATTACCCCATGTCGTCTGCGATGGACGACAAGCGTATCGACCCGCAGAAATAGCTCCCATGGAAGATATTTCTTTCGGTATCTGACCCGCACGGGTGACGGCTCAACGCCGTTCTCTGCCGTATATCGTCAATTACGGAAACAATGGACGGTGCGGTGGGCTCGCCATCTTCGTCTGGATAAGCAATATCCGCGCGTGCTGATCAATTGTCAGTACAAGATGACCTGACGATATTAAAGACTGCCGACGCAGGATACTGCGCGCATCATAACCCATACGGGTATTAAGTCCTGGCTGCGGCCAGGCAATGCCACGCCGATGGATTTGCGCGAATCCACGTCATCCATTAGCCGAGATGGGTCATTGCCGATCCATATCCGGGGATTTGGAGGTATTGGTGTGGACCCCCGATTCCGTATATGCACAGGGGGAAATCGGAGAATCCGGTTGAAACGGATATCACCGTTTATATTCCACGCCGGATCCATGTCATTGCAGTGGCCGGAAGAGAAAGATGCGTCTGGCCGCCGGTATCACGGGCCGGAATCAAATGGCGCAACACGCCGGCGGCCTTCAAACCATTCTGCAAGGACAGATGTCATGACAAAGAAATCGTGTGACAGCAACGACCAACCGGCCGGCCAGGCAACCCAGGGGCGCGCTGGCTGGAACTCGCGTACGTATCGCAGCGGGGATCCATCCGATACGGAACCGCCGCGTGTGCCGCTGCGCCGCTTTGCCGGCGTGCGTAATCTACTGGGCAGCGGACGCAACAACAGCAAGCTGGTCTACGCGGAAGATCCGGGCGATCCCGGCGTGCCGGACTCGAAGGGCGCGTCGGACCGCACCTACAAGCAAAACAATTACGATCCGGCCACCGAGGTCGAGAAGTACTCGTACACCTCGACCCGTGTTGCCAAGCGTGTGTACAACACCTACGGCGCCACGCAGAAAAATACGCAGGTCTTCGGCTACTACACGGACTGGTCGCAGTACGACGGCCGGCTGGATGGCAATTACGCCAATAGTGCCGCTGGCCGTGGCACCGACCTGATGCTGCTCAATGCATCGGCTTACGATCGCCTGATCATCGGCTTCGCCGGCATCGTGGGCGACACGGGCGAGAAGCAGTACACGATCGACCAGGCGGCGGTGGATTTTGGCAAGAAACTCAACGAAGCCACCTTCACCGACCCGTGGGGCGATGTGGCGTCGTATCGCAACGTGGGCTTCAGCGGGTGGGTCAGCAACGACTACCGCGAGCTGTTCGACCAGAGCAAGGCCCAGGGCGTACTGGGCGGCCTGGCCAAGCTCAAGCAGCAGAATCCGAACCTGAAGCTGTCGTTCAGCCTGGGCGGCTGGACGATGAGCGGCGCCTTCCACGCCGCGACCGCCGATGCCACGCGGCGCCAGACGCTGATCGAGAGCATCGCCTATATCTTCGACCGGTTCCCGATGTTCACCGAGGTCGACCTGGACTGGGAATATCCGGGCATGCCGGGCGCGGGGAATCCGCATGGCCCGGAGGACGCGGCCCACTTCCAGGCGCTGGTGCGCGGCATCAAGCTGCGCCTGCCCCATGTGCGGGTGAGTATCGCGGCGGGCGCGGCCATGGATACGATGATTGCCGCCGACATCCCGGGCATGCTGGCCGCCGGCGTGGAGGGCATCAACCTGATGACCTACGACTTCTTCGGCACGCCATGGGCCGAGAAGCTGGCCCACCACACGAACCTGTTCGACTACGAGGGCAGCCAGTTCAGCATCGACAAGTCGGTGAAGTACCTGCTGAGCGTGGGCGTGCCGTCGAAGAACATCTTCGTCGGCTATGCGGCCTACAGCCGCAGCGCGCGCAATGCCGTGATCGAAAGCTGGTCGCCGCTGGTGGGCACGTACAGCCCCGGCACCGGCACGACCACTGGCTCCTACGAGTCGGGTGCGAGCGAGTTCTACGACATCCTGTACAACTACCTCGACCTCGAAAACCGCACGGGCATCAACGGGTTCAACGTGTACACGGACCAGGAGGCCGACGCCGACTACCTGTTCAATCCGGAAACCGGCCTGTTCCTGTCGATCGACACGCCGCGCTCGGTGAAGGCAAAGGGCGAGTACGTGCTGGAGAACAACCTGGGTGGCCTGTTCACCTGGACCATCGACATGGACAACGGCGTGCTGTTGAACGCCGCGCGTGAAGGGCTGGGGGCGACGGTGAAGACCGAAGTCGTCGACATGGAGCCGTTCTACTTCGAAGGGATCAACACCGGGAACGTGGGCGCCACGGTGGCCGTGATCGAAGGGCCGACCGAGGCGTTCGAGGGCGACGAAGTGTCGTTCTCGGGGCTGCGCTCGCATGGCGCGGAGCCGCTCACCTACAAGTGGAGCGCGCCCGGCCTGGCGTTTCTGGACGGTAAGACCTCCGCCGTGGTGGAGGGCCTGCTGCCGCTGGTCACACGTACCTATACGGTGACGCTGACGGTGACCGATGCCAACGGCAAGACGGCCACCGACAGCCAGAACCTGGTGGTCAAGAAGAAGACCCAGGAACCGCCCACGTCACGGATCACGGTGCTGCTGGAATCGGGCACGCCGTATGCGCTGTCGGCCGAAGCGTCGTTCGACCCGGACGACAATCCCCTGACCTATGTCTGGGACGCCCCCGACCTGCCGTTCGATGGCAGCACCGACGAACTGGTGGAAGGCACCGCGCCGTCGGTGACGGCACCGACCGACTACTGGGTCAAACTGACCGTGAACGACGGCGCCGATACCGACCAGAGCGCGATTTTCCTGACCATCGTGCCGGGCGAGGCCTCGGAAGGCGACGTGGTGGCCGTTATCACCGGACGGACGCAGGTCGAAAGCGGCGCCCCGATCCAGCTGTCCGCCAGCGACTCCAGCGGGCCGGCGCCGCTGCTGTTCTCGTGGTCGGCGCCGGGCCTGTCGTTCGATGGCGCGGATTCGGTCACGGTCAACGCCAACGCGCCGCTGGTGGATCGCGACACGATCATCGAGGTGAAGCTGACCGCTACGGGCGCAGCCGGCACGGGCGACAAGGACACCACGGCGGTGCAGCTGCGCGTGCTGGCCGGCGGCAGCTCGGACACCGCGGGTACGTGGCGTCCGCAGTCCTACGAGACCGGCGCCGAGGTGACCAACAACTACCAGGGCCAGGGGCTGCACAAGTACCGCGCCAAGTGGTGGGTGGGGGCCGACCAGGAGCCCGGCGATCCGAACTTCACGTCGACGATCGAGGGTGGCGACTCCAAGCCGTGGCTCGACCTGGGCCCGGCCTGAACTGACCAGGAAGTACCCCGCCGGCGGGTGAGCCGGTAGCGGTTCCGGGCAACGCGCTGTCAGGCAGGACGGTGCATTGCCCGGTTTTTTGTTGATCGGCTGGCTCGAATGACATGACGGAGTGGACACCATGGCAAATCGGGATGCGCACGGGGTGCGCGGGATGGTCGGCGTGGTCGCCGCAGTCGCCGCAGTCGCCGTGGTCGCGCTGGCGTTGCTGCTGGCCGGCTGTACCGTGATTTCGGTGGAGGGCGATCACAACCGGATCAGGGATGCCGGCGGTCACGGCGGCGTGGCGATCCCCGCGGCCGATGACGCCTCCACATGGCGCGAGCGCCTGGAGCGGATCGAGCGGGCGCTCGGCATGGCCCATCGGGACGGAGTGCGCTGAAGGGCCGGTTGTATCGGCACCCTAGCGATCGCGCAACCGGCTGAGGCTGACGATGGCGCCGATGGTTGCCACCAGGGCGGCCACATACAGCGCGGTGCGGGCGGCGTCGCCGCGATCCAGGCTGAACAGCAGGGCAACGACGGCAGTGCCTGTGGTTTGTCCAAGCAGGCGCGTCGTGGCCTGTGCACCGCTTGCGCCACCGCTGCGCTCGTGCGGCGTGGCGCTGATCATGGCGCGATTGTTGGGCGACTGGAAAAATCCGAAACCGATGCCGCATAGCGCGGTGCGCCAGGCGATATCCAGGCTGCCGGCATCAGGGCTCAGCACGGCCAGGCCGACCAGTCCCGCAGCCAGCATCATCAGCCCCGCACCGGCGAGCACGCTGGCCGGATACCTGTCCGACAACCGGCCCGACAGGGCGGCCATGAGGGCCACCATCAGCGGCCACGGCGTGATCAGCAGACCCGTCTCCGCCAGGCTGCGGCCAAGCTGATATTCGAGATAGAAGGGCAGCGACACAAACGCCAGCATCTGCGTCATGAACGAGCAGAACGAGGTGCCGACGGCCAGCGTGAAGGGGCGGCTGGCAAACAGGTCTATCGGCACGAGCGGGGCTGGCTGGCCATGCTGCCGGCGCACCAGCATCCAGCCGAGCAGAATAGACAGCAACAGGCCGGCCACACCGGCGATGCGCAACGTCTCATGTCCAAGCCCATCGACGCCAAGCACGAACAGCCCGATCACGACGGCGGACAGCAGGGCACTGGGGTAGTCAAAGGGGCGAGGTTGCGGCGGCGTCTCGGGCAGCGCGCGGCGCGATATTGCAAGCGCGAAAATGGCGACGGGCACGTTGACCGCGAAAAGCCAGGGCCAGCTGGCGAATCCAAGCATCAGGGCGCCCAGCGACGGCCCCACGGCAATGGTCACCCCGACCACAAGCGCGTTGAGACCGATGCCGCGGCCCAGCCGGGTGGGCGGGTAGATGTAGCGGACCAGTGCCGTATTGACACTCATGATGCCCGCTCCGCCGATGCCCTGGATGACGCGCGCCGCAACCAGCACCGGCAGGTTGGGTGACAGCGCGCAGAGCAGTGACCCCACCAGGAACGTGGCCAGCCCCACCCGGTAGACGCGCTTGTACCCGAGGATTTCGCCGAGTGACGACAGCGGCAGCAGGAAGATCGTGACCGAGAGCTGATAGGCATTCACGACCCAGATGGTTCGCGCCGGGTCGCTCTGTAGATCCCGCGAAATGGACGGAAGCGCGATATTGGCGATCGATCCATCGAGAACGGCCATGACCAGGCCGCAAAACACTGTCAGGATTGCCCAGGTACGCTGGGGGCGCGGGAGACCTTGGTGGGACTGCATCGGGAGAGGACGGACGGCTTGCGCTGTTCTTGGAAAGCCCTGAACACGCAGCGGAATACCGCGAAGGCGCGCTCGGACGCGCCATTATGGTCCGCCCGGACGGACCATGCAATTACGGCAGTCCTTTCCCGATGCATGTGTGGTGTGTTCGCACGACCGCGCTGGCTCGTGCCGGCCGGGTCAGGCATCCAGCCCGGCAGTCTCGTTACGGAACGTGCGCGCGGCTTCATGCAACGCGGTGCCGGCGGCGGCGATGGCCGGTGTCCAACCGCTGGCCTTGCTGCAAAGCGCTTCCACCTGGCGGCACAGTTTCACCATCACCTGCGCATCGATCACAAGAAAGGCACCGGCCGACCGATGCGCCCAATGGCGGAGCGCCACCGGGTCATGGCGCAGCAGGATGGCTGCCAGCTCCGGGCCGTCGTCCTTCAAGTGTTCGAGCAGCATGCTCCTGTAGCGCGCGATTTCGGTGTATGGAATTGGCGGGTTGTCCGGCTCGCCGCTTGCGGGTAAAGCGTCGTGCGCGCGGGCATGGTCTGCGGCCGTGTTGGCCGTCGTTTTGGCCGGGATGGCTTGCAGCGCCTGTTCCAGCGCCTTCAATGACGCCGGCTTGGCGATGTGGCCAGTGAATCCTCGGTCCCTCCACGCGCCCGCCTGTTCCGTGTGCGTGACCGCGCTGAACGCCAGGACCGGCACGACCGGATCGATGGCGCGGATCGCGGCAAGCAATTCGTAGCCGTCCATGACCGGCATATGGACGTCGGTCAGGACGGCATCGAAGTGGCCATGCTCAAAGGCAGACAGTGCCTGCCGCCCGTCGCCAACCACGATTGGGTCCCAGCCGAGGGCACTCAGTTGTTCGGCGATCAGCGCCTGGTTCAGGGCGTTGTCCTCGGCAACCAGAATTGCGCGGTGAGGCAAGTCGCCACCAGCGGACGCCGCATCAGGGCAAGCCGGACCGATTTCCCCGTCGCCTTGCGCCTCGTCCAAGCTGTCGTCTGCGTTGTCGGCGGCGTCAGCCGGTTCCGCGTCCAGAGCGGCCAGTGTGCCAGCCAGAATGCCATTGTGGCTGAACGTCGAAACTTCGAATACCCCGTGGCCGCGGTTGGCAGGGTGCGCCGGGCCGTCCCGTGTCACCCACACTACGTTGACAGGGCGCAACTGCCGAAGGTCCGCAACGGTATCGAGCCCGTATTCGCCCGTCACCACAAGAATATGGGGTCGATTGGTGCGCAGCCACGCCTGGGCGGCGCCGAGTTGATGGAACACGTCGCACCGCCAGCCCGCTCGTTCGAGCCAGGCACGCAGCACGGCACCTGAATCCGATTCCTGGCAAAGGATCATCGCCCGGGTGCCGCGTGTCAACGGGTCGGGCGGCGCGGTTTTCGTGGCTGCGGCGCTCAGCGGCACCACCACCGTGAACGCGCTGCCGACACCTTCGACGCTTTCCACCGTGATATGGCCGTTCATCAGTTCGGTCAGCCTGGCGCAGATCGACAGCCCGAGTCCGGTGCCGCCATATCGCGCCGATGTGCTGGCTTCCCCCTGGACGAACGGATGGAAGATGCGAGCAACCAGCGCGGGCGGCATGCCGATACCCGAGTCCCTGACACGGCAGACCAGCAGGCTGCGGTCCAGCGTGTCGGTGGTGATTTCGGCGCTGAGCGTGACTTTTCCGCACAAGGTGAACTTGAACGCGTTGCTGAGCAGGTTGTTGATGATCTGGGCAATGCGGGTGCGGTCGCCAGTCAGCATCGTGTCCAGCGTTGGCGAGAGATGTACGTAAAAGCGGATCGGCTTGCCCTGCGCCATCGGCGCATAGGACATCGACAGGCTTTCGAGATCGTCAATCGGCCGGAACGGTTCGGCGACCAGTTTCATTTCACCGGCGTCGATCTTCGAAAAGTCCAGAATGTCGTTGACGATCCGCTGAAGCCCCTCCGATGCCAGCTGCAGCGCCCGAAGCCGTGGCGCCTGCGCCTCCAGCCCGTCCGTACGTGCCAATAGCTCAAGATTGCCGAGCAATGCGTTCAATGGCGTCCGGATCTCGTGGCTCATCGAGGCAAAGAAGTTCGACCGCGCGCGCATCATGGCTTCGGCCGTCTCGCGTGCTTCGCGCAACTGCAGTTCAAGCTGGTGCTGCGCCGTGATGTCCTGGACCGCGCAGAACAGTACCGATTCGTCGCGATATCTGGCCGGCGCGCAGGTTACCTGCAGAAACTGGCGCTGTGCCGCCTCGGAAGCTTCCTGAATGGCGGGGGACGGGGCTCCGGGCCCCACAGGGGCTGCGGCGGGCACCGTCACCTGCACGATCGACGCGAGCCGGGTCTGGCCGGACGAGGCACCCTGACTTCGCAGCGCGTCCATGATGTGCGCCGGCATGCGGGCCCCTTGGGCGCAGCCGAGTAGCGAGTCGGCGACGGCGTTCGACGTCAGTATCGACTCGTCATGCTGGCGCACGATGCACAGCCCGATCGGCGTGGCGCTAACCAGAATATGGTTGATGGTCTCGTTTTCAAGCGAGCGGGCGGCTTCGGCGTGGCTGCGGCGCAGAAGGTGGATGTCCCAGTAGCGCGCAGTCAGGACGATGCCGAGGATCAGCAGCATGCCAGCGCCGAGCATGGCGAACAGTTCGGTCGCAATCGCATTCAGCAGCGTGCCGTACGGGAGCTGGTAGATCAGTGTGCCAAACGCCGGGTCCAGCGGCTGTACTAGCAGCAACCCGTAGCGTGTCGGGGTGGGGGTGTCCAGAGGCAGGCTTCTGGCATGCCGCAGGATTTCGTCGGACACCGAGGCATCGGCATCCGGAGATACGTCGATACTGGCGTTGTCGCGATTCACCAGCCAGAGCCTGGCAGGATCGGCCGGACGTGCAAGCCCGGCGAGAAATGATCGGGCCGGAATGCTTGCTGCAACAAGGATGGCGTGCCCGTTCCCGTCCGTGCCCCGCGCCTCCAGCGTCGCAATCATGGCACGCGTGCGAAGAATCGGCTCGCCGACGGGCCCGACCCAATGCGGTGCTGTCTGATCCGGACTCGCACCTTGGCTTGCGGCGACCCCGCGCACAACGTCGTCTCGCAGGCGGGTCAGGACCCCGGCATCGATCTGCGCAGTATCGAGCATCCCCCCCGGCGACACGAGGATGGCGAACGATGCGTCGGGCGCGACCACGTACGCCTGCATGTCGAGCCCGAACGCCATGCTGGTGGTGAGCGTGGCCGTGGCGATCTGCTGCAGTTGCCAGATCCTGTGCGGCAGCGTGTTTGCCCATGTCTCGCGCGCGGCGTTGGACACCAGCAGCACATACTTCCCGTCGGGCGACCGCGCCGCACCGGTACGGCGGACCTGCGCAAGCAGCGCGGGGTCCGGCGGCGCATCGCTGGACGCGGCGAGATAGTAGTCCACGGTCAGGGCCGTACGGCGCAGGAACGACGTCTGGCTCTGCAGCTTCACGGAAATCCCGCTGACATATTGCGCCACATGGCTGCGGCGAACATCGAGATGACGTGCGGCCGCCAGCCCGGCCAGCAACAGCCCGGACACGATGACGATGGCTATCAGCAGCCCGACGGTGGCGTAATAAAGCTGCTGCTGACGCCGCGCGTTATGCGCGAGAGCGGCAAACGACTGCGCCAGGGACTCCTGGGTACGATCCAGTATCTGCTGCATGATGAACGTTCAGATCAGCCCGTTCTCGTAGGCATAGCGAATCAGATCCGTGTTGGTCTGGACGTTGAGCTTGCGCATGGCCACGGTCTTCTGGCTGGAAATCGTGCTGACCGACCGGCCCAGCTTGCTGGCAATCTCGTTGAGCTGGAATCCCTGGGCATACAGCCGCACCACTTCGAGTTCGCGCAGTGTCAGTTCTGTGGCGGGCGCGGCCGAGGCAACGCTGTCCAGCACGGCGCGGATAGAGGGAGAATAGAAATTGCCGTTGCTGACGGTCACATGGATGCAGGCACGGACGATCTCGTCGAGCTCGTCTTCCTTGCTGACGAACGCGCGGGCGCCGAGCTTCATGGCGCGCATGACGACACCCGGGTTTGTCTGCGCACTGACAATGACAATGCGCGTTTCCGGATAGAGGCGCCCCAGCCTGCGCAGCAGGTTGAAGCCATCTAGTGACGTATCGCCATGCCCCATGCTGAAGTCGGTGACGGCGACATCCACCGGGTTCTGGGCAAGGGCGCCGACCAGCTCGCTGCCGTTCGTGCATTCACACTTGACCTGGAAGCCCGGTGTCCGCTGCAGGCAGTCGCGCAGGGCGGTGACGACAAGGGGATGGTCGTCAGCCAGAGCGACCCGAATGGTTTTTGCAGGCATGCCTCAAAGTCCTTTTCGCAGACAGATGACGCGTCCAGTAGGAATCGCGACTCGTTTTGGTGCTTTTTCAAGCATAGGAAAAATACTCCATCCGTTCCCGAAAATCACATTTCTATGACAAGACGAATTGCGTATTGTCAGATTTCAATTACATAGAAAATTCTCGCCAGATTTCGGCATTGGATGACAGGATGGAGGGCAATAACGCGGCGTTTGCAGGCCGCGTTGGCCATGCATGGACGATGTACCAGTTCGTCGAACCATGCATCGGATCGGTCGCATTTTGGCGTTTGCGGATCGATCAAGAAATAGCCATTCAACTAGATTGTTGGCATGGCCATTACGAACGCATCTCTGGCAGGATTTTTACCTGCCTCTCGATGGCGTCGGTGAATGCCCGGTACTGCGGCAGGAGCCTGCTGACGCGTTCGATGAAGCCTGCGCAGCGTTGGGACTGGACCGGCGGCCCACCTTTCATCAGCATGGCCGCGGGGTGCGACAGCGCCGCATGTTTCGTCAGGTATTCGGGAAGCTGGTCCGATCCGCGCAAGCGCATCAGCATGAGAAGTTCGACAGGAATCGTCTGCTCGACCGGATGATCAAAATCAAATAGCGAGTGATCGGTATCCAGCCGGCATTGCATGAGGTGACGGTCGGCAAGCTCGAACGCCAGCGGCATGAAAGTCTCGTCGTCGGCCTGCCACTGTTCGACGATGCGGGCCAGCAGCGCATCGCTCTTGTGGAAGACGGTTTGCGGAACACTGACGCCCAGCGCCTGCCCCGCGACGTTCACGATCATCCCGGTCATGCCATTCATCGGGTGCAGTGCCGCGAGGTCGCTGTCGATGCCGAACCAGGCGTCGAGGCAGAAGGTGCCAAGCTCCTTCCAGTCGAGCGCAAGCAGCATGGCGATCTGCTGCGACATGTCGCGCTCGTAGGTCTGTCGGCGTGTGGGGCCGCTCCATTGCTCCTTGTGCAGGGCCAGCGCGTGCGTGCCGGACAGCGATTCCACAACGCCCAGCTGCAGTGACAACCAGTTCGGCGTGGCGCAGGTGTCGCCATTGTCCAGATCGATCGCACGCCATTGCCTGAGCCGGCCCAGCCAGAATATCGCGCGCGCGGCCCGCGGGACGGGAACGGCCGAAGGCGTGGCGGTGAAGGTGGCAAGCGTGTCCCGGTACATGCCATGCAGGGCGTTCGCTTGTGCCTGGGCAGTATGGAAGATGGTCTGACGCCGTTGCTCGTCTTCCGTCTCGTGTGTGATCTTCTTCCGCATTGTCGTTTCCATAGGGATGGAGATAAGAAGATCGACACTACGAGTCCACGCGATTACGG
>JGI25151J46595_10001945_pt1 | contig 13087 bp, 12 predicted proteins | sample AraplaMF_Col_mLB_FD_46595 | JGI IMG/M metagenome (IMG submission 46595) | reverse complement strand
ACATCCCGCGCTTCAAGAAGCTGGACCTGATCGCGTCGATGCAGCCCACGCACGCCACCAGCGACATGAACATGGCCGAAGACCGCATCGGCCACGAGCGCATCAAGGGCGCCTACGCCTGGCAAACGTTCCTGAAGCAGGGCACCGTGATTGCCGGCGGCTCCGACTTCCCGGTGGAATCGGCCAACCCGTTCTACGGCCTGCACGCAGCCGTGACCCGCACCGACCATGAAGGCCGCCCGATCAAGGGCTGGCACCCCGAGGAAGCCATGACGCTGCCGCAAGCATTCCGCGCCTTCACGCTGGACGCCGCCTACGCCGAGCACCAGGAAAAANCGCTGGGCTCGCTCGAAGCCGGCAAGTGGGCCGATTTCATCGTGGTGGACCGCGACCTGTTCAAGGTGCCCGCATCGGACATCTGGAAGATCCAGGTGCTGGAAACGTGGGTAGCAGGTGAGCGGGTGTTTGCGAAGGGCGGGGAGTCTGCGCAGCGCTGATTTGAGGATGCATGCCGGTGCGGCAGTAAACTGCGCCGGCTCGATGGCACCCCAAAGGTCGAATTTTTTGTCGGCTTTTGGGGTGTTTTTTATTGGGTGCTTTTTGATGGCGGGTGCGGATTGGCTTCGGGCAAGCGTGACGTCTGTGGAATATCTCATCGATCTCGCAGGTATTTTCTTACGGCGGCAGCATCTTTCAAATCGAAATTCGAGGATTGACCATCCTGGTAACCGTCGATACCCCTCAAGGATTTCATATCACCAACTTCTTTGTTCGTTTTCAACCACCCAGCTCCATCATTCTCATACGCATAAATTTTATAAAAATCCCCGTATGTGCCGATTCCTCTATGGTTAACCTCCCAACGAACGATCAGCAGTAAATTCTCCTTCCCCTTTATCATTTCGAAAAATAGAGACTGCACATTAGGCGAGCTACCCTCCACGGGGTAGCGATCCACGACTTTCTTCACGCATAGGCCATCTGTTTTCCTATACAAAGCCAAAAAAACAGGAAACTGTGCATCACCCATCTCCAGTGCCACAACGGAATCTCTGTATACCGCATGGGACGAATATATATTATTTGAGGGACTGACCTTGGGGCAGCTAACCAGTCCGTCCTCCGCACGCACAGGAACTGCGAGCAGCATTAGCATTATAACGATGGCGACTTTACTGCCACTCAGCTCACCTCTAGCCATCACTCGACAGACCCAAGAGCGGCGACTTACCTTCACGTTTATCATCGCGACATCTCTATTTCATCGATTTTTTCTCTCACCCGTTACACACTTGTCTGTCGAAGGCCGGCTCCGACAGCAAGTCAAACGACTCAACGGTTTCCGTTTTCAGATTGATAATTTCGATAGCGAACCTGGAATTTAGAAAAAGATGGCCTTCGTCATTTCCATTACCGAATGCGATCTCAAAAATTCCTCCTCCATAGGTTCTCTGAAAGAGTTCACGGGGGCGTGACCTTATGGAGAATACTGTGAGCCGCGTGCCCTGAGGATGAACCACGTCTATGGCTCGCGGCAAACCATACAAAACCAACATGGAGTTATCCGAATTGAAGATTCCGCCCTCCACCTCATGATTGAGTTGCCGCGCCCATAATCTCTTTCCAGCTCTCTCAACAATTAACAGACCCGATTTCGACGCTCGTGCCGAAAATTTCCCATCGCAGGATTCTACTGTTTCGGCATTAGTCGCAACGACCAGAACCAAGAGAGAGAGAAAGCAAAAAATATGCTTCACGTCAGGTCCCCGAGGACTTCGTAGGCATGCTGCGTTTCCATCCATCGATTCGGCCGACTTTCTACGTCATTTGCATTTACGATCTTCGTGACAGAATACGACGCGTCTCGCGTCGCACCCCTATCAGCGGCTCTGGCAATGCCATAACGAGCACAGAAGAATCCACCTGTATCCATGCACGAGTAGGCATCGTCCCCAATAATCTGGGGATTCAAAATTATCGGCCCGGCCTTTGGACCACCTTTAATTTCTTTATTGAACCAAGAACGGTCGTAGGATTTTGGATCTAGCCACCCTCTATACAGCCAATATTCCGAGTAGTTATACCTACCAGTCAATTGCTTCACGCCCCTTCCACGAAATTTCACGCCATCACCCGCGTCAGTATTTCCCAGAATTATTTTTCCTTCGTACTTCGAAAAATACAAGATGTCCGCTGCGGATGCCGGCGGAGACTGTAGATACCCTTCCAGTTCCGGCGCTATATGAAGGTGATCTTTCTTAAGGGCCGAGGAGATCGCGATGCCGCACTCTCGGACAACCATCATGTAATACGATTCAATCGCACACTGCCCTAGAAAGTGCGATCCACGAATCGGGCTATTCAGCAAGTATTTACGCAACACATTATTCAAATGAATTCCGTACATTTCCCTGTAGTTGTGGCCATTCTTATTTACAGCTTGATATCTGGACTCCTTATAGATTCTTGACATCTCGCCTGAGCTTAACCAGCCGCACCTCCTAAATTTCCGTATAAACGCCAGCGGGTGAAAGAACCAGAACTTCTTGCCCACACCAAAAGGTGTCTTTTCCATAAACTGAAAATGTTTATGGAAGCTGATGAAATTTTCATAACCGTCTGGGTCCGTTGTCTTGCGCTTTCCGAAAAACCCGTCCGGATCGTTCAGCCGCCCGTAACGCGCGTCAGTGGTGCTTGCATCCCACTCACTGGGAGCATGACAGATGAATCCTCTGAGCTTTTCCCTCAGCTTGGAATTTTCCTGGATGCAGAGAGCAAGCTTATTTCCTTGCTCAAAATCTAGCCGCGAATCTTCAAGCGGCTCAAAATCTTCAACATTCGCAACAAGCTTTCGCAGTACGTCGAAGTCACACAACATGTCTTCGCCAAAAGGTGTACTGTCTTCATCAATCTTCTGCCAGTTCAAGAAGAATGGGAAATCCGCATCGGAGAGTTTTTGAATATCGTTTTGGCTGATGTCAATGTAGCCCTGTCGACTTGCCGCGAAAGTAATTGCGACCCACGTCTTCTTGTGATCTGGGGATACAAGAGTAGGGCGGTCGTTTAGGATGCGGCCGAAGCGGAGCAACTCGTAGCCGTCGCTCGGACATGTTGGATATAGGGCGACGGCATGCCGATAAAGCTTATATTCGTAGTCCTTCTCCACAACCGGCTTCGGTGTAAGCAGCGTACGTGTGCCGTCGGCTGCGACACTCCAAACGTTTGTGTACTTCGCCCCCTTCCTGAAGTACGTTTCCACATGCAGCGGCAGTTCATTGCTGCCCGCCTCTCCCGGTGGGAACGATATCCCGGCAAGCTTGTTGTTTTTGTCGACACCGGGCGGAAGCCTGACGAAGGTTTTTCCGGCAGGAATCATGAAATAGGCGTGGCCCCACCAGTCGCTACCTGGAGGGGTAGCGGGCACCTTGCTGCCGAGTTGAGTGCCCCCGAAGTACGCATCGAAATCATTTTCGGTCATGAAAATCTCGAAGTGCAAATGTGCATAGCCGTCGCACATGCCGGGAAATCCGAGTATGTCCTTGCGATACACCTTCAAATTGGTCGGGACCTGAACACCGACGGTTGGCTCGGCTAGCCATTTTGGCAACACTGTCGTAGAACCCACTTCCGGCGGACTCTGTATTGGCTTGTACTTCTTTCGTGTGTTGTCGAGGTCCAGCAGATGCATATAGAGCGAATAGAAGGTGATTTTTCTATCATCGCCGGTATCAGTTGTATGCCTGAGCAGTACGAAACCCGTATTCGAGTTCAGAACCTTGTTGCCGTCGTGCCCTGTTTTTCCATTGCTGATAGCCTTCTGACTCACAGAATAGGCCACGACTTCGCCGTCTGCGATGGCCCGCACCGGCTCATTCTGGAACGTCGGGCGCAAATGAATGCCACAATGCCAGCGACGATCGGATGCGATGGGATATGACCCATGGTGATGCAATTCGAATTGATCGACTGCATCCATCACTGGGTCCATGCTGTCGGCGTCCGACGGCTCGGCGATGTTCTCAGGCAAGAATGGAGGACTAATGATCATGACTGTAGCGAGCAGCGATACAGACTGCCGAGTGGCGCGACGTAACCTGCAAACTCCCGCCCCTCGCTGCCATCGACACCACTGAAAGCGCGGCGGCGCTTGTCGCGCCTGGCACTTTCAGGACGTACGCCTGCCTGCCAGTCAAGCCGGTGCGCAGCCTACCGCCATTGGCCTCGATGTCCCCTATCCAATCCGACATGCATTGCGCTCCGACGTGCGTTGATCGAACCCTCTCGAGCCGCCGTGCATCGTTCGGTGCATGGACGGTGGCTGCGGACGTTAATCGATCTCTGCGCGCGAAGGAATGGCCGGCGCCTGGAAATCACATCGGTTTTGAATTCCCGCACGACAATGCTCGAATTCGGCTTAATCCGATATCGCTGTTGCAGATAAAACGGTATTGAGGCGCGCAAAAACAGAAAAGCCGAGTCCTGTGCAATACAGGACTCGGCCTTTGGTCGTCCCTGCTGGCCTCGAAACGTTACGAGGTCAGTTCAGAGCGAAGATTTCTCAAGCGGAAAACTACTGCGCGGCTGCCGCCGGTGCCTTCTTCTGCGACTTGCTGGACGACTTCTTCTTCGTCGCCTTGCTGTCGGTCAGCGCCGACGCCGTGCCCTGGTTGGCGCCCTGGGTGTACGGGTCGAACTTGTCGCCGGCCCGTGCAGCGTCGGGGGTGTAGCCATCCTTGTTCGACACGCGCGCCGGATCCGGCACATAGCCGTCCTTGTTGGTGGTGCGCATGTTGTAGTCATAGCGGTCGGCAGGATTGGCCGGGCCGGCCGCCAGTGCCAGACCGGGGATGCATACCGCCACTGCCAATGCCATCGTGAACGCCTTCATCGGATTCTCCATGCACAAGACTGTTGATGAGTGCCGGGCGGCAGAATCCGCACGGCCACAGTCAAGGGTAGGCGTCAGATATCCAAAACGCCATCACTGACGTCGAATGGTCGCGTNGCCATCGTGCGAATTGGCAAAAGGCCTACGGTGCACCAAAGACGACAGTGTCAGGGGCGCAACAGGTCGAACCCNGCCAGGGCGACCACGCCGCTGAGCACGTCGGTGGACATGGCGCCATTTCCGACGATGAGAATGGCGGCGGCGGCCCACGTGGTGGCGCAGAAGAGGTAGAAACGCTTGTTCATGATGCGGCCGATGCGGCGGGAGAGACAAAGAGGCTGAAGGGGCGCTTGCCGGAAGGTGGCGATGCTGCCCGTGCCTTGAAGATACGCGAAATCGGGCGTCAGTATAAACCCGGATATCGAAGCCTTTCAGGAGTGCTTTCGGGACGACACATCAGGTGCAGGGTGCGCCGCAAACACCCCTAATACGTGCGGCTCAATGCACCCCATCACAGCACTACAGCAGCGCCGGCACCGCGCTGGAAAGCATGGCGATGCCCGACCCCGTCAGCAGCGTCAGCACGATGCGCCGGAAGGTCAGGTCGCTGATGCCGAGATAGACGCGCGTGCCGATCAGCGTGGGAATCAGCATGGCTGGCGCCACGATGGCGAACTTCGGCAGCATGTCGCGCGTGACGAGCCCGGCGCCAACGTAGACAGCCATCGTCACGATCAGCGCGCCCAGGTTGAAGTTCTGGATCACCACGCGTTGCTTGTCCTTGTCGAAGCCGCGCAGCGTGCACCAGAGCGTGGGCACCACGCCGGTGAAGCCGCCGATGCCACCCATGATGCCGCCGATGGCGCCCGCCACGGCATCTGCCACGCGGCCGCCGTGCCGGATGTTCGGCATGCGCGCGGCAAACAGCATCAGCGGGCAGAACACCACCAGCATCACGCCGAGGCAAAGCTTGAAAAGATGGATGTCCAGCCGGGGCAGCAGGCTCACGCCGATCGGAATGCCGACCACCCCGCCAATCAGGAATGGCAGCACNGTGGCCAGTTGAAACTTGCGGCGCACAGAGAACGCCGCCAGCACCTGGCCGGTCAGCGCACCGAATACCGACATGGCGGCGGCTTCGCGCGGCTCCACGCCCCAGGCCCAGAACGACATGGCCACCATGCCGAACGCAAACCCGGACAGCCCCTGGACAAACCCGGCGACGATGGCACCGAGGGCGATGATGAGCACAACGGAATCCATGCGGGGAATGTCTCTTGTTCTTGTTGTGATGGATGCGCGCCCCTCTCCCGCCGTGCCGGAGAGGGGCGCAAACAACCGAATGCGACAATCAGCCGCCGATGCCCAGCAGTTCCACTTCGAAGTTCAGCGTTGCGTTCGGCGGGATCGTGCCCGGCACGCCGCGCGCGCCATAGGCCGTCGATGCCGGGCAGGTCAGCTTGACCTTGCCGCCCACCTGCATCTTCTGCACGCCTTCGGTCCAGCACGGGATCACGCGGNTCAGCGGGAACGAGATCGGCTGGCCNCGCTTGTACGAGCTGTCGAACTCGGTGCCATCGGTCAGCGTGCCGCGATAGTGCACCTTGACCGTGTCGGTGGCCTTGGGCGAGGCGCCCGTGCCCTTGGTCACGGTGTCCACCACCACGCCCGAGGGCAGCGTTTCGGCGGCGGCAATGCCCGAGGCCGTCAGCGCAACGGCGGTCGTAGCGGCGGCGAGAAGAAGAGAGATAGTCTTCATGAAATTCTGTCGTGTCGGTTATCGGGAAACCGCCCGTCCGCACGATGCACGGTGGGCGCCAGCCAGCAAGTGTAACGCCATGCCGGCCGGCGCCTGCCGTTCCGGTTACGACGTCAGGCCCATGGCCGGATCACTCACCGCATCCTTGCCGGTCTCGATGCGGCCGGCAATACGGCGACGCAGCGACGGCGCAATGTCGCAGCTGATCTCGAAGTCGTACCAGTTGCCGCTATCGCCCAGCATCCACGTCAGCTCGCCCACCTTGCCGGCTTCCACCTTCTGGCTCCAGGGCCCATCGGTGCGATACGCCTTGGCGGTGGCGCCAAACGTGCAGGCCTGGGTGCCGCGGTTGTACAGNTTGACCTGCAGCACCGGCGGATCGCACGGCNCGTAGCAGACCTGGATTTCCGCCGCGCTCGCCGAGGCCTCGGTAAGGTCGCCGATGAACTCGCGGTGGTAGCCGTTCGGGCCCAGCACCCAGAGGTCGTACTTGCCGTTGTCGGCCGCCACGTTCCACATGCCGTCCAGGCTCTTGCCCGCCTCCACCACGTAGCGGCGCGGAATGGCGTCGAGNTGCAGCTTGTCGTAGACGTGGAACACCGCACCGCCGGTGCCGGTGTTCGAGAACATCAGCGTCACGGTCCTGGCGCCGGCATCGGTACGCGACGTGGTGTGCAGCTCGTACGGCAGCGCACGCGACGGGCGCGTGCCGGTGGCCTGCGTCGGCGCCAGCGGTGTGGCCGGCACCGGAATCGCGGCCGAGGCTTTCTGCGACAGGGCCAGCGCGTCCACCGCCACCTTCGTCGTGCGGCCAGCCAGCGTGGGCAGCGCCTGGGTGTTCGGATTGACGAAGTTCAGGGCGGAGGTCAGGTCACCGCAAATCGCGCGGCGGTACGCGCCCACCTGCGGCTCCTTCACGCCGAAGCGCTTTTCCAGGAAGAGCAGCGTCGAGGTGTGATCGAACACCTGCGANTTGACCCAGCCACCCCGGCTCCACGGCGACACCACCCACATCGGCACGCGCGGGCCGGGGCCGTAGGGCTTGCCGTCCATGGCCGACTGGTTTGCAGTGGCGGGCGTGTAGTTGTGGTACTCGAAGGCCATGTCGGCATCGCTGAGCGTGCTGCCGCCGGCCAGCGTGGCATCGGGGTTGCGCGACGGTGCCGACGGCGGCGGCAGGTGGTCGAAGAAGCCGTCGTTCTCGTCGTAGTTGATCAGCAGCACGGTCTGGCTGAAGACCTCGGGGTTGGCCGTGAGCGCGTCCATCACCTGTTGCACGTACCAGCCGCCCTGCGCCGGGCTGGACGGCCCCGGGTGCTCGCTGTAGACCGACGGCGCAATGATCCACGACACCGACGGCAGCGTGCCGTTCTGCACGTCGTCGCGCAGCGCCTGCAGGAAGCCGTCGGGCATGGTGTTGCCGAAGCCCTTGGCCAGCGGGCTCAGCGCATCGTCGATGGCCGGGTTGTAGGCCGGCGATGCGCCCACCGTGGCGCTCGGACGCCGCGCCGCCGGCATCGACTCCATGGCCGCGCGCCAATGCCGGAAGCTCATCATCTCGTTGCAGCCGTAGTTGTCGTCCAGGCTCTGGTAGACCTTCCAGCTCACGCCGGCCGCCTGCAGGCGATCGGCATAGGTCATCCACGTCCAGCCCTCGGTGGAGGGCCCCACGTCGTTGCCGGCGTTGAACTCGTTGACCATGGCCGCCACGTTGGCGCCGCTCGGGCCATTGGTGCCGGTCCAGTAGAACAGGCGGTTGGGGATGGTGCCCGTGTGCATCGAGCAGTGATAGGCGTCGCACAGCGTGAAGGCGTCGGCCAGCGCGCGCTGGAACGGAATCTCGCCGTCCTCGTAGTACGACATCGANAGCGTCTTCTTGGCCACGGGCCAGCGGTTCATGCGGCCGTGGTCCCACGCGGCCTGGGCATCGGGCCAGGTGTGCGGCGTGCTGCCGGCGCGCTGGGCGTTGCCCTTGGTGGCGTCGAGCCGGTACGGGGTAATCGTGTTGCCGAGGTTGTCAGTCTGGAAGAACGCGTTCTTGCCGTTGGCCAGCGGAATGGCAAACCGGTCGCCATAGCCGCGCACGCCCTTGAACGTGCCGAAGTAGCTGTCGAACGAACGGTTTTCCAGCATCAGCATCACCACGTGCTTGACGTCCTGGATCGAGCCGGTGGCGTTGTTCGCCTCGATGGCCAGCGCGCGGCGGATGCTGGGTGGGAACGAGGCCAGCGTGGCGGCAGCGGCGGCAGTGCCGAGCGTGTTGCGCAGGAAATTGCGCTTGGAAGGGTTGAATGTCATGCCGGGGTCGGGTGTCTGTTGTGGGAAGAAGGCGACGGGGCGCGTATCAGGGCGCCGGTGCGCAATGCGCGGTGGTGCAGGCGGCCGGCGTGGTGCCGCCCGGGCCGCCGTTGCCGCCGTTGCCGCCGCTGGCCGGCGGCGTGTTGTCGTCGCCGCCACAGGCGCTCAGCAACAGGGCCAGGCACAGCGCGCCGGCACCGAGCACCGGCCTGCACAGGCGCGAATGAACAGATTTTGTGGTTGTCATGGTTCGAGGTNAGAGAAGTCTCAAGGGACGGATCGGGGGCCAAACATCCCGATGCCCGCGCACATTCCCGGCCGCCAATGTCTCCCAATNTCTTGACAGACAAGGATTACCCCTCGCACGTGGGGGTCTGCGGGCGAGACGTGGAAGTCTGTTCGCTTGTTATGTCAACGATGTGACCAAAGCGCTACGAGTTGCGCGTTTGAAACTGCTGTCATTGCGAATGAACTTTCGAATGAACATCCGGAAAGGCGCCGGAACCGCGCGGAAATGCAGGCGCGGCGCGGCCATCGCCGCCCCCGGGACGTCGCCCCCGAAATGCACCGTCGCCCGTCTTGCCGTCACGCGTTTTGACTAAGCTTGTTGGGTTGGTCCACCCTCCCACTCCCCTCGACAGGAGCATCCCATGTCCCAGCGCATCACCATCACCGTGCCCGATGGCAGCTTTGCCGCCTACCTCGCCACGCCGGAAGCCGCCAACGCGCGCGGCACGGCCATCGTCGTGATCCAGGAGATCTTCGGCATCAACGCGGATATGCGTGAAACGTGCGACAACTTTGCGCGCGAGGGCTTCGTCGCGATCTGCCCGGACCTGTACTGGCGGCAGGAGCCCAATGTAGAGCTGAGCGACAAGACCGAGGCCGAATGGCAGAAGGCGCTGGCGCTCTACAACGGCTTCAACGTGGACCACGGCGTGGCTGACATCGACGCCACCATCCAGGCCGTGCGCCAGCAGCCCGGCGTGCGGGGCGGGGTCGGCACGGTGGGCTTCTGCCTTGGCGGGCTGCTGGCCTACCTGAGCGCCACGCGCACCAACGCCGATGCCATCGTGTCGTACTACGGCGTCGGCATCGAGAAGTACCTGGGCGAAGCGTCGAAGATTGCCAGGCCGGTGCTGATGCATATCGCCGAGGCCGACGAATTCGTGCCACCGGAGGCGCGCGCCAAGATCATAGAAACCTTAAAAGACAACCGGCTCGTTGAGATCCACACCTATGCCGGCTGCCAGCATGCGTTTGCCCGGAACCAGGGCGTGCACTACGTGGACACCGCCGCGAAGGCCGCCAACGCCCGCACGCTCAAACATTTCATGGCGATGAAATAATCCTGCTTCAGCAGTAATCGTGCAGCTTCTGCCGCGATTCATGCCACAATGCCCGCTGATCCAACACGCAGACGGAGCATTCGGGATGTATCGCGGCGAACGGTTCAATGGCTACAGTCACCTGGCGGGCGCGGTGCTCTCCGCCGCCGGCATGGCAGTGCTGGTCACCTCGTCGGCGCTCTACCACGACGCCTGGAAGGTGGTCAGTTCAGTGGTCTACGGCACCACGCTGGTGCTGCTCTACACCATTTCCACGATCTACCACAGCGTGCGCGGCCCCGCGAAGGACATCTTCCGGCGGCTCGACTACTGCGCAATCTACCTGCTGATCGCGGGCAGCTACACCCCATTCGCACTGGTTACGTTGCACGGCCCCTGGGGCTGGACACTGTTCGGCATCAACTGGGGCCTTGCCGTTATCGGCATCATCCAGGAACTCTGGATCGGGCATCGCACCCGCGTGCTGTCGCTATCGATCTACGTGATCATGGGCTGGCTGGTGCTGATAGCGTTCCAGCCACTGACCGCGGCGCTGCCCCCGGCCGGGCTGTACTGGCTGGTGGCCGGCGGCGCGATCTACACCGCCGGCATTGGCTTCTTCCTGTTCGACGAAAAGGTGCGCCACTTCCACGGCATCTGGCACCTGTTCGTGCTGGGCGGCAGCATCTGCCAGTTCGTCAGCATCCTGTTCTACGTGGACTGACGCCGCCCGCGCGCCTCACCGTTCAATGCCTCACTCGGCGGCGCCCTCGTGCGCGGACACCATCCGCCGGCGCCGCGTCTTCTCGCGCANCCCGCCGATCACCGGCCAGACCAGGATCACGATGGCCAGCGCCATGATCGTGCCCACCAGGCCGTTCGACCAGAACACGTTCATCTCGCCCTGCGACATCAGCATGGTCTGGCGGAACGCGTCCTCGGCCCGGTCGCCAAGCACCAGCGCCAGCACCAGCGGCGCCAACGGATAGTCGAGCTTCTTGAGCACGTAGCCAATCACGCCGAAGATCAGCATCAGCCAGACATCGAACATCGCGTTATGCACGGTGAACGCGCCGATGGCGCACACCACCAGGATCAACGGCGCGATGATCGCGAACGGAATGCGCAGGATGGCCGCGAACAGCGGCACCGTCGACAGCACCACGATCAGGCCCGCCAGGTTGCCCAGGTACATGCTGGCGATCAGCCCCCAGACGAACGTCTTCTGCTCCGCGAACAACAGCGGCCCCGGCTGCAGCCCCCAAATCATCAGGCCGCCCAGCAGCACCGCCGCCGTGGCCGAGCCCGGAATGCCAAGCGCCAGCATCGGCAGCAGCGCGCTGGTGCCGGCAGCGTGCGCGGCGCACTCGGGCGCGATCACGCCTTCCACGTTGCCCTTGCCGAAGGTGTCGCGCTGGCGCGAGAAGCGCTTGGCCACGCCGTAGCCCATGAACGACGCGGCCGTGGCGCCGCCCGGCGTCACGCCAAGCCAGCAACCGATGATCGACGAGCGTATCAGCGTCATCCAGTAGCGTGGCAGCTCGGCCCACGTCTTCAGCACCACCTTGAGGTCGATGTTGGCGCGCTTGCCGCGGAACGCCACGCCCTCCTCCATCGTCATCAGGATCTCGCTGATGCCGAACAGGCCGATCACCACCACCAGGAAGTCGAAGCCGCGCAGCAGCTCGGTGGAGCCGAAGGTCATGCGCAGCGTGCCCGATACGGTGTCCATGCCCACGGCAGCCAGCGCAAAGCCGATGCACATCGCAATCACGATCTTGGCCTTGGCTTCCTTGCCCATGCCGATGAAGCTGCAGAACGTGAGGAAGTACACCGCGAAGAANTCGGGCGGCCCGAAGCGCAGCGCGAACTTTGCCACCATCGGCGCCAGGAACGTGATCAGCAGCACGCCGGCCAGCGCGCCCAGGAACGAACCCGTGAACGCCGACGTCAGCGCGCGCCCCGCCTCNCCCTGCTGCGCCAGCGGGTAGCCNTCGAACGTGGTGGCCACCGACCACGCCTCGCCNGGAATGTTGAAAAGGATCGACGTGATGGCGCCGCCGAANAGCGCGCCCCAGTAGATGCACGACAGCATGATGATGGCCGACGTGGGTTCCATCGAGAACGTCAGCGGCAGCAGGATGGCCACCCCGTTGGGGCCGCCGAGCCCCGGCAGCACACCCACCACGATGCCGAGCAGGATACCCACCAGCATCAGCCCGACGTTGTGCCATGACATGGCCACGGCGAAGCCGCCCATCAATGCATTGAGTTCTTCCATGCCCGTCCCCTCAGAATCCAAGCGCCGCTTCGAGCGGCCCCTTGGGCAGCGGCACGCGGAACTGCATTTCGAAAATCCAGAACAGCGCCACGTTGACGACCACGCCGGTCAGCACGGCGCGCCACCACGCAAACTTGCCGATGACCAGCATGAAGCCGGCGATGAAGATGGCCGAGGCCACGTAGATGCCCAGGAACGCGATCAGCGCCACGTACACCGTCAGCGGCACCAGGATCACGGCCACCTGTTTGAGCTGCGGCCANGTAACGAACACCGCGTCGTTCGGCGTGCGCAAGGCCGTCCACAGCACGGCCAGGCACGAGATGAAGATCAGCGCGCCAATCCGCANCGGAAAATAGCCGGCCTCCGGCCCGTCGGGCGCCCAGCCGGCACCGATCTGATAGTTGGTCACCATCACCACCACCGCGCCAATGGCAATCAGCACGGCCACCGCAATCTCCGCAGCGCGCACCGATATCGCCGCCGGCGCAGCAGCGTCCTGTGTGTCGTTACTCATGGAATTTGTCTCCGGC
>JGI25151J46595_10001897_pt1 | contig 13297 bp, 11 predicted proteins | sample AraplaMF_Col_mLB_FD_46595 | JGI IMG/M metagenome (IMG submission 46595) | reverse complement strand
ACACCCACGCGCATGGCGGATTCGTCGATCTGAAACAGCGGCGAGTGATTCACCGGTGCGTCCTTGTCGCCCAGCGGCGAAGCATTCAGCATCCAGAACACNACGGGCACTCCGGTCGAACCAAAGGCACCGAAGTCTTCCGAGCCCATGGAAGCAGGCATCTGGCTCACCTTCGCGNCACCGCCAGCGGCAGCNTCGAAGGCCCCCACCATCGAAAGCGTGGCGTCGCGGTCGTTGACCAGCACCTCGTAGCCGTCTCCGCTGTCGATCGTCACCTCCGCCTGCACCCCGTAGCTCGCCGCGATACCCGTGGCCCGGCGGCGGATCTCCTCCTGGGCGATCTTCTGGTTGGTCGTCGAGAGCGCGCGGATCGTACCGGCAATCTCGGCCGTCTCGGGAAGCACGTTGAAGCGATTCCCGCTTTGCAGCATGCCGGTGGTCACGATCGTCGGCCCGCCGTCAATGGTCGGGTTGAGCCGATGGCTGACGATGTTCTGCAGGCCCAGCACGGTCTCGGCCGCAGCCAGCATGGGCGTGTTGGAGACCCACGGTGCCGCGCCATGGCCGCCCGTGCCCTTGAACAGGATCCGGAACACGTCGATGCTCGCGAGCATCGGGCCCGGCCTGTAGCGGATCGCGCCGGAAGGCGCCTGGTTGCTGATGTGCTGGCCGAGCACCACGTCGACCTTGGGGTTGTCGAGCACGCCCTCGCGCACCATGGCCATGGCGCCACTGGACTTGCCCAGGCCCGGGCCGATCTCCTCGGCCGGCTGGAAGATGAAGACCACCGTGCCCGTCAGTTGCTCGCGCAGCGAGGACAGCACCTTGGCCGCCCCCAGCAGCATGGCGATGTGCGCGTCATGTCCGCAGACGTGCGAGACCGCGACAGGCTTGCCGAGCCAGTCGGCCTTGGCCACGGACTTGAAGGCCAGGTCGTTGCGCTCTTCCACGGGCAAGGCATCCATGTCCGCGCGCAGCGCCACCACGGGGCCGGGCCGTCCACCGCGAAGCACGGCCTTGATGCCGGTGCCGGCGATGCCGGTGCGCACCTGCAGACCCGGCATGCCAGCCAGGGCCTGGGCGATGTACTTCGCGGTGCCGACCTCCTGGTAGGCCAGTTCGGGGTTTTGGTGGATGTGTCGGCGCCATTCGACCAGCTGAGGCTGCGCGCCATCGGACAGGGCCAGAGCCTGCGAGAGCAGAGAGGCTGCCGTGGCGGGCGCGACACCCTGCGCGTGCGTCCCCCATGAAAGAGGCTCCGAGAAGGAAAGCGCAAAGATGGCGTCGAAGGTTCATGGTGATCGCAAGAGTTGCAGAAGAAAGGAGTTGAATGAAGCGTGCGTCGTCGCACTCTATTGCCCGGCAGTGCGCTGCCTCGCGGCAAGCGCCTTGCAGAGTCACCGGCGCGACGCAGCGGATTCGTCGCGGTGAATGTCCTCTAGCAATCGATAGACCAGGTCGTCCGGCGCCGCGCGGCCATTCGGCTGCCGCGGCCCGAACAGGGCCGCGTCGTCCTGCACAAGCTCGGGTCGCGCGCGCTCCTCGATCCAGTCGTAGACCACGGTGCGCGCAGCCACACGCCACTGCCCTGCCCGGCGCTCGAAGCGGTCGACATAGCGCCCGCAGAGAAAAGTCTGCCGTTGCGGCAGCGCGGCCGTGGACTGCAACGCGAAGAAGCTGCTCTCCACCGCGGCCGTGTCGCCATGCAACTCGATCAGCACGTTGGTGATCTGGTGGACGCGTCGCCCGCCCCGGCGCAGCTTGTCCAGGGCTTGGGCGATGAAACCCTCGGCGCTGCCGTTCCAGGCGCCGTGGCAGTCGGTGGCATCCTCCCAATAGGCCGAGCGCAGGGCGGCCTCGTCGCAGCGGTCGATGCCGCGGCAGTACCGGTACAGGCAGTCCCGGATCGCTTCGCGATCCAGCAGTGCCTGCAACGATGCCTGGCCGCTCATGTGGCGNCAGGCGGTGACCGCCGGAACAACTGCACGATGTTGCCCTCGGGGTCGCGCAACGACAGCACCATGCCGTGGCCGCCCATGTCGCGCATGCCGAGCACCTCGCCGCCCGCGTCGGCGATCCGCTCCTGCGCACCGTCGAAATCATCGACCTCGAACACCATCACCAGGCCAGAGGCAGCGGGNGCCGCCTCCTCGAGGCAGGCCAGCGAAACGTTGGTGTTGCCCACGCCATACTGGAACCAGCGGTCCCCGTCGTTGAACTTCAAAGGCAGGCCGAGCGCCGATGCGTAGAAGGCGTGCAGTTGCCGCGGCTGCTTCGCGGCGACATAGACGTTCTGCAGTCGTCGCGGGGCCGCCGGCTGTGCGGCGCTCACAGCGAGGTCTCCGAGGCGCCGCCGTCCAGGCGCAGCACTTCCGCGTTGAGGAAGCGCGCCGCATCGCCCGCNAGGAAGCAGATGGCATCGGCGATCTCCTCCACCGTGCCCAGGCGCCGCAGCGGCGTGCGCGCGATGCGCCTGGCATCGAGCTCCGCATTGCGGTGCTTGGCCGTTCCCTCGGTGGGTACTGCACCCGGCGCAACCGCATTCACCCGGATGTTGCGTCCNCCGAGGTCGGCGGCCGCCGCGCGCGTGATGCCCAGCACCCCCGCCTTGATGCCGCTGTAGACCACCGAGCGCNTCGGTGACTTGAAGCCCGCGATGGACGCCACATTGACGATGGTCCCCCCGCGCTCGGCATCCATTGCCTCGGCCGCGGCCTGGATGCCCCAGATCACCGACTTGAAGCCGATTTCCACCATCCGGTCCATGACCTCGGGCGTGATCTCGGCCAGGGGCTGGTAGCGCACCCAGGCAGCATTGTTGACCATGATGTCGAGCCGCCCCGCCTCGCGCGCCAGTTGCATGACGGCCTCGCGCATGCCCTCGCGGCTGGACACGTCGCGGCAGTGCAATGGCCTTGCCGCCGAGCGCACGGATCTGTGCGCAGGCCTCCTCGACGAACTCCTGTTTGAGGTCGTTGACGCCGACGGTGGCGCCCAGCCGGGCCATCGCCAGCGCAGTGGCCCGGCCGATGCCATGGCCGGCACCGCTGATGAAGGCCACGCGGCCTTCGAGGGATGCATTCATTGCTTGCCTTTCTCTGCCTGTTCGGGAATGAGCAGCGCATCGAGCGCGAAGGCGCCCTTTCCCGCCTCCAGCACCACCAGCGGATTGATGTCGATCTCGGCCACTTCGCCGGCATGCCGCGCGGCAAAGCACGACAGCGCTGCAACGGCACGTGCGGCCGCCTGCACGTCGGCCTTCGGCCGACCGCGCGCACCGTCGAGCAGCGGGAATGCCTTGAGCGAACGCAGCATTGCCGTGGCCTGCGCCTCGTCGACCGGCGCGCTCTGCAGCGCCACGTCCTTGAGGACCTCGGCAAAGATGCCGCCCAGCCCCACCATGACCATCGGGCCGAACACCGGATCCTTCCGGGTCCCGAGGATCAGCTCGACGCCGCCTTGCGCCATCTGCGCCACCAGCACGCCGGTGACGCGGGCCTGGGGCACCTTGTGCGCCACGCGGGCGAGCAGGCTCTCGTAAGCCTCGATCAGCTGACCTTCGGAGCGCACATCCACCACCACGCCACCGACCTCGGTCTTGTGCGCGATGTCGGGCGAGACGATCTTGAGCACCAGCGGAAAGCCGATGTCGCGCGCGGCGGCCAGTGCCTCGTCGCGGCTGGCCGCGATGGCCTCCTTGAGCACCGGCAGCCCGGCACGGGCGAGCGCTGCCTTGGCGCTGGCTTCGGTCGCGAAGGCCTCCGCAGGCAGGGTTTCCCGCTCGATGGCCGCGCCCGCGGGGGCCGGTTCGGCGCGCGCACCGAAGTGCACCAGTGCCGCGAGCGTCGCGCAGGCCGCATCGATGCCCTCCACCACCGGGAAACCCATCGCANTGAGCNGCGCGCGCACCTCCTGCGGCGCGCGTGCGCACAGGACGATCAGGCGCGACGGGTGTTCCTTGCGCACCTGCGCGAGGGCCGTCAGGAACACTTCTCGCAGCCGAGGTACATGGAAGGCATTGGCCGACTGGAGCATCAGCGCATCGCAACTGTCGTCCTCGGCCACGGCGGCCAGCACCTTGGCCAACACCTCCGGGCGGCTGGACACCTGCGCCGTCATGTCCACCGGATTCGACGGTGATGCGAAGGGCACCACCTGCAGGATCCGCTCGCGGGTCTGCGNAGCCAGCTTGGGCAGCGCCAGNCCCTGCGCACTGGCGGCATCCGCCAGCAGCACGCCGAAACCACCAGAGGCCGTGAGCACCGCCACCTTGTTGCCACGGGGCAAGCGATCCGGCCCGAGCACGGCGAGCGCATGNCCCACCTCCAGGAGCTGTTCGATGCTCGGCACGCGGATCGCGCCGCCATTGCGCAGCACCACGTCGAACACGGCGTCCGAGCCGGNGAGCGCGCCCGTGTGAGAAGCGGCGGCGGCNCTGCCCGCTTCGGACACACCCACCTTCAGAACCACCAGCGGCTTGCCCGCCTTGCGGGCCATTGCCATGGCTTTGTGCAGCCTGGCGCCATCGCGGCAGGTCTCCATGCAGCAAAGGATGACCGAGGTGCCCGGATCCGTTGCCAGCGAGGCGATCGCATCGGCGATGTCGACATCGCACTCGTTGCCGGTGGTCAGCATCCGGCTGATGCCAAGGCCCCGCTCNGATGCGAGGCGCAGCGTGTAGCTGCCGAGATTGCCGCTCTGGGANACGATGCCCACNGGGCCCGCGGCGGGGAAGGTATCTTCCAGCGCCACCGAAAAGGTCGCGATGCTCCTGTCCGGCACGCCGATCGCNCCGAGGCAGTTCGGCCCAACGATGCGCATCCCGCTGCGCCTGGCCACCTGTGCGATCCGGGCCTGCAGCCTGCCGCCCTCCTCGCCCATCTCGGAGAAGCCGGCGGAGAGCACCACCGCCGCGCGCACGCCGCGCCCNGCGCAGTCCTCCACGGCGTCGAGCACACCCTCCGGCGGCACGGCGATCACGGCGAGCTCGGGCGCCTCCGGCAGGTCGGCGACGCTCGCATGAGCCTGCAGCGTCTGCACGACGCCGGCCTTGCGATTGACGGGGTAGATCCGGCCCGCATAGCCGTACTTGCGAAGGAACTGCAGCGGGCGTCCGCCGATCTTGGTGACATCGTCAGAGGCACCGAGTATCGCGATCGAGCGCGGACTGAACAGCGCCTCGAGGCCGCNTCCCACTTCCACCAGCGCCTGCATCTCAGCGCCCCTTGTAGACNGGCGAGCGCTTCTCGAGGAAGGCGCGGCGCGCTTCCTGCGCATCCTCGGTCTTCGACAGCGCCATGGTGAAGTTCTGCTCGAAGCGGTAGCCATCGCGCTGCGGCATCAGATCCATCATGTTGGCCGCCTGCTTGGCATAGGCCATGGCCAGCGGCGCCTTCGCCGCGATCTCCTGCGCGAGCTGCAAGGCCACCGGCATCAGCTGGTCGGCCGGCACCACCTCGTCGAGNACGCCGCGGCGATACAGCTCTGCTGCCGACGCGCGCATGCCGGTGAAGAACAGGCGGCGTGTGAAGGAACGNCCAAACATGGTGCGCAGCATCGAGACGCCGCCGGCCAGGCCCACGTTGATCTCCGGCATGGCGAAGGTCGCGTCCTCGCTGGCCAGGAAGATNTCGCANGCGGCCATGAGCCCGAAGCCGGCGCCGAGCGCCGGACCGTTGATGGCAGCNATCACCGGCTTGGCGCACTCGCGGATCGCATTGCCGGTCTCGCGCGTCAGGCGGTTGTGGCCGAGGAAGTCGCCGGCCTTGCCAGGGTCAGGCCGGTCCTTGAGGTCGGCACCGGCGCAGAAGTGCTTGCCGNTCCCGGTGAGGATCGCAACCCGGATGTCGGTGCGCTCGGAGATTTCGTCGAAGGCTTCGATGAGGCCGCGACGCGTCTCGCGATCGAGCGCATTGACCGGCGGCTTGTCCAGGCGGACGACNGCGACNTATTCGGAAACTTCAAGGCTGACGCTCATTGCGCACTCCTGGCGAGGTTGGAAAGGGATGAGGGACCGGCATCGCCCTGCGATGCCTTCAGGTGGGCGGCATGCAAGAGGCGGTCGCCGTAGCGGAACTCGGAGGCGATCAGGCGCTGCGCGAGGCGCGTGGCGAGCACCTCTTCGCTCAGGCCCATGCCGCCATGCATCTGGATCGCGGCTTCGGCGCAGCCGCGCGCCGTCTCGGCGAGCGACACCTTGGCCAGTCGCAGGCTCCGGCGCAGGTCGGAGCCCTTCTGTTCGTGCGCATGGAAGCAGTGGATCGTCAGCCCCTTGGCGCCGAGGTACTTCACGTACATGTCGGCCACGCGGTGGCGCAGCACCTGGAAAGTGGAAAGCGCCACACCGAACTGCCGCCGCTCCTTGAGGTGGCCGAGCGTCTGCTGGGTCAGCGCGGCAAGCGCGGCCACCGTGTCGACGGCAGTGAGCAGCAGCGCGGCATCGCTGGCGGCAGCCAGTGCATTGCGGGCCTGGCCGCCGCGCGCGATGCAGCTGCCCTGCGGCACGGTGAGCCGGGCGAGTGCGAAGTCGGCACCGCGTCGGCCTTCCATCGTGCGGTAGCGCGCCACGGGCACACCGACGCGCTCGGCGTCGACGAGGAAGATCGCCGCCTCGCCGTCCACCTCGGCTGGAACAAGCCAATGCGTCGCGGGCAGCGAGACATCGACACCCTGCACGAAGCCATTCAACTCGTAGCCGATGTCGAGGTGACGCGCCCGTAGCGCCATCTCCTCAGGCATGGCGGACAGGGCGATCAGCGGCGCGAGCTGCGCCGAGCCCTCGGCCACGGCCCCGAGCCAACGGTTTCCGACCTCGGGCGCGGCCGCCTGCAGCAGAAGAGGCACGACCGCGCAGGTCTCGACCACCGGAAGGTGCATGCCATGCGTGGCGAGTCCTTCGACGATCGATGCCAGGTCGGCCAGGCTGCCGCCCACGCCACCGGCTTCCTCGGGCACCAGGGTGGCGGTCCAGCCCAGCTCGCGCACCGGGTCGCCGGGCAGTTCCGGCACGGCGGCGTGGTCCTGCGCATAGCGGCTCGCCGCGTCGAGCAGCATGCCCGGAAAGAGGGACGGGAAAGAGGTGGACATGCTTGTCAGGCTCCCAGAAGTTCGTTGGCGATCACGTTGCGCTGCACTTCGGAAGTGCCGCCGGCGATCGTGCGGGCGTGTGAACATGTAGTTCTGGATCCAGGTGGCGGCGGGCACCTCGGGATCCGCATCGGCGAGGAAGCGATGCGCGGCCTCGGGCCCGACGGCATCGAGCGCGATCGTGGTCAGCCGCTGGGCGACATCGGCGCACGTCATCTTGATCGCGGACGGCTGCACGCCCAGCGCACGCTGGTGGATCAGATCGTCGGTCGCCTGCGCCATCATCACGCGCGCGCCCTTGCTTCGGCTTCGCACAGCAGCAGCTTGTGGTGCAGGCCGCTGAAATCGCGTCGCCCGTGCGCGGCCGTTGCGGCCTCCTCGACCAGCCGCACCACCTGGCGACGCAGCAGCTCCAGACGGGCCACATTGGCCGGCGGCAGGCGCTCGCGCTCCAGCAGGTACTTCGCGCAGGTCCAGCCCTTGCCCACCTCGCCGACCAGGTTGTCGGCGCGCACGCGCACCTCTTCGAAGAAGACCTCGTTGAGGTGGTGCCATCCGTCGATGGTGCGGATCGGGCGCACGGTGACGCCCGGCGCATCCATCGGCACCAGGATCAGCGAGATGCCTTCCTGTTTCTTCGCCTCCCTGGAGGTGCGCACCAGCATGTAGATCATGCTGGCCTCGTGCGCATGCGAGGTCCAAATCTTCTGGCCATTGATGACCCACTCGCCCCCATCCAGGCGCGCACTGGTGGACAGCGAAGCCAGGTCCGAGCCCGAGCCTGGCTCGGAATAGCCCTGGCACCACCAGTCGGAGCCGTCCAGGATGCGCGGGAGAAAGCGCGCCTTCTGCTCAGGCGTGCCGAAGCGGATGATGACCGGTCCGATGTGACCCAGGCCATGGTGGTACAGCGGCGGGCAGTCGTTGTCGGCCATCACCTCCTCGAAGATCAGGCGCTGGCGGATGTCCCAGCCGGTGCCGCCGACCTCGGCGGGCCAGCTCGGCGCGCCCCAGCCCTGGGCGTTGAGGATCTTCTGCCACGCCTGGTATTCGCGCTTGGTGATCTTCTGGCCCGCGGCGACGACGGCACGGATCTCGGAAGGGCAGGACTTGCGGGCGAACTCCTCCAGTTCGCGCCGAAAGCCGGCGTAGTCGATGGACATTCTCGTTGTCTCCAGGGATTCGATTCGATGGGGTTTTTTCAGCCCTTGCGCAGCTGGGCAATCAGCTCGTCGAGCGCCGCGACGGCGGCGTCGGCATCGCGCCGGCGCAGGCCGCGCGCGACGTTGCGGCGCAGGGGATAAAGGTCCGGGCGCGCGCGCACCGGCAGCACGTGCGTCATGCGCTCGCGCAGCACGCCGGTCATGGTCTGTGCCATCAACATCAGCGCCTGGTTATGGCCGGCGGCGGCAATGGCGCGGAAGAAGCGGCTGGCCGATTCGATGCGGTCCTGGCGCGAGGCGTCGCCGGGGTGGGCCTCGATGGCGTCCACGGCGTCCTCCACTGCTGCCAGTTCGGCATCGTCGGCACGCTCGCAGGCCAGGCGCAGCAAGGTGCCGTAGAGCGTGCGGTAGGCCTCGTCGACGTCCGCGTCGCCCAGCTGGCCTTGCACCACCAGCTTGCGCAGCGACTCGGCCAGCATCATGTAGGCGCCCTTGTAGAAGACCAGCGCATGGTCGCCACCGCCGGCCGCCATGTGCCGCACCTCGCCGATGAAGACGGTGTGATCGCCCGCCTCGTGGCGGGCGAACACGCTGCACTCGAAGCTCGCCAGGCAATCGTCGATCAGCGGCATGCCCAGCAAGCCAGGCTGCCAGCCCACGCCTTCGAACTTGTCCTCGATCTTGCTGGAGGCGAAACGTCCCGACAACGCGTCCTGGCGCTCGGCCAGGATGTTGATGGCGAAGCTCTCGACCCCCAGGAAGGTCTCGCGCAGCCGGCTGGCGTTGCGCAGGCTGAACAGCACCAGCGGCGGCTCGAGCGACACCGAGCTGAACGAGTTGCAGGTCAGCCCCGCGGGCCGTCCGTCGGGCGTGCGCGTCGTGATGACCGCCACGCCGGTCGGAAAGCAACCCAGCAGCTGGCGAAACAGCGCGGGTTCGACGACGGGGCGGGTGCGTTCTTCGGCGACCTCGGACATGGGCGTTCTCCTTCGCTGCGGCGCCTCAGGCGGCAGCGACCTCGCGCTCGGCTGTGCTGGCGTGCGGCGGGTCATTGGCGATCTCCTGCTGCACCGCAGGAATGATCACCTTCGACCAGGTCTGCAGCTGGCGCAGCATGGTGGGATGGTCGAAATCGCCCATCTGCGTCTGGAAGCAGTAGTGCACCGGCTTCAGGGCGCGGATCTCGCTGACCACGCGTTCGATCACGGTGTCGATGCTGCCCACGGGCAGCAGCGCGCGCATCTCCTCGAGCGTGGGCTCGCCCTCGACGATGCCCTCTTCGACCTGGTAGTCGTCGGCGATCTGCGCGGTGCGGCGCTTCAGGCTCAAGGCCACGCGGCGCTGGTAGCGGGCGCAGTCCAGGTAGGCATCGACCTCGGCCTTGTCATTGCTGGCATAGGCCGCGCGCAGCAGGCCCACCTTCACGCCGGCCGGATCCTTGCCTTCGGCTCTCGCCACCTTGTCGATCAGCACGCGATGGGCATGCATCTTCTCCACGCCGCCATCGCCGCCTGAGACGAACACGTGGTGGTCCGACTTCACCGCGCGCGAGACGAAGGCCGGGTCCACGCTGGTGATCCACATCGGCGGCATCGGCTGCTGGACCGCGCGCTGGCTGATCGCGCTCATGGGCTGGCGGTAGTACTCGCCCTCGTAGCTGAACTTGGGCTGCTTCAGGCCCAGCTCGAGCATGTCGAGCATCTCGAAGGTGCGGGCCTTGGCCGACTCCAGCGAGACGCCGAAGCGCTCGAACTCGAAGTGCTGGTAGCCCGAGCCGATGCCCAGGTTGAGGCGGCCGTTGGACAATTGGTCCACCATGGCCACGTCGGCGATCAGCCGCGCGGGCGTGTACAGCGGTGCGACGACAATGCCGGTACCCAGCCGGATCCTGCGGGTCGCCGCGGCGCAGTGCGCGATCATGGTCAGCGGCGACGAGCACATGCCGTAGTTGCTGAAATGATGCTCCGCGAACCATGCCGCGCCGAACCCCAGCTCGTCCGCCAGGCGNGTCTGCTCCACGGCGTCGCGCAGGATCTGGTGGGAGGTTTTGTGCTTGTTTCGCTGCTGCATCAGAATGAAGATTCCGAAATCCATTGCCGGTGCTCCTGTGTGGTTGGTGCCTATGTGCACGAATCGTAGGAACGGGAGCCGCCTGCGGATCGCCAACGTGCGCACAGCTTGTTTGCATCTTTTGAAATGAAGGCCCTCGATTCGCTGCGCATCTTCGTCACCACCCAGAGGAAGGGCAGCCTCTCGGCCGCGGCGCGCAGCCTGAGCCTGTCGCCTGCGACCATTTCGCGGCGCATCAGTGCGCTCGAAGAGGAGCTGGGCGTGCAGCTGGTGGACCGCACCAGCCGCAACCTCCGCATGACCGAGGCGGGACAGGCCTTCCTGGAACGCGCCGAGGTCGTGCTCGAGTCCATGGCGGAGGCGGAGCAGGCCGCACGCGACGCCCGCCAGCGNCCCGAAGGTCGNTTGCGGGTGCATTCGCGCACCCACATCGGGCTGCGGGTGGTGGCGCCGCTGCTGCCGCGCTTCGCCCAGCTCTACCCNGACATCCACGTGGAAGTCGAGCTGTCGGAGCATCCGGTCAACCTCGTGGAGCACGACTTCGACGTCGACATCCGCACCGGCGAGTCGAACGACTCNGGCTTCGTGATCAAGCGGCTGCTGTCCAGCGACGAGGTGCTGGTGGCCAGCCCCNCCTTCGTGAAGACCTACTCGCGCATCAAGCANCCCACCGACTTGCCGCAGGTGCGCTGCCTGACCTACAAGCGCGAGCGCGAGGCCACCATCTGGAAGTACATCGACGAGGCCGGCGAGCAGCAGGAGTTGGCCATCCAGGGCGTGCTCAGCGCCAACAACGGCGAACTGCTGCGGCTGGCGGCCATCGGGGGCATGGGCATCGCGCTGCTGTCGGAGGCCACGGTGCGCGGCGACCTGCGCTCGGGCACGCTGGTGCGGCTGCTGCCGGACTACCGCTTCGCGGTGCGGGCGTACTCCAACGGCATCTTCGCCGTCTTCCGCCAGAACCGCACCCTGCCGCTGAAAGTCCGCGCCTTCGTCGATTTCGTGGCCGAAGCGCTGAAGGACGAGGATCAGCGCTAGAGCCTGCCGGCCGGGTCTCTAGCCGCGGGCGAAGCGATGCGGCAGGCGTCCTGAGGCGGGCAGGCCTTCGATCACGAACAGCCCGCCATCGTGCAGCTTCGGGCCTTCGAGGCGGGCGCTGCGCGATATCGACGTCAGGTAGATCCGGTCGAGGCGCGCGCCCCCGAAGCACAGGCTGGTCGGGTAGGTCGCAGGCAGCGCCACGAGGCGCTCGAGCTCGCCGTCCGGTGCAAAGCGCGCGAGTTGTCCCGCGCGGGTCAGCACCGTCCAGAAAAAGCCCTGAGCGTCCACCATCGCGCCGTCCGGTCCGGATTCGAAGCGTCCGGTGTCCACGAACTTGCGCTTGTGGCGCAGCGGCCCGCACGGGTCGTAGTCGTAGGCCCAGATCGTGCGCTCCAGGCTGTCGGCCAGATAGAGCGTGTGGCCGTCGGGACTGAAGCAGGGGCCGTTGGCGAAGCCGATGTCGTCGGCCAGTTGCTCCACCCGCGCGTCGGGTCGCAGCCGGTACAGCCCGCCCAGGACAGCCTCGCCGGGTTGGCGCTCCATGTGCATCGTCCCGGCAATGAAGTTGCCGGCGGATCGCACTTGCCGTCGTTGAAGCGCACGCGGGGATGATCCACCGTGATGTGCGCCAGGATCTCCAGTGCGCGCGTGGCAAAGTCGTAGACGGCGAAGCTGTTGCGCAGCGCGACCACGACGGCGTCACCGCGGCATGGCGCGATGGCCCCCACGGGCGCCGGGAGGCTGTGCTGCTCGAGCACGCCGGACTGCGGACGCAGGCGCCAGAGGATGCCTGCCAGCGCGTCGATCCAGCATACGGCCTGTGCATCGGCATCCCAGCAGGGACTTTCTCCAAGCCGGTCCCTGGTTTTTCCGATCCGGCGAATCCGTGCGTCCATGGATGAAGTGTGCCGACCGGTCGCTAGCCGGTCGCGACGCGGCGTGCAAAGCATCTTTTCACTCCCTGCAGCACCGCCCCGGCGGCGGACATCTAGACTGATTCGCGAATCCGATTCCGGATCAGAACAAGGAGACAACGTGAGCTTTCGCAACACCATCGTCGGGCTGGTGATCGGCGCGTGCACCCTCGGCAGCGCCTTCGCGCAGCAGGTCACGCGCATCGTCGTGCCGTTCGCCGCCGGCGGCGGCACCGACCAGTACTGCCGCATCCTCGCGCAGGAGCTGAACAAGCACGGGCTGAACGTCATCATCGAGAACAAGCCCGGCGCCAGCGGCATCCTCGCGGCCGATCACGTCGCCCGCGCGAAGCCCGATGGGCAGACCGTGCTCGTGTCCTCTCTGGGCACGCTGGCGAACAACAGCGTGCTCTACGATAAATTGCCCTACGACGCGGCGAAGGATTTCGCGCCGGTCACGCAGATCGCCTACCAGCCGGCCATCATCGTGGGACGCACCGACCTCCCGTACAAGAACATCAAGGAGATGGTCGCCTACGCCAAGCAGCATCCGGGCAAGATCAACCGGGCCTCGCCGGGCGCGGCGATCCTCACCAACCTAGCACCGATCGCCTTCGAGAAGGCCCAGGGTTTCAGCACCACCCACATCCCGTTCAACGGTGACGCGCCGGCCCTGCAGGCGTTGCTCGGCAGCCAGATCGATGTCCACGGCACATCCATCACCGGGGCGCTGCCCTACGTCAAGGCAGGCAAGCTGCGCGTGCTGGGCGTGATGGATTCGCGGCGACTGCCGCAAGTGCCCGACGCGCCGACCTTCAAGGAGCANGGCTTCGACATGGAAGCCACGCTGTGGTATTCGCTGTCGGTGCCGGCCGGCACNCCCAAGCCCGCGATCGAGCGCCTCAACAAGGCCGTCAACCANGTGATCGCCGATCCCGACTTCGTGGCGCGGGCCCGCGCCATCGGCATGGAGCCGCGCGGCGGTAGCCCCGAGGACCTCGACAGGTTCATCAAGGCCGAGTC
>JGI25151J46595_10001887_pt1 | contig 13357 bp, 6 predicted proteins | sample AraplaMF_Col_mLB_FD_46595 | JGI IMG/M metagenome (IMG submission 46595) | reverse complement strand
GAGGTTGCCTCGGCGGGCTTGGCCGGGGCGGTCTTGGCGGGGCGTTGTGCTGACATTGGCCGGGATTATAATCCGCCGCATGAACGCCAGAACCGACTCCCCGCAGCAGGACCCCGATCCTGCCGCCGCGCCCGCCGCCCCGACCCAGATGCCCGTCCCGATGAACGATGCCGAACCCGCCACGCCGATCCCCTCGGCCACGGCCGGCGCCGATCTCGTCGATGCCAGCGGGCCAGACCAGCAACAGTTCGTCGACTGGCTGCGCGCCGTCGCGCCGTACATCCATACGTTCCGCGGCAAGACCTTCGTGATTGCCTTCAGCGGCGAGCTGGTCAAGGCCGGCGTGCTCAATGCGCTGGTCAACGACGTGGCCCTGCTGCACGCGATGGGCATGAACGTGGTGCTGGTGTTCGGCTCCCGGCCCCAGGTGGAAGAGCAACTCGCGCTGCGCAATGTGCAGTCGCAGTTCGCCGAGGGCCTGCGCATTACCGACAACGCCGCGCTCGAGTGCGCCAAGGAAGCCGCCGGCGAACTGCGCCTCGACATCGAGGCCGCGTTCAGCCAGGGCCTGCCGAATACGCCGATGGCGGGCGCCCAGCTGTCGGTGGTGTCCGGCAACTTCATCACGGCGCGCCCGGTGGGCATCGTCAACGGCGTGGATTTCCAGCACACGGGGCTGGTGCGCAAGATCGACGGCGAGTCGATGCGCATGTCGCTCTCGCACGGCAAGATCGTGCTGCTGTCTCCGCTGGGCTTTTCGCCCACGGGCCAGGCCTTCAACCTGTCGATGGAAGACGTGGCCAGCGCCACGGCCAGCGCGCTCAAGGCCGACAAGCTCGTGTTCATCACCGAGGTGCCCGGCGTGCCAGACCCGGTGGGCAAGCTGATGAAGGAAATGTCGCTGCGCACCGCCGTGGAGCGGCTGCAGAACAACCACCTGCCGCCGGACGTGGCCTATTACCTGGAGCACCTGGTCAAGGCGCTCAAGGGCGGCGTGCCGCGCGCGCACCTGATTCCGTTCGACCTCGACGGCTCGGTGCTGCTGGAGCTGTTCCTGCACGATGGCGTGGGCACGATGGTGTCCGATACCGACCTGGAAAGCCTGCGCGAAGCCACGCTCGACGACGTGGGCGGCATCTTGCAGCTGATTGCACCGCTGGAGGCCGACGGCACGCTGGTGCCGCGTGGCCGCCACCTGATCGAGCGCGATATCGACAAGTTCTCGGTGATCGAGCACGACAACGTGCTGTTCGGCTGCGCCGCGCTCTATGAATTCCCGCGCGAGAACATGGGCGAGATGGCCTGCCTGACCGTATCGTCCGAGGCCCAGGGCACCGGCGACGGCGAGCGGCTGCTCAAGCGCATCGAGCGCCGCGCGCGCTCGCTGGGCCTGGACCGCCTGTTCGTGCTCACCACCCGCACCGAGCACTGGTTCCTGAAGCGCGGCTTCGTGCACGCCACCGTGGACGACCTGCCGGAAGACAAGCGCAAGCTCTACAACTGGCAGCGCAAGTCGATGGTGCTGATGAAAAAGCTGTAGTCCACCCAAAAACACCAGACGCCGCAGGGGCATGGCGTGCTTGCGCCGCCCGCCCCGGCCAGCTTGGCTACAATAGCGGCCACACGAAAGAAGGAGTCCCTCATGGCCCGCATGGTCCATTGCGTCAAGCTCAACAAGGAAGCCGAAGGTCTCGACTTCCCGCCGCTGCCCGGCGAACTCGGCAAGAAGCTCTGGCAGAGCGTATCGAAGGAGGCCTGGGCCGGCTGGCTCAAGCACCAGACGATGCTGATCAACGAGAACCGCCTGAACATGGCCGACGTGCGCGCGCGCCAGTACCTGCTCAAGCAGACCGAGAAGTATTTCTTCGGCGAAGGCGCCGACCAGGCCGCCGGCTACGTGCCGCCGCCGTCGGCGTAAGCTGCCCTGGCGCCGGCATTCTTCCCGGCGCGCTGCTCCCCCTCGCCCCGCGTTCCGCGCGGGCCNTCCGCGATATCCGGATGGCCTGCGCAGGCGCGGGGCGAAGTTCGTCTGCCCGCATGGATGCGCCGCGCGCGGCGCGCGCCAATCCATTCCCAGCCTCCCGCCCCGCCCCCTAACCTGCGCTGACGCCGGGCGCACCGCGCCTGCGTTCACAACCATGCGGAGGCAGGGATCATGGCAATACTCTTCGATATCAAGGTGGAAAGCGGCGCGTCGCAGTGGTACGGCGTGATCGCCATTTCGAACATCCGCCACAGCACCGGCACGGCCGTCACGGCCAGCCACTTCCTCGGCCTGAAGTTCCACGCGCCGGTAGCCGTCCAGCCGACCGACTTCAACGTCCAGTTCGCCACCTGGGTGGCGACCGTCGCCGAGACCGAAAACAGCCGGATCGACAGCAACACGTGGGACGTCGAGGCCAAGGTCAACTTCGAGACGGCGCACACGTTCGTGGCGCAGGACACGATCAAGATCGGCATCAATGGCGACCTGACCGGGGAAAAGGCTGAAGCCTACCTGTCGACGTTCGCGCTCGCCGCCGATGCCTTGCCCAATACCGACGGCACGGTCCGCATCCAGACTTCTTCCGCCCCGGACCCCGAACTCTATTCGGCGGCGCAGACCATCACCTTCACGCAGGGCGCCCAGTCGCACGTCGAAACCGTGTCGCCGGGCACCACCACGCCGGTGTCGCTGCCGGCCGGCACGTACCAGGTGGTGGCGGACGAACTGTCCAACGACACCTACACCGTCGTGGCCGAAGCCCAGGTGCACCCGGCCACCGTCACGGTGTCGCCGGGCAATACGGTGGCGCTGCTGGTGAACTACAAGACGCCCACCTACTATTCGCGCCTCACGGTGGCTATCGGCGAGATCCCGGGGCTGGCCGACGAGCAGCTCGACGTGAGCGTGGTGGCCCGCAACACCGGCGAAACGGTCACCGAATTCGGGCTGCCGTCGCCCGGCGTGATGCCGCTCGGTGGCCTGCCGCGCGCCGGCATGGTCGATATCGGCGTGGCGCCCGTGGCGCTGAACAACGTGCGCTACGCGTTCCCGACCAAATCCCGCAACCTGGGCGGCACGGTCGAGAAGGTGCTGTTCGCGGCCAGCGAAGTGCAGACCACGGCGGTGGATACGACCGGCTTCGTCTCGCTGCCGATCATCGTCACATCCGATGTGTCGGTCAGCACCACGCTCGACCTGCAACTGGTGTCGCGGACATGACCTACCGGCAGGCGCTGCCCGTGCAACAGGGCACCCACACCTACCAGCTGGCGGTGCCGGTGGAGGCCCAAACCTATGGCGTCGAGCTGTCCGACTTCATCGTCGACGGCGTGGTGCACAACGTGGAGGCCGTCGACGAACTGCGCGTGGCGCCCAGCGGGGCCACGCGGCTGCTGATCGACGTGGCGCAAGGCGCCGACCTGAAGGTGCGGGGCTTCCCCGAATTCCTCAGCTTCGGCGGCTACGCCGACCTCACGCCCGGCAACGCGGCCGATTTTGTCGCGGCGCGGGCGTCGTCGGTGTTCAAGTACGCGGGCTTCGACGGCGCGGGCGACGCCAACGTCTACCTGGATTCCGACAATCAGACCACGGCCACGGTGCTGCTGGCGCGCGACGTGGAACGGCAGATCGGCGGCGGGCATCAGGTGCTGCCGGTGCTGGTGTCGTACACCTGCAACCTGTCCCTGGGCGACACCCCGACCCAGCTGGCGAACAAGCAGGGGCTGGCGCACAGCCTGGCCAACCTGATCCTGTCGCTGAACCTGGCCAAGGCCCACACCGACGCCGACCATCCCGTGCCGGCCGGCTACGTGATCAACCCCGACTTCCTGGGCGCCTGCCAGCAGGGCGGCTTCGCGCCCGAATACGCGATGCCGGTACGCGAGCCCCTGCGCATGGCGCTGGACCACTGGAACGTGCAGGCCACCATTCCCGATTCGATCGAAGAGAACATCCGGGGCTACGTGGCGGCGGTGAACTGGCTGATCCGCACCGTGGCGCCGGCCGTCACCTTCGGCTGGCAGGTCAACCTGTGGGGCGTGGGCGCGTCCGAGTGGATCTACGCGTCGGGGGACGAGCCGATGGACAACGCCCGCAAGACGGCCGCCTATGTGCGCGCGATGCGCGTGCACGAAGGCCCGTACGCGCCCGACTTCCTGGCCGTGGACCGCTACGAGGCCGACGACTTCACGATCCGCAGCTACGCCAACGGCTACTGCTACTGGACGCACGAGTGGGACCGCTTCTACGACTTCTGCGCCGAGCTGAGCCGCGACCTCAAGTTTCCGATCATGCCGTGGCAGATTCCGGCCAGCCATGCACCGCTGGTGTCAGACCCGGTCAACGACAACTTCGACACGCAGAACTGGGGCACGGGCGGCACCTATATTTTTGGCGATCCGGCCATCGGGGGGACTATCACAACATCAACCCGAAGATCATCGCCCTGCCGTTCCCCACGGCGTTCCACTCGGCGATGGGCCGCAACGCCGAGGCCATGTTCACGCGCTCGGAGCCGTTCGACGTCAGCGTGCCGGCCTACGGCGACTTCCCGTACCGTGGCATCTTCACGATGCTGCTGGGCGGCGGCGCCACCACCGGCATCATCTCCACCGTCGGTGACGACACCTCGTTCGTGCGCGACAAGCTCAACGAGTACATGAACAGCCCGATTCCGTTCACCGGCGAGACCGGCACCGCGCGGGCGGCCACCGTGCTGCGCCGGCCGCACCGCCGTCGCCAGGGCAGCCCGTGCGAGACCCGGCGCCGTCGCTAGCAAGCGCGACAACGCCAGCGATAACCGGCGCGCGGCGCACCAGCCGCCGTTGAAAGGGTGCCCCGGCACCCTTTTTTGCCTTGCGCGGCCCCAAAACCCGCGTTCAGCCGCTCGCAGCCGCCCCGCCCCCAACTTGATCCACATCATCCTTCGGCAACTTCCAGCCGATTTGCGGCGTCACCGGCAACGTGCCGCACGTGCCCCGGAACCCACGCGCGGCGCCGGTCTCCGTCCCGGTCTATGCCGAAAGAACTAGTTCGGCCGACCTAGCCGAATCGCCACTCGCTTCCTCGCCCGGCGAATAGGCCGCGTGGCGTACCCGTCCTACTCTGGCAGCACTCCTCCAAGTGACTCCGGAATATGGCCATGGCTTCCGACACCCGCGCTGCCTCACCCTCGCCCGACATCGTTCCCGCCGGCGGCTGGACCACACTCTGGTCCAGCACGTTTGCCTTCACCATCTGCTTCGCCGTGTGGATGATGTTTGCCGTGCTCGGCATCCCGCTCAAGAACGAACTCGGCCTCAACGACACGGAATTCGGCCTGCTGGCGGCCACGCCGGTGCTGAGCGGCTCGCTGGTGCGCGTGCCGCTCGGTATCTGGACGGATCGCTACGGCGGCCGCGTGGTGTTCTTCGTGCTGATGCTGCTGACGGTGATCCCGATCTGGCTCATCTCGTACGTGCACACGTTCTGGCAACTGCTGGTGCTAGGGCTGTTCGTGGGCCTGGCCGGCGGGTCGTTCTCGGTGGGCACGCCCTATGTGGCACGCTGGTTCCCGCGCTCGCGCCAGGGCCTGGCCATGGGCATCTTCGGTGCCGGCAACTCGGGCGCCGCGCTGACCAAGTTCGTGGCGCCGGTGCTGATCCTGGCGGCCGGCACCTGGGAAATCGTGCCCAAGGTCTACTCGGTGGCGATGCTGGTCACGGCCCTCGTGTTCTGGGCGTTCTCGCGCAGCAACCCGGCGCACCGCGTGACGTCCGCCACGAGCTTCCGGGCCCAGATGGCCATGCTGCGCGATCCGCGCGTGTGGCGGTACTCGCAGTACTACTCGGTGGTGTTCGGCGGCTACGTGGGCCTGGCGCTGTGGATGACCAAGTACTACATCGGCGAATACGGCTTCGACATCAAGACGGCCGCGTTCCTGGCCGCCTGCTTCTCGCTGCCCGGCGGCGTGCTGCGCGCCATCGGCGGCTGGATCTCGGACCGCTACGGCGCCCATCGCACCACCTGGTGGGTGATGTGGATCAGCTGGGTGGCCTTCTTCCTGCTCAGCTACCCCAAGACCGACTTCGTGATCCACACGGTCAGCGGCCCGCAGAGCTTCCATATCGCGCTGACCCCGACCATCTTCACGATCCTGATGTTCGTGGTGGGCATCGCCTTCGCCATCGGCAAGGCATCGGTCTTCAAGTTCATCTCGAACGACTTCACGCACAACATCGGCGCCGTCTCCGGCGTGGTGGGCCTGGCTGGCGGCCTGGGCGGCTTCATCCTGCCGATCATGTTCGGCGCGCTGGCCGACCTCACCGGCATCCGCAGCAGCTGCTTCATGCTGATGTACGGCACGGTCTGCGTGAGCCTGGTCTGGATGCACTACAGCCACCGCGCGGAAGCGCGCACGGCGCATGCCGAGCCCGATGCCAACGCCACCACCGCCCTCGGCAAGGCCACACAGACCGCCTGACCCCGCGATCCCATCGATTTCCACGGATTCCCCACAGCTTTCCACTTCCTCGCACATCATGACCAGTACCGTACTGACCCGCTGGGAGCCCGAGAACGCGGCGTTCTGGCGCGACAAGGGCGAACGCATCGCCTACCGCAACCTCTGGATCTCGATTCCCGCGCTGATGCTGGCCTTCGTGATCTGGATGCTCTGGAGCGTGGTGGCCGTCAACCTCGACCGCGCCGGCTTCCAGTTCACCAAGAACCAGCTGTTCTGGCTGACCGCCCTGCCCGCGCTGTCCGGGGCCACGCTGCGCATCTTCTATTCGTTCCTGGTGCCCGTGTTCGGCGGCCGCCGCTTCACGGCGATCTCCACCGCGCTGCTGCTGATTCCGGCCCTGGGCATGGGCGTGGCGCTGCGCGACCCGGCCACGAGCTATCCCACGCTGCTGGTGCTGGCGCTGCTGTGCGGCCTGGGCGGCGCCAACTTCAGTTCGTCGATGGCCAATATCAGCTTCTTCTTCCCCAAGGCGAAGAAGGGCCTGGCCACCGGCCTCAATGCCGGCATCGGCAACCTCGGCGTGTCGGTGGTGCAGTTCGTCACGCCACTGGTGGTGTCGCTGGCCGTATTCGGCGCGCTCGGCGGCGAGCCGCAGACCTATCAGGCGAATGGCACCACGCAGAGTCTCTGGCTGCAGAACGCGGGCTTCATCTGGGTGCCGTTCATCGTGGTGTCGGCGCTGGCCGCGTGGTTCGGCATGAACGACATCGCCGATGCGCGCGCCTCCTTCGCCGAACAGGCCGTNATTTTCCAGCGCAAGCACAACTGGCTGATGTGCTGGCTCTATATCGGCACCTTCGGTTCGTTCATCGGCTTCTCNGCCGGCCTGGCGCTGCTGACCAAGTCGCAGTTTCCCGGCATCAACCCCACCGCCTATGCCTTTCTGGGGCCGCTCGTCGGCGCGCTGACCCGCCCCGTGGGCGGCTGGATCTCCGACAAGCTCGGCGGCGCGCGTGTCACGCTGTGGACCTTCCTCGGCATGATCGGCGCGGTCTTCGCCGTGCTGACCGCACTGCCCCATGACGGTCAGGGCGGCAACTTTCAGGCCTTCCTGGCCGCGTTCATCGTGCTGTTCGCGCTGACCGGCGTTGGCAACGGCTCGACGTTCCGGATGATCCCCGTGATCTTTCTCACCGAGCGCCAGCGCGATGCCGCCGGCCGGGGCGACGCCGCGCAGAAGCAGGCGTTGCAGGACGCCGGCAAGGAGTCGGCCGCCGTGCTGGGCTTCTCCGGCGCGATCGGCGCCTATGGCGGCTTCTTCATTCCCAAGAGCTTTGGCACGTCGCTGGAAATGACCGGCTCGCCCGATGCCGCGCTCTACTGCTTCATCGCCTTCTACCTGAGCTGCGTGCTGGTGACCTGGTGGTACTACGCACGCCGCAACGCCCCCATGCCCTGCTGAAGCTGGCGGCCCCACAAAAAGCAAGCGGAGAACATAAGAAATGTCTCATTTTCTGGATCGACTGAAGTTCCTGTCCCGCGTGAAGTCCACCTACGCGGACGGGCACGGCGCCGTGGTGAGCGAAGACCGTACCTGGGAAAACGGCTATCGCAGCCGCTGGCAGCACGACAAGATCGTGCGCTCCACGCACGGCGTGAACTGCACCGGCTCCTGCTCGTGGAAGGTCTACGTCAAGAACGGCCTGATCACCTGGGAAACCCAGCAGACCGACTACCCGCGCACCCGTCCCGACCTGCCCAACCACGAGCCCCGTGGCTGCCCGCGCGGCGCCTCGTACAGCTGGTACGTCTACTCGGCGCAGCGTGTGAAGTACCCGATGATCCGNGGCCGGCTGATGGAGATGTGGCGCGAGGCGCGCAAGACCATGGACCCGATCGCGGCATGGGCCTCGATCAGCCAGGACCCCGAGAAGGCCCGGCACTACAAGAGCGTGCGCGGCCAGGGCGGCTTCGTGCGCGCGGACTGGAACACCGCAACGGAAATCATCGCCGCCGCCAACGCCTACACCGTCAAGCAGTACGGCCCCGACCGCGTGATCGGATTTTCGCCAATTCCAGCCATGTCGATGGTTTCGTACGCCGCCGGCGCGCGCTACCTGAGCCTGATCGGCGGCGCGTGCCTGTCGTTCTACGACTGGTACTGCGACCTGCCCCCGGCCAGCCCGCAGATCTGGGGCGAGCAGACCGACGTGCCGGAATCGGCCGACTGGTACAACAGCACCTACCTGATGGTCTGGGGCTCGAACGTGCCGCAGACCCGCACGCCCGACGCGCACTTCTACACCGAGGTGCGCTACAAAGGCACCAAGACCGTGGCTGTGTCGTCGGATTTCGGCGAAATGGTCAAGTTTGGCGATATCTGGCTGGCCCCGAAGCAAGGCACCGACGCCGCGCTGGCCATGGCCATGGGTCATGTGGTGCTCAAGGAGTTCCACGCCACGGGCAAGTCGGCCTACTTCCGCGACTACGTGAAGCAGTACACGGACATGCCGATGCTGGTGCTGCTGCGCGACCAGGACGGCACGCTGGTGCCCGACCACTTCCTGCGCGCGTCGCACCTGGCCGGCAACCTGGACCAGGCCAATCACCCGGAATGGAAGACGCTGCTGGTGGACGACGCCACCGGCGAGATCGTGGCGCCGAATGGCTCGATCGGCTTCCGCTGGGGCGAGGCCGCGCATGACAACGGCGCGAAGGTGGGCCGCTGGAACCTGGAGATGAAGGATGGCGGCAGCGGGCGGGCGATCGATCCGCGCCTGTCGCTGGTGGGCCAGCATGACGACGTGGCCGAGGTGGGCTTCCCCTACTTCGGCGGCGAGCACGAGGCGCTGCTCAAGCGCCGTGTGCCGGTGCGCCGGCTGACGCTGGCCGATGGCACGGTGGCCCACGTGGCCACGGTCTACGACCTGCAGATGGCCAACTACGGCGTGGACCAGGGGCTGGGCGGCCCGAACGTGGCCACGTCGTACGACGATGACGTGCCCTACACGCCGGCCTGGCAGGAAAAGCACACCTCCGTGCCGCGCAAGCTGGTGATCCAGGTGGCGCGCGAGTTCGCCGACAACGCCGACCGCACCCAGGGCAAGAGCATGGTGATCGTGGGCGCGGCGCTGAACCACTGGTATCACAACGACATGATCTACCGGGGCATCATCAACCTGCTGATGATGTGCGGCTGCGTGGGCAAGAGCGGCGGCGGCTGGGCCCACTATGTCGGCCAGGAGAAGCTGCGTCCGCAGTTCGGCTGGGCGCCGCTCGCGTTCGGCCTGGACTGGTCGCGCCCGCCGCGCCAGATGAACGGCACCTCGTTCTTCTACAACCACACGAGCCAGTGGCGTCACGAGAAGCTCGGCGTCGACGAGATCCTGGCCCCCACCGCNGACCGCAANCGCTACGACAACCTCTCGCTGCTGGACCTCAACGCCANGTCCGAACGCATGGGCTGGCTGCCCTCGGCGCCGCAGCTCGGACGCAACCCGCTCGACGTGGTGGCCGACGCGCGCGCGGCCGGCAAGGACCCGGTGGCCCATACCGTCGCACAACTGAAGTCGGGCGCCCTGCAGTTTGCCTGCGACGACCCGGACAACCCGGCCAACTTCCCGCGCAACATGTTCGTGTGGCGCTCCAACATCCTCGGCAGCTCGGGCAAGGGCCACGAGTACTTCCTCAAGTACCTGCTCGGCACCCAGAACGCCGTGTTCGGCGACGAGAACGACGCCATCAAGCCCAGCGAGGTGAACGTACGGCCCGCCGCCGAAGGCAAGCTCGACCTGCTGACCGTGCTGGACTTCCGCATGAGCACCACCTGCCTGTACGGCGACATCGTGCTGCCCACGGCCACGTGGTACGAGAAGGACGACCTGAACACGTCNGACATGCACCCGTTCATCCACCCGCTGTCCGAAGCGGTGCAGCCGCTCTGGGAGAGCAAGACCGACTGGGAAATCTACAAGGCGATTGCGAAAAAATTCACCGAGATTGCCGGCCCGTACCTGGGCACGCGCGAGGACCTGGTCTGCACGCCGCTGCTGCACGACACCCCGGGCGAGCTGGGCCAGCCGTTCGAGCCGAAGGACTGGAAGCACGGCGAGTGCGACCTCATCCCGGGCAAGACCGCGCCGTCGATGACCGTGGTGGAGCGCAACTACGCCGACATCTACAAGAAGTTCACGTCGATCGGGCCGCTGCTGGACAAGCTTGGCAATGGCGGCAAGGGCATCAACTGGGATACCAGGCACGAGGTGCACGAGATCGGGCACCTGAGCAAGGTCGTGACCGAGCCGGGCGTCAGCCAGGGCCGCCCGCGCCTGGAGACGGCCATCGACGCCGCCGAGATGATCCTGACCTTCGCGCCGGAGACCAACGGCCACGTGGCCGTCAAGGCGTGGGACGCGCTCTCGAAAATCACCGGCCGCGACCACANCCACCTGGCCACCGGGCGCGAGCACGACAAGATCCGCTTCCGCGACGTGCAGGCCCAGCCGCGCAAGATCATTTCCGCGCCCACCTGGTCTGGCCTGGAATCCGAGGAAGTCAGCTACAACGCCGGCTACACCAACGTGCACGAACTGATTCCATGGCGCACCCTGACCGGCCGCCAGCAGTTCTACCAGGATCACCGCTGGATGCTGGACTTTGGCGAAGGCGCCTGCGTGTACAAGCCGGCCATCGACACCAAGACCGTGAGCCCGATGCTGGGCCGCAAGCCGAATGGCAATCCGGAGCTGGTGCTGAACTGGATCACGCCGCACCAGAAGTGGGGCATCCACTCCACGTACTCGGACAACCTGCGCATGCTCACGCTGTCGCGCGGCGGCCCGCACGTGTGGATCTCGGAAGTCGAGGCCAAGGCCAACGGCATTCGCGACAACGACTGGGTGGAAGTCTTCAACGTCAACGGCACGCTCACCGCCCGCGTGGTGGTGTCGCAGCGCGTGCCGCAGGGCATGTGCCTGATGTACCACGCCCAGGAAAAGATCGTGAACGTGCCGGGCGCCGAAACCAGCGGCATGCGCGGCGGCATCCACAACTCCGTCACGCGCGCGGTGACCAAGCCCACGCACATGATCGGCGGCTACGCGCAGCTGGCCTACGGCTTCAACTACTACGGCACCGTCGGCAGCAACCGCGACGAGTTCGTGATCCTTCGCAAGATGAAGAAGGTGGACTGGCTGGAAGGTCCACGCAAGGCAGAACCCTCCCCCCAAGACAAGGCAGACAAGACTGAAGGAGCATGGCAATGAAGATCCGCGCGCAAGTGGCCATGGTGCTCAACCTCGACAAGTGCATCGGCTGCCATACCTGCTCCGTGACCTGCAAGAACGTCTGGACCAGCCGCGAGGGCGTGGAATACGCCTGGTTCAACAACGTCGAGACCAAGCCCGGCATCGGCTTTCCGAAGGAATGGGAAAACCAGGACAAGTGGAACGGCGGCTGGCAGCGCAANGCCGATGGCAGCCTGACCCCGCGCCAGGGCGGCCGCGGCAAGATCCTGTCGAACATGTTCGCCAACCCGAACNTGCCGCAGATCGACGAGTACTACGAGCCGTTCACCTACGACTACGAACACCTGCAGAAGGCGCCGCTGGTGGAGACGCCGCCCACGGCGCGCCCGGTCTCGGCCATCACCGGCAAGAAGATGGACAAGATCCACTGGGGGCCGAACTGGGAAGACGACCTGGGCGGCGAGTTCGACTCGCGCAGCCGCGACAAGCTGTTCGACGAGATCCAGAAGGACATGTACTCGACCTTCGAGAACACCTTCATGATGTACCTGCCGCGCCTGTGCGAGCACTGCCTGAACCCGACCTGCGTGGCCTCGTGCCCGTCCGGCTCGGTCTACAAGCGCGAGGAAGACGGCATCGTGCTGGTGGACCAGGACAAGTGCCGCGGCTGGCGCATGTGCATCTCCGGCTGCCCGTACAAGAAGATCTACTTCAACTGGCAGAGCGGCAAGGCCGAGAAGTGCGTGTTCTGCTATCCGCGCATCGAAGCCGGCCAGCCCACCGTGTGCTCGGAAACCTGTGTCGGGCGCATCCGCTACCTCGGCGTGATGCTCTATGACGCGGACCGCATCGAACAGGCTGCCTCGGTGGCCGACGAGCGCGACCTGTACCAGTCGCAGCTCGACATCTTCCTCGACCCCAACGATCCGGCCGTGCAGGCCGAGGCGCTNCGCCAGGGCATTGCGCAGAGCTGGATCGATGCCGCGCGCAAGTCGCCGGTCTACAAGATGGCCGTCGAATGGAAGGTGGCATTCCCGCTGCATCCGGAATACCGCACGCTGCCGATGGTCTGGTACATCCCGCCGCTCTCGCCAATCCAGTCGGCCGCCGAGGCCGGCTTCATGGGCATGAACGGCGTGATTCCGGACGTGAAGAGCCTGCGCATTCCCGTCAAGTACCTGGCCAACCTGCTGACCGCCGGCGATGTCATGCCGGTGCTCGGCGCGCTGGAACGCATGCTGGCCATGCGCGCCTACAAGCGCGGCCAGTCCGTGGATGGCATCGAGGATCTGGCCGTGCTCGAACAGGTGGGCCTCACGCCGGCCCAGGTCGAGGACATGTACCAGACCATGGCCATTGCCAACTACGAGGACCGCTTCGTGGTGCCCTCCTCCCACAAGGAAATGTCCGAGGACAGCTTCGACGAGAAAGGCAGCTGCGGCTTCAGCTTCGGCAACGGCTGCTCGGGCGGCACCTCCGACGGCACGCTGTTCGGCAAGAAGAAGCCGCAACCGGAAATTGCCTACGCCGATCTGCCGCGCCCGCGCAAGGCGCTGGCCACCTGAGCGAACTGGAGTTCCCCATGACGATTCATCGCGTTTTGAGCGCCCTGCTCACCTACCCCGAACAAGCCCTGGTCGACGGCCTGGGCGACATCGACTGGACGCTGGCCGAATGGCCGCA
>JGI25151J46595_10001871_pt1 | contig 13441 bp, 4 predicted proteins | sample AraplaMF_Col_mLB_FD_46595 | JGI IMG/M metagenome (IMG submission 46595) | reverse complement strand
TGATATGTTTTACACTCGTTAACAACGATTCTATAAAGCCAAGGAAATGGATTTTCCGGATCTTTTAACTTCTCCATGGAATGATACGCTTTTATAAAGGCATCTTGGACACGATCTTCTGCAGTTGATTGGTCTTTTACATACATATAAGCCACTCTTACTAACCGTTCTGTGTACAAGACCACCCAATATTTTAATCTTTGCTCAATTACTTGCTTCAAAATCTCACCTCACTGTTACCTTAATGACTATTTTAAATCGTATTTGGTTACATATTTACGTAATTTTTTAAAAATTTATATTTTAGAAAGATTTAAGACTCCAAAAGGCTGCCATAGGCAGCCTTTTTCAAATCTCCATATTTATTTCTACTGTATAAGTGAAGAAATAATTTTAGTTTGTAGGAGCTTGTATATAAACTTCGCCTATGGACATGATATCTGCTTCACTAGCATTACCTATGATCTGTATATATGAGATTGTGTTATTCTTCTCTTTGATAATAATCATTTGCGTCTTCATCTTTCCTTCTTTATCTGCAATTAGCGACGAATAGACCCCATTTTCATCAAACTTCGTCTCAGTCTCATATTGGCCCGCGTCAAAGTTGCCACTCTGAGTTACTGAGATTTGTTGACCCTTGGAGTTTGAATAAACATCCATGTATTGATCCACACCCGATGTTTTTGAAATCTCTAAATGTTTTAAAAGCATTCCTTTACTAACATCATGCTTCCAGCCGCCAATCGATTCCGGTTCGCGAATTGGAAACTCCGATGCTGCTCGAGCTTCGGATAAGCTATAAGCCTTTTGTACTTTATCGTCGGAGAATTTCGGCGAGTTTTGAGGCATTTTTGTTCCATCCTGCAAGTGATGTACCGTATCTTTATGTACATCCAGCATTGTACCTGCGTAAGCAGCACTAGGAATTAAGACTACGGCCGCTACAAGCGATACAGCCTTCCATTTAAAGTTCCTAAGATTTTTCTTCTCTAAAGTCATTTGATATTCCTCCCAATTGATTTTTATAGACACTTTATGTCTTTTACACATCTATGACTATTTTCAATTGGTTTCGGTTACATTTAAAAAAAACTTTTTTAAAAGAAACAAAACAGTTGCGAGCCTGAACGAGAAAACAAGTCAATCTAAAGCTACCGAATTCTAAAGATAAAGGAAAATTCCTTTTTCTGTCATTCTACTGCCGTTAAATAATAAGTTCTTTACTGTGTTTAAAAAGGATGTTGATTTATCAATTGATAAATTTTCAGATAAAGATAAAAAATTCTTTACAATTTGTAATAAATCGTTTCAAACCTTAGAATTTCATGATAAAAAAGGTCGTTACTAATTGTAATAATTAAACAAAAAAGATCTTTCTTTTTTGAGAAGGATTTTAGTTTTTCTAATTGAACTAACGCATGCGTTAGTTCATTAGTGAGGTTTCCCATTTTCTTTTGTTTTACAGTAATATATCTAGAAATTAAAGCAGCCCCCAATTCGTGTAAAAAAAAGATGGATAGCAATAAAAATCATGACCCGCCATTCGTCAAACGTAAGAAATAATTGTATAAAATAGGTAAATTAGAAAACTATTGGTTTTAGGACTGATGGTTTTTTCTTTTACTCATTGTGATTTTTCATAGATTCTTTTGATGTTCAAACAATTTATATATTTGTTGACATCTAATTATTGATGGGTTATATTTGTCTTAATTTAAATAATCTTTAATTCGAGATTATCCTATACACAAATAAAAAAAAAGTGCTAATTCCATTTTAGCGCTCACATTTGGAGGAAAATATAATGGCAAAATCAGTATGGAACTTAGATGCATCACACTCAAGCGTGGACTTTTCTTTAAAGCACATGATGATTTCAAAAGTAAAAGGTACTTTCAAAGAATTTTCTGCTCAAATTGAAGCAGATCCAGCAGATTTAACAACTGCAAGTATTAATTTCGATATTCAAGTTGCATCTGTTGACACACGTAATTCAGACCGCGATAATCATTTGCGCGCTGGTGATTTCTTTGATGCTGAAGCTTTCCCAACAATGAACTTTGTTGCAACAAAGATTGTTAAAACAGATGACGGCGAATACGATGTAACTGGTAATTTCCGCATTAAAGATGTTACTCGTGAAGAAACTTTTGCAGTTGTATTTGAAGGCGAAGGAAAAGATCCATGGGGTCAAAGAAAAGTTGGCTTCTCTGTTGAAGGTAAAATCAACCGTGGCGATTTCGGCTTAGTTTACAATGCTGTGCTTGAAACTGGCGGTGTATTAATCAGTGACACTATTAAAATCAGCTTAGACATTCAAGCAGTCATTGCTTAATTATTAATTTTCAAGGCACAATATCCGCCAGTAAACCTGGTGGGTCTTGTGCCTTTTTTGTAAATGCTTTGTCGCATTTAGTGCTGATTTTGCTAGTAAAACAAAAACCTGTAAGCAAGCCTAATAAAATTACCTTATTAAAATATATTGCTCTTCTTTTTATTAAATAAGGTAAAACAAACGAAAACAGGTTTTTGTTTTCCTTCACACCCTAGACATTCATATCTACCCTAAATCACTTGTTCCACAACGGATTTACTTTAGAACAGTCTCTTCATTATCGGGACGATAAGTTGAGGGAACAAGAGTGGAGTGCATCCTCCAAAAGCCATCAAAATATCTTTTAATATTCGTTTGATAACTCCACTCATATTTATACTCATTACGTTGCTCCCAAGGTTGCTAAGAACATTTTTCGAACAAATTTACACAGGTCTAGATTTTTATAGTTTCCTAAAATTTTTCAATCTTTTTTTTACTCTTCTTTCCTGTAAACATTTGGCAGTGTTTAAGTTCCATTTACAATTAGATGATAACAAAACTTTAACAAAGCTAATTATAAATTAAAATCTTTTTGCATAGGATTAAATCAGGTTATAAATCTTAATAATGGATTCTTTATTTGATTATTTTATAGGAATAGAGGGGGAAACAAATGATAAAAAAAGCCGTTATTCCCGCTGCTGGATATGGTACACGGTTTTTACCTGCCACAAAGGCTCAACCTAAAGAAATGTTGCCGATTGTAGATAAACCAACTATTCAGTATATTATTGAAGAAGCTGTTATGTCTGGGATAGAAGACATTATTATCGTAACCGGTAAAAATAAGCGAGCGATTGAAGATCATTTTGATAAATCACTTGAGTTAGAACTTTTATTAGAAAGCTGTGGAAAAATAAAAACTCTTAAAATTATTCAAGATATCTCTTCACTTGCGGATATTCACTATGTTCGTCAAAAAGAGCCGTTGGGACTTGGCCACGCCATTTTGTGTGCAAAAAAATTTATTGGTAATGAACCATTCGCTGTGTTGCTAGGTGATGACATTATAGATAGCCAAACGCCTGCATTAAAGCAAATGATTCATAAATATAATGAAGTACAATCAAGTATACTCGGTTGTAAAGAAGTTCCACTCCAAGATGTAAACAAATATGGAATTGTAAATTATTCCAAGTTCAGTCAAGACATATTTAAAGTAAATAGTCTAGTTGAAAAACCAACTATAGAATCCACGCCTTCTTTACAAGCCATTGTTGGGAGGTATATTTTAACTCCAACTATTTTTGAAATGTTAGAACAAATCAACCCGGATTCAAAAGGTGAATATCAATTAACTGAAGCCATTGATTTATTACTTACAAAAGAACCGATATTTTCTTATTTAATACAAGGAAATCGTTATGATATAGGTGACAAATTTGGATTCTTACAAGCATCAATTGATTTTGCTTTAAAGAGAACTGACCTTAGAAAACAACTTGAAAACTATTTAAAAGAAATTGTTTTCAAAAATGAAAAATTAAGTGACTCTAAAAATAATAAATCTACTTATAAATTTTAAACAGCTAAGAAAAGGAGGGCAATCTGCCCTCCTTTTTTACACTTAACTATATAACTTTAGAATATTGTATGCCAACATAAACTACTACTTGATGGATTTCCCCATCATTTTCGAGTAGTAAGTACTCACCATTCTCTTGTTTTTTTCCATCAACTAACCAAGTTGGTTCATCTTGGTTTTGGCCGCAATAAACCACAATGGAATAGGTCGAATCCCCATATCTATACTCAATACTAAACGAATTCCAATCTTCAGGAATACAAGGTTGTATATATAAACGGTTTCCTCTACACTTTATTCCTAATATATATTCTAAACCTGCTTGATACATCCAACCAGAAGCACCTGTATACCACGACCATCCTGCACGCCCTTCATGTGGATTCGCTGTGTAGACGTCAGCAGACATTACATATGGTTCATTACCATATGTTTTAATATCACGTGTAGTTTTTGTATGTGAGATTGGGTTTAAAAGAGAGAATAGATCAAATGCCTTATCACGACGACCTAACTTCGCCCAAGCTACAATCCCCCAAATTACTCCGTGAGTATATTGTCCACCATTTTCTCGAATTCCAGGCGGATAGCCTTGTATATACCCTGGACTTGGGTATGTTTTATCAAATGCTTTAGTTAACAAACGTGCAAGATTTAAATCTCGATCTACCAGTTCTCGATCAAATGAACGCATCGCTCGCTCCTGACGATCGTTTGTTGTTCCTTGAGAAATAACAGACCAAGACTGAGCGATAGCGTCAATACGACACTCTTTATTCTCCAATGAGCCAAGCCATGTTCCCGCATCAGTAAATGCACGACGGAACCATGAACCATCCCAAGCATTTTTATTCATGTTTATTTCCAATTGAGTTACTTCATGTTCAAACTCTTTGACCATATCTTGTGAAAGGATACTGTCCTCAAAATTCAAAAATCTCTTTAAAATATCTAATAAAAACCAACCTAGCCACACACTTTCACCACGTCCCTTAGCACCAATCCGACTCATTCCATCATTCCAATCACCTATTCCCATTAAAGGAATACCATGTTCCCCAAACTTCAAAGAATGTTTAATCGCTCGAAGACAATGTTCTAGCACGGTCCCCTTCTCGTCAGACACAACTGTATCTTCATAGCGTTCCAATTCTCCTTCTTTTAGCACCTCACTATACAAAAACGGTACCTCTTGTTGGAGAATTTCAAGGTCTTCCGTCTGTTCTATATAACGTGAAACAGCGTATGGTAGCCACAGTAGATCGTCAGAAAACTTCGTTCGAATTCCTTTGTGCGTTTCTTCATGCCACCAATGTTGAACATCGCCTTCAAGATACTGATGCGCGGCATTTATTAGTATTTGGTTTTTTAATATTTTTGGGTCAACATGTAAAAAAGCAAGTGAATCCTGCAGTTGATCCCTATAACCATATGCGCCTCCTGCCTGATAAAAAGCAGTTCTAGCCCATAATCGACAACTAAGTGCTTGGTACAGGAGCCATCCATTCATCATGATATCCATCGCTCTATCGGGTGTTTTAACTTTCACTTGTCCAAGAGTACGATCCCAGTACTTTTTAACGTTGGAATATGTCTCTTCATATGCTGAAAGTCTTCCATATTGTTGAACCAGTGAACACGCTTCTTGTTTGGAAGCTGCACAACCAAGCAATATACTAATCGTCACCTCGTCATTAGCTGGGATTTCGATAACAGTTTGTACTGCCCCACAAGAATTTGAAAACACTCCAGTTTTCTTGTTAAGAGTTTCTTCTTGTAAAGCTGTTGGACACTCTAATGTATTGCCACGCCCAATAAATTCTGTACGGTCACTCGTCCAAGAATACGTATTATGGGATTTCTCAAATGTTTCTGGAAGTGCAATATGTATAAATCCAATCGCATCGCGAAACTTTTCTTGGAACTTGTTTTGTGCAAGTAATGTACTATATTCTTTATTCCATTCAGTAACAATGAATGGTGCTTGAGCCTCTCTTAATACTCCAAGAACCCATTCAGCATAATACGTTACCGATATCTGCTTTAATTTCTCACTTTTATTAAATAATCGAAGTTTAATAATTTTCAGCGGATCATCTAACGGAACAGTTGTCTCCATAATTGAAACGACATCTCCATCTTGTTGTTCGAAACTACTATAGCCCCAACCATGTATAACCTTATATGTTCGATTACCGCCCGCAGGTTTTTGAGTAGCTGACCAAACTTGATTCGTACCAATATCCCTTATGTAAAGACACTCTCCAGGAGGATCAAGGACTGGATCATTATTCCAAGGCGTAAGTTTACACTCACGTGAATTTTGCCACCAACTATATCCTGTACCTAATTCAGTTAATAAGCATCCAAATCTTGGATTAGATATTACATTACTCCATGGTCTAGGTAAATGCTCTCCATTTTTTACAATCATTTGATACGCTTGGCCATCATCGATAAAACTACCCCTACCATTAAAAAATTCACCAATAGGAATCATACTTGACACTTTTTTCTCCTGATAAATTTGTTTTGAAACGGGGATTTTCCGTATTGGATGTATATCATTTTCTAATAGACGTAATTGTGCTCGTAAACTTGGCCCTCCTGCTCTCAATACTACTCGGGCAACAGCAAAGAGTAAATTTATTTCATATTCTGATAATTGAGTTGATTTCAATACAACAATTCGATTCATTTGATAGATTCCACGAGAAATAAGATTTTCATTTAAATTCCTCGTGAACTGATCCTGATAATTCCCAATTGTCTCATCTAATATTACCAAATCAATCGGTAACCCCATCTTACATAAATATTGATGCTGACATGCTAAAAGAGTAACAAAAGGCAAATCAGACTCTTTTTTGATGGAAACTAGGATAATTGGCGAGTCTCCACTAATACCAAGCGGCCATAAGGAAGATTGACCTAATGTATTTTTTGAAATTGCCTCACTACGAAATTCTGTCAGCGGTGGGTTAAATAAGAGTCTTCCAACCAACACATTTGCATCAGTGGCTTGCTTAGGTGTTAAATTCACATGTCTAAGATCAATTTGTGATCGTACCCATGCCAAATGGAATGCTCTATCCACTTGTTTTGAATCACTAAAGCGTTTTACAATATCAAGCGCTTGTTCGTGACTTTTTGCAACACCAGTAACAAAATATATCGTAGCTGTTTCATTAGTTCCCAATTGTAATGAACGTCTCATTGAAAACGCTGGGTCCACAACTGAACCGGTTGACCCTTTTAGATGTGAGTATATTCCTTTTGGTGTCTCAAGAGTATTACCACGTCCAATAAATTCAGCTCGATCTGTTTCAAATTCGAAATCGCCTTTCTCATGTCCATCTACAAAAATTGTGTGAACTGCCCATATTTCATCTTCCTCATCCTCTCGTGGCCGACGCTTCGCTAACAAACATTGTGCATTCTTATCTAAGCTAGTTTCAATAAAAAGCTTACTAAAAGCTGGGTGTGCACTATCTGCAGATTGACTTGCCAATGCTAACTCTAAGAAAGATGTTACTTCCAATGTACGATTTTCACTACTATTGTTAACTACTTGAAGTCGTCGTATTTCTGCGTCAATCTCGGAAGATATAGTCAAATCAAGTTTATAAGAAATACCGTTTTTCGTTCCTTCATAAGTAGTTTTATCAATACGAAATTGAGTTCTCATATCTATAGTTTTCTCAAATGGGAAGCCTGATGTGCTCCACGTTTCTTCAGAATTTACATCATGAATGTAAATAATTGTCCCAGAATTGCCTGACACAGAATCTTCTTTCCATCTCGTAACCGCTAACCCATTCCATAAAATCATACCCGTTCCATCGGTTGTGTTAACACTAGTTAATTGCCCGTTTGACAAAACATTAACCTCTGGAATAGCACTCGGTCCTGTAAATGTACGTTCCGTGTCATCCAAATTCCCATCAAATTCTGGCACTTTTGCATCAGTACCTATTGGTTTTTCAATTAATGCTGCTTTTACTGGCACTCTTTCCTGAAGAAGTAATTCAGTAGCACAAACCCGTGGATCTTGATGGAATCGTTTTACCATAATTTCATCAGTCAATAAATTGACAAGGGTTAACATGCTCATACCTTGATGATGAGCCATAAAACTTTGTATTACTTTGTAATCTTTCCCTTTAGGCATTCTAGCTTTTGTAAAATCAACAGCTTCATAAAAGCCATATTCACCTTTTGCACCAAATTCTTTAAATCTTTGAAGGGCTAAAAGAGCATCATCACCTGCGTATGGTATAGCCATTATGGTTGCATAAGGTGCTAATACCAGATTTCGTTCAAGGCCTCGTTCAAGTCCAAGTCCTGGAACACCGAATGCCCGATATTGATAATTTAATTGATAGTCGAAAGCGTAATATCCACTTTCGGAAATACCAAACGGGAGTTGGTATTTATCTGCATATTGCCGTTGACGGAAAACCGCTCCTCGATAAGTTGAGTCCCAAATAGTATTTTTAAATGTTCGCATAATCAAACTTGGCATCAAATACTCAAACATAGTTCCTGACCATGACAATAGTGTCTTGTTTTTATCAACAATTGTCATGGTACGAGCAAGTGTAAACCAGTGAGAAACAGGAATTTGTCCAATTGCAATTGCAACAAAGCTTGCTTGCCTTGCTTCTGAAGCTAGTAAATCGTAAAGAATTGTATCCTTTTGATTTGTATCAACGTGATAACCAAGACTAAACAAGCGTTCATCATTGTTATACAGGGTTCTGAAATCGGTCTGTTCAATAAGTTGATTAATTTCATTAATAATAATTTCAATCCGTGAATGAAATTCTTCCTCTTTATTTTTCCATTCTATTAGTCCCTGTCTTACTACCATCATGTAAGCAATAAAGTTCCCAGAATCGACAGTTGAAACATAACGAGGAAAAAGTGGCATTGCCGAGCATGTATCATACCAATTTAATAGATGCCCATTCCATTTTTCCAAACCAGCAATAGTTTTCATAGATAATTCGATTCGGTCGAGCATTTTAGAAGTATCAATGAATTTTAAATCGCGAGCAGCAACAACACAAGATAAATATAGGCCAATATTCGTAGGTGACGTACGGTGCGCAACAATTTCATTTGGATGATATTGTACATTATCAGGTGGTAACCAAGATTCTTCTTGCGTGACATATTTTTCATAAAATGACCAAATTTGAAAAGCTAATTCCTTTAGTTCAGAACGTGCTTTATTCAACCAAATCCGATTATCAACCTTTAACTGTCTATTTAATTGCTGTATGATTGGTCTTGCTATAACCCAAAGTATCAGTGCCACAATACTAATCACGCGACATAAAGTTCCTCCGGAAAACCATGCCAAAATACTAAACAACAGAATTACTACATATCCAACTGGTTCATACATAAAGACTCTCTTGGTTACAGGACTGTTACAAGTCTGAGCAAATGCGACCCATTCTAGTAAATTACGTCGGCTAATAAACAGCCTGTAAAGAGTTCGTAATGCAGCATCAACTACAAGTACCGATGAAAACGGCAATGTCATTAATTTAACAAAATTCTGCATTAAATTAATACTAATAGCACGAACACTACCTTGCCCAATCACTCCTTGTAAAAGCGAAAAAAGAAAGGGAAGAAATATAGTTAAAAGTACAATCGTTTCCCAAACCCAAGTTTTACCAGGTAATATGTTTAATCCTAGCAATGCTATTAATAAGAGACCTGGTGCAAGTAGACTGCGACGCAAATTATCGATTATTTGCCAACGAGTTAGTCCACATAAATTAACACGTTTATTTTCACTATTACGGTCTATACACTTATTTCCCAACCACTTGATAAGCTGCCAATCTCCTCGAATCCACCGATGTTCTCGTCTCTGGAATGCATAAAAAGAACTCGGGTACGACTCAACAACCTCAATGTCAGATGTTAGACCCGCTCGAAGAAATCCACCTTCAAGTAAATCATGACTTAGTACATGATTATCTGGGATCCGGTTTACCAAAGTTTTTTGAAAAGATTCTACGTCAATAATCCCTTTGCCTACAAAAATTGCATGACCAAACAAATCTTGATATACATTTGAAACAGCAAAGGAATACGGATCAATGCCTGGATCTCCAGCCCACATTGCGGCAAAGCGGGATTTTTGTGTTGACTCAAAACTCACACCTATTCGTGGTTGTAATAATCCAAATCCTTCAATTACGCGTGTTTCATCTACATTTAATCGAGGACGATTATACGGATAGTGAATAGTTCCAGCCATTCGGCTTACAATACCAATCGGTAATTGTGTATCTTGGTCTACAGTAAATACATATCGAATCCTTCTTAGTACATCTTTATCACCATGGATTGTTGTAAAACTAGTTTTATCGTTACCAGACAATAACTCAATAAATTCAACTAACTTTCCACGTTTTCGCTCCCATCCCATATAAACTTTATCTACTGGATTGTAAAGGCGAGATCTGTGAAATAAGAAAAACTTACCATCCCCATATTCCTTACTTAATGCATCTATCTTTGTAATGGCATGTTTCAATAGTACATGATCTTCAGAATTTGATTCAGAAGACGAATCTGTAAAATCTCCTAATATACCGAAATAAATATTTTTTTGACGATTTGCCATATTATGGACTAAAAGTTGATCGATTACCTCATCTACATCCTTTGTGCTTGACCAAATAACTGGAATGATTACCATTGTACTAGCTTCTTCAGGTAGTTTTTCGGAATAATCGAACCTCAACAGCTTCATAGTGCGACTATATCGACAGATTAATTTATGCGCAATCGTTATAGCCCATTCACTAACCGGTAAAATAAGAGCAACTATTATTGCTAGCCACGATAATGGTCGAACAACTGAAACAGATGCACCAGCGGTAATCCATCCAGCTGCAAGAAACATTATTCCAACAAACAATAAACCCACAGTCGATAAATACAATATCCCAGGTTGTCGTCTAAAAGATATTTTTGGAAGAATACTCGGCCTAGTTTTAGTCAAAAGTGCTTTACGTATTTCTAGGGTTCCTTGCACATCAAATAAATAATAATCAATAAAAGCATTTCTCGGTTTCAAATTAGTTTGTTCAGATTCTACTATTTTCGATTTGGCCAGCTGTAGTGCTGTCTCAGCTACTAACATTTCTGGAACTTTTAACTGATTTGCAATCTCTGTAACACGTCCACGAATTATGTCACGACTATCCAAATCTAAATTTTTATAATCAGTATTTGCTGTTTCTAAGAGGAAAAATTGTTCTAAATGTGAAATTTTTGTAAATGTTAATCTCCATGGTTGACGCTCTAACTTATGTAAACTTTGTACTAAATTTCCACAAGTTACCTGTAGTTCCGCTTGTAATTGGTTCTCAAATGAAACAATCTGATTAAGGCTAGATTCACTGTTCTCTACATGGGCTGAAAGCCAGTCATGAACGGTCTGAATATTTGGTTCCAATTCACTCAAATGTCTCACAAAATGTACAATCTCAATTGGTCCAAACGGTTTTTTACCTGCTTCTAACTCCAATAAAATCCGAATTTTTTCGTCTGATAATTCCTTTGTTATTTTATCAAAAAGAGATGTTATCGAATCACATATTTCGTGTCGACGACGTACTTCAAGCATCTCTTCAGACAAACGACGTATTATAATAACTCGCAAAGCACTTGGCAAAACCCAGCATTCTAAATCTTTTAGAACAGATACTTCTTGATAGGCTTTAATATATTCTTCGAATGTGTTAACCTCATACCGTCCACCCACATGCTCTAAGTAATCATTGCAAAGTGCATAAATTCTCGGCATTCCTGTAGTTTGTAATTTTGGTAGTTTGTGTAGCGTTGCCCGGGGCAGCTTACGTAACACTTCTTGTGCTTGGGTTTCTATAAAATTAATGTGATCAAGGAGCCACTCTTCCGCAGGTTGCTTACAGTGTCCTTTATTGTTACTTAAGAGCTCTGCAAACGAATGTAGATTAGCTATGTCTTTTCGAAATCCTAGCCAATAACGAGCCATTAGTGCTTTGTTCATATTACTTTTCTGAGTTAATGCAAACTCATGACCTCTAGCTTTTAGTTGTTCATTACTTAGAATCATAAAACCCCCCTAAATATACCCAAAGAAAACATCCATAACTTAAAAGATTCCCTATATCTTCCTTTTTTATGTAAAATATTTTTGGGAAATCAACAAGTGAAATGTTGAAAAAACAAAGAAAGATTGATGATTTAATGTTTTTTCAACTAAAAATAATGTAATAAAAGACAGATATGTAATGCACCCCACTTGTTAGACACGACTAACAAGTGGAGATGCATTTTTTATCACAAAATTTACTACGGAGAATAAACTGGCCGCAGTACAACACGATTTAGATGGTAAGGATAGTTATCGTTCTATTGGCGAGATTAGCGGAACGTCTGAAACGAAAATGTATAACAGATATAATGGAGTTAAAATTTTTTGGAGAGAAGCTATATTTATCAACAATGTTTGATTTATATATTATATAACGGTGAAATTATCAACTATACAATTGGCTCAAGACCAACTTATTCACTGATTTCAATGATTTTAGAACAGTCTTTTGAAAATTTAACAGTCGAGGAATCTGTACTGATTCATTCTGATCAAGGCTGACACTTTCAAATGAAAAAATATCATCAATCTCTAAGTAACCGTTACCTTATTCAAATCATGTCTCACTAAGAAAACTGTTACGAAAACACAGTTATCGAAAATTTTATAGTACCCTTAAATCAGATTCACTATATTTAATAGAATTAGAAAGTGTTGAGCACTTCAAAAATGAACTAACAAAATATATAGATTACTATAACAACAAACAAATAAAGGCAAAATTAAAAGGCATGAGCCCGGTACTATACCGTGTTCATGCCCAAATTGCTGCCTAACGAACTTTATGGGTTCCTTACAAAGAAAGATCCTTTTTTCACTTGTTTTTGTTATTGTTTGTCTAATAATTTCGTACTAAAATTCTGAACGAAAGAAAAACTTTACTATTTTACATTTTGTACATAATATATTTGGAATCGTACATATCTTAAAAGACAACAAAAAAGGTTCTTGGAAGTGAAATGCACCCCAATTGTTAGACACCACTAACAATTGGAGGTTGGAGTTTTCAACGTTTAGTAGACACAAAGTTAAGAGGATTTTATGAATGAGCTTCTTCGAACTCAATAGGGGATAGATAATTCAATGCGGAGTGCATTTTTTTTGTATTGTAATACATCTCAATATATTTAAATATTTCTTGTTGAGCTTGCTCAGGGGTTTCAAATTTGGCACCCTGAATAAGCTCTCTTTTTATGGTTTTGTAGAAGGATTCCATCAATGCATTGTCATAAGCATTTCCCTTTCTACTTACACTTGAGATTGCGCTATGTTTCTTTAGAATGGCTTGAAAGTTACTGCCTGTATACTGAGATCCTTGATCTGTATGAATTACGAGTCCCTTTGGGGAATCTTCCCTTCGATA
>JGI25151J46595_10001870_pt1 | contig 13444 bp, 10 predicted proteins | sample AraplaMF_Col_mLB_FD_46595 | JGI IMG/M metagenome (IMG submission 46595) | reverse complement strand
TTTTGGCGTCACTTTCAGAGAACTTAATGCGATTTGGTCGATTTCTGGCGGTAGTTGCGTGTGCCGCGCTGCTTGCAGCCTGCGCCAGCACACCCACACCGCCTGCCGGCGAGATGGCCGGCACACCGACCGCCCTGGAATCCGGTCCGCCCAAGGACCCGCTCAATACCCTGAACAGCACCGGCCGCGCCGGCTCGCTCTCCAGCACCACCGTGGTCAATGTCGACCAGGTCAGCGTGGACTGGCTGCGCGGCCCGTCCAGCGATATCTGGGACCGCATCCGCAAGGGCTTTGGCATGCCCGACCTCGAGGGCACGCTGGTCGATGACCGCACCCAGTGGTATGCCGCCAAGCCCGACTATATGGAGCGGATGGTGGGCCGGTCGAGCCGCTACCTCTACCACATCGTGGAGGAGCTCGAGCGCCGCAAGATGCCTACCGAGCTGGCCCTGCTGCCGTTCGTGGAGAGCGCGTTCAACCCCCAGGCGGAATCCACGGCCAAGGCGGCCGGGATGTGGCAGTTCATCCCCAGCACGGGCAAGTCCTACAACCTCAAGCAGAACATGTTCCGCGACGAGCGGCGCGACGTGCTGGCGTCCACCGACGCCGCGCTCGACTACCTCTCGCGGCTCTATGACATGTTCGGCGACTGGCACCTGGCGCTGGCGGCCTACAACTGGGGTGAGGGCGCGGTGTCGCGGGCCATCGCGCGCAACCAGGCGCGCGGGCTGCCCACCGACTACGCCAGCCTGACCATGCCGAACGAGACGCGCTACTACGTGCCGAAGCTGCAGGCGGTGAAGAACATCATCGCCAACCCGGCCGCGTATGGCGTGAAGCTGCCCGAGATTCCGGACCACCCGTACTTTGTGACGGTTACCACGTCGCGCGATATCGACGTGGCGCTGGCGGCCAAGCTCGCCAACATGCCGCTGGACGAATTCAAGGCGCTGAACCCGTCGTTCAACCGGCCGGTGATCCTGGGCGCGGCCAATCCGCAGATTCTGCTGCCGTTCGATAACGCGGAGCGGTTCCAGTACAACCTCAACACCTACCGCGGCGGCCTGTCGAGCTGGACGGCGCTGACCGTGGACAGCCGCGAACGCGTGGAGGCGCTGGCGGCGCGGCTCAATGTCGATGCCGACACGCTGCGCGAGATCAACCGCATTCCCAAGGGCATGCGGCTGAAGGCGGGCTCGACGGTGATGATTCCGCGCACCGGCCACCATGACCAGGACATCAGCGCCTCGCTGGTGGACACCGCCATGCTGGCCGTGGAGCCCGACGTGCCGGACGCGCGGCGCGTGGTGGTCAAGGCGGGCCGCAAGGATACGGTGGCCTCGGTGGCGCGGCGCTATGGCGTGTCCGCCAGGCAGGTGCAGTCGTGGAACAAGCTGTCGGGCAGCAAGCTGGTGGCCGGGCAGAGCCTGGTGCTGATGGTGCGGCCCAACTCGCCGGCGGCGGCGCGTGCCGAACGTGGCGACGACGGCGACGACACGCCGGCGCGCGCCGCGACGGGCAAGGCCCGCGGCAAGGCGCAGCCGGCAGCCAAGTCGGCCAGGAGCGAGAAGGCCGAGCCGCGCAAGCGCGTGGTGGTGGAAGCCTCGTCGCGCAAATCGGCCGCCAAGCCAGCCGGCAAGGCTACGGCCACGCCGGCCAAGTCGGCATCGTCGAAGACCAGCAAGGGCCATACGCGCTAACGCGGCGTAGCCATACGCCGACGCGCCGGGCGGACCGTCATGGTCCGCCTGCGAGTGCGTTGCGCCCGATCAAGGACCCATCCCGCCTTGCCCGGCCACAGTGACGGCTTTCCATCCGGAGCCGCCGTCACATGGCACTTTCCCGAGTTTTTCTGACATTGCCGCTCGTCGTGGCTTGCATGGGCGCCGCGTGCGATACCGTGCGCGACGACGCCGAGCCGCAACATCCGATACCGAAGCTGATGGCCCACCGGGGCGGCACGGCCGATCACCCCGAAAACACGCTGGTTGCCATCGAATCGTCGCTGGCAGAGCGGGCCGACATGATCTGGCTGTCGGTGCAGTTGAGCGCCGACCACGAACCGGTGCTGTACCGGCCCGCCACGCTGGACGCGCTGACGAATGGCAGCGGCAGGGTGGCCGACTGGAGCGCTGCGGCGTTGGCCCGGCTCAACGCAGGATGGCAGTTTGCCGAAACCATGGCCGACGGCACGCGGCACTACCCGTATCGCAACCACCCGGTAGGTATTCCGACGCTGCGCGACGCGTTGCAAAGCATTCCCGCCCACGTGCCCGTGGTGCTGGACATGAAATCGAACCCGGCCCAGGCGCTGACGGTGGCCGTGGCGCAGGTGCTGACCGCCGAGAACGCGTGGGGCCGCGTGCTGATCTATTCCACTGACGCCGAATTCCAGCGCACCTTTGCCGCCTGGCCCCGGGCGCGCCTGTTCGAGTCGCGCGATACCACGCGCGGCCGGCTGGTGCGCGCCACGCTGGGGCAGGCCTGCGGTACGCCGGCGACGTCGGGCACCTGGGCGGGCTTCGAGCTTCGCCGCGACGTCGAGGTGGTGGAGACCTTCACGCTCGGGCAAGGCCGATCGCCGGTCAACGCGGTGTTCTGGACCGATGCGTCGGTGCAGTGCTATCGCCAGGCGTCGCCGGTGAATCTGGTGGCGTTTGGCATCCACGACATGGCTGGCCTGTGCGAGTCCAAAAGGCTGGGGCTTGATGCGGTCATGGTAGATTCTCCAAAAAAGATGGCCGGCATCCGGGACCAGCTGATGCGGAACCCGGCGCTGTGCGGCAAGTAGTGTGGCCAGCAGTGCGGCAACAGCGCCCCGCGCCGGCAGTCGCCGCCACTCCAGCCCTGGCTGCCGCCATCGGTACCGCATTCACGACAGATGACAAAGCGGAGGAGACACATCATGACGGCAAGCCGCGCGCTGCACGCGCGCTCCCTGTCCGACAAGGCAGGATTCTGGGCCGAACAGGCAGCACGGATCGATTGGGAAACCCCGTTCGAACGTGTGCTGGACGACAGTCACCCGCCATTCGCCCGCTGGTTCGTCGGCGGGCGCACCAACCTTTGCCATAACGCGATCGATCGCCACCTCGCGGCGCGCGGCGACCAGCGCGCGCTGGTCTATGTGTCCACCGAGACCGATGCCGAGCGCGTCTACACCTACCGCGAACTGCATGACGAGGTGAGCCGCATGGCCGCCATCCTGCTGGCGCTGGGCGTGGGGCGCGGTGACCGCGTGCTGGTCTATATGCCGATGATTCCCGAGGCGATGTTCGCGATGCTGGCGTGCGCCCGGATTGGCGCGGTGCATTCGGTGGTGTTCGGCGGGTTTGCCTCGGTAAGCCTGGCGGCGCGCATCGACGACGCGAAGCCGAAGGTGATCGTCAGTGCCGATGCCGGCTCGCGCGCGGGCAAGGTCGTGCCGTACAAGCCGCTGCTCGACGAGGCCATCCGGCTGGCCGGCCATCATCCGGACAAGGTGCTGCTGGTGGATCGCAAACTGGCCGACATGCCACGTACCGACGGGCGGGACGAGGACTACGCCGCCTGGCGGGAAAAGGTGGCCGGCCAGCCCGTGCCGTGTGTCTGGCTGGAGTCGAGCGAGCCGTCGTATGTGCTCTATACCTCGGGCACCACGGGCAAGCCCAAGGGCGTGCAGCGCGACACCGGCGGCTATGCGGTGGCGCTGGCTACCTCGATGGCCTATATCTTCTGCGGCCAGCCGGGCGACACCATGTTCACGGCCTCGGACGTGGGCTGGGTGGTGGGCCACAGCTATATCATCTACGCGCCGCTGCTGGCCGGCATGACGACGGTGATGTACGAGGGCACGCCGATCCGCCCCGACGGCGGCATCCTGTGGCGCATCGTCGAAAAGCATGGCGTGAACATCATGTTCAGCGCGCCCACGGCCATCCGCGTGCTCAAGAAACAGGATCCGGCGCTGCTCCGGCGCCATGATTTGTCCAGCCTGCGCCTGCTGTTCCTGGCGGGCGAGCCGCTGGACGAACCGACCGCGCGCTGGATTCAGGACGGCATCGGCAAGCCAGTGGTCGACAACTACTGGCAGACCGAATCGGGCTGGCCGATCATCGCCATCCAGCGCGGCGTGGAGGCCTTGCCCGCGAAACTGGGCTCGCCCGGCGTGCCGGCCTATGGCTATGACGTGCGCATCGTGGACGAGGTGACCGGCGAGGAATGCCCTCCGAACCAGAAGGGCGTGGTGGCCATCGACTACCCGCTGCCGCCTGGCTGCATGACCACGGTCTGGGGCGACGACGAGCGCTTCGTCCGCACGTACTGGTCGTCGGTGCCGAACCGGCAGTGCTATTCCACGTTCGACTGGGGCGTGCGCGACGAAGACGGCTACGTGTTCATCCTGGGCCGTACCGACGATGTGATCAACGTGGCCGGGCACCGGCTGGGCACCCGCGAGATCGAGGAAAGCCTGTCGTCGCATCCGGGCGTGGCCGAGGTGGCCGTGGTCGGCGTGCAGGATGCGCTGAAAGGGCAGGTGGCGCTGGGGTTCTGCATTGCCCGCGATGCCAGCCGCACCGGCTCCGAGGCCGACCGTCTGGCCTTCGAGGGCGAACTGATGAAGACCGTGGAGCGGCAACTGGGCGCGGTGGCGCGGCCGGCACGCGTGTTCTTCGTCAACGCGCTGCCAAAGACGCGGTCTGGCAAGCTGCTGCGGCGCGCCATCCAGGCGGTGGCGGAAGGGCGCGATCCGGGCGACCTGACGACTATCGAGGACCCGACGGCGCTGGATCAGGTGAAGACCGCATTGGTGCATCCGGCCGGTTAGCCGTCAGTCGTATTCGTCGCGCGGCCTGAGCACGGCTCCGGATGACGTAAAAAGCACCGGAGCCGTTCAACCCCTTCGAAATACCGCTTGCCACGCGCCCGTCCCCGGCCTAATATTTTAAGCATAAAATATTTAACCCTGATGTGATCCTCGCGGCGGCGTGGCCGGTGGCGGGCAGGAGACGAATCAAATGCGTGTGCTCTGTATCGGTGGCGGGCCGTCCGGCTTGTACTTCGGCCTGCTGATGAAGCTGCAGGATCCGTCCAACGAGGTGGTGGTGGTGGAGCGCAACCGCCCCTACGACACGTTTGGCTGGGGCGTGGTCTTCTCCGACGCCACGCTGGAGAACCTGAAGCAGGCCGACCCGGCAAGCGCGGCCGAGATCAACGCGGCCTTCAACCACTGGGACGATATCGACATCCACATCGGCGGCCGGACCATCCGCTCCGGCGGCCACGGCTTTATCGGCATCGGCCGCAAGCGCCTGCTCAACATCCTCCAGGCGCGCTGCGAGGCGCTGGGCGTGAAGCTGGTGTTCGAGACCGATGTCAGCGACGACCAGGCTCTGGCGCAGCAGTACCAGGCCGACCTGGTGATTGCCGCCGACGGCATCAACAGCCGCATCCGCACGCGCTACGCCGACACCTTCGCGCCCGATATCGACACCCGCCAGTGCCGCTTTGTCTGGCTCGGCACGCACAAGCTGTTCGACGCGTTCACGTTCGCGTTCGAAAAGACCGAGCATGGCTGGTTTCAGGCCCACGCCTACCGGTTCGACGACAGCACATCCACGTTCATCGTCGAGGCGCCGGAGCGCGTGTGGCGCGCCGCCGGCATCGAGCAGATGAGCCAGGAAGAGGGCGTGGCGTACTGCGAGACGCTGTTCGCACGCTATCTGGACGGCCACAAGCTCATCAGCAACGCCACGCATCTGCGCGGCTCGGCGAACTGGATTCGCTTTCCGCGCGTGATCTGCCACCGCTGGGTGCACTGGAACACGCTGGCCGACGGGCGTCGCGTGCCCGTGGTGCTGATGGGCGATGCCGCGCACACGGCGCACTTCTCGATCGGGTCTGGCACCAAGCTGGCGCTGGAAGACGCGATCGACCTGGCCAAGGAGATCGGCACGCAGCGCGCCACCGGCGTCGATGGCCTGCCCGAAGCGCTGGCGCGCTACGAAGCCACGCGCAGCGTGGAGGTGCTGAAGATCCAGAACGCTGCGCGCAATTCCACGGAATGGTTCGAGAACGTCGAGCGCTACGCGGGCATGGCGCCCGAGCAGTTCGCCTATTCGCTGCTGACGCGCTCGCAGCGTATTTCGCATGAAAACCTGCGCGTGCGCGACGCGGCCTACGTGGATGGTTTCGAGCAGTGGCTGGCCGCGCAGGCGGGCGTGCCGGCGCACACGCTGAAGCTGCGGGCCGATGCGGGCGATGCGGCGCTGCCGCCGATGTTCACGCCGTTCACGGTGCGCGGCGTCACGCTGAAGAACCGCGTGGTGGTGAGCCCGATGGCGATGTACTCGGCGGTCGATGGCGTGCCGGGCGACTTTCATCTGGTTCACCTGGGCGCGCGCGCGATGGGCGGCGCGGCGATGGTGGTGGCCGAAATGACCTGCGTGTCGCCCGAGGCGCGTATCACGCCCGGATGCCCGGGGCTGTGGAACGACGCCCAGCGCGATGCCTGGAAGCGCATTGTCGACTTCGTGCACGCGACCGGCGACGCGAAGATCGCCATCCAGCTTGGCCATGCGGGGCGCAAGGGCTCCACGCAGCTTGGCTGGGAAAAGATGGACTATCCGCTGGCCGAGGGCAACTGGCCGCTGGAATCGGCCTCGGCCCTGCCGTACCTGCCTGGCATCTCGCAGGTGCCGCGCGAGATGACGCGCGACGACATGGTGCGCGTGCGCGACGACTTCGTGGCCAACGCGCGCCGTGCGGCCGAAGCGGGGTTCGACTGGCTCGAACTGCATTGTGCGCACGGCTACCTGCTGTCCAGCTTCATCTCGCCGCTGACCAACGTGCGCACCGACACGTACGGCGGCACGCTGGCCAACCGGCTGCGCTTTCCGCTCGAAGTGTTTGCCGCCGTGCGCGCCGTGTGGCCGCAGGACAAGCCGATGTCGGTGCGGATTTCGGCGCACGACTGGGTGGACGGCGGCATCACTGCCGACGACGCGGTGGAGATCGCCCGGGCGTTCAAGGCCGCGGGTGCCGACATGATCGACTGCTCGTCCGGGCAGGTAAGCCCCGACCAGGCGCCGGTCTACGGCCGCATGTACCAGACGCCGTTTGCCGACCGCATCCGCAACGAGGCCGGCATTCCGACGATTGCCGTGGGCGCCATCTTCGAGGCCGACCACGTCGACAGCATCGTCGCCGCCGGCCGCGCCGACCTCTGCGCCATCGCGCGACCGCATCTGGCAGACCCTGCCTGGACGCTGCACGAGGCGGCCCGGCTCGGCTTCCGCGACGTGGCGTGGCCGAAGCAGTACGTGGCGGGCAAGCGGCAACTGGAAACCAATCTGGCGCGCGCGGCTGCGTACGCGCAGCAACCGGGGAAGTGACGATGACACTCCCCTTGCAAGGCCAGCACGCGCTGGTGACAGGTGGCGGACGCGGTATCGGCGCAGCCATCGCGCGCCGGCTGCTGGAAGACGGCGCCAGCGTCACGCTGGTGGGGCGCGACTGCACCGTGCTGGATGCGGCGATGCAGGCGCTGGCACCGCTGGCCGTGGCAGGCGCCAAGCTCGGCACGGCGCCAGCCGACGTGACCGACCCCGACGCCATCGGCGCGGCATTCGCCCGGGCCGCCGCCGAACGCGGGCCGGTAACGCTGCTGATCAACAACGCCGGCCAGGCGCACAGCGTGCCGTTCCTCAAGACCGACCTGGCGGTGTGGCAACGCATGCTCGACGTCAACCTGACCGGCACCTTCCTGTGCACCCAGGCCGCGCTGCCGGCGATGCTGGAGGAAGGCGCGGGCCGCATCGTGAACGTGGCGAGCACGGCGGGGCTGGTGGGCTACGGCTACGTCAGCGCGTACTGCGCGGCCAAGCATGGCGTCATCGGCCTGACGCGGGCGCTGGCACTGGAGCTGGCGCCCAAGGGCATCACGGTCAATGCGGTGTGCCCGGGCTATACCGAAACCGACATCGTGCGCGATGCGGTGGCGAACATCGTGGCCAAGACCGGCCGCACCGAGGACCAGGCGCGCGCCGAACTGGCCGCCCGCAACCCGCAGAAGCGGCTGGTGCGGCCCGACGAGGTAGCCGACGCCGTGGCATGGCTGTGCCGTCCGGGCGCATCGGCAATCACCGGGCAAGCCATCCCGGTGGCCGGCGGCGAAGTAATGGCGGGTTGAAATGCTTGATTGGCTCCCCTCTCCCACGCAGTGGGAGAGGGGTCGGGGGAGAGGGCACAGCGCTTCAAGCCACGGCGGCGGCATCGTGAACGGCCGACCCTCTCCCCCAGCCCCTCTCCCGCGAGCGGGAGAGGGGAGAAACACAGACTGTGGGCGGGAGAGGTTGAAATACTTGTTTGGCTCCCCTCTCCCGCGGGCGGGAGAGGGGAGAACAGAGACTGGAGTGAGACAACAGATGACCGACATTGCACTGGATATGCGCCATCACCGGCGCGCATTCGCCAGCTATCAGCCGAAGCACTTCCTGTGGTCGGTTTCGGCCGACGGCAAGGTGGCCACGATCACGCTGAACCGGCCCGAGCGCAAGAATCCGCTGACGTTCGATTCCTACGCGGAGCTGCGCGATCTGTTCCGCGGCCTGTGCTATGCCACCGACATCAAGACTGTGGTGGTCACTGGCGCCGGCGGCAACTTCTGCTCGGGCGGCGACGTGCACGAGATCATCGGGCCGCTGACGCGCATGTCGATGCCGGAGCTGCTCGACTTCACGCGCATGACTGGCGACCTGGTTAAGGCGATGCGCGCCTGCCCGCAGCCGATTGTCAGCGCGATCGACGGCATCTGCGCCGGCGCCGGCGCCATGATGGCGCTGGCCTCTGACATGCGGCTGGGCACCGCGCAGGCCAGGACGGCGTTCCTGTTCGTGCGCGTGGGCCTGGCCGGCGCCGACATGGGCGCCTGCACGCTGCTGCCGCGCATGATCGGGCAGGGCCGCGCCAGCGAGCTGCTCTATACCGGGCGCGCGATGAGCGCCGAGGAAGGGCTGCAGTGGGGCTTCTTCAATGCCCTGCATCCGTCCGATGCGGTGCTGGCCGAGGCCCAGGCGCTGGCGGCGCAGATCGCGGCGGGCCCGACGTTCGCCCATGGGGTGACCAAGAAGCTGCTGCATCAGGAATGGAACATGGGGCTGGACGAGGCCATCGAGGCCGAGGCCGAGGCGCAGGCCATCTGCATGCAGACGCGCGATTTCCGCCGGGCCTACGACGCGTTCGTGGCGAAGCAGAAGCCCGTATTCGGAGGCGATTGAGGAGCCAGCATGAGCGACAAGACGTATCTGGACCTGCCGTTCTTCGATGACGCGCACCGCTCGCTGGAGCGCGAGCTCGATGCCTGGAGCACGGCGCATCTGCGCGATATCGACCACCACGACGCCGACGCGGCATGCCGCGCGCTGGTGCGGCAACTCGGGCAGGCCGGCTGGCTGCGCTACTGCGTGCCGGCGGCGTTCGGCGGCGCGTTGCCCGCGCTCGACTCGCGCGCGCTGTGCGTGCTGCGCGAGACGCTGGCACGGCACGACGGCCTGGCCGACTTCGCCTTCGCGATGCAGGGGCTGGGCTCGGGCGCCATCACGCTGGCCGGCAGCGACGCCGTGCGCGAACGCTACCTGCCACGCGTGGCGCGGGGCGAGGCGATTGCGGCGTTTGCGCTGTCGGAGCCCGAGGCCGGCTCCGACGTGGCGGCGATGCAGTGCAGCGCGCGGCTGTCNGCGGACGGCAGCCACTATGTGCTGGATGGCGCCAAGACGTGGATCTCGAACGGCGGCATTGCCGACTTCTATTGCGTGTTCGCGCGCACCGGCGAGGCGCCGGGCGCGCGCGGCATCACGGCGTTCGTGGTAGACGCTGATACGCCGGGCCTGACGATTGCCGAGCGCATCGACGTGATCGCCCCGCACCCGCTGGCCACGCTGCGCTTCGACCAGTGCCGCGTACCGGTGGGCCACCGCCTGGGCGAAGCCGGGCAGGGCTTCAAGGTGGCGATGATGACGCTGGACATCTTCCGCGCCTCGGTGGCTGCCGCCGCGCTCGGGTTCGGCCGCGCGGCGCTGGACGATGCGCTGGCGCGCGCCACGTCGCGCCCGATGTTCGGCGGCGTGCTGGCCGACCTGCAACTGACGCAGGCCGCAATTGGCGACATGGCCACCGCCATCGACGCCGCCGCCTTGCTGACCTACCGCGCGGCCTGGCTGCGCGACGTGCGCCGGCAGCGCACCACGCGCGAGGCGGCGATGGCCAAGATGGTGGCCACCGAGAACGCGCAGCAGGTGATCGACCGCGCGGTGCAGATCTTCGGCGGCCTGGGCGTGAAGGTCGGCACGCGCGTGGAAAGCCTGTACCGCGAAATCCGCTCGCTGCGGATCTACGAAGGCGCCACCGAGGTGCAGAAGCTGATCATCGCGCGCGAAACGCTGGCCGCGCGGCAGCCCCAGGCTCACGCCCAGGCTCAGGCCCAGGCCTAACGAATTCAGGCATCCAGAACCCAGGAGACAAGCATGGTCGCCCCCAACGTCACCACGTCTCATGTCGACACATTCGCGCAGGATCGCCTGCCGCCGCTGCAGTCGTGGCCCGTGTTCCAGTTCAACGACGATACCCGCTACCCGGCACGGCTCAACGCGGCCGTGGAGCTGGTGGACCGGCACGTCGCCGAGGGCAAGGGCAAGCGCGTGGCGGTGCGCCACGAGCGCGATGGCCGGATCGAAACGGTCACGTACGCCCAGCTGGCCGCGCTGGTCAGCCGCATCGCCCATGTGCTGGTGGAAGACATGGGGCTGGTGCCGGGCAACCGCGTGCTGCTGCGCGGGCCGAACAACCTGATGATGGCGGCGAGCTGGCTGGCCACCGTGAAGGCAGGGCTGATCGCCGTGCCGACCATGCCGCTGCTGCGCGCCAAGGAGCTGCGGCAGATCATCGACAAGGCGCAGGTCACGGCCGCGCTGTGCGATGCCCGGCTGCGCGAGGAACTGGACGCCAACCAGCGTGCCGATGGCGAGCACTACTGCCCGACGCTGCAGACGGTGCGCTACTTCCACGGCACGGGCGCCGATGCGCTGGAGGCCGCGATGGACAGCAAGCCGGAGACGTTTGCCGCGTGCGATACGGCCGTCGACGACATCTGCCTGATCGCGTTCACCAGCGGCACCACGGGCCAGCCCAAGGGCACCATGCACTTTCACCGCGACGTGCTGGCCATGTGCGACCTGTTTCCGCGCCACGTGCTCAAGCCCACGCCGGACGACGTGTTCTGCGGCACGCCGCCCATCGCGTTCACGTTCGGGCTGGGCGGCATGCTGTGCTTTCCGCTGCGGATCGGGGCCAGCGCCGTGCTGGCGGAGAAGCTCACGCCCGAGACGTTGCTCAAGCTGATCCAGGATCATCGCGCGACCATCGTCTTCACGGCACCGACGTTCTACCGGCAGATGGCCACGCTGGCGGGCCATTTCGATATCGGCAGCCTCCGCAAGAGCGTGTCGGCCGGCGAGGCGCTGCCCGATGCCACGCGCCAGGCGTGGAAGGCCGCCACCGGCATCGAGATGACCGATGGCCTGGGCGGCACCGAGATGATGCATATCTTCATCTCCAGCGCCGGCGCGGAGGTGCGGCCCGGCGCGGTAGGGCGCGTGGTGCCGGGCTACGAAGCGCGGATCGTCGACGAGCACATGCAGCCGGTGCCGCCCGGCACCGTCGGCAAGCTGGCCGTGCGCGGGCCCACCGGCTGCCGCTACCTGGATGATCCGCGCCAGGACGTCTATGTGCGCGAGGGCTGGAACCTGCCCGGCGACACGTTCATGGCCGATGAAGACGGCTATTACTTCTATCAGGCCCGCTCGGACGACATGATCATCTCCGCTGGCTACAACATCGCCGGGCCGGAGGTGGAGGGCACGCTGATGAAGCATGCCTTCGTGGCGGAGTGCGGGGTGGTGGGTGCGGCCGACACCGAACGCGGCCAGGTGGTAACCGCCTACGTGGTGCTGCGCGCGGGCGTGGAGGCCGGCGAAGCCACGCGTACCGCGCTGCAGGACTATTGCAAGCGCGAGATCGCGCCCTACAAGTACCCGCGCCGCATCGAGTTCGTTACGGCGCTGCCGCGCACCGAGACTGGCAAGCTGCAGCGCTTCCGGCTGCGCCAGATGGCCAACGACGGCGGGCAGCCATGAGCGAGGCCCGCCAGGCAGGCCTGGGCCAGGTATTCCGCAACCAGGTGCTGATTCGCTTCAAGCATTGCGACGCCGCCGGCATCGTGTTCTATCCGCGCTATTTCGAGATGCTGAACGACTTCATCGAGGACTGGTGTGCCGAGGGGCTCGACTGGCCGTTCGATGCCATGCACGTGACCGCTCATGCGGGCATTCCCACGGCCGCGCTGGAATGCCGCTTCGAGGCGCCCAGCCGGCTGGGCGAGCGGCTGACGCGCGAACTGCGCGTGACCCATGTAGGGCGCAGCAGCTTCGCCGTGAACATCCGCTTCGCCGGTGACCGCGACGACACTCGCATGGCCATCAGCCAGCGACTGGTGTGCGTGGACACCCGGACCATGACATCGCAGCCGCTGCCGGAGCCGGTGCGCACCGCCATGGTGCGATACCTGGCGCCGGCCGCCGCAGCCACCCCATCCCGCTCGGATATATAGAGAGTCAAAGGACACCGATCATGCTTAAGACATTGCAACCGCCCGACTGGGCACCGCCGAAGGGCTACGCCAATGGCATCATGGCGGAGATGCAGGTGGGCAGCCGCCTGCTCTTTGTGGGCGGCCAGATTGGCTGGAACGGCCAGTGCGAGTTCGAGACCGATGACTTCGCGTTGCAGGTGGCGCAGGCGCTGCGCAATATCGTGGCGGTACTGGAGCAGGGCGGGGCGCGTCCGGAGCACATTGCGCGCATGACCTGGTACGTAAAGGACAAGGTCGAATACGTGGGCGCCTACAAGGCCATCGGCCAGCACTATCGCGACATCATCGGCCGGCATTTCCCGGCGATGACCGCCGTGGAAGTGGCGGATCTGGTGGAGCCGCGCGCCAAGGTGGAAATCGAAGTGACGGCGGTAGTGCCGCCCGCCGCCTGAATGGTTGCGGAAATGTAAAGGCGCGGACGGAGGCGGCCTGCGGGGCGGCATGACAGATAAGCCGCCCGGCAGGCGTGTCCATCGTAAGTTCTTGAATACTTGAGAATTTGGGTGCGGCGGGATATAATTCGAAAGTTTCGCTTTCAGAACCCTTCACCCTAGCGCCTACCGTATTCCACCTTCCGCCGCCCTGTCTGCGCGCGTTTTTCATGCACTGCACAAATGTGATGAAAGCGCCATGCGCGAGCTGGCCCTGCACGGGCCGCACGGGGCACGAGGCGTTGAGCAGGTCGGTCACGGGGTGAGTCCAGCAGGAGCCTACCCGTGTTACCGTCTTTTCCGTCCGCCATCCTCGCGCTTGCAGACG
>JGI25151J46595_10001854_pt1 | contig 13602 bp, 7 predicted proteins | sample AraplaMF_Col_mLB_FD_46595 | JGI IMG/M metagenome (IMG submission 46595) | reverse complement strand
ACCTGCTCGGTGGGCGTGGCGCCCAACAAGCTGCTGGCCAAGATGGCCAGCGAGTTCAACAAGCCCAACGGGATTTCCGTCATTTACGAGTCCGACCTGCAGGAAAAGATCTGGCCGCTGCATGTGCGCAAGATCAACGGCATAGGCCCCAAGGCCGGGGAGAAGCTCGCGAAGCTGCATGTGCACACGATTGGCGAGCTGGCCGCGCAGGACCCGGGCTGGCTGGTGGACAACTTCGGCAAGGCCACGGGCGCCTGGATGCACGAGGCCGCCTGGGGCCGCGACGACCGCCCGGTGGTGACCGAGAGCGAGCCGGTCAGCATGAGCCGCGAAACCACCTTCGACCGCGACCTGCACGCGGTGCGCCACAAGGCCGAGCTGGGTGCCATCTTCACCGACCTGTGCCTGCGGCTGGGCGAAGACCTGCAGCGCAAGGGCTACGTCGCCAAAACCATAGGCATCAAGCTGCGCTACGACGATTTCAAGATCGCCACGCGCGACCAGACCTCGGACAGCTATACCGACGACGGCGCCACGATCCGGCGCCTGGCCGGCCAGTGCCTCAAGCGCGTGCCGCTGGAGAAAAAGCTGCGCCTGCTGGGCGTGCGCGCATCCACCCTGGCGCGCGCCGGCGAGGTGCCGCTTGCCGATGAGAAAAAAGATCCGGAGCGCGCCGAACCCACCACAGACCAGCTTTTTTAAGGCAGGGGGAGAGGGACATGCGCCCGCCGCGCAAAGCGGCTGGGTCCTACAGCTTCGGCGGCATGATGCTTCGCACAATGCAAGCCTATGCCAGCAGGCCGGACATCCTCTCCTTCAGCAAAAGCAAAAGCAGAAGCAAAGGCGGAGGCGGTGCCTGGTCTCGAAGGCTCGGGCCTGGTCTATGTGAGCGACGACATGCCCGGCCTCACGCGGATCAAAAGCGGCAGCGGCTTTCGCTACCGCGACACCTCGGGCAAGCCGGTCAAGGACGCTGAAGAAATCCGCCGCATCAATAAACTGGCGATTCCGCCGGCCTACACACGCGTCTGGGTCTGCCCGCGGCCCGACGGCCACCTGCAGGCCACGGGCTATGACGCGCGCGGCCGCAAGCAGTACCGCTACCACCCGGACTGGCAAGCCCTGCGCGGCGAGAACAAGTTTGAAAGAATGCAGGCCTTCGGCAAGGCCTTGCCGCGCATACGCGCCCGCGTGGCACGCGACCTCGCGCCGCGCCGCAATGCGCCCGTGAGCCGCAGCCTGGTGCTGGCGACGCTGGCGCGCCTGCTGGACACGACCTTTGTGCGCGTGGGCAACGACGAATACGCGCGCGAGAACGGCTCCTACGGCCTGACCACGCTGCGCAACCCGCATGCCGGCGTGCGCGGCAAAACCCTGCAGTTGCGCTTTCGCGGCAAGAGCGGCGTGATGCAGGAGCTCAAGGTCGACGACCCCAAGGTCGCGGCCGTGGTGCGGCGCTGCCAGCAGCTGCCGGGCCAGCTGCTGTTCCAGTACGAGGATGAAAACGGCGAGCTGCGCGCGGTGGGTTCGGGCGACGTCAATGACTACCTGGGGGAGATACTGCAAGGCAAGGCCCAGAGGAATGGCAAGGATGACGAGCGCTTCACCGCGAAGGACTTTCGCACTTGGCATGGCACGGTGCAGGCGCTTGAGCTCACGCGTCTGGCCTGCGGTACAGGCGATGCCGCGGCGGCAGGCAGCTACAGCGCCAAGGCGGTNCTGCAGGAAGTGGCACGGCTGCTGGGCAACACGCCCGCGGTCTGCAAAAAATCGTATATCCACCCCGCCGTGCTGGCGCTGGGCNGCCAGCTGGCACAGGACGCGCAGGCCATGGCGGAACTATGGCCCAGGCTTGAAGCCGGCAAGAAAGTGCGCCGCCTCTATGCCGCCGAACACCGGCTGCTGGCGTTTCTCAAGGGCCGGCAAAAAAGCCAGGCTACGAAGGGCCGCGGCTCTCGGGCAGTGCAGCCCTAGGCCTTAGCAACCACCACGATCTCATCCTGGTGGTTGGCGATGTGAAACGCATGGGCCAGCGAGAAGTCGGCCTTGCTGAGCGCGCCATAGGCAAAGTGCGGTTTGAGCGGACCCTGGTGGCGCGTGAAGCGCTCGATGGCCGCACGCAGCCGCGCCGACGCGGGCCGCCAGTCGCCTTCACGGTGCAAGGCCGCAGCGCCTGGAATCGGCTCGCTCAGGCTGTGGCTCATGTGCCCGCGCCATTTAAAGAACGCAAACGCCGCGGAACCGGCCGTGTTCTGAAAGAAAGCGCTTTTGGGTTGGGGGAAACCATCCAGGCTCATCTCCACACTTTGCGCCATGTGCTCCAGCACCGAGACCATGGGCCACTCGCCGGTAGTTTTGACGCTGGCCGCCTTGTCCAGCGTGTCCAGCCAGCGCAGGGCGTCGTCGAGTGAGCCTACTTTGGGCAGGTCGGCCATGGCGAAATCTCCGGTCAGGGCGGCCGTTGTGGCGGCCAGGAAGTTGCGGCGGTTCATGGCTCAGGATACTAGCAGCCGGTAAGGCCGGCGGCGTGTTGCCCAGGCGACAAATTCGGGGGTCGCGGCCGGATCTTGAGGGGCGCGCCGTCGAACAATACGCAGCAAACCACTCCGGCAGGGAACGGGGCCTGCTAGCCCGGTAAACTTCCCTCATGACCTGGACCGCGTCCCTCGCACTCAACTACACCCACCAGGCCGGCAAAACCCTAGCCCATTTCCAGCACAGCGGGCCGTTGCGCATCCTGCAAAGCCTCTACCCCGAGGGCGACGCTGTCTGCCACAACGTCATCGTGCATCCGCCCGGCGGGCTGGTGGGGGGCGACACGCTGGAGTTGAGCTTCAGTGCCGCGGCGGGCGCGCATGGCCTCATCACCACGCCGGGCGCCACGCGTTTTTACCGCTCCACCGGCGAGCCAGCATTGCAGAACACGCAACTCACGCTGCAGGCCGGCGCGCGTATGGAATGGCTACCGCTCGAAGCCATTTGCTACAGCGGCTGCCTGGCTGAGAACCGCCTGACGATGACGCTGGCGCCGGGCGCCGAACTCATGGGCTGGGATGTCACCGCGCTGGGCCTTCCGGCTGCGGGCAGGCCTTTTGAGGGGGGCAGCTTTCGCCAGCATATCGAGGTCCCGGGCGTCTGGCTGGAGCGCGCTCGCCTGGACGCAAGCGACACGCTGTTGATGGACAGCCCCGTGGGCCTGGCCGGGCGGCGTTGCATGGCTTCCCTGTTTTTTGTGGCTGGCAGCAAGCTTGAGCGCCAGCGCCGCGAGCTTGCGCTGGACTGTGCGCGCGAGATCCTGCAGGCTCACTCGCTGGCTTCCAGCGCCGGCGCCACCAGTCCCGATGCGCAAGTTGTTGTGCTGCGCGTGCTTTCGCCGGTGGTCGAGCCCGCCATGGCCTTGCTGCGGCAGGTGTGGCAAGCCTGGCGCAGGGAGATGTGGCAACTGGCGCCCTCCACGCCGCGGCTCTGGTCCATGTAAAAAGGCGCGCTGCGCGCAGCATAGACAGCTGCTTACAAGCGCATCAGCCCCCTGCGGGAGGCCGGGGCCTGATGATGGGTAGGATGGGGCTTATCCCCGCTTGATCACCTACACATCAGGAGACGCACCATGACCCCCAAGAACACGATTTGCCTGTGGTACGACGGCACCGCGCTGGAGGCTGCGACCTTTTATGCCAGGACCTTTCCCGACAGCAAGGTCGGCGCCATCATGCACGCACCGGGCGACTACCCCGACGGCAAGCAAGGCGACATCCTGACGGTTGAGTTCACCGTCGCGGGAATTCCCTGCATGGGGCTCAACGGCGGCCCGATGTTCAAGCACACCGAGTCCTTCTCTTTTGTGATCGCCACCGAAGACCAGGCTGAGACCGATCGGCTGTGGAACGCGGTGGTCGGCAACGGTGGCCAGGAAAGCGAGTGTGGCTGGTGCAAGGACCGCTGGGGCCTGTCTTGGCAGATCACCCCGCGCGTGCTGCTCGAAGCGGTCTGCGGCCCGGACCGCGCGGCGGCCAAGCGCGCCTTTGACGCGATGATGACCATGAAGAAGATAGACATCGCCACGATTGAAGCTGCACGGCGCGGCTGAATCTGAAGCCGACGGGATTGGACTGCAGCCGCGTGTTCCCCGTGAACAACGCCATCTGTATGTGAATCCAGTATTTCGGCCCGGTGCGCAGGCACTCCCGCGGTGATCCGCCGCGCATGAAAGACCCGTCCTACATGGGAATGGGCGTAGGGCACGGGCGCCCCGCTGCTTTTCCTTTCAAGCCCTGCGCTGGACCCGGACCAGACTTCCATTCATCGACATCCGTCGAGTACGAACAAGGAGTTTGACCATGACCGCATCCCCGTATTTGCGCCTCGCCCAAAATGCAGCGGCCTTCGGCGTTGCCGCCCTGCTCTCGCTGAGCGCCTCGGCCCAAATTGCCTCCGGCACCACCGGCATCGACGCTTCCGGCGACGCTCGCAGCGAGATGAACGCATGCCTGACCGGACGCACACAGCAGGACCGCCAGACCTGCATGACCGAAGTGCGCAACGCCAATGCTGCCAAACGCGCCGGCAAGGTGGACAACGCCAGCAACGATTTCAAGGCCAACGCCCTCAAACGCTGCGACATCTTCCAGGGTGAAGACCTGGTCGCCTGCCAGGCCCGCATCGTGGGCTATGGCAAAACCGACGGCAGCGTGGCCGGCGGTGGTGCCATCCGCCAGATAGAAACCGTTGTCGTGCCGCAAGGCGCCACCAACGTGCGTGTACAGCCGCAAACCTCGACCGACAACATTGTGGTGATTCCGGCGCCGGCCGCCGCGCCATCGCAATAACAGTTGCCACTCGCTCCGCCGCGGTTTGATGAAAACCCCGGATGAAGCAGAAGCAAAGGTGGGCCGCTTGCGGCCCACTTCTTTATGCGCCACGCACGACAGCGTTTAGCTCGACGAGCCGAGGCCGGCCGCCGCTTTGGTGATGCGTCCCGCGGGATTTGCTGGCCGGCGATTGCCCGGCCGGCAAGCCTGATCAAAGGACACAGCTCTGAGCAAAACATCAGAACCGATAGGCAAGCTCGGTCCACATCCGCATGGCATCCGGTGCTTTGACCAACACAGGCGCAGTCCCCAGCGGCGAGGCCAGATAAGCCCGGGCCCGCCACTGGTTGTAGCCGTTCCAGTCAAGGCCGACACCGGCGCCGCTGAAGCTTGCGGTGTTGACTCCCGCCGTCCAGGGGCGCTGGTTGACTTTGAGGTAAGCCCCATCCCAGAAAGCCAGGGCCTGCAGCCTTCCGCCGCCCGCCGCTCCCAGGTCGTAGCGCAGCTCTATGCTGCCGCGGTAGCCCGCGTCGCCCGACAGCGCGCTCACATCGTAGGCACGCACGGAATAAGGTCCGCCCACGGACATCTTTTGCGAGGAGTCGAGGTTGTTGTTCGCCCATTGGCCTGCCAATGAGAAATACACCGTGCCTCTTTCTCCCCAGCGCTGCAGGCGGTTGAAACTCAGGTTGCTCTTGGAAAACCAGCCTTCCGTTTTTGCGCTGGCCGCATCTGCGAGCCGGGCGTCCGCCACATCAAAACCCAACTGGCCCCTCGTCCATGCCAGGCTCCAGGTGTTGATGCCGCCGGTCAGCAGGGTGTCGCGCCAGTCGCCGGTCAAGCTGGCAGTCCAGCTGCCCAGATGCCGGTCCGTTTGCATTCCCGCCATGTCGATGCGTTCACGCAATTCGACGTTGTCGTATTGAACCTGGCCGTAAACGTTGGCGGACTGTGTTCGCACCAGCGGATGCCTGCCCCAGAAGCTTTCGGTTTCAGCGGAACCATGCGCGCCGATTTCCTGCAAGGATCCGCCGATCTTGTAGTTCAGCATGGAATAAGCGGCCCCGCCGCGCGTGCCCTGCCCGTTCAACAGCGATTCATAGCTCACGCGCCCATAGTTGACGCCGGAGCCAGAGCTCAGGCCGCCCAAGCCCAGGACATCGCCGCGCCGCAAGGGGTTGTTGAAATACACCGTGCCACCGAGCCGGCCCCTTCCCGTATAGCTGTTGCCGAAGTCATCGAGCGCCAGGTTTCCGGAGACGGCCTGGCCGGGCGTGACATGGATGCTCAGGTCGGAGTTACCCAATCCGTCGCCGGGCTTCAAAGTCGCCTGCACCAGCACCCCGGGTATGTCCGACATCAGCAGCAGGGACTTGTCGAGCAAGGCTTGCTCCACCGGCTGCCCGCCTTGCAGCGGCGCCGCCGTCTGCTGCAGCAGCATGTCGTTCACGCGCGTCTGGTTGTCGATACCGACTTTGCCGTAGCGCGCCTCTATCACCAGAAAGCGCACCACACCCGACTGGATCACCTGCGCCGGCACCACGGCGCGCGCGAAGCTTTGGCCGCGGCCGCGGTAATACCTGCTGATGCGTGTCGCCATTTCATCGAGCTGGTCAAGCGTCAGGCTTTTGCCTTCCGCATCAGCCACCAGCCCGTGCAGGGTATCGGTTTCGACCAGGGTATTGCCGAGGATCTTGATGGATTTGACGTCCACCGAAACCGGGGGGCGTGCGGGTGGTGGTGGGGCATTGTCCTGATTGTTGAAAGCCGGCGCTTCCCCGCGGGGCGGAGCGGGAAAGGGCTGGGACGGTTGGACCTGCTGCAGGATGTTGCCAACGCCGACGGGTGCGGGATCGGCCGCATGGGCCGCGAACAGGGGCGCAGCCGCCAGCAGCAGCACCGTGCGCTTTCCGGGTACGAAACATTTCATGAAAAAACTTCCCAGAGGCAACCGTTTCATTTCTGGCCTGCCGGGACAACACCGCGCAGCTGGACGCCGCCGTCAACAATATGCAACCAGGGATCTTTTTTTCCGCTGGGACCGGGCAGATCCATCTCAAGCCCGTCCCCACCCGACGACGCATCGGTGCTTGCGCTGCGGGTCACCCGGATGATGGACGATGCCTCCAGCGAGCTGGATTTGGATTGATCCGTTTCCAGGGCTTGCTGCGCGGCGGAACGGACGCTGTCACCGTCCGTGCCCAATCCCCGACCAAAGGTCGACGTCGACGTCGGCGTCGAGGTTACCGACGTCGATGGCACGAGTGCGGGTGCCACGGGCACCGGCGTGATGGCGGCTGTCAGCCCGGTGGGCTGCACAACCGCGTAGTTGCCGGCATCGATGCCGCCCAGGGTGTAGCCCGTGACAGTCACGGCTTTGCCGTTGCCTACATTCGCATCGGCAAAAGCCCCTCGGCCGCCACTGACGCTGACAACGTCGCCGGCCAGGGCCGTCACGGCGGCGGTGCCGCCCAGGGTGGCAGCGGTCGTGCCGTCAAACACCTTGTTCTGGGCGTTCACGCCGGTAACAGCCAAAGTGGCCTGCTCGATATTCGCGGTGACGCCGCTGGGCTGCGCGATGGTGTAGTTGCCGGCGTCGGCACCGCTCAAGGTATAGCCGGTGACAGTGACCACCTTGCCGTTGCCTGCATTTTTGTTGGCGAAGCTCCCGCTCCCCGTTCCGCCCAGGGTCACGGCGTCGCCGCCCAGGGCGGTGATGCTCGCCGTCCCATTCAGGGNGGCAGTGGTGGTGGTGTCATAGACCTTGTTGTTGGCGCCCACGCCCGTCACGGCCAGCGTGGCCGGCGTGATGTTGGCCANCACGCCCGTGGGCTGCACGATGACGTAGTTGCCGGCATCTGCACCACCCAGTGCGTAGCCAGTGACCGTCACGGTCTTGCCGTTGCCCACATTCTTGTTGGCGAAGGTGCCGCTGCCGCCGCCCACGGTTACTACGTCACCGGCCAGGGCCGCAACGCTGGCCGTGCCGTTGAGCGTGGCTGTCGCAGTGGCGTCATACACCTTGTTGTTGGCTCCCACACCTGTGACAGCCAGGGTGACGGGTGTGATGTTGGCCGTCACGCCGCCGGGCTGCGCGATGACATAGTTGCCGGCATCGGCACCGCTCAGCGTGTAGCCGGTAACGGTAACGGCCTTGCCGTTGCCCACATTCTTGTCGGCAAAAGTGCCACTTCCGGTCCCACCGACAGCCACCACGTCGCCGCCCAGGGCTGTAATGCCCGCCGTTCCATTGAGCGTGGCGGTGGTGGTGGTGTCGTAGACCTTGTTGTTGGCGCCCACGCCAGTGACGGCCAGCGTGGCTGGCGTGATGTTCGCGGTCAAGCCCGTGGGTTGCACCACGGTGTAGTTGCCTGCATCCGCACCGCCCAGCGTGTAACCGGTGACGGTCACAGCCTTGCCATTGCCCACGTTCTTGTTGGCGAACGTCCCGCTGCCACCGCCCACCGTCACTACGTCGCCGGCCAGTGCCGTGACGGCCGCCGTTCCGCCAAGCGAAGCCGTGGTCGTGGCGTCATAGACTTTGCTGGTCGCATTCACACCTGTGACCGTGACGCTGGCTGGCGTGATGTTGGCGGTTACGCCCGTGGGTTGCACCACGACGTAGTTGCCGGCGTCCGCACCGCCCAGCGTGTAGCCGGTGACGGTCACGGCCTTGCCGTTGCCCACATTCTTGTTGGCGAAGTTCCCGCTGGCGGCGCCACCCACCGTCACACTATCGCCGGCCAAGGCCGTGACGCTGGCCGCGCCGTTAAGCGTGGCCGTGGTGGTGGCGTCATAGACCTTGTTGCTGGCGCCCACACCCGTGACCGTCAGGCTGGCGGGGGTGATGTTTGCGGTGACCGCCACAGGCTGCACCACGGTGTAGTTGCCGGCATCGGCCCCGCCCACAGGCTGCACCACGGTGTAGTTGCCGGCATCGGCCCCGCCCAGCGTGTAGCCGGTCACGGTCACGGTCTTGCCATTGCCCACATTCTTGTTGGCGAAAGTTCCGCTGCCGGTACCGCCTACGGTGACGGTATCGCCAGCCAGGGCGGCAACGCTGGCCGTGCCGGTGAGCGTGGCAGCGGTCGTGGCGTCGTACACCTTGTTGTTCGCGCCCACGCCCGTCACTGTCAAGCTGGCGGGCGTGATGTTGGCGGTCAACCCCGTGGGCAGGACCACGGTGTAGTTGCCCGCGTCCGCCCCGCCCAGTGTGTAGCCTGTGGCGGTGACTGCTTTGCCGTTGCCCACATTCTTGTTGGCGAAGGTGCCGGTGCCGCCGCCAACGGTCACCACATCACCGGCCAGGGCCGTGACGGCCGCGGTTCCGCCCAGCGTGGCGGCAGTCGTGGCGTCGTAGACCTTGTTGTTCGCGCTCACACCCGTGACCGTCAGGCTGGCAGGCGTGATGTTGGCGGTCACTGCCGTGGGTTGCACCACGGTGTAGTTGCCGGCATCGGCACCGCCCAGCGTGTAGCCCGTGACGGTCACAGCCTTGCCGTTGCCCACGTTCTTGTTGGCGAACGTCCCGCTGCCCGTCCCGCCCAAGGTGACGACATCGCCAGCCAAGGCTGCAACGCTGGCCGTGCCATTGAGCGTGGCGGTGGTCGTGGTGTCGTAGACCTTGTTGTTCGCGCCCACGCCCGTGACCGTGAGGCTGGCGGGTGTGATATTCGCCGCCAGCCCGGTGGGTTGCACCACGGTGTAGTTGCCGGCGTCCGCGCCGCCCAGCGTGTAGCCGGTGACAGTGACCGCCTTGCCGTTGCCCACATTTTTGTTGGCGAAAGTGGCGCTGCCGCCACCGACGGTCACCACGTCACCAGCCAGGGCCGTGACGGCGGCGGTACCGCCCAGCGTGGCAGCGGCCGTGGTGTCGTACACCTTGTTGTTCGCGCTCACACCCGTGACCGTCAGGCTGGCAGGCGTGATGTTGGCGGTCACTGCCGTGGGTTGCACCACGGTGTAGTTGCCCGCATCGGCGCCGCCCAGCGTGTAGCCGGTGACAGTGACCGCCTTGGCGTTGCCCACATTCTTGTTGGCGAACGTGCCGCTGCCCGTCCCGCCCACGGTCACGACATCGCCGCCCAAGGCTGCAACGCTGGCCGTGCCATTGAGCGTGGCGGCAGTGGTGGTGTCGTACACCTTGTTGTTCGCCCCCACGCCGGTAACCGTCAGGCTGGCCGGTGTGATGTTGGCCCTGACACCGGTGGGCTGCACCACGGTGTAGTTGCCGGCGTCCGCGCCGCCCAGCGTATAGCCAGTGACATTGACCACCTTGTTGTTGCCCACGTTTTTGTCGGCAAACCGGCCGCTGCCGCCGCCCACTGTCACCGTGTCACCGGCGATTGCCGTGACGCTGGCTACGCCATTGAGTGTGGCGGCGTCGCTGGCGTTGTATACCTTGCTGTCCGCGCCCACACCGGTGACTGTCAAGCTGGCCGGTGTGATGTTCGCCGTCCCCGTGGGCTGAACGATGACATAGTTGTTGGCGTCGGCACCGCCGAGGAAGTAGCTGGTGCCGGTGACGGTCTTGCCGTTGCCCACGTTCTTGTCGGTGAACATGCCGGCGTTGCCGCCGCCCACAAGCACCACGTCAGTGCCCAGGGGCGTAACGGTCGCGGTGCCACTGAACGTGGTGGCACGGGTGCCGTCATACACTTTGCCGGCCGCGCTCACGCCGGTGACAGCGAGGCTGGCCGGTGTGATATTTGCCGTCACCCCCGTGGGCTGCACCACGGCATAGTTGCCGGCGTCGGCGCCGCTCAAGGTGTAGCCGGTGACAGTCACGGCCTTGCCGTTGCCCGCGTTCTTGTCCGCGAAGGTGCCGCTGCCCGTACCGATCACGCTCACCGTGTCGCCGGCAATGGCCGTCACGCTTGCTGTTCCGTTCAAGGTGGCGCCCACGCCGGCGTCGTACACCTTGTTGGCTGCGCTCACGCCCGTGACCACCAGGTTNGCGGGNATCACGGTCAGGGTGCCATTGGCGTAACTGATGTCGTAGCCCTGCTGATCCGAATACAGGCCGGAGGCAGTCACCGCATAGTTGCCGGCATTGATCGCTCCCTGGGCGGGTCCGCCGAAACTGATGCTTCCCGACAGGCTGCCGCAGGCCACGTTGGAGCAACTGATGCCGGTTCCGCCATTCCAGGCCAGCTTGTCGTAGGTCTTGCTGGTATTGCCGACAGTGACCGTAGTGGCCTTCATGAGGGCCTTGAGCAGGGGACGGCTGTTCCCGTCATACATCCGCCAGACGGTGCTGAAATCCCAGTTCGGATTGACGTTGCCGTTGGCGGCCGTGGCCGAGGTGAAGTTGGCCTGTTGCTGCATCTGGGCCGTGGTCATGGCCATGCCGCCGCCCGAGCTGGTGGCACGCCCGGTGGTGGTGGCGTCCCAGAAGCTGTTGTTGATGCCCGTCCCGGCGTCCCACAAACCGACCAGCCCGCCCACGTTGGTGCTGCCGCTCACTGCACCGGCCGCGTAGCTGTTATTGATGACACCCAGGGTTTGGATCTTGTATCCCACCAGGCCGCCCACGTGGTCGGTGCCGGTCACCGAACCCGTCGCATAACTGTTGTTGATCGCTGCTGCTGCGGTTGCGTTGCTGGCCCACCACCCCACCAAGCCCCCAACATCGGCGCTGGTGCTGGTGACGTTGCCGCTCGCGTAGCTCCCGCTGATGGCCCCCTGGTTGAGCATGTAGCCCACCAGTCCGCCGGACCACTGGCTGGTAGCGGTGACATTGCCTGTGGCATAGCTGTTGCTGATGAGGCTCTGATTCCATCCAACCAGTCCGCCCACAGCAAGCGCGCCGCTTACCGCACCGCTGGCGTGGCTGTTGCGGATTTCACCCTGGCTGGTTCCCACCAGCCCTCCGGCCTCCGAGCCGGTTCCGGTCACGGCGGTACTGGCATAGCTGTTGTTGATGGTGCCCGAGTTCCATCCCACCAGCGCGCCGACCTTGGTGTTGCCTGACACGCTGCCGCCAACCAGCCCGACGTTGTTGACTCGGCCGAAGGAACCCGTGTAACCAAACAGGCCGACGTAGGTCGCGCCGGGACGGTTGATGGTGAGGCCGGTGATGGTGTGGCCCAAACCGTCCAGCGTACCGGTGAACTGGGAGGTGTTGTTGCCCAGCGGCTGGAATCCGCTCCCGGTGTTCCAGGTGCTGGTGGACGAAGCATCAATGTCCGCGCCCATCACGTAGCGCCCATTGAGGTTGCCGCTGATGCCCTGCAAATCAGCGGCGGTGGTGCTGGTGGCGGTACCCAGGTCGGTGATGACGGTGTACGCAGTCGTGGTGCCGGTACTGCCCTGCTTGGTGCTGAAGTTGTTGCCTGCCGGCAGGTTGACCTTCGCGCCGTTGTTCAGGTTGTACGAGTTGCCGACGCCGCCTGTCGTGCCCTGGCCGTATTCCAGCGCCAGCTTGCCCGTGCCCGAGGCGTTGAGGTTGGCGTTGATGTTGATGTTGTTCTGCGCGTTGAGCGTCAGCTGGTTGGCGCTCCAGCCCACCACGTCATTGACGTTGACGTCCCCGGCCGTGCCCGCGGCGCCGCTGGTGCTCTGGATGACGACATTGCCCGCGCCCAGATTGGCGCTCAGGGCCGCGCCCGTGATGTCCCCACCCGAAGCGGCGACGGTGAAGTTCACCGGGTCGATCAGCCAGGTGCCGGCGTTGCCTGCAGTGGCCGCGGTGGTGATCCGGGCGCTGTCGGCAACATTGACGTGCGCGCCGGATGTTTCGATGAAGCCGCCGTTGCCACCGTTGGGCGCCGAGGCGTCCAGCGTGCCCGCGACGTTGGTGGTGCCGGCGGCCATGCCGCCCAGCAGGATGATGGTGCCGTTGCGGTTTTCCACCGTGCGCGCCTGAATCACGCCGCTGTTGTTGACCACGCTGGCCAGCAACGAATCCCGCGCGCCGGCACTCAGGAACACCTGCCCGCCGTCAGCCACGACGAGCCCGCCGTTCTCGGCCAGGGTGTTGAGAGCGCTCTGGTCCACCACGACCTTGAGCAGCTGGTTGTCCTGCATGGTCAGGGTGGCCGTGCTGCCGGCAGCAAGAGCCACGCTGCCCTTGGGGGCGTTGATGCTGCCCTGGTTGCGCACCGTGTTGCCGATCAGCGCGACATAGCCGCCCGGGGCGGCATTGATGGTGCCCTGGTTGACCACGCTGCCCGTACCGCTGCCGCTGAAAGTGCGCTGGGCGCTGCCCAGGTTGGCGTCGTTGATATTGAGTGTGGTGGCGACCAGCCCACCCACGTTGACCTGCGCGCCGGCGCCGAAGAGCACGCCATTGGGGTTGATCAGGTAGACCTGTCCGTTGGCACTGAGCTGGCCCATGATCTGGCTGCCCTGGGTGTCCAGGATGCGGTTGACCGCGATCGCGCTGGCCGAGGGCTGCACAAACTTGACGCTTTCCTGCGCGCCAACGTTAAAACTCTTCCAGTTCAGGGAGGCGTTCTGGCTGGATTGCGTGATGGTGGTATTGGCCCCGCTCTGGGAGATGCTGGCCGCACCCGAGGTGACCTGGCCGTCCACCGGCCCCGCCTGGACCGTCGCCGCCCCAAGGAGCAAAACAGCGGTTGCGGGTTTGCGCAAGGTCCATCTGTTCGCCGCTCGGCCGGCAGCCCGGCTCAGCGCGTCAAGAAATGGCGGAGCCGTAAAGGCTTGCCGGCCAACATTTGTTACAACTCCTGCGACTTTTATGCCGCCCCTCGGATTTTTCTTGTGCATTTTTCACACTCCTCAAACTCTCTTTGTCAGCCCATTGAAAGAGAGAGCCATTCGAAGTGATGGT
>JGI25151J46595_10001827_pt1 | contig 13727 bp, 16 predicted proteins | sample AraplaMF_Col_mLB_FD_46595 | JGI IMG/M metagenome (IMG submission 46595) | reverse complement strand
GGGTGATCAGACACGAAAGAACTTACCCAGCGATCAAATGAAGATGAAAAATCAGTTTGTAAACGAAATACTTCTTTCATAGTTAAACGCTCCCTTTATTTGTAATACAATTATTTTACTATAAAACACGAACGATTGCTATTTTTTTATCGTTAACGTTCGTTTAATATAGTTGTCTAGATGAGTAGTTCATAGAAATTCATTTGCCATTTGAAATAACATTCCGTAAGATGAAAGATAGATTCTATAAAGAGCTGGAGGAAAGAAAGTGGAATTTGTATTTTTAGGAACTGGTGCAGGCGTCCCTTCAAAAGGGAGAAATGTTTCGGCAATCGCTTTGCAGTTGTTAGAAGAACGAGGTGAAACGTGGTTATTTGACTGTGGTGAAGCAACACAACATCAAATTTTACATACATCAGTGCGTCCACGTCGCATTGAAAAAATATTTATTACACATTTGCATGGAGATCATATTTTTGGGTTACCTGGTTTATTAGGAAGTCGTTCCTTTCAAGGAGGAACAACTCCATTAACAGTATACGGACCAAAAGGGATTAAGCAATTCATTGAAGTCGCATTATCGGTGAGTACAACACATGTTAAATATCCACTTGAAATTGTAGAAATTACTGAGGAGGGTATTGTTTTTGAAGACAAGCAATTTCATGTAGAAACGAAGAGGTTGTCACATGGAATTGAATGTTTTGGATACCGAATCGTTGAGAAAGACATACAAGGACATCTCCTTGTTGAGAAGCTGCTAGAAGCTGGCGTAAAGCCAGGGCCAATCTTTAAACGTTTAAAAGACGGTGAAGTAGTTGAATTAGAGGATGGAAGGGTTTTACACGGAAAAGACTTTATTGGTCCACCTCAAAAAGGAAGAATCATTACGATTTTAGGGGATACACGTTATTGTGAAGCAAGTAGAATCCTTGCGCAAGATGCAGATATACTTGTACATGAAGCGACATTTGCAGCAGCAGATGAAATCCAGGCACATGATTATTTTCACTCAACAACAGAACAGGCGGCAAGTATTGCATTGCAAGCGAATGTGAAACGGTTAATATTGACTCACATTAGTTCGCGTTATCAAGCAGATACATATAAGGAATTGTTACAAGAAGCTCAGTTGTTGTTTGCAAATACAGAAATAGCTATGGATTTGAAATGTTTTCCAGTAGAACGATAACATTTTACAAACAATGGCAACATAAGTTTGCCATTGTTTTATTTTTTATAAAAAATTTTTTCTCTACAAGATAGTTGAAACTGTTATCATTTGATATCTATATGAACTAATACAGGGATTTTAAGATTTTTAGATGAATATGAGAAAAACACATAACATCGGTCATTTTGAAAAACTGTTATATAGGTAGTTTGTCTTATTGTTACTACAAGAGAAGTAAAAAAAAATTAATTCTGAAACTTTGAAATTCAACAAAAGTAAGCGTTTCATAAAAAACAAGCTATAATGAGGGCAAATTACAATTCGTCGGGAGTTACAGCGTGCATTTTAGCCATTTTTCGTAACGAAACGAAATTGACTAAAAGAGAGAGGGCATCATGGAGATTATTAAGGGAACCGTATTATTATTATTATTTGTACTCAGTCTTTTTTCACTCTTTAGTTTCTTGGAGAATCAGCAGGTAGTCTAGGCGGAGTAGCTGGTGCAACTCTTGTTGCGTTAGGAATGGGGGTATCACCTGTTTATGCTATGCTTGTAGGGGCTTCTGTGTTAAAATTTGGATTGCTACCAGGATTTATTGCTGGTGCGATTGCCGGACTTATGGTTATGTATGGTTTTAATGATCCGATGAAAGTAACGCTATGTTTCTTATGTATTATGGTGTCTGGTATTATTGCAGGATATATTGGCTCACTTCTATTCAAAAACTATCCAATTCGTACAGCGGAGCAAATTCGTGGTACGGGAGGAAAGGCAACAGAATCGGCAGCTTAATAGAATAGTAGTAAGCAATTTTTTATAAAAGATTTAGGAGGAATCATGATGAAATATCGCTCAGTATTTGATATTATCGGTCCAGTTATGATTGGGCCGTCCAGTTCACATACAGCAGGTGCAGCAAGAATGGGGCAAGTTGCTCGTCAACTTTTCCGTCATGAACCAAAAAGAGTTACGATTTCGTTATATGGCTCGTTTGCAAAAACATATCGTGGTCATGGAACGGATGTAGCATTGATTGGTGGTATACTAGGATTTGAAACAGATGATACACGTATCCCAAGTGCGCTAGAAATTGCAAAAGAGCGTGGGATTGAAGTGGACTTTATTGAAGAAGAAGCGAATGCACCACATCCGAATACAGCGAGAATTCGTTTGTATAAAGGAGAAGAGGAGATTGAAGTGGTCGCTTGTTCAATTGGTGGTGGAAAGATTGAAGTGGTGGAATTAAATGGGTTTGATTTACAACTATCAGGAACAAGTCCGGCACTTCTTATTGTAAATAATGATCGCTTTGGAGCGATTGCATCTGTAGCTTCTATACTTGCCAAACATGAAATTAATATTAGTACGATGAGTGTCTCACGTAAGGAAAAAGGAAGAAGAGCGCTTATGGTCATTGAAACAGATGAATTGTTGGCAGATGAAGTTATCGAAGAAATTAAAGGACAATCTAATATTTGTCAAGTAACTATTATGGATTAATTGCAGGGGGGACACACCATGTTTCGGAACGCAGCGGAACTAGTGGCGCAAGCTAAAGAACAGAATGTAAAAATTGCAGAAATTATGATTCAATGTGAAATGGAGACAAGAAGTATCTCTCGTGAAGAAGTACTTGCAGGCATGGAGAAAAACTTAGTCGTGATGGAACAAGCGGTAGAGCGTGGTATTAAAGGTGTGAAATCACCGACTGGTTTAACTGGCGGAGATGCGGTGAAAGTACAAGAGTATATGAAGAGCGGAAAAGGTTTATCTGGGCATACGATGTTGGATGCAGTGAGCAAAGCGGTTGCAACAAACGAAGTAAATGCAGCAATGGGAATCATTTGTGCAACACCAACAGCTGGATCAGCTGGGACTGTACCAGGCGTACTATTTGCGCTCAAAGAAAAATTACAGCCAACACGTGAAGAAATGATTGAATTTCTATTTACAGCAGGAGCATTTGGGATGGTTGTTGCCAATAATGCTTGCATTTCAGGTGCAGCTGGAGGTTGTCAAGCTGAGGTTGGTTCAGCAAGTGGAATGGCAGCAGCGGCAGCTGTTGAAATGGCTGGAGGAACACAAGAGCAAGCAGCTACAGCGATGGCGATTGCTTTAAAAAATATGCTAGGGTTAGTATGTGATCCAGTTGCTGGACTTGTAGAAGTACCTTGTGTAAAACGTAATGCAGCAGGTGCTTCAAATGCTATGATTGCAGCGGATTTATCACTAGCTGGTGTAACAAGTACAATTCCATGCGATGAAGTTATTGAAGCGATGTTTAGAATTGGGCAAACAATGCCAGTTGCACTTCGTGAGACAGCTGAAGGTGGACTAGCAGCAACACCAACAGGGCGTCGCCTTCAAGAAGAGATTTTTGGGAAGAGTAGCAAATAAGAGAATACAATCGTGATAAAAGAACGGAGCTCAGATCTATTTTCTGAGCTCCGTTTATTATTTTTCGTTTGTTAATTGTTCTAATGTTTTTCCAAGTTCATGTGATCGTTTTGTAGCTTGTGTAATACATGCGACGAGTGCTTGTTGAAAATTAAAACTTTGAAGAACCTCGATCCCAGCTTCTGTCGTTCCACCAGGAGAGGTGATTTCTTTTCGTAAGATAGAAGGGTGCTTAGTATTAGCTTTAAGCATTTCAGCGGCACCGATCATTGTTTGTAAAATAAGTGATTTAGCCACAGACTCTTCTAAGCCGATCTGTTTTGCGGCTTCTTCCATTGCTTCAACTACGTAATACACGTACGCAGGGCCACTCCCAGATAGTGCAGTAACAGCATGCATATGTTCTTCTTCCACCACTGAAACAAGGCCAATTGTTTCAAATAAAGATTTAGCAATGTAAATGTGCTGCTCTGTTGCATGCAAGGATGGAGAAATAGCTGTGGCTGATTTTAAAATAGTGGCTGATGTATTTGGCATTGCTCGGATAATCGGAACATTTTTTTGAAGCAGGCTTGTAATAGAACTTGTAGAAACACCTGCTAATAATGAAATAACGAGTTGATTATTCGTTATATATTTTTTTATAGGTTGAAGTGCTTCTGCGACGTCTTTTGGCTTCATTGCAAGGAAAATAATATCCGCATGAGCAAGTAGTTCTTCTTTGTTATGTGTGCCTTTGACACCGTATTTTGTATGTAATTCCTGTAATCTTGTTTCATTTGAGCGGTTACTTACTGTAATTTGTTCACCCGTTACAACCTTCGCATCTAATAAACCGGCGATGATTGCTTCAGCTATAGATCCGGCACCTAGAAAGGAAATATTTTGAATAGACATGATGAAGCCTCCTTAATTTTTGTAAGAAAAACTTATAAATTTACATACATTCGTTTTANTATAGAAAACACCTNCTTTTTATCTGAAAATAATGACAAATTTTTAAAGAAGTTGTAAACTGAAGAGGGATTCATTTTTGAACCGGAGAGAGACGGGGGGCATAAACATGGTAGCAATTCATCGAATGGAGATTCCTGTTCCATTTGCAGTTGAGACAGTTAATGTGTTTTTAGTAAAGGGAGAATCATTAACATTAATTGATACAGGGACAAATACAAAAGAGGCCAGGGCAGCATTAGAAAAACAATTAAGGACTTTAGGATATAGGATAGAAGACATTGAAACAGTAGTGATTACACATCATCATGCTGATCATTGTGGGCTTTTAAATACATTTTCTGAGAAGACAAATATTGTGGGCCATCCTTGGAATGAGCCGTGGATTACGCAGGATTCTCAATTTTTGAAACGTTATCAACAATTTTTTAAAGAAGCCGCATTACAGTTCGGAGTTCCAGAAGCATTTTTGAAAGATGAAGCATTACTTACGACGAAAACACTTAAATATTCTTGTAATAGATCGTTAACACATACTGTACGAGAGGGAGACAGTATTGAATCGTTACCTGAGTTTACAGTTATTGAAACACCTGGGCATGCTTCGACTCATATTTCGTTATACAGGGAGCGTGATGGACTATTAATTGGTGGGGATGCTTTAATCAGTCATATTTCCTCCAATCCGATACTAGAACCGCCATATGAAGGACAGACAGAGCGAGCGCAACCTTTACTACAATATAATCAAACATTAAAACGTTTAAGTAACATGAAGATTTCATGCATTTTATCAGGTCATGGAGAAGACATTGTGAATGTGAAAGAGCTGATAGAGGGAAGGTTGCAAAAACAAGAAACACGTGCTTTCAAAGTGTTAGAATTATTAAAAGAAAAACCGATGACAGCCTTCGAAGTATGTGTGAAATTATTTCCTGTATTATATAAAGAACAATTGCCACTTACGATTTCGGAAACAGTTGGACAATTGGACTTTTTAGCATATAATCAACAAGTGATGATTGATGAATCGTCGCCACAATTGATTTATTATGCAAAGTAGGTGACAGCGATGACGGGACGTTTACAAGAAAAAGTAATCGTCATTACAGGAGCTTCTAGTGGAATTGGAGAACAAGTTGCGATGCAAGTTGCAGCGCAAGGCGCGATTCCTGTATTAATAGCGCGGACAGAAGAAAAACTACGAGTATTAGCTGGAAAGATTAAAGCGACTTACAATACGCCTTGCTATTATTACGTATTAGATGTAAGTGAAGAAGCAGAGATNGATACTGTTTTTGCAAGAATATTAAAGGATGCAGGGCAGATTGATATATTGGTAAACAATGCTGGTTTTGGTATTTTCAAAACGTTTGAAGAAGCGTCCATGACTGAAGTGAAAGATATGTTTCAGGTCAATGTATTTGGATTAGTAGCTTGTACGAAAGCAGTATTACCTCATATGTTAGAGAGAAATAGTGGACAAATCATTAATATTGCTTCGTTAGCAGGGAAAATTGCAACGCCAAAATCTAGTGCGTATGCAGCAAGCAAACATGCGGTATTAGGATTTACGAATAGCTTACGCATGGAGCTCTCAAATACAAATATTCATGTAACAGCGATTAATCCAGGGCCAATTGACACAAACTTTTTTGATATTGCTGATCAATCAGGTACATATGTAAAAAATATGGGACGTTACATGTTAAAGCCAACATACGTAGCAGAGCAAATTGTAAAAGTGATGCAAACGAAAAAGCGTGAAGTGAATTTGCCAAAATGGATGAGTGTTGGGCCAAAACTTTTTGCGTTATTTCCAGGTTTTTTTGAACGTATAGCAGGTAAATCATTAAGTAAAAAATAGGAGATTTCCATTTGGAAATCTCCTATTTTTTATTTTCCCGTAATATATTCATAAACAATATCCTCAATTGCTTCATATACATCGATATTAGGTTCCGAACCAATGGTTGTTTGGACACTTTGAATTAAAGTTTCCCGATCCTCTTTTGAAATAGGTTTACATTGATATTGCCGAAAACTTTTTATCAACATCTTTTCAATTAATTTTTCATTCATGTTTTTCCCCGCTTGCATGTATAAATGTATTGTTTTTATTGTACTTGAAGTATAGAAAAAATACTAGCGTACATCAAAGGTGTATAAAAATTCATGTATNATTATTGTTTTTCTAGAAAAATTACGTTTTTAAAACTTTTAAAATTAATAAATATTTAATTGACTCTATAAATATACAATATTATAATCATATTTAATTTAAANAATCGATATAAGGAGGAGCATATGAAAGTCGCGATTATTGGAGCAACTGGATATGGAGGAATTGAGTTAATAAGGTTGTTACATCATCATCCATATTTTTCGATTACATCTGTCCATTCTTTTTCACAAGTAGGGGAACGAATAACAAATGTATATCCGCACTTACAAAATTTTATTGTCCATACGTTACAAGAAATCGACGTGGATGTAATAGCGAAGGAGGCTAGTATTGTATTTTTAGCGACACCAGCAGGGGTTTCGGCGGAGCTGACGCCNCGCTTGCTAGCGTCTGGTTTAAAAGTTATTGATTTATCAGGTGATTTCCGTATGTTGAATCCTTGTACATATGAAACATGGTATAAAAGGCCTGCTGCAAAGGAAGAAATTCTTCAAAAGGCAGTGTATGGATTAAGTGAATGGAAAAAGTTAGCTATTAAAGAAACGGAATTGGTTGCAAATCCAGGATGTTTTGCAACAGCGGCACTGCTAGCAGCTGCGCCATTAATGCGGGGCGGGATGATAGAGGAAGACTCACTTATTATCGATGCGAAATCAGGGGTGTCAGGAGCGGGAAAAACACCGACAACAATGACTCATTTTCCAGAGCTGTATGATAATTTCCATATTTATAAAGTGAATGAGCACCAGCATGTTCCAGAGATTGAACAAATGCTTGGTGAGTGGAATAAACAGGCGAAACCAATTACATTTAGTACACATTTAATTCCGATATCGAGAGGGATTATGGTTACTCTCTATGCAAAAGCAAAACGAGATATCCATGCACAGATATTAGAGAAGGCTATATGAAGAAACGTATTGTTATGCTCCTTTTGTTCGTATCCGTTCTAAAGGAGAGTTTCCAAGTCCAAAAGAAGTAAGGGGTTCAAATTATTGTGACATTGGAGCGGCTTATGATGAACGAACAGGACGTATTACAGTAGTTTCCGTTATCGACAATATGATGAAAGGAGCGGCTGGGCAAGCAATTCAAAATGCAAACTTATTAGTAGGTCTGGAGGAAACGGCGGGATTACAATATATGCCGCTCTATCCATAAGGGGGAAGAATGATGATTGGAACAGATTCTATTATAAAAGTTGCAAGTGGATCAATTGTAACGCCAAAAGGTTTTGCAGCGATTGGTACCCAGGTTGGGTTGAAAAAAGGGAAAAAAGATATGGGAGCAATTGTTTGTGATGTTCCTGCTAATTGCGGAGCTGTTTATACAACAAATCAATTTCAAGCTGCGCCAGTACAAGTTACAAAAGAAAGTATAGCTGTGGAAGGAAAGCTACAAGCAATTGTTGTAAATAGCGGAAATGCAAATGCATGTACAGGTGTACAGGGGTTACAAGATGCGTATGAAATGAAAACGTTGGCTGCGAAACAATTCCAGCTAAAAGAAAATCATGTAGCAGTTGCTTCAACAGGTGTCATTGGAGTTTCTTTACCAATGGAAGCAATTCGTACTGGTATTTCCTATCTCGTACCATCGAAAGAAAAAGAGAAGGCAGCTTCCTTTTATGAAGCGATATTAACAACGGATCTTGTTATAAAGCAATCATGTTATCAGTTTATGATTGAAGGAAAAGAAGTGACGATTGCAGGGGCAGCAAAAGGTTCTGGTATGATTCATCCGAATATGGCAACGATGCTTAGCTTTATTACAACAGATGTAAATATAGAACAAGAAGCACTCCAGCTAGCATTATCACAAGTTACGAATCATACATTTAATCAAATTACTGTGGACGGTGATACATCTACAAATGATATGGTCGTTGTAATGGCAAGTGGGTTATCAGGAACAACTGCTATTTATACGAATCATACGGAGTGGGAGAAGTTTATGTTTGCTTTGCAAAAGGTATGTGAGGACTTAGCGAAGCAAATTGCTAAAGATGGTGAAGGTGCTACTAAGTTAGTTGAAGTAAATGTATACGGAGCACGAACAGTAGAAGAAGGGAATAAGATTGCGAAACAAATTGTTGGCTCAAGTCTTGTGAAAACTGCAATGTATGGTGAAGATGCAAATTGGGGCCGCATTATTAGTGCGATTGGTCAAAGTGGAGTTGTTATTGATCCTATCGCTGTTGATATTGCTGTTCAGTCTATTCCTGTTTTACAAAGCAGCGAGCCACAAGCGTTTTCTCAAGAGGAAATGAAACAAAAATTAAAGGAATCTGAAATTGTTATTGATGCTCATTTGCACCTTGGAGGAGAGAAAGGAAGAGCTTGGGGCTGCGACTTAAGCTATGACTATGTGAAAATAAATGCTTGTTATCGTACGTAAGGAGAGAGAAGATGAGCGAGTATATCGTAGTAAAATGCGGTGGTAGTATGCTAGAACGTTTAGAACATGTGTTTTTTGAATGTATAGAGCAGCTGAAGAAAAAATATCAAGTTATTGTTGTTCATGGCGGTGGAGCAGAAATTGATGCAAAGCTAAAGCGATTTAATATTCCAATTGAAAAGAAGAATGGATTACGTGTGACGACAAAAGAAGTGATGAATGTTGTTCAAATGGTTTTATGCGGAAGCACGAATAAAAAAATGGTGATGAATTTTCAAAAGCATGGCTTGCATGCAATCGGAATCTCTGGTTGTGATGGGAAATTACTTCAAGTTCAGCCTTTTGATGAGGATATTGGATATGTTGGTGAAGTTACCGGTGTAGAGACTTCACTATTAAAAGGGTTACTAGATTTGAATTATATTCCGGTTATTGCTCCAATTGGGGTAAGAGGAAACCAGGTTTATAACATAAATGCAGATACAGCCGCAGCCGGAATTGCAGCTGCGNTGGGGGCGAAAGAACTTATTTTTATTACGGATGTAGATGGGATATTGTTCGAAGGGAAGTTGTTAACGAAAGCGGATGAAGCTGAGATCCTACGTCTGATAGAAAAAGAANTTATTACAGGGGGGATGATTCCGAAAGTGCAGGCTGCTCTCACCTCAATACAGATGGGAGTCGAGCATGTCAGCATTGTAAATGGTACAAAACATTTTGTAGGAACATCAGGGGAGTGGGTTGGAACGACGGTAACAAAAGGGGTGAATATCGTATGAGTAGTCATATATTTCCGACATATGGGAGACGCAGTGTTGAAATTGTTCAAGGAACCGGAACAAAAGTGATAGATGAAAGTGGGGAAAAGTATTTAGATTTTACTTCTGGAATTGCTGTATGTAATTTAGGACATTGTCATCCTGTACTTGTAGAAGCAGTAAAAAAGCAATTACAGGAAATTTGGCATATATCAAATCTTTTTCCGCACAAGGCACAAGAAAAGGTAGCTGAATTGCTAACAGAGGGGCGTGAGTTAGATTACGTGTTTTTTTGTAATAGCGGGGCAGAAGCCAATGAAGCAGCGCTTAAACTAGCGCGGAAGCATACGGGGAAATCTCTTGTTTTAACATTTCAGCAATCTTTCCATGGAAGAACATTTGGAACGATGAGCGCAACGGGGCAAGAGAAAGTAAAAAAGGGATTTGGTCCACTTCTTCCATCTTTTTCACATATTCCCTTTAATGATATAGCCGCGCTCAGGGAGACAATGAATGAAGAAGTAGCTGCAGTTATGGTGGAAGTTGTTCAAGGTGAGGGTGGCGTCTTACCTGCTGATATTTCCTTTTTGCAAGAGATTGAGAAGTTATGTAGACAATATGGTGCTCTTTATATAATCGACGAGGTGCAAACGGGTATGGGAAGAACGGGAACGTTGTTTGCTTATGAACAGACCGGAACATCCCCAGATATCGTTACAGCGGCAAAGGCGCTTGGAAATGGGATCCCGGTTGGGGCAATGCTTGGAAAGAAAGAGCTTATGANTGCTTTTTCAGNGGGGACTCATGGTTCAACATTTGGCGGAAATTACATTGCAATGACAGCAGCAAAAGAAGTACTACAAATTATAAAACAACCTTCATTTTTACAAGAAGTAAAAGAAAAGGGAGAATACTTCCTGCAAAAATTAAAGAAAGAATTACTTGATGTTGAATGGATTACTNATATTCGAGGGAGAGGACTTATGATTGGAGTCGTTTGTAAGTGTGACGTCACATTCATTATAGAACAGTTAGAAAAAGAGGGGCTTCTTGTATTGCAAGCTGGAACNAATGTTTTGCGACTTTTACCACCACTCATTGTAACGAATGAAGAAATAGACGAAGCAGTAAATATGATAAAAAGAGTGATTTGTACACAAAAATCACCAATATTATAAGGGGGAAATTCTATGTCAACTATACAAGTACCGAAATTACAAACGAAAGATCTTTTAACATTAGAAGAACTGACGCAAGAGGAGATAATTGCGCTAATTGAATTTGCAATGTATTTAAAAAAAGAGAAGCATGAACCTTTATTAGAAGGGAAAATATTAGGGTTAATTTTTGATAAACATTCAACTCGTACGCGTGTTTCTTTCGAAGCAGGAATGGTACAACTCGGTGGACATGGAATGTTTCTAAGTGGAAAAGAAATGCAACTTGGCAGAGGAGAAAGTGTTTCAGACACAGCAAAAGTATTATCTCATTATATTGATGGAATTATGATTCGTACATTCTCGCACGCAGATGTAGAGGAGCTTGCGAAAGAAGCAAGTATTCCTGTTATTAATGGATTGACAGATGATCATCATCCGTGTCAGGCATTAGCTGATTTGATGACAATTTATGAAGAAGTTCATACATTTAAAGGGATTAAACTTGCTTACCTAGGGGATGGAAATAATGTATGTCACTCTTTACTGCTAGCAAGTGCAAAAGTCGGTATGCATATGACAGTGGCGACTCCCCCNGGGTATGAACCGAATGAACAAATTGTAAAGCGTGCNCTAGAAATTGCAAATGAGACGGGAGCAAATATTGAAGTTTTGAATGATCCGGAGTTGGCAGTGAAAGGTGCTGACTTTATCTATACCGATGTTTGGATGAGCATGGGGCAAGAAGATACGGAAGGGAAATACCAATTATTTCAACCGTTTCAAGTGAACGAAAAACTTGTTCAGCATGCGAAAGCAACGTATCGCTTCTTACATTGTTTACCCGCTCATCGTGAAGAGGAAGTAACAGGAGAAATTATAGATGGATCGCATTCTGTTGTCTTTGCGCAAGCAGGGAATCGATTGCACGCTCAAAAAGCATTATTGGTAAGTCTACTTCAAAACATCAAAAAACCTTCCTAATCGGGGAGGTTTTTTTGTTACGAAATGTCTGATGTATATTTGGTGAATGTTCTTTGTATCATTTATAATAAGATGAAGTTAGTATAAGTGAAGTTAAATAGGGTTGTTTGTGTCGTAGTATTAAGTTCATACTACGAAGAGAAAAAACTATTAAAGAGATGATAATTGTGCAAACAGGTAAAAAAACATATTCATTTTTTCAACGTATTTGGAGAGTGCTTAAATTTCATTATTATAAGTTGCTCCGGTCGCCAGAAGGAGCGAAGAAAGTGTCACGTGGATTTGCGATTGGATTTGCTTTGGAAATGTTGGTGATTTATACAGCGTCACTTGTTTATCTTATTTTTTATCCAATTGTACGCTTAGCAAAGGGATCTTTTCCAGCAGCGGTTATTGGTAATATTATCGGAAAAATATCATTTCTTCCGGTAATTTTGTTTCCGTTTGCATATGCATTAGGGAAAACTTTATATCCATTTGAAATAAAGGTAATTCAGCATAAACCATATACAATATCTGATCTTTTCTCGAGTAATATTTTTATTATGTTAAAGAGCTTATTACAGAGTGAAGTATATGTATTAATTGGGATGACAATTTTCGGGGTTGTATTTGGAGTAATATCTTATTTTGTTGTGCATTATTTATATGAAAAGAACCGTAAGTTACGTTTGAAAAAAAGAAAAAAACGCGCGAGAGAACCACTTGTACAAATATAAAGAATGTCACATTCATTTTCCGCCTTGAATATGCTTAAAAAAGGAGGGTGAATGAATGTATTATTACTATGTACCTCAAGCATACTCATATGTGCATTATTATCCTGTTCCTTATACAAGGCAACAGTTTGAAACATATCAGCAAGCGCAGCCTTCTCCGGAGCAAAAACCATACTTAACAACATGGCCGTATTCAAATGTATATTATGGAAACTATTATGAATCATAAAGCTGCTTCCTTTGGAAGCAGCTTTATACGTTTGTTTTCAAAATTAAATTTTGNATCGTTTGAAGCGAGTGAATGAGTTGTTCACGATCGCTTTCCGATAATGTTTGAAAGTTTTCTTTTAGTTTGTCTAAAATGAATTGTTGATATTGACTTACTGACGATTTCCCTTCTAGTGTTAGAGAAATTAAAATGACTCGTCGATCTTTTTCGCTGTAATGACGCTCTATAAGTTCTTCTTGAATCAATTTATTTAATAGAGGTGTCATGTTGGGCCTTGAAATCGCTAATCGCCTTCCGATTTCTGACACTGCTAATGTGCCACGTTCATGCAATAGCAGTAACACCTGTGTATGTGACGGTGGCATGTGCCTTTGTGAAGAAAACTCTCCAGGAAGCATAAATTTGCGATAAAAAAGAGGCACTAACGAAAGAAGATGATCAACAATACGTTCCCATTCGCGTGATTCCATATAAAGGCCCCCTTCCATTATCATTGTAACAAAAAAAGGTACCGTATAAAAATAGAATTGTTCGTTTTTGTTTTAATATTTGTAGGATAGAACTTGTTTAGTAAACGCGTTGGCAATAATTTCATAACCTTTATCATTTGGATGTACTTGATCGTACAGTAATTCTTTTTTATCATTTGGTATTAATTTTCGAATTGGTAAAACAATGGACGGTTGATTCGCTTTTGAAATTGAGTAAACCGCATCATTCCAGCCATCTAAAAACATATCTGCATAAGAAGCAATTGAATCATCGAGTTGTA